>Ga0137372_10007874_pt1 | contig 10294 bp, 10 predicted proteins | sample SagtaG_6_FD_104911 | JGI IMG/M metagenome (GOLD analysis project Ga0137372, IMG submission 104911) | Vadose zone soil microbial communities from Sagehorn Ranch, Mendocino, California, USA - Sage1_R_60_16 metaG | ecosystem: Environmental > Terrestrial > Soil > Vadose zone | place: USA...
AACGGTCGAGGTACCCACCCTTTGAAAACCGCAAAGGGTGGAAGAACGAATCACGGCTTGCGTCCAGAATCTATCCACCACCACACACGGGAAGGGCACACTTGCAGTCGTGCCAAAAAAGTCAGGAAGATTCCGGCTTTAGCCGCTGAGGTCGTGGCTCTACATGACCTTGGACCTCAGGGGCTAAAGCCCTGGTCGCTATGATCTCGTTGCGGCCCGACTTAAAGTCGGGCCCTTCCCGGTCGTGCATGCCCCACAACCCTTTGCGGCACTGCTTAAAGCCGTGCACCTCCTGTGCGTTCTCCGAATGCTTTTGATTGACAGACCAGGTGACGCGGCTAAAGCCGCTGAAGGCGCTTTTTCCCGAAACGGAACAATTGACGCATTTTTCTGACGAGAAAGACACGATTTTTAATCGTGCCGTTATACGCTTATCCGCGACGCGGCTTCAGCATATGAAACCTTCGCGCGCAATCTCTCCGCCGGGAACGTACTTCGTGACCTTTTCGACGTTTCAACGAACAAGGCTGTTCGTCGTCGAATCGTACACGAGATTGTTTTTGACAACGCTCTACGGATACAAACGTCAAGGCGCGTTTCAACTGCACGCGTTCGTGGTGATGCCGGATCATGTGCATCTCTTGATCACGCCGACGGTGACATTGGAACGCGCGATGCAATTGATCAAAGGCGGATATTCACACGCTTTCGGCACTGACGTCGGACGCAAGAACGAAGTCTGGCAGCGCGGATTCACGGACCATCGCATTCGCGATGCGGCGGATTTCGAACTGCATCGCGGATACATTCATCAGAATCCGGTTAAGCGTGGATTGGTTATGAAAGCGTCGGAATATAGGTATTGCTCGGCGTATCCGGGATTTCGATTGGACGGTTGGCCGTTGGCTGTCCCCGCCTCGAATCTATCCATGATCCCCCACGGGAAGGGCACGACTTACAGCCCTGCCGAAAAGAGCTGAGAAAGAATTCCGGCTTTAGCCACTAGGGTCGTGCCTCTACCTTTGCTCGAACCTTAGGGGCTAAAGGCGGGTTGGTCCACTCTTTGAGCCACCCCAAGTGAAGGCTGCCCCACCCCTTGGACTTCGCTCAGGGCAGGCCTCTTGCGGGTTTCAAAGGGTGGGTACCACGGAAGCGTGAGGTGATGTTCGTACAGAACAGCAGCTTATTTTCCGCTTAGCGTCTTGCTGTGCCCAGACGCCTGCATCGTTACTACGCCGTGGATACCTGCACTTCATCACCTCTAGTTGTTATCATTGTCGGCCGCTGCTTGACAGTCCGCGTCGTCGGAATCTGTTTCTCAAGATCCTGGAACAAGTCAGAGCGCGCTACGGTTTTGTTGTGGTGGGATACGTGGTCATGCCCGAGCACATTCATTTGCTGATCAGCGAACCGGATCGTGGAACTCCGTCCACGGTGATGCAGGTACTGAAGCAGCGTTTTGCGCGGAAGGTACTCGGAGAACTGCGCCGACGAAGGAATTCGTCACAAGCGAGTCTGTGGCAAGAAACGTTGGACGCGGGACATGTGTGGCAGAGTCGGTTCTATGACTTTGTGGCCTGCGCGGAACGTAAGAGGGTGGAGAAGCTGAGGTATATACATCGCAATCCGGTAAAACGTGGACTGGTGCTGGAACCCGATCAGTGGGCATGGAGCAGTTTTCGATGGTATGCTCACGGCGAGCGCGGACCGGTTCTGGTTAATGAGCAGCGTCCTGCGGAACTCAAGATGCGGGAGAGGCAGAGCTTCGCGACGCAAACTGTCGGCAGCCCTCATTTGTGGCGGTACGAGCAGGGAAAGGGTGGGCCAGCCCGCCGGTGCTCCCGGAAAAGCCGAATTCAAGACCGTCACCGCGGCAGGGCCAAACACGTTGAAGAACCAAATCCAAGACGGTCTGAAACAGCCTCCGACGGTTGTTGTTGATGTTCGAGGGACGTCGATCACAAAGGCCCAAGCAGCTAGACAGATCGCGAGGGTCGAAGGCAACGTCGGCAGTGTACAAGGCCGGGTAATACTACTAACGCATGAAGGTATAGTGAAGCACTGATGAGGTTAGTCCCTATGGGTCTAGATGCCGCAGTCTACAAGCGACTAGAAGAACTGCCGTTCACTGAACAAGATTTACGATTTGTCACGGTCGACCCCAGAACTGGACAAGTGGACTTCCGACAATGCAGACCTGTTTAGAGCTTGGGGCGACAGGATCAAAGTGGTTGAGAAGCGAATCGGTAACATGGCGTTGGTGGATGACCTGAAGGCGGAAATAGCGAAAACTCTCGGAGAGTCAAGCTCCGAAACCTTGCTGATGACGAAAATCTTGTACAGTGGGACCCATTCGGGGGATGTGATTTCCACCACTCAATTTGATTCCTTGAGACGAGAGATTGCGTTGGTTAGAGGACTCGCGGGGCGCCTATCGTCCCAACTCCGAATTTTCCTCGCTGACATGGAAGAACTAATTGTCGCTGCCGAGCAACACGGAAACCCAATCGTCTTCGTGTGAGCACGAAAAATAGAACGGCCCCGATGTCCAATCGGGGCTTGAAACCGAAGGCTGTTTGCGAAACATCTACAGGATAGCTGGTGGGTTGGTTGTGTCAAGGTGTGTTCGTTTCGGGCCAACAACCAACAACCAACAACCAACAACCAACGACCAACGACTGCCTTCCGCTACTTCACCACTCCCCTTTGCGCAATCCCAATGTTGTCCCGGGTGCTGTTCTTGACCATGTACATCATCTCGTCGGCTTGGCGGATGATGTCGTGCGGAGTCTTGGCATCGTGCGGATAAGTCGCGAGTCCAATCGAAGCGCGTACGTTCAGGTTCAAGCTTTCGTCTTTGCAGAAGGCGCTCGAGCGCAGGCTGTCGCGCAAACGCCGGGCCACTACCAGCGCTGAATCTTTTCCCGTCTGCGGCAGCAGCACGACGAATTCGTCTCCGCCATAGCGGAAGGCAAAATCAATCAGACGAAGCTGGGCTTTAACCAGATAGCCAATTTCCGCCAGTAGCTTGCTGCCGATGAGGTGGCCGTGCGTGTCGTTGACCTGCTTGAAATGGTCGAGATCGATAAACAGGACAGAGAACTCATAGCCAAATCGCGACGAGCGGTAAACCTCCTGCTCGAGCGTCTTATAAAGATGACGCGCGTTATAGAGGCCGGTGCAATCGTCGGTGATCGTGAGCTCCTGAATTTTTTCGACGGAGCGCGCGTTCTCAATGGCAATGGCGGCGTAATCGCAGAGAGATTGTAAGAAGAACGATTCCTGATCGCCGAAGTGGTGCATGTCCACATTCACGAGTTGGATGACGCCGAGCACGCGCAGCTTTGATTTCAGCGGAACGCAGATGATGGATTGCGTCTCCCACTGCGTCATCTGGTCAATGCGCTTGGCGAAACGCTGGTCGGCGCGAACATCGGGGACGATCAGTTTCTCGCCGTATTTCGCGACGTGGCCGGCAATACCTTCGCCAACTCGTAGCCGGACATTCTTCAACGCTTCGGAAGCAGTGCCGACCGCGATTGCAAAATAAAGTTCTTCCTGATTGTCGTCAACCATGAGCAGGGACCAGGTGTCAGGGCGGAAGTATTCCGCCATTTTTTCCATGATGGTTTGCAGGATGGAGTCGAGATCCAGCGACGACGTCAGGGCCTTGGCAACATCGTGGAAGATGCTGAGTTCCTGCGTCTGCCGGGCGGTCTCGGCACCTGTGGCTTGCGACATCGATCGGGTCCTCTACTGGCCAGCGGTGTAGCGATTATGGCACCCGTGGGGAACTACGGGCAATAAACGATAGTAACGAAAATTGTTATAGGGCGACTGTGTGTAGGGTGGGCGCCCTCGCCCGCCATCCTCCGGTATGCTTCTGGAACCACTCAGGTTAGCCCAGGTTCCATCCGACCTGCGCAGGTCCCGTTTCGCTGACAGGCATGCCGGATAGGCCAATTTTCATTGCTCAGACGGCGGTTCTTTGGTAGCTTTTTATAGGCCGTAAGACGCTTGTTTTTGAGGCAGTTCCTCCCGCCAAGCTCGGCGTTCCAGCGCCTACATAGGAGAAGCAGCATTGTCATCGAAAAATCCGTACCTTTTTACGTCTGAATCCGTGACCGAAGGCCATCCCGATAAAATTGCCGACCAAATTTCTGACGCCATCCTCGACGCCTGCCTGACCGAAGATCCAACCAGCCGCGTAGCATGCGAAACGCTCCTGGCAACCGGCTTCGTCATCGTCGCTGGAGAAATCACGACGAAAGCCTACGTGGATTTCCAGTCGATTGTGCGCGGCGTGGTTTCGTCCATCGGATACAACAACGCGCTCTACGGATTCGACTCCAACACCTGCGCCGTGATCTCCAGCATCAACAAGCAGTCCGGCGACATCGCGATGGGCGTGGACACCGGCGGCGCCGGCGACCAGGGAATGATGTTTGGGTATGCGTGCAATGAGACGGCGGAATTGATGCCGATGCCAATTCTGCTCGCGCATAGGCTTACGCAGCGACTATCGGATGTGAGGAAGCATGGGAAGCTATCTTATTTAAGGCCGGATGGGAAGTCGCAGGTTACGGTTGAGTACGATGCGAACAGGAAACCGGTGCGGGTGGATGCTGTCGTGGTTTCGACCCAGCATGCAGAGACGATCGGAAACGATGAGCTGCGCGCGGACATTTTGAAGCATGTGATTCAGGCGGTCATTCCTGCCGATCTGCTGGATGCGGACACGAAATATCACATCAATCCGACGGGGCGATTTGTAATCGGCGGACCGATGGGGGACACGGGGTTAACGGGACGCAAGATCATTGTTGACACTTACGGCGGAATGGGACGGCACGGCGGCGGAGCGTTCAGCGGGAAGGACCCGACAAAGGTGGACCGCTCGGCGGCTTATGTTGCTCGTTACATTGCGAAGAACATTGTTGCCGCGGGACTTGCAGATCGATGTGAGGTGCAGTTGGCATACGCGATCGGCGTTGCAGAACCGGTGAGCGTGCTGGTGGAGACGTTCGGGACCAGCAAGGTTGATCCGGCTAAGATTTCGGACCTAGTGCGGGCGAACTTCAAGCTGACGCCGAAGGGGATCATTGATTCACTCAAACTGCGGCGGCCGATTTATTGCAAGACGGCTGCGTATGGGCACTTCGGGCGCAACGATCCGGATTTCACTTGGGAAGCGACCGACAAGGCTGCGCTGCTGGCGAGTGATGCAGGATTGAGAGAGCCGGTGGGAGCTGCAGTTCGCAAGTAAACCTTTTCACCACAGGGACACAGAGAGCTTCAAAAGCTTTTAACCGCAGAGGACGCAGAGAATTCGCAAAGTTCGCAGAGACACGGAGTCAAAATCCCCACCCTCTGCAAAAATCGCGAGAAGGATGGGGCACCCGGGTTAAGATTTTATTTTTCTCGCGTACTTGGCGATCGGTCGGTTCTAAGATTGGCTTTGAGTTTTCTGGCCACTAACAACTAATCACTAATCACTGAATTCAGGAGAGTCATGTCAACCACTTCGACGCAGTTGCAGGGCGATATCAAAGGCATTGAGTTTGCTGATCTGGGCAAGAAGCGGATCGAATGGGCCAATCAGTCCATGAAGGTCCTGCAGATCATCCGCAAAGAATTCATCAAGAACCAGCCGCTGCAGGGCATGCGCATTGCCGCCTGTCTGCATGTGACCGCCGAAACGGCAAACTTGGCCATTTGCCTGCGCGATGGCGGCGCCGATGTTGTGCTGTGCGCGTCGAATCCCCTCTCGACGCAAGATGATGTTGCGGCTTCATTGGTCCGCGATCACAACATCGCGGTCTTTGCTATCAAGGGCGAGGACAATGACACGTATTACAGCCACATTCTTTCAGCGCTCGACCACAAGCCGCACATCACGATGGATGACGGCGCGGACCTGGTCAGCATATTGCACACCAAGCGCACCGACGCGCTGGCGACTGTGATTGGCGGAACGGAAGAGACCACGACCGGGGTAATCCGGCTGCGCGCGATGGCGAAAGAAGGGGTGCTGCAGTATCCGATTATTGCGGTCAACGACGCCGATACCAAGCATTTGTTCGATAATCGCTACGGCACTGGGCAATCGACGATCGACGGCATCATCCGCGCCACTAATTTCCTGCTTGCAGGATCCAAGTTCGTCGTCGCCGGCTACGGCTGGTGCGGACGCGGGCTTGCCAGCCGCGCGCGCGGCAATGGCGCCGAGGTCATCATTACCGAAGTCGATCCGACAAAAGCACTCGAGGCTACGATGGACGGGTTCCGCGTGATGTCCATGCCGGAGGCAGCGAAACTCGGCGACGTTTTCTGCACCGTCACCGGGAACAAGAGCGTGCTCACCAAAGAACACTTTGATGTGATGAAGGACGGCGCGATCATTTCCAATTCGGGCCACTTCAACGTGGAGATTGATATTCCCGCGCTCGAAAAGATGTCATCTTCTAAGCGCACCACACGTAATTTCGTGGACGAATATTCTCTCCGCGACGGGCGGAAAATCAACCTGCTCGGCGACGGCAGGCTTATCAATCTGGCCGCAGCCGAAGGGCATCCACCGTCAGTTATGGACATGAGCTTCGCCGATCAGGCGCTTTCGGTCGAGCATGTGGTGAAGAACCATTCGACCCTGGAGAAGACCGTCTATCGCGTTCCCGAAGAGCTCGACAAGCGCGTGGCGCGTCTGAAGCTGGAATCCATGGGCATCAAAATCGACAAACTGACCCCGGAGCAGGAGGAGTATCTGGCGGGTTGGTCAGAAGGCACATAATACTCAGTACATAGCATTCAGCACTTAACAAGACCTAGGGCGGCGAGAGCCGCCCTTTTTGTGGTTATGGATCTGAGGCTTCGTTTAGGCAGGATACTCACGGGAAGGGCACGACTGCAGTCGTGCCGCTCAACGTGTGGCAATCGTGGTTGGATTTGACATCGCGCGAGCCTCCTTTTCATTTCCTGCCTCGCTGAAAAACAAATCCACCCGTCGCACTGTAGATGACGGGTGGGGAAAGAGGAGCAAAACATTTGTGTTTAGGTGGGACCTAGTGCGGCAGAGCGTTGGCCTGATTCAGCAGCGCTTGGCCTTGTGAAATAAGCGATTGAGCCTGTGCGGTGCTAAAGCTTTGGCCATTAAATTCTGCGCCATTGAGAAGTGTGACCATCTGAGCAGCGAGCGTGTTGCGTTGCGTGGTCAGAGAATCGATCTGCGCCTCAATAGTCTTATAAGTGGTGTCGTTGCCGTCGGGGTCATTCGAGGCCAGCGCCTTGGTGGAGGACTTCAGAGTCGCCATGGCGAATTCGCCGAATGGAGCATTTAACTGTTTGTACAGTTGCGCCAATGCGACGAAGCTGGTGCTTTTCTTCACTGCCGATGGTTGAGCATAGCCTTGGAGAATCTCCGACATCAACCGCCCATCATGGACATAGTCATCTTTAAGGCCGACTAATTCCAGGATTGTGGGGCGGACATCGGTGTGATCTGACCAAGTGGTGCTATTGACTCCAGTGCCGTCAACACCCTGGCCCACGTAACCGACCCAGGTTGACGCGATCTCGTCCTGAATATCGCCGTGGTTCCAGGCGAAGCTTTGGCTCGTCCGCGCGGGGATAAATGCGCAGGTGGCTGGAGTGCCACAGGCTGAACCGGCGGTTGCGAAGAAGAACCAGTTTGGATCGGCGAATGGGGTGAACGTAGGAGTACGGAACGGATCGGCTGTGACCATGTGCAGCGTCTTCATTCCGGTATGGTCCGCGAGGGCGACCATAATGTTGTTCTCGATCGCGTTCGTGTACGGATTCAGCCAGCTGAGTTGGCTCATCTCGCGCTCAAGGTCGCGGACGATGGGATCAGTCTGGTCGCGAAGAGGTTGAGTGGTGGTCCCGTTGACGTATACGGTCGGGGCATCGTCGGAGTGGACCGAGAAGTTGGTCGAGTCGGTGAACTGGGTCAAAGTCATTCGCCGCAGGTCGGCGTTGATCTCACCCACGCGGTCGTAATTGCATGGGGTGGTCACCCCATCGCAACCGTCGGGAGTTGGCGTATCGCCGACGAAGTGGTCGCCTTCATCAACAGTGAAGACGAAAAGGGTATTGCGCTTGTTAATTCCGTCCGATGCAAGCCGGTCGAAAAATTTCTGAAATGCCTGATCGTAGGCTTGCAGTTGCGCCGTGTAGCCAGCCTCGCCAGGGCCATATGCGAAGTGAGTGTCGCCGGCGTTGCCGTGGCCATCATGCGCGTCCGAGATATCTGCATATGTGATCGGGATACCGGCCTCCTGCATTTGGGCCACCCAGGCAAGAGAAACCGTAGCTAACATGCCATCGAAGCCCGGAAACCCAGGCTGTCCGAACGGGTCTTGGATTATGTTTCCATCAAGGTCCTTCATGACTCCATTGTTCGTGATGGCGGGAACGACGTACCTGGCACCGAAGAGACCGTTGAAGTTCGAGTACCCACCTGGCTCATCGTTCAATACATCCGGGCGCAGATTCGGGGATACCTTACAGACGGCTGAGTTCAGAGCACAGTGCACGCCGATGCCCACGAAGTCGGTCTGGGCAAGTGCCCGCGCAGCTGTGTTTGGCGGAGCGGCATTGGAAGCGGCCGCCTCGCTGGCTTCGGGTGAGTTGGCGCCGAATACAGTGGGGATGTCAATGGCTGTGTTCTCGAGAATTGTATTCGCGGTTCCGACTGCGCCGAAGTCGCAACCGGCGCGGGTGAAGGGAACCCAGGGAGCCGGCGCGACCTTGGCGTTTTCATTAATCATTGTGGGCGTGGTGTCGGTAGTGGCGCCCGCAGGGTCAAAGAGGGGCGCCGTCCAGTAGGCAAAAGAGACGCCAGTTCTGCTGGTGCCGTCGGTCTTGAAATACCGAAAACTATTCGAAACTGGCTGGCCCATTCGATCGGGATAAACTCCCGTCAGTGAAGTCAAGATTCCAGTCGCAGTGTGTGAAATCAGCGCCGTATGGTCGTTAGATATCAGCGTGCCATTGCCCTTAATAAAATTGAGCAGGTGAGGCATTTGCTCAAGATCCGAGGGCACGTTGGGGTTGTCGCGCAGAAAATGCGTGTTGTCGAATTGAATGTAAATTACGTGTTTGATGCCACCTTTGGGCGATTTCAGCTGGCAGCCGCTTTGCGCCAGGGACCTACTGCTTAAGGAGAAGAATAAGACTCCGAATAGAATTGCGAGCAGAGAAGCAGGCTGGATTGATCGTGAAAATCTCACATGAACCTCCGATGATTTTGGAAACGCACGAAGCGCCGCGCCAAAAACACCTTAACGAATTCGCATGTCGGGTTGGGGAACACTGAATGAATTTTTGGTAAAAAAAGATCCCGGACTTCTCCAGTTGGGCCGAGCGGTAAAAAAGAGGGGAAGCCGGCCGCAGAGGGGGCAGCCCGGAGCGTGGTCACGAAGCTGCGACAACCGGATCGCGATTCCCTCTCAGCCTGCGCCGACCTGTCACCCGCCGGGATCGACGGCCCCGGACGGAGTTCGTGCGGGGAAAGAGCAACAGAATTGGATCTGGATGGGATTCATCTTTAGTCATGGCGCTTCCGAGCGCGATCAGCCTGGCCTGTTCAAGGGTCATCTTTCGCAGAGCAGGCTTTGGTATGCCGGAACTGGCTTTGCGTCCTCTAGAGTTGACTCCGGTGGGAATGGTCGTGCCCACCACGGCAGTTTGCATAGGATTTTTGCCTGCTCTCCTGCGAGTCGTCGGAGTAGTTTTTTGATATAGGAGAGTTTGCTTGATGTACGTACGTACCCCGGTCTTGCAGCACGGAAAGTACCTCACTTTCACTGATTCCTCCCCGTCTTGCACAAACTTCTCAGGCAAATTGTTCCTCTGTTTACATTTGAAATTTGTTACGAAAATGGAACAGGGATTCCTGTTTGAAAAGCACGGTAGTGGGTCAGTTTGGAAAGCACCCCCGAGGCGGGAAAGTATTTGTTTCCGGATCGCCCGTCAACCGCGCACAATCGTGCGCAGTCATTTCCAGTTACAGCGATTACTGCTGAGACCGACGCAATTTCCATTTGGGCGAGCGCATATTTGCCCGCGCGGTCGTCTAGAACCCTGGCATAATCACGTCAATGTACTCGATGGTGCCTCAGGACCTAACCTTCGCTTTCCGCCAGTTTCGCCGTAGCGCAGGATTTGCTGCGACGGTCGTGTTTACGCTGGCGCTGGGCATTGGGGCGACCACTGCAATCTTCAGTTTGATCAACGGCGTTCTACTGCGGCGATTGCCATTTCCCCAGGCGGATCG
>Ga0137372_10007876_pt1 | contig 10293 bp, 8 predicted proteins | sample SagtaG_6_FD_104911 | JGI IMG/M metagenome (GOLD analysis project Ga0137372, IMG submission 104911) | Vadose zone soil microbial communities from Sagehorn Ranch, Mendocino, California, USA - Sage1_R_60_16 metaG | ecosystem: Environmental > Terrestrial > Soil > Vadose zone | place: USA: California...
GCGGGGCAAAACGTCGTTCTCACGATAGACGAAAAAATCCAATACATTGCCGAGCGAGAGTTGGAAACGGGCATGCGAGAAACGCGTGCCATTGCCGGCACGGTGATTGTTGAGAATCCGCGGACCGGAGAAATCCTGGCACTGGCAAATCGTCCGACTTTCAATCCCAACCTCTCGCGCGAAATCACGCCCGAGAAACTGAAGAACCATGCGGTGAGCGACGTATATGAGCCGGGATCGACGTTCAAAGTGGTGACGATTTCGGGCGCGCTGGAAGAGAAAGTGACAAATCCGAATGAAGTTTTCGATTGCCAGATGGGTTCAATCGTCTATAACGGCATGCGAATCCGTGACAGCAAGCCGCATGGACTACTGCCTGTTTCAGACATTCTTGCGGAGTCAAGCGACGTTGGTTCCATCAAGATTGGATTGCGGCTGGGTGAGGACCGCTTCTATAAGTACATTCGCGCTTTCGGGTTCGGTCAGCAAACCGGCATTGAGCTCCCTGGCGAAACGCGTGGACTCACGAAGCCAGTAAGCCGCTGGTCGAAAGTTTCGATCGCTGCGATCTCGATGGGGCAGGAGATTGGAATCACGCCGCTGCAACTCGGGGGGCTAGTTTCGACCATTGCCAATGATGGCATGTATGTCGCTCCAAGGATCATGGCTGCGACGATCCAACCCCAAGGAGCTCCGCAGACGGTGGCGTTCCATCCAGTAAACGAGCATCGGGTGATCTCGTCGCTAACAGCTGCTCAGATGCGGCAGATGATGCAAGGCGTAGTGCTGCACGGGACCGGGAAAAAAGCCATGCTGATCGGCTATACGTCGGCGGGTAAAACTGGGACGGCGCAGAAAGTTGACCCCGCGACGCACGCCTACTCGCATACCAAGTACGTGGCCTCGTTCGGAGGGTTCGCGCCGATCAACGATCCAGCAATTACTGTGGTCGTGGTGCTCGACTCAGCGGTAGGGCTGCACCAGGGCGGACAGGTTTCAGCGCCGGTGTTCAGTAGGATCACCCAGCAGGTGCTTGAGTATCTGCACACGCCGCACGACACGGAGATTCCAGCGAACCGGCAGGTGCTGCTGGCACGCACGAGGGCCAGCGATAAGGATTTGGAAGAAGGGTCACCCGACCATCCGGGAGAGACCATGGAGGTGGCGGAGGCGGGTGATGCCTTGCAATCGCCGAAACGGCCGACCAGTACCGCGAGTGCCGAGGCGGTGCCGGACGGGCGAGACTCCCGTCCCCCCACAATCCAAAATGGGGGAAACGCGAGCTCCTCGACAATCAATAATGGAGTTGTGCAGGCTGCTATGCGGGCGAAGGAGCCGCTTAGCCAGGGAGCGTCATCCTCGGCATCGTTAGAATCGTCGCCGCCAGTCGCTGTTCCGCCAGCGAATGGCACTGTGGTTCTGGACGTGGAGCAAGGGGGAATTGTCGTTCCCTCGTTTGCGGGGAAATCGGTCCGGTCAGCAATTGAATTGGCTGAATCGAATGGGCTCGACCTGGACGTGGTTGGGAGCGGAGTCGCGCAAGAGCAATCTCCTGCGGCTGGAGCGCGGGTTCCGAGCGGGGCGCGGATTAAGGTGCGATTCGTGAGATAGTCTGCGTGCTGGAGTACGAAGTCTGCGGTTCATCCGTCTTCGTAGTACTTGGGATATGTATTTCCGATTTGCCAATCTCTGGCCGGCGATAGATGACTTTTCCATGCAGGATGTGCAGGTTCCGTCCGGAGCGTGCGCCTATGGACGCCCCACCGAGACCAAACATGTAAGCGGATGGTCCGCGCGCACCAGCGACGAGAAGGGCTCCCAGTACTGACCCCAGGCCTCCGCCTCCAACTGCACCGGCCAGCAGATTCGCGCCATCGCGCTTTTCTACCCGTATTTCGCGCACGCGGTCGCGGCGAAGATGAATCGACCCCGCGTCGGAGTCCGAACGCGCACGTTGTATGGGTGTACAGATCAACTCGTCCGCTGTTGCGCGATCGAACAAGCAAGGGAAGGTCATGGACATGACCACCTCAATCCCCCATCCGTGAGGGATATCCTCTCGTACCGCCTGCCAATCGCCGATGGGGGATCTTGCAAGAGAAAATGCAGTCGTAGTCAATATCATCAAAACAAGCGACAAGATTCTTCGCATAGGGATACAAGCCTCGCAATCACCGGCTGCCAGCGTGCTACCAATGACCTGATACCGGGCCTGGTCTTGTAAACAATTTCCGATTCACAAATTTAATACTGAGTTCTCCAACCGGGCGAAGCGCATGGGACACTTTCGCAACTGACACATTCAGGAGGCGACAGGGCCGCGGATGAATTGCTCGTAGGCCACCAATTCTTTAAGGCTCGCCTCGGCGATCAGGGGAAAGCTCAGAATGCGGAAAGCACCGTCGAGCCCGTGTGCAGTGGATTTGTCGCAAATGACCGCCGCAGCCTGGTCCAGTCCTCGACGCCAGTTGGGCTTGGCGGCATCTCGGAGCAGTAGGGAATCTGGATGGAAACCAGCGGCAATCAACATGGTGCGCGCGTTCTTCAGAAAAGGCGGCCAGCGGGAGGCAATCGCGATCAACGGGCTCGAAGGGACGGGCATGTATGGCGCCAGAGAGTCCGCAGGAGAGCGGAATTGAAGTGTGATTAATTCCGTATGCTCCGGCACGAGATCGCGCACAGCTTTCGACCTGATCGAGAGAATCAAAGGAATTGCTGTGGCAAGTGTGCTATCGCGCCCGCATTCGGAGGGAGTGCAGGTCTGGATTTGAAGAGCGAGGTGCTGCTGCAGTTCGGTCACAACGATGCGGGTGAGTTCGGGATCAGGCTCAATGAGAAGGAAATGGTCTGGCGGTTGAATCTCCATCCACTGTTTGAGGCGTGCTCGGACGACGCCCAGGGGAGTATCGAGTTTCCGCGCAGCGATGAAGAACTCTGCTATCAGTTGATCGAGGGCAACGGCTGGCGATGAGGTCTGCGGTCTCGTTTCCCGGACGTAGATCCCACTGCCTTTGCGGAATTCGACCCAGTGGTCGCGCTCAAGCTGGCGATATCCAGCGCTGATGGTGTTGGGATGGAGATGAAAACGGCGAGCAAGTTCTCGGGTGCTGGGGAGGCGTTGGGCAGGTTTGAGGTCACCGCTCAGAATGCTGAGCACGATCTGAGTAACGAACTGCTCGCGAACGCTGATGTCACTGCTACGGGAGAGCCAGAGGCGCATGGGAGGGTATCTTAATTCAAAGCCGCTGCGCTCACCTCGGAGGCACGGAGAAATCGGTGAATAGGGTCATTGGGTGATCTGAAATCGTAATAAAGTGCATACACTCGCGTCACCTCGGCGGTGCAATGCGTTTCGGCCTGTTTACCACTTTCTAATACAATCACAGCAATGAATTTTCTTGAGCTTCTGGAGGGGGTCGAAGTTTCTGGACAGAGCGGAAATCCGCCAGTGACGGGGGTCGAATACGACTCTCGTCGCGTGAAGCCGGGGAATGTGTTTGTGGCGATGCGGGGGGAATCGAGCGACGGGAACCGCTTTATTGAGCAGGCCATTGCGGCAGGAGCGTTGGCAGTCGTTACCGATTCGGATTTCAGACCGCCAAATGTTGCCTGGGCTAAAGTTTCGCACGGGCGGCGAGCATTAGCGGCTTTGAGCGCAAATTACTATCGGCGTCCGGCGGAAAGACTTGCCACTACCGGAATTACCGGGACTAATGGCAAGAGCACGACCGCTTTCTTGCTGGAATCCATTTTGCGCGCGGCGGGTAAGAAGACGGCACTAGTAGGCACGATTGAGTACCACGTCGCGGGCAAGGTCCTGCCTGCGCCGCACACTACGCCGGAGCCACTCGAACTGCAGCGGTTGTTTCACGAAGCAGTTGAAAATGGAGCGACCGAAGTTGCAATGGAGGTGTCGTCGCATGCGCTGGTGCAACAAAGAACGTTTGGCATCCCTTTTGATGTGGCGGTGTTCACGAATTTGACCCGCGACCATCTCGATTATCACAAGACCATGGATGAGTATTTTGCGGCCAAGCGAATGTTATTCGCGCGCGGTGAGGCAGGGCCGCGTGTCGCCGTTCTCAACACGGACGATGAAAGCGGTCGGCACCTGCTGGAGTTCTGTAAGGAGCAGGGCACGAAAGTGATTACATACGGGCTGGCGAAAGGGGACTTCCGCGCGACGAATGTCGAGATCAGTCTGCGCAGCACAAGCTTTGATTTGGTCACACGAGACGGGACAGTTGGAGTGAGTTCGGCGCTGATTGGCAGGGTAAATGTCTATAACATTCTGGCGGCAAGCGCGGCAGCGTGGTCACGAGATTGCAACGCCGAAGCTATCCGTGCAGGAGTGGAGGCATTGGCCTGTGTTCCGGGACGATTTGAGCGGGTTGATTGTGGGCAGCCGTTCACAGTTGTGGTGGATTACGCACACACTGACGATGCGCTGCGGAACCTGACCTCGTTAGCGCGCGAATTTGTGAAGCCCGCGAATGGAAGAGTGATCATAGTGTTTGGCTGTGGAGGAGATAGGGACCGGAGCAAACGGCCTTTGATGGGTGAGGCCGGGACAGGAAGCGACTTTGTGGTGCTGACGTCGGACAATCCGCGCACCGAAGATCCGCTGGCGATTATTAATGATGCAATCGTCGGATTACAGCGGTCGGCCGGTAAATACAAGATTGAGCCGGACCGTGGTGCGGCGATTCACCTTGCACTTAGCGAAGCGCGACGAGGGGACATTGTTCTCATAGCTGGGAAGGGACACGAACGGAAGCAGGTTCTGCGCACTGGAACGATTCCCTTCGATGATCGGCAGGTCGCGGCAGAGGCGCTAGAGGCACTCGGCTACGAACGTCCGGCGGGGAGCCTGGCATGAAGCTGGCACTTTCCAGAGTCGCGGAATTTGTGGGCGCGAGTGGGAACGAGTTTGATCCGACCGCTGTTGCCAGCGGATATTCGATTGATTCACGCACGATTCGTCCCGGAGAACTTTTCTTCGCAGTTAAAGGGGAAAAGATGGATGGGCACGATTTTGTGTCCCAGGCTCTCGAAAAGGGAGCAGTAGCGGCGGTTGTGGCTAGAGAGAAGCGCCCTGACCTTCGTCTCGACGCCACGCCCCTTAATCACAGTTGGAATGGGCGCGCGGGGACGCCCGCCGCCCCACAACCTAGTTTAGCTAAGCTCATCGTGGTTGAAGACACTCTGGAAGCTTTGCAGTTGTTGGCGGGACGCGTGCGACGCCTGTGGGCGCGTCCATTGATCGGGGTGACCGGCTCGGCCGGAAAAACAACGACAAAAGAGGCGATCGCACACGTTCTTTCGACAAGGTTTCGTGTTCACAAATCCGAAGGAAACTTCAACAATCATTTTGGGCTGCCGCTCATGTTGCTGAAATTGGAGCCCGAACACGATATTGCCGTGGTGGAGCTTGGTATGTCGCGCTTAGGAGAGATCACTGCGCTGGCGCAGATTGCGCAACCGAATACCGGCGTGGTAACGAATGTCGCGCCCGTGCATCTCGAATTCTTCAGCTCGATTGCAGAGATTGCGCGTGCCAAGTACGAACTTGTTGAGTCGCTGCCCGGAGACGGAACTGCGGTGCTGAATGGAGACGATGAATACGTTTCGCAGTTTGGGCGCGAATTCGAGGGGAAGGTCGCTACATACGGCTTCGCATCGGCATGCTCGGTGCGCGCGGAAACTTGGGAATCGGCAGGAGAAGCTGGGTCGCTATTCGATGTCGTTGTTGGAAACCGGCGCGAGCGTGTCACCTTGCCGCTAGTTGGCCGGCACAACGCTTACAATGCGCTGGCCGCAATCACGGTCGGTCTGGAGCATGGGGTGGCGCTGGCTGAGTCTGTCGCGGCGTTGGGAAAGCTTTCGCCGGCGGAGAAACGAGGGCAGGTTGTTCGGGTCGGCAACATTACAGTAATCAATGATTGCTACAATTCCAATCCAAAAGCCCTGGCTGCAATGGTGGACGCGCTTGCTGAAATGCCGGCGAAACGCAGAATCGTAGTGGCTGGTGAAATGTTGGAGCTCGGGCAGCAAGGCGAAGAGCTGCATCGCGAATCGGGTCAATATATTGCCGGAAAGAAGTTAGACATTCTGATAGGCGTGCGCGGACTGGCTAAGGCGATGGTGGACTCTGCGAAGGAGGCGGGAGTGGCCGCTGAGTTCCTTGCCACACCGGAAGAAGCGGGCGAGTGGCTGGCTAATGAGGCTCGCGACGGAGATGCCATCTTGTTAAAGGCTTCGCGAGGGGTCAAGCTGGAGAAAGCGATGGAGAAGCTGACAAGAGAGCCGTCAGCCTTCAGTCATCAGCCGTCAGAAAAAAAGTGACGATCGAAGCGGAGCTGTCGCCGCGGTCGGTCTCGGCGCACTGCGTTTCAGATCGGGAGTCGAAACACACAATGTAAAGTGGCATAGATTAGCCGACGACCGACAGCCGAATACCGAAGACTGAGAAATAACCCGGAGGCGGATTGCTCTACTGGCTGCTTTACGAAAAACTGTTTCACTACTTTCCACCATTTCGGATCTTCCGCTACTTGACCTTCCGCACCGCGTTCGCCAGCCTGACGGCGATGTTCACCGGCTTGATTATTGGACCGCTGGTGATTGAACGGCTTCGCGAATTCCAGATTGGACAATACATTCGGGAAGAAGGCCCTAAGGCGCACCAGAAAAAAGCCGGGACCCCCACTATGGGCGGAGTCCTAATTGCGATTTCGATTATTGTGCCGACTTTGTTGTGGGCCGATCTGAGCAACGCGTTTGTGTGGATGGCGGTGCTCTCGACGGCAACATTTGCGGCGATTGGATTTGCCGATGACTACCTGAAAGTGGTGAACAAGCGGAATTTGGGATTGACGTCGCGCGCGAAGTTCGGGCTCCAGGTGCTGACTAGTGTGCTGATCGCTGTGGCGCTGATCGCAATGCAAAATCGCGGCATGTATTCGACCCGCCTGGTGGTGCCGTTCTTCAAACAATTTCAACCTGACTTGGTCATTGACCCGCTTGTTCACAACCCAAGCCTATGGCCGCTTGCGTTCCTGCCATTTATTGGTTTTGTAGTGTTCATTATTGTGGCCTCTAGCAATGCGGTGAATCTGACCGACGGACTCGACGGGTTGGCGATTGGGTGCACGTTAATTGCCGCTGGGGCTTTGACGGTGCTGACGTATGTCAGCGGGCACGCCACACTATCTACGTATTTGGAGTTGCCGCGAATATCGCAGGTCGGAGAGTTGACGATCTTTTGCGGCGCGATGGTTGGGGCCGCGATCGGATTCCTTTGGTATAACGCCCATCCTGCTGAAGTTTTTATGGGGGATGTAGGCTCGCTTGCGCTGGGGGGCGCGATTGGGACGGTTGCCGTCATCATCAAGCAGGAGTTGCTGCTGCCATTCATCGGGGGGGTGTTTGTCATTGAGGCTTTGTCAGTCATTCTGCAGGTAGGGTCGTACAAGCTGCGCAAGAAGCGAATTTTCAAGATGGCGCCCATCCATCATCATTTTGAGTTGATGGGATGGTCGGAGTCGAAGATCATTGTGCGCTTTTGGATTGCGTCGCTGGTGTTCGCGCTGTTCGCACTGACTACGCTGAAGCTGCGATAATCTCTTTCACCATAGAGACACGGAGAAGTCGGGTCATCGGGCGATCGGGTCATCGGGCCATCTAACTTCGCGTCAATCTTGGGATTCTTCTCCGTGACTCCATGGCTCCGTGGTGAAAAGGCTTTTCGTGGATCTCAATGGAAAACGCGTGCTGGTGGTTGGGCTTGGCAGCTCTGGCGTGGCTTCGGCGCTGTTCCTGAAATCGCGAGGGGCGCGGGTCACGGTTTCTGACTCGAAGTCGGAAGACCAGCTTACCGAGGAGATCCCCGCGCTACTTGACCAGGGATTTGTGGTTGAGACGGGCGGCCATGGGGAGCGCACATTCCAAAATCAAGACTTGATCGTTGTGAGCCCGGGAGTTTCCGTGGACGCCGAGCCGATCAAGCAAGCCAGGGCGTTGGGTCAGCGCGTGGTCGGGGAAATTGAGCTCGCGTCGGAATTTCTTTTAGGCAAGATCGTCGCGATTACCGGTTCGAACGGCAAGACCACAACGACAACGTTGACCGGCGAAATTTTTACCGCCAGCGGTTTGAAGACTCTGGTTGGCGGGAACATCGGCACACCCGCCATTTCGCTGGCCGAGCAAGCCACCCCCGAGACGGTTACTGTGCTCGAGGTCTCTAGTTTCCAGCTGGAAACGATTCGTTCGTTCCGACCGAAGACTGCGGCGATGCTGAACGTGACGCCCGATCACCTTGATCGCCATCGCACATTTGCGGCTTACGTGGATGCTAAAGCGCGCATTTTCGAAAATCAGCAAGCTGACGATTTCGCCGTACTAAACGGGGACGATGCGACTTGCGTTGAAGTGGGAAGGCGCACTCACGCCGAGGTCTTTTGGTTCAGCCGCAAGCGGGATGTGGAGCAGGGCGCGTTCGTGCGCAATCGGGGAATCGTGTTTCGTCGCGGAGGGTCGGATGAGGAGATTATGCCGGTAAGCGAAATTGCGCTCAAAGGTGCGCATAATCTGGAAAATGTTTTGGCGGCGGTCTGCTGCGGGGCGTTGATGGGCTGTGATGCCGCGAAAATTCGCACCGCCGTGCGAGAGTTCAAGGCGGTCGAACACCGGCTGGAATACGTCGCAACCGTGAGCGGCGTGGAGTATTACAACGATTCGAAGGCGACGAATGTGGATGCGACTATCAAGGCCCTCGAGTCTTTTCCGTCTGGCGTACACCTGATTCTTGGCGGGAAAGACAAAGGCAGCGATTACACGATGCTGGACGAGCTTCTGCGGCAGCGGGTCAAGCGCGTTTACACCATCGGAGCAGCGGCGGAGAAGATCGAATCTCAGATCAAGAACGCGGTGGAAGTGGTCGCAGCCGGGACTCTGGAAAGTGCCGTGAAGCAGGCAACCGCCTCGGCCCAGCCGGGAGACATTGTGCTTCTTGCTCCGGCCTGCGCCAGCTTTGATCAGTTTGAGAATTATGAGCACCGGGGAAGAGTGTTCAAGAAGTTGGTGGGAGGAATGCTAACGAGGTAGACTGCTTGGCATCCTCTAAGCGTGTGCCCATTTCTTCCGCCTCTTCGAGGCTTTCCTGGTCCCCATCCTACCCCAGGCTTGTGCCCTGGGCTGCATTCTTGTGCCGCTTCGCGGCTAGCTGTGCACGAAACTCCGCTTGTTTTCCCTTAATGCCGCTCTCGCCGACCTCCGGAACCAAGACAATCAACACGTGAGTATCGGCGCCCAAGATTTCCTGCTCCGTGTCCTCGTGTCTCCGTGATGAAATAAGACTTCATGGCGAAGCGCGTCAGCGTTGACCGATGGCTGTTTGTCGTCACTTTGCTGCTGGTTTTTGTGGGATTGGTGATGGTGTTCAGTGCGTCGGCGGTGATTGCCAAAGAGCGGTACCACTCCGGATATTTCTTCCTGCTGCGGCAGATTGGATGGGCGATTGCCGGCTTTGTGGCCATGCTTGCCGCCATGAGGATTGATTACAAAAGGCTGAAGCATCCGGCGGTGGTGTTCTCCCTTTTGGGGCTGACGACGCTGATGTTGATTTCGGTCTTCTTTCTCGACCGCGCGCACAACACGCATCGCTGGATCCACTTTGGCGGTTTTTCATTTCAGCCTTCGGAGCTAGCTAAGCCGGTACTGATACTGTTTCTCGCGTTCTTTCTCGAGAACCGTGCCAGGGCCATGCACGACTGGCGGAATACACTGATTCCCTGCGTGCTGCCGACTCTGGTGTTCATTGGGCTGATTGTCTTCCAGCCCGACCTGGGTACGGCAATTGCCTGCGGCGCGATCACGATTTGCATTCTGTTTGTTGCTGGGCTGGACTTGAAGTACGTGGCGTACGCGTTTGTATCATCGCTCCTGCCACTCTATTTTCTGATCTTTCATGTCGCGTATCGGCGGGACCGAATTCTTGCCTTCCTGGATCCGTATTCCGATCCGCAGGGCAAAGGCTTCCACATTATTCAATCGCTGATCGCAGTTTCGACCGGCGGCCTAACTGGCGTCGGTCTAATGGAAGGCAAAGAGAAGCTGTTTTATTTGCCTGAGCCGCATACGGACTTCATCTTCTCGGTGCTGGGCGAGGAACTCGGACTGGTCGGTTGCCTGGTCGTGGTTGCGCTATTCGCGATTTTTCTGTGGCGGGGCATTCGGACCGCATTGCGCACTCAAGACATGTTTGGGCGCTTCCTGGTGGTTGGGATTACGAGC
>Ga0137372_10007877_pt1 | contig 10293 bp, 9 predicted proteins | sample SagtaG_6_FD_104911 | JGI IMG/M metagenome (GOLD analysis project Ga0137372, IMG submission 104911) | Vadose zone soil microbial communities from Sagehorn Ranch, Mendocino, California, USA - Sage1_R_60_16 metaG | ecosystem: Environmental > Terrestrial > Soil > Vadose zone | place: USA: California...
AGAAGGTCGGCGGGAAGAAAGTCGACTGGTCCATCGACTTCGTGTTCCCTCGGAAAGTGACGGTCGCGGGACCCGACCTCACGCCGCTGAACCAGCTCATCAGGCAGTACCCGGGCCACTAGTTCCATTCGAGCCCCGACAAAGAGGTCAGGTCCGCTCTTGGCTTTTGACATCGTTCAGTGAGGTGAAATACGCTGGCGTCGATGGCTTGACCGTTGCGCATTGAGTCTCCTGGGGCGTACTAGCACGTGATGAACCGTGGTTTGTCACGCAGAAATGTTTTTCTTGAGGACAAAGATCGGGAACGTTTCTTGGAACTTTTGGGCGAGACCTCAAGACAGTGAAAGGCAGAGATTTTTGCTTACTGTGTGTTGGATAACCACTACCATATTCTGCTTCAAACCCCTGAGGCCAGGCTTTCACGTGCCATGAGACATCTCGATGGGATCTACACCTAGCAGACCTCCTCCTTGGCGAGTTCAGCCTGTTTATGGGTGACACGGAGGATAGAGACGGAAAAACGTTTGGCTCGTCGAGCGCGAGATATTCAGCAGCGGTTACTAAAGAGCCAAAAGCGACCCTGACCCCTTTGCAGACCCTTTGAATGAGCAGGGGGCAACCTGGAAGCGACTTCATATTGCCGCAGTACGGCGTTGGGATGGATCGAAAACGCTGCGAGTGGCTAACGGTCGACGCGATCGCAATCGAGGTAGGAGATGGTTATGCCCACCTCAATCATGAGCCCGGATATTCAGGCGGTGTTCGATCAAGCGCGGTCGCTACAAACGCGGCGCGTTGTGTTAGGTAGCAACACAGTCGACATTCCCACGCCGTTTCCGTCGCCGCAAGAGTGGCGGGATCTATGGATTTATTTTCTGCTGGTGGATCGGTTTAACAATCCACAGGCGCGTCCGCGGTTTGCTCCATTTGATGGCCTGCATGGCATCTTTCAGGGCGGCACATTCGATGGCGTGCGGGCGCAATTGGATTATCTAAAGCAAGCGGGAGTGGGGGCGATCTGGCTTTCGCCAGTGCTGAAGAACTGTCAGTACAATCCCTTTACCTATCATGCCTACGGCATTCAGGACTTCTTGCAGGTTGAGCCGCGGTTTGCTTCCGATCCGCAGCAAGCGAAGGCGAATCCGGCACTCGCCGAGAATGAGCTGCGCGCGCTGGTGGACGAAGCGCACGCGCGCGGCATCTATGTGATCTTTGATATCGTGCTGAATCACGCCGGAGATGTGTTCGAATATGTGTTGGAGAACGGCAGCCATGTAGCGGCGGCTGACGGACGGAATTTCCCATATACCATCAACTGGCGCGACCAGGACGGTCATGGTCGGCCCGACTGGACCACCCCGCCTGACAACCCACCCGGCGATGCAGTCATCTGGCCGGCGGAGTTGCAGCGCAACGAGTTCTTTCGACGACAAGGCAAGGGTGGCGAGGCGGGCGGGGATTTTGAGTCACTCAAGGAATTGGTCACCAGGTTTGCCGAGACCGATAGGAAAGAAGGCTTTCATTTCCCAGTGCGCAATATTCTGATCCGTGCCTATCAATATATTATTGCCAAGTTCGATGTGGACGGGTTTCGCATCGACACTCTGAAATACATCGAGCCGGATTTTGCCCAGGTATTTGGCAACGCGATGCGCGAGTTTGCGCTGAGCATCGGCAAAAAGAATTTTTTCACCTTTGGCGAGGTATACGACAACGAGGAGCAGATCGCGCGTTTTATCGGTCGCCACGCCGCAGCAGAAGGCGATCTCGTGGGCGTTGATGCCGCGCTTGATTTTCCGCTTTTCTTCAAGCTTCCGGCGGTGGCCAAAGGCCAGCTTGCGCCGGCTGAAGTCATCGGGATGTTCGAGCATCGCAAACAAGTGGAGCGGGACATCATCAGCTCGCACGGCGAAGCCAGCCGGTTTTTCGTGACGTTTTTAGATAACCATGACCAACATAATCGCTTTTACTTTAGCTCGCCCGACGATCCGACCCGGTTTGCCCATCAACTTACCCTCGGTGTCGGTTTGCTATTCGCCTTGCAAGGTATCCCGTGCCTCTATTATGGCACGGAGCAAGGGCTGCACGGGTTAGGCGGCGAGGACGCGGCGGTGCGCGAAGCCTTGTGGGGCAAGCCGAACGCTTTCGATCGCGCCAATCTTTTCTATGCGACGATAGAGCGGCTGGCTGCGGTCCGCGAGCGCCAACCGGCATTGCGCTACGGCAGACAATATTTCCGCCCCATCTCGGGCGATGGCATTCACTTCGGTATCTCGACGTTTAACCAGGGTGTGCTGGCCTTCTCGCGGATTCTTAACGATCAGGAAGTGATCGTAGTTGCTAACACCAATACAACGGCGGGTTGGACGGGCGAGGTGGTTGTCGATCTCGCGCTCAACGCTGTCGGCTCGAGCTACCTACCGGTGTTCAGCAATGAGACCTTAAGTCAGAGCGGCGAGACGGGAGGCATAGCGCCCGGCCCGGTTACCGAGAAGGCTGCAGGCCGGGTGAAAATTCGCGAGATCAGCGGTGCAGTCACGCGAGGACCGGCGCGGGCTCTTGCGGTGACGTTAGCGAAAATGGAAATGCAAATCCTCGTGAAAATTGGCGAGTAATCGTTGCTGTCTTCGTAGCTTCGTTCGCGAGGTGAACCAATCTTCAAATCCTGGGGTCAGGATCCCTTGGGGTTCAGGCTGAGTATTGACTTATTTAGCAACGAACCGTCCGATCTCGGCTTCGCTAATCACTGTTTCAGTGACAAAAGATCCGTCCTTAAAAACGTTGGGGCGCAGAATTCAAACGGACGCAGTAGTGGTCGGTCGCGTGACTACATTCTCCGATCCAAGCTTCTATACCGGATTGCCTCAGCGATGTGAGACGCTTCGATGTTCTCCGCACCGGCCAGATCGGCGATGGTGCGGCCGACTTTTTGGGACCCGACTATACGCTCTCGCGCTCATCTGGGCGTTGGCGTGCTTTTATGTCATCGAGTCCCCAAGACCCAAAAAGCCCAGATCTCCAAATGTCCTATAGAACTTAAGGCGTTAAGGCGAGCATATCAGGCTTACGGAATTAACGAGGCCGGTAGAAAGGGTCATCAGCAATTGAGTGGCTCCACGAGACCGGGAGTTTTTGAAATAAAGCGTAAACAGAGTTGCTAGAACCGACAACAAAGTGGTTATATTCTTTTGTTCTGAAGGTCATAATAAAATTTCAATTGAAACGCTGATCGTGTCATTCCTTAACATTCGAGAGTATTAAAATATTCCTGTGTTGCCTGTTTTGTTTTAGGCCAATCATCGCTCTCGTTTCCAAAGACGTACCTTTTGCACCAGGATGTACCCGTTTGATCACTGCCTCAAACTGTACGATGCCTTTTCCTCTTCTCCCTTCTCCACTAGAAATATTCAGCTTTGTCACGAAATACTTTCACCTCCGTCCCTGATTCTTTGATGGCATAGCGGTTGCTCTGTCGAGAATTGAAAAACTTTTGACAGTTAGATGTTGTGTTAGCTAGCGCTGTAATCACTTCTCATCCGGCGTTTTAAATTGACTATCTCGAGCACGGGGTAGTTCTCTTGCTCGAAGAGTCGGTTGCCAGGAGCAACCGTGTGAGAATGATGGACTGGAAAAATTCGCCAAGGCAACTTCCTGCCCAGGAAGTAGACTCGCCCCTCGAGCAAAACGCGCTGATCCTCAATCAGAATTCCTCGCCCTGTGCGGCAAAGCAGTGTGATTCGATGCTCAGTTTGCTACGGCGAGCTCTGCCGTTCCGGCACTTACACGAACAAAACGGCAATGTATTGAGGACTGGACTTTCATTCATCCCGGACCTGATCCTGGTTCGGATCTCCGGACTCGAATCGGCTCAGGACTTGATTGATGCATGCAGAAAAAGGTGGAAACAAGCGTCCATCTTGGCGCTTTTCTGCCCGGCTTCTAATCCGGTTATCGATGATGTTCCGCTTATTTTCTCCTGCGTGGATGATTTTGTATCTTGTCCGTTTCGGCAGACCGAACTCATTTTTCGCATTAAGTGGCTTCTTCAATCTAAAAGGAATACGGGAGTTGTGAGTAGCCCCCAAGAGATGAAAGGCACCCAGCATCTCGTGCCCGTTCTGGGCGAAAGTCCATGTTTCTTGCGGGTCATTGCGAAAATCCCGCTCTTAGCCGACTGCGACACAACCGTTCTGATTTCCGGCGAAACTGGAAGCGGAAAAGAGCTAATAGCCCGAGCGATCCACTACCAAGGTCCTCGACAGGGAAAACCGTTTATCCCGGTCAACTGTGGTGCTCTACCGGATCATCTCATTGAAAATGAGCTTTTCGGACATGCAAAAGGAGCGTTCACCGATGCCTCCTCCGCCGAGAAGGGGCTCATTGGAGAGGCTGAAGGGGGAACGCTCTTTCTGGACGAGATTGATACCTTAAGCCAGACCGGCCAAGTTAAGTTGCTTCGGTTCTTGCAGAACGGGGAATACCGCCCTATCGGATCATCGCGCTCGTTGATTGCCGATGTGCGCGTGCTCGCCGCTACAAACTCCGACCTCATGCAGCAGGTCAAAGAGAAATCCTTTCGTGACGATCTTTATTACCGACTTAACGCTCTTTCACTTTTCGTTCCACCTCTGCGTAAGAGAGTCGAAGACATCACGCTCCTGACAACCTACTTTCTTTCCAGATATGCAAGTGAACATAGCCAACAGACTCGACGGATTTCTCATGCGGCTCTGGAAAGACTAATGGCCTACGCTTGGCCGGGTAACGTCCGGGAATTGGAAAGCGTTATTAGAGGCACGTTGATTCTAACCGCCGCTGAGACGATCCAAGTAGAAGATATTGACCTGCCCCTATCTTATCCTAGGGAAGCAACGCATGCTGGGTCTCTGAGCGAGACAAAGAGCCTTACGATTCACGCGTTCGAGCGCGCCTATTTAACCAATCTCTTGGTCGCACATCGCGGAAATGTCAGCCAAGCCGCGAAAGCCTCAGGTAAGGATCGCCGCGCCTTACAACGACTCCTTCGGAAATATAGTCTTGACCGAAGCTCCTTTCTAAATCTGATCTTATCCACTTATTTCCCCACTTTCCTTACTAACGCGATTCCTTTGAGCTGATACCTGCGGCTAAAAAACCGCACATTATGCAACACGTTTGTCGCATTCTGCATTGTGCCGGTTTTTGCGCGAAATCCTTAAAAGCTTCTCCCAGTTGGTGCGGTGGCAATGCCGCACCGGCCCAGCCGATTCTTAGATTAGACTAAGGATTTGGCCTTGTTCTTCGTTGGTATTTTCCTTGCTGAACAGATTAGGACGTTAATGTCTCGTGACATAAAAGAGGGAGAACTCGTTGAGTGATAAGGATCAATCCGGAAGCGGGGACGAAGTAATCCAGGGAATCCTTCAATACTTGGTCGAGCATCCTGATGCGAAAGATACACCCGAGGGGATTCTCAAGTGGTGGCGACTAGAAGGTAAATCTGAATGGCGAAGGGAGGACGTTCAAAACGCGCTTGATTTTTTGACTTCGAAAGGATGGCTGACGAAGCGGAAGGCAATCCCTTCAAAAGAAATTTACGGGATAAATAAAGATCGACTACAGGAGATTAAGAGTTTTCTCCTGCAATCCGGCGCCGGTTCTTAACGGAAAATAATCCAGTGCCTTTCAACCAAAAGCCGGAGCAGAAACAGCAAGCCAGCGGGTCTAGCGGGGATACTGGCGGCAAGGAGAGCTTCCAGGTTTCGGCTCCATCTATATCCCTTCCTAAGGGCGGCGGCACCATTCGCGGGATCGGCGAAAAATTCGGCGCCAATCCTGTGACTGGCACCGGCTCTATGACGGTGCCGATTGCAACCTCATCTGTATCTGGTCGTTCGGGTTTGGGTCCCAACTCTGAAACGGAGGAAATCGGCAAAAGTTTTTTATGCCAATGCAGGGAGCGCATTAGATGTAAAAGCCAATCACGAAATCCTTGCACCGGTAAAGGACGCGAATGGGCGGCGACAGGTCCTTTACCATTGGTCGTGTCAGATAGCTGCTTGAGACGAATCTTTAGGTGGCGTGTGCCGCCTAATTGGTCGGTCTCTGACTGGCGTAACGAAATGCGGGCCGAAGCAGCATGCGCTGCTTGGCAGGCCGTGTGTAACTACGATCCATCGCTGGGTGTGCCCTTCGGCGCGTTTGCCCGCCAGCGGGTACTAACAGGTACGCTTACACGGTGCCGACAGGAGTGGGCGTATGCCTTACGGTTGACGCCAGAACACGATCCAGAGAGATCCGATAGCAGACGGTTGGATTCCGCTGCTTCCGCAGCCTTCGACGCCTGCCCAGGACATGCTCTAGCGCGCCTGTCGAAATCCGACTTCTGGCTTGTCGAACAGCTTTTCTTGAGAGATCGTACGGAAGCGGACATCGCCGCGCAGATCGGCATCACCCAGCAAGCGATAAGCAAACGTAAGCGCGCGATCGTAATAGAGTTAAGGCGGTACATCGATCGGACCTAACCCACTTTGAAAGTGAGACAATACTTTCAGGAAGGTGCGGCTTACCCTACCCGTCTTCTAATAGGAATCGAAAAAAATAAGTGTATTGGTTGTAGAAATTGATGGAAGCCGCATTAATAAGTGTTGTGTCCAAATAAATTGTTGTTCCCAACACCAATGCATGGAGGCATTTATGATCGGACCCGAGCAAGACCTCAAGGACTTCCCCCCTTGGCTTTGGCCCTACATCAACGTAACCAGACTGGCCGATGTGTCCCGCGTCAAGGACCCCGGTGCGATTGGCCAGATTCCCGAGGACGCGATTAACGCTCACGTGATCGCCATCATATCGGCGCTGACTGTGCGCAAAGTCGCTGCCAATCTATCCGGTGATCTTGCCAAGCAGTTCGATGCTGCAGCCAGCAAAGCTTTGTCGGTAGCGATCGACGATTGCGGCAGTACCGGCAAGAAGCCGTGGCCGCAACCACCCAAGCACATCCAGCTCATGGAAATCGCGGGCCGGCTAGCGGTGGCAGCGGCGCAGCTCGAAGGAGATAAGGTACTCAACGCCGGTCTGCAGGAAGCAGTCCAAACCTTGGCCCCGTCAGGCCGAGCAGGCCGAACTCTAAGCCTGCCTAGGATAGCAGGCGGGAGATACACCGTGAATTTTGACATCGTCTGATCAGAAGTATCCAGGAGGTGCGCCATGTATCTGGTCGCGATCGACCCACTTGCGCTCATTCTGTCGAATGACGTGTACGTGAAGATCAATCTGCCCCGACCCCCACCCGATTTGGCGGCGCTTCGCGAGCTTGTCAGGAGCCTTGACGCGACCGAGAAGAAGCTGGCCGTGGAGCGGACAAGGCAGCTGGGTGAGTACGCGAAGACGCTCGAGAAGGCGCTCGGTGGTCCTGACACTTGACTAATACTGGTCTCAGGGTATCAGGCACGAGGCGCATCCCCGCTCCGGGTGAGGAGCGATGGCCACAGACAGGGGAGCAAATTCATCATTAAAAGCCTGTCGGCAGGCGATTGTTGGGGGAATTATTGAGTTCTAAGTGCCGGAACTTCAAAGCAAATTCTTATCACTTTATTACGATCATGGAGGACAGCCATGGCAGCGAGTGGAGGTCAGAAGCTTGTAACCCTTACCCAGGTTGCTCCCGGAGCAACGGTAGGTAGTAAATGGAACAACGCGAACGCGGAGGTGTACAGCCTCCATGCTTGGCCGGTAGTCGCTTCCGGAGTTAATGCGTCGGCGGAGATAACCAGGACCAGCTTCGTCGTACACGGCAACCCGTCGGAGCGAGAGCTCCATTATTGGGTGAAGAACACGGGCACAACTCAAGTCGATATTGCCGTTTGGGCATTCTGGTGGAACGCCTAGGCATTGCATCCTGGGCCGCGTGTGAACCCCAACGTAACTCGGAGGTCACGATATGGAACCGCAAGGGGCTATGAAGCTTCTCACCTTCACGAGCGTCGCACCGGGAGCGACCGTTCATGGTTGGTGGAACAACGCAAATGCGGAGGTGTACCGCCTGAACGCGTGGCCTAAGGTAGCTCCTGGCGTCGCTGCCTCTGCTGAGATTACAAAGATCAGCTCTGTGGTACATGGCAGCCCATCGGAGCGGGAGGTCCATTTCTACGTAAAAAACACCGGCACGACGACCAGCGATATCGATGTGTGGGCGTTCCGGTGGAATTGGTCATTGTGGCCGGTGCTCGAGGCCGTGCGCGCAGAGTTCAGGGTTCCCGCCGTGGGAGGCGCCACCGTCACCAACCAGGGAATCGCAGTACTCGACGTTGCCGGGATTCGCAAGCATGGAGACAACACGATTGTCGAGGCTGGCGACCGCTGGCACCTCGGGTCGGACACGAAGGCTATGACGGCGACCGTTCTCGCCGTCCTCGCGCAGAAGGGAGTCGTCAGCTGGGATATCACAGTGGCCCAAGCATTCCCGGAATGGGCCCAGACGATGAAGGACATGTTCAAGAACGCGACGTTCGAGCGGCTGATGGCGCACCGATCGGGGATTCTCAACCTGACGTCGGCGGAGTCCACGGCGCTCGCTGACACGAGCAAAAGCGTCCCGGCGCGCCGCCGCGAGTTTGCCCACTTGATAACACACCGACAACACGGCGACGATGACGTGCTGTTCGGCGCTCCCGGCTTCGTATTCAGTTACCAGAATGCAAACTTCATCTTGGCTGGCGCGATGCTCGAGCGTTGCACCGGCAAATCGTGGGAGGACCTGATGAAATCGGAGCTATTCCAGCCGCTCGGCATGACCACCGGCGGGTTCGGCGCACCTGGCAGCGCAAGCGATGTGAAGGAACCTTGGGGTCACAGCGACGCGTCCGGACAGCGGGTGGCGTCGAAGGGTGACAATACTCCTGCGCTCGGGCCTGCGGGGACGGTCCATGCCTCGCTGGGTGACTGGGCCAAATTCATCCGCCTGCACCTCGACGGTTCGGAGGGTTCTCTGACGCTGTCACCTGCGACGCTCGCGCGTCTCCACACTCAATACCCGCCGAACAACGTGTACCCGGACCGTTACGGGTGGGGCTGGATTATGTACGACGATGCCGGTGGCGTTGCGCTCGACCACGATGGGTCAAACGGCCTCTGGTATTGCAGCTGCCAGGTCCTTCCTAAGAAGGGCGTGGCATTCCTCGCAGTCTCGAACATCGGCTCGGACACAAACGGCAAAGGCAACCTTGCGTGCGCGAAAGTTATTCAGAAACTTAGGGAGCGGCACTTTGAGTCATAGGCCCTTCCCGCGGCAAGCTCGCGTGCGCTGGTGACGTGCGTAGGCCCGGCGGCAGCCGCTTGGTAGCACCGGTGGCATGAGTGAGCCGCCGCCGACGAACCTGAGGGTGCTGAACCCGTCGCGCAGGACGCTTCGATCGGGTGACCTCTTCGTGATGCAGCTACTCGTCTCTGGGGAGAGAGAGGAGGCTCAACTTCCGAGGCTGGCCTTTATGTCTCCTATGCCCCTTTTGGGACGCCAATCCAAAATCGAAAGTCCAGAACTTGTCCTGAGTGAATGCGAAGGATCTCTTTTTCAATCCGTCTCCGTGCTCCTTACCGTTTACTCCTCACCGAATTACCTTGTCCGCCCGCGCTAGCACATTCAGTGCCTTTGCTTACCAGCGGGTATTAGCAGGTGCACTTACCCGGTGTCGACAGGAGTGGGCGTATGCGTTGCGTTTGACGCCAGAATACGATCCAGAGAGTTGCGATAACAGCCAGGTAGATTCTGGTGCTTCCGCAGCGGTCGACGCCTGCCCGAAACATGATCTAGCGCACCTGTCGAAGTCCGACCGTTGGCTTGTCGGACAACTTTTCTTAAGAGATCGTACGGAAGCGGACATCGCTGCCGAGATCGGCATCACCCAGCAAGCGATAAGCAAACGTAAGCGCGCGATCGTAATTCAACTAAGGCGGTTACATCGATCGAACTAACCTATTCTGAAAGTCACACAATACTTTCAGGAAGGGCGCTTGCCAGACCCCTCTTCTGATAGGAATCAAAAAAAGTAAGTTCTTGGTTGTAGAAATTAATGGAAGCCGCATTACTAAAGGTTGTGTCCAAATAACTTGTTGTTCCCGACACCAATACAGGGAGGTATTTATGATCGGACCCGATGATAACCTTAAGGATTTCCCCCGCTGGGCTTGGCCTTACATCAACGTAGCCAGACTGGCCGATGTGTCCCGCGTCAAGGACCCCGGTGCGATTGGCCAGATTCCCGAGGACGCGATTAACGCTCACGTGATCGCCATCATATCGGCGCTGACTGTGCG
>Ga0137372_10007880_pt1 | contig 10290 bp, 9 predicted proteins | sample SagtaG_6_FD_104911 | JGI IMG/M metagenome (GOLD analysis project Ga0137372, IMG submission 104911) | Vadose zone soil microbial communities from Sagehorn Ranch, Mendocino, California, USA - Sage1_R_60_16 metaG | ecosystem: Environmental > Terrestrial > Soil > Vadose zone | place: USA: California...
CCCGATGATCCCTGCCTCACGGTCGTGCTGCTGACACCGTCTCCTGCCCTCTGCCTACTGCGCCCTTGCTGACGCGCGGGCTTCTGACACGCCCTCCCTTACGGTCGCGGGCTACTGATCCGATGGGCCCTATCTTACCGTCGGGCAACTAAGCCAGAACGCCGAGCCATGATTAGAAATGCTACCAAGCCGGCAATAATCGCCGCGCCCATCATCTTTACTGAATAACCGTGCAAACGGTCGAACGTCAGACGCCGCGGGTCGTCATGCGCGATTTGATCGATCGGTAACTGCATTGACGCGCGCAACGCCAGCATTCGTGGCGACAGCACCCACTGATTGACGCCGGTCATGATAGCCACAATCGCGAGCGAAATCATCTCGATAAGCCGCGCGAGCCAGCTCTCACCTTTCGAAATGAAGTACCCGGTTACGATCGCAAAGAGGCTGATTTCAAAACCGCTTCGGTTAATGATGGCCAGCAAGCGTGTGACGATCGTTCCGGCGATTTCGTTGGCATTTGCCAGGTTAGCACCGTGCAGAACGTCAAAAAGATTGGGTGCGACCGCGGCACCGAAGAAAATTGCAGCGCCCAACCAGGCGCCAAGAAGCAGCAAATTGAGCGTTTTAATGATGCTTCTCATTCTGAAAAAGATAGATCTATTCGCAGACTGTCACCCCAGGCCGCAATCTGATCAGGGGAGGTTGCAGGTTCGGTTGCTCAAGTTCGTGTGGGTCAGGGACAGTTAACAACCACGAGAGCGCGCGATCAAGTTGTGCCTGGTAATCTTCGAGATCCAGCGACATAAAAACCTTATGGCCGAGGCGCGCAAATTTCTCTTTGGCCATCAGGTACATTCGGCGTGCCGCACCAGGCCGGTCAATTTGTAAATGATGAAAGGCTACTGCTGATTGAATCATTGCCTGGAGGAAAAGTTTCTCGTCCTGCGTAACCGGGCCCATACATCGTTCTTCCCAGGCGTCGTGCGCCGCATGGAACTCGCCGGCATTGTAGAGATCGATGCCCGCGATGTATTCGATAGGATAAGAAATGATGTGCTCGTCCGTGTAAGGCGGCGCGTCGCTTTGCATTATGTGATTGTAACTGATGAAGCAGCGACGATGCAGCGAACGCCGCAGGCAGGATGCCTGCGCTCCAACATGCCTACGCTGCTTATTTGGCCTTGGGGTAGTAGCCTTCGCGCGCGCGCACGTGTAACTGCGGCTGAGTCGGTGTGGTAATGGCGATATGACGATAGCCATTCCCCGCTGATTTGTTATTCGAATAGTACTGCAACAAGTATTGAGCGCGAAGTTCGTTCTCAATGCGATTGAACACACCGGCCAGTGCCGTAGTTCCTGTGGGAACAAATGCCGATCCGCCAGTCGCCATGGCGAGCTGCTGCATCGCTTCCTGCGCCCGCGTGCTGATCAGGTTCAACTTGTATGATTCGCCGCTTGGATTAATGGAATAGAAGACGGCGTTCGCGGTTTGCACTTCTCGCTGCACTTCAGCCTGCGCTTTTCGATGACCTTCCTGCAAGGCAGCTTCCGACGCGGCGCGGATTCGCTTTCTACCAGCGGCCGACGAATCATCGTCTGATTCGGTGGCGCGATATGCTGCGATTGCTGAATCACGCACGCGGTTACTGAAGTTGTCTTCACCATCCGAGATAACCACGAGAACGCGACGGTGTTGTTCCGGCGTGTTCTTAGCAAGGTAACGCGCCGCCTCGATCACCGTGTCGTAGAAGGCTGTCGGGCTGGGACCGGTGGCGGCCTTGATACTCATTAACTTCGCCGCGGCAACGTCGGCCGTTGTGCGTGCTTGTTCGAGGCGTGGTGTGCGATCGATCGCGTAGACTGTTGCGCTATCGGTTGGCCTCAAAACCTCTTTGAGAAAGCGTGTAGCCGCCTGTTCCTCGAATGCAAAGCGCTCGCTCACGCTGCTCGAAACATCAATCAGGATTGCGATGTCCAGCGGCACCTGCTCGGGATCGCCCATCTGTGCGATTTCCTGTGGGCGTCCTTCTTCGGTCACCCGAAAATCGTTCTGCTTCAGACCGAGCATCGGTTGGCCGTTTGGGTCGGTGACCGATACCGGTACTACTACGAGATTCGAGCTGATGCGAAGAACTTCGTAGACAGGCTCGGGAGTAGGTGTGGGTGTCGGCGTCGGTTTCGGTCTTAATTGCGGTCCGGCCGGTGGTGGCGGTAGTTGCTTGCGGTTCTGCGCAGTAACAGACGCAGTGAAAAGAGTTCCGGCGAACAAAAATAAAGCCAGCGCCGTAGACAGCGCCAGCCCAAAATATTTCTTCGCTTTATCCGAATGCATTAACCAATCCTCATGCCGCCAGCCCACGTCGTTGCTGGCGAAGCTCTTATTTGACGCCATCTGGCGGCATGATCGTTGGCAATATGCCGCAACTTTTTAAGTTGCGCCGTTTTATTACCAGGCACGCAAGTCAGAAACTCGCGCTGCCTTATTGTCCGCTGCCCGGATTCATCACCGGCGCGGGTTGCGTCAGACCTTTGTTGACCAGAACCTTAACTTCGACACGACGGTTCTCAGCACGACCCGTACGCGTCTTGTTATCGGCAATCGGATTCGATTCGCCAAAGCCGTACGGCGTGATGATTCGACGCAGCGGAATCTGATGCTGCTCAACCATGTAACGAATCACGGCATCGGCGCGACGCTGGCTCAACTGTCGATTGCGCTCAGTGCGGCCCGTTGAATCTGCAAAGCCCGTCACCTCGAGCACATAGCCTTTGGCGTTAAGAGCCTTGGTCGCGATCGCATCGAGCTTGGATTTGGCGTCAGCGTTCAGCATCGCACTGCCCAGACGGAAGTTCACTGCCGTAGTTTCCTGCGGCACATAATCGTCAAGCGCTGAGATGCGTTCGTTAGTTGAATTGACGCCGGCGACGGCGGCATCGGCAGTTGCTTGTGCTGCTTTAGCTCCGCCCCGGGCGGCGTTCGAAACGGCAGCGAGTTCGTCGAGTTGTCCGGAAAGTTTCTGAGCGTTTTGCTCAACTTCGCTGATCCGGCCTTCCGCGACGGTGGCCCGCTCTTCCAGTGGCGTGGCGCGCGACTCAACCGCTCGCGCCGTGCGCAGATCTGATTCGTTGAACCTTACCTTGTCGGCGATCAGCTCACCGCTCGAGCCGCCGCGGCCTTCGACCTCTAAATTGAGGCCGCGAAGAATGTTGGTCTGACCATAATTGGTCCCGCTGCGCAGGAAGCCGCCACTAGTCTTGACCGAAGTTTTATCGGTAAGGCGAATAATCGTGTCGGCGCCATTCAGATCGCGAACTGTGAACGTGTCAGCATCACGCCGCACGACCACGCCCTTGATCTTCATCTTTTCACCACTGGTAACCGACCGAGCACTGGTCGAAGCTGTATTTGTCTTGGTTTGAGTTGAATCTTGTCCGAGGGCCAATGGGGAAAGTGTCAGCGCCAGACCGAAGGCAAGCGCAAGTGACCGAAACATTCTCAAGTTAATGATCATGGTTACACTCCTTAATTGGTTTTGGACGGCGCAAAAGGCGGCGTCGGGTTTACGTGGGTTGAATATGCACACTCACGCTTCGCATTGTCCGCTTCTTACAGCAGACAGGGCCTCTAAAAAGTACAATTCATTGACGGGTATTCCGCATCAACTGCGCTGATAGTACTGATCAATGGAAGCAAGTCAAGAGGGATCAGGCCGGAAAGCACGGCTAAGCGTCAGATAGCAAAAATTAATTATTTGTTTGCTATGCGATTGCAACAGAGCAGACTACTATTGTGAAAAACCGCAGGACGTTTAGAGGCGTGACTTGTCCCGCTCTCAGCGTGCGGCGCACAAGTGCGCCGTCTAAACGCGACCAATCAAATCGCGAATTGTGCAGCCTCGAGGTGCTCCTTGATATAAGCCAGAAACGTTTCCGCATCGGCGCCGTCAATGATTCGATGATCGAAGCTGAGCGCGAAGTACACCATGTAACGAATCGCAATGTAATCTTCGCCATCGGGCGTTGTGAGGACCCTGGCGCGTTTTTCAATCTTGCCCACCCCGAGGATCGCCACCTGGGGCTGATTAATTATCGGAGTGCCGAACAAGCCGCCAAAGACGCCAGGATTTGTGATCGTGAACGTGCCACCGGCAACTTCATCAGGTTTCAGTTGCTTTGTGCGCGCGCGATCAGCCAAATCGTTTGCTGCGCGTGCCAGACCCGAGATTGAAAGATCGTCGGCGCGCTTGATCACCGGAACGATTAAGCCCCAGTCAAGCGCAACCGCCATCCCAAGATTGATATCACGCTTGTAGATGATCTGATCGCCGCTGACCTGCGCATTGAAAATTGGAAACTTGCGAATTGCGTCGGTCACCGCCTTGAAGATAAAGGGCATGAACGTCAGCTTGGTGCCGGTTCGTTCCTGGAACGAGTCGCGATTCTCTTCACGAAGCTTCGCGACCTTGGTCATATCAACTTCATAGACGGTCGTGACGTGCGCGGACGTGCGGCGCGAAAGCACCATGTGATCCGCAATCTTCTTCCGCATCACCCCCATCTGTTCGACGCGATCGCCCTCGGCAGGTTTCATCGCGGGAACCTGCTGTGTTCCAGGTACGCCAAGCGAGGGTGTAGGTTGAGGCGCAACTTGTGCGCGTCCGCCGCTTATCGCTGCTGTGCCAGGTTGAGGTGGCGCGCCTGACTCGATAAAACTGAGGATGTCGTTCTTCGTCACCCGGCCACTCATGCCGGTACCCTCGAGTTGTTTGATATCGATTCCGTGCTCTTCAGCAATCTTGCGCACCAGCGGGCTCGATTTCGTGCGACGCAATTCTTCAGCGCTGCGCACACCGCCATCGTCGCGACGCGGAGGCACAGACGGTTTTGGTTGCGGTGCAGGTTCAGTCTTCTTCACGAGTGGCTTGATTTCTGTCTTGTGGGATGGCGGGCTCGGAGCCGTACGTGCAGGTTCGGTAGTAATTACCGGCTTCGGTCGTTCGACTGCGGCTGGAGCTTCAGCTTTTGCAGGTTCAGGTGGCGCGGCTTTCGTCTCGATGACAGGCGCAGCACTTTCCTCTTTCGTCTGTGGAGCGGCCGGTTTTGCTCCGTCACCGTCCAGCACCGCAACAACTGTGTTCACCTCGACCGTCTCGCCTTCCTTGAATTTGATTTCGGTTAGAGTCCCCGCGGCCGGCGATGGAATCTCGGCATCAACCTTGTCGGTTGAAATCTCGAACAACGGCTCATCACGATCGACATGATCGCCGACGTTCTTTAGCCATTTCGTTATTGTTCCTTCCGCAATGGACTCGCCCATCTGCGGCATTACCACTTCAGTTGCCATGTTGACTCCAGGAATTCTCGTTTAGACGCCGGACTTGTCCGGCGTTTCGCTGAGGCGGACAAGTCCGCCTTCTAAACGAATTGATCTTCAGCTTGCCGCTGATCGCTGTTTCGCTTCAGCCGTCGTCGGATCGATCATCGACCTGATCTCAGAGATCCGGTTCGCCGGAAATCCACCCTGCTGCGCATGCTCACGGACCATCTCTTCATTGGGCGCGATATAGACACAGTAGACCTTATTCTCCGTGACGTAACTGTGCAGCCATTGAATCTGCGGACCAAGATTCTGCAAAACGCTGCAAGATTTCTGCGAAACCGCCTGTAGTTCTTGCGGGGACATGTCCCCCGCTCCTGGAATTTCTCGCTCGATTAAATATTTCGGCATCCGTGTTCTCCTCCTTAGTTTAGACGCGGACTTGTCCGGCATCACGATCGTCGGCGGACAAGTCCGCCTTCTAAACGAATCGATCTCAGTAGGCCGCTAGTTTCCGTGCTGCGTCCAGCACATCCTTCACTTGCGGTAAATAATAATCTTCAAGCGGCGGTGAATACGGCACCGGCGTGTCGAGCGAAGCCACTCGCACTACCGGCGCATCGAGCCATTCGAAAGCTTCCTGTGAAATGATCGCTGCGATTTCGCCGCCGATGCCGCCGGTCAACGATGCTTCGTGCAAAACGAGCGCGCGGCTGGTCTTTTTCACACTTGCCAGAATCGCTTCCTTATCGAGTGGCGCCAGGGTACGCAGGTCAATCACCTCGACGTCGAGACCTTCCTTTTCCAATTCCTGCGCGGCGTCAAGCGCCGTCAGAACCTGCGCACCGAAAGTAATGATCGAAAGGTCGCGGCCTTCACGCATGGTGCGCGCCCGGCCGATCTCGACAATGTAATCATCGCTCGGCAACTCTTCGCGCAGGCGCGGCAAACGATAAAGTTTTTTGTGTTCGAAATAAAGCACGGGATCGGGATCGCGAATGGCCGCTTTGATCAAACCCTTAGCGTCGTAGGCAGTCGAAGGCTCGACAATCTTCAAGCCTGCCGTGTTCGTGAAGAACGATTCCGGATTCAGCGAGTGAAACGGACCTGCTCGAACTCCCGAGCCGCAAGGTCCGCGAAACACTGCGGGGATATTGGCGCCCCAGCGATAGCGGCATTTCGCGGCGTAGTTCGTAAGCAAATCAAAACCACAACTAATGAAATCGATGAATTGAAACTCAGCGACGGGCCGCATGCCCATCAAAGCTGCGCCGCACGCGGCGCCGACAATCGCGGCTTCCGAGATTGGCGTATCAATCACCCGCTCTTTACCAAACTGATCGATCAAGCCATCAGTGACTTTGAACGCGCCGCCGTAAACTCCGACGTCCTCGCCGATCAGGAAGACGGTTGGGTCGCGCTCCATCTCTTCCCAGATACCCTGGCGAATCGCCTCGACCATCGTGGCCAGGCCACCTCGTGGTGGGCGTTCGAGCTTGTGTTCTTTTCTCGTAGCTACTGCCATCATTCTCTAGAGTTTGCCGACCAACGAGCCAGCATAGCTGGCGGCAGAGTTTGGCCCAGGGCAAGCGGAGCGAAACGAAGTGGAGCAAAGCGCAGCCCTGGGTAATGTTGCCAAAAAAATTCTCGAGCTCGCTTTAGCGAGCGACAGATTCTTTCGCCCGCTAAGCGGGCTGGATGAAAAATGGATTCCCTACCCAGGGTTCCGCTCGCTGCGCTTGCTCCACCCTGGGCTAAATTCTGGCGCCAGCTTCGCCGGCTTATTGAATGCTTCATTCCAGCTTTCGCATTTGAAGCGACCATCGCTTTCTAGAGGCGGGCACTGGCCTGCCTCTAAACGAGCTAAGGTTCGAGCACCTTCGGTCGCAAGGCCGGCGGCACAGTCGAGTTGTCGAAGACTCCGTATGCTGCTCCTTCCGGTTCGGGCATCGGCGAGGATTCAGCCCACTCGGAATCTTCGTCGACCTCACGGACCACATCGGCTGTAATTTCGTCGAGCTTCTCTTTCATTGCGATGTTCTGGTCGAGAAGAAATCGTTCAAACCTGTCGATGGGATCGTTGTGTTTTTCCCAATACTCAATCTCGCCGGCCGGAATATAACGCTGATCGTCGTGTTCGGCGTGACCTTTGCGGCGGTAAGTCTTCGCTTCGATCAAAACCGCGCCGCGTCCTTTGCGAGCATAATCAACCGCCTGCCTGGTGACTTCGTAACACGCAATCACATCATTTCCATCAACGATGTAACCGGGAATGCCGAACGCTGCCGCCCGCTCAGCCAGATTTCGAACCGCTGTCTGCAGGTTCGTCGGCGTTGAGTAGGCATAGTGATTGTATTCGGCAATCACGATTAGCGGCAGGCGCTGCACGGCGGCGAAATTCATTCCTTCGTAGAACGCGCCGGTGCTGGCCCCACCGTCGCCGATGTAGGCCAGACCGACGATGTCTTTCTGCTGCATGCGGGCACCGAGCAGGATCCCGGTCATCACCGGAATCATGTCACCCAGATGCGAAATCGGCCCAATGAAACCCTTGGCGAGATAGCCAAAGTGAACGTTCAGATCCTTGCCGCCGGAAGGCCCCCATGCCTTAGCCATGTACTGGGCAAAGATTTCGCGCGGCCGAATCCCTTTAACGAATATCGCGCCCAGATCGCGGATGATCGGCGTGATGAAATCATCAGGGCGCAGCGCATAAGCCGAACCGACGGCGGTCGCTTCCTGCCCTAACGATCTGTAAACACCGCCGACTACTTTTGTTTGGCGATAGAGATTGACGATGCGTTCTTCGACGAGCCGCGTGAGTTTTAGATAGCGATACAGCTCGAGCATCTGCTCGTTAGTCAGCGAAGTCTCTGTAATGCAACTTCGCGGCTTACCCTCCACAGGCTTGCGCGGCGCGTACTTCGTGCTGATGCGCATTTGAAAGCCGGGACGGCGACGACGCGGTCCACCTTTCCGATTTTCGTTTCGTGGTTTCTGGTTTTCAGCCATCATTGGAATGTCCGGCAAACTTTAGTTTGACGTCGGGTTGCGGAAATCGACAAACTGAAGTTTGTCGGACTTAAATATGAATCGACATATCGTGCACACCTTCGGCGGCTTCCATCACGGCTTCGGAAACCGTCGGGTGAGCGTGCATCGTGCGGCCCAGCTCTTCGGCAGTTGATTCAAGCTGCATCGCCACACACGCTTCGGCGATTAACTCAGTTGCATGCGGGCCGATGATATGCACGCCGAGAATCTCGTCATATTTCTTTTCGCTGACGACCTTCACACAGCCTTCTTCTTCGCCGATGATGCGCGCTTTTCCCGACGCGCTGAAGGGAAACTTTCCAACTTTCACGTCGTAGCCGGCTTCGCGCGCTTTCGCTTCAGTCAAACCGACAGAAGCAACTTCCGGATCGCAGTAAGTGCAACTAGGAACCAGGCGCAGATTGATCGGCCGTGGGTTTTTGCCGGCGAGATGCTCGACCGCGACAATGCCTTCCTTTGACGCCAGGTGAGCGAGCAGCGGCGTCGGCACTACATCGCCGATGGCATAGACGCCCTTCTCACCAGTCTGTTGAAACTCGTCGACCCGGACAAAACCTTTTTCGACTTTGATTTTCGTTCCCTGCAGGCCGAGACCTTCGGTAAAAGGCATGCGACCGACGGCGACCAGCAACATCTCGGCTTCAAATCTTACCGCCTCACCCTTTGAAGTCTGGCCGGTGACGACGACGCTTTTGTCTGTCTTTTCAAGCTTCTCCAGTTTCGTATCGACCTGGGATTTGATTCCGCGTTTGCGAAACGACCTGGCGAGTTCAGCCGAAACTTCTTCGTCTTCGAGCGGAACTAATCTCGGCAGCAGCTCGACAATCGTCGTCTCCGCGCCGAACCGTGAATAGACGGAAGCGAACTCGACGCCGACCGCGCCGGCGCCCATGACGATCAAGGACTTGGGAACCTCGGCAAGTTCCAAAATGTGATCGCTGTTGACGACTTGTTTGCCGTCAGTTTCGAACCCTGGAATCGGACGCACGACTGAGCCGGTGGCGATGATAATGTTCTTCGTCTGAATCGTTTGTTTGGTTCCGTCTTCGCCGGTGACTTCGACTTTGCCGGGCAAGGCCAAACGACCGGTGCCTTTGAATACCGTCACCTTGTTCTTCTTCATCAGGTATTCAACGCCCTTGGCGTTCTTCATCACGACTTTGTCTTTGCGTTTTTGCACATCGGCAAAAGCGAGTTGAATCTCAGTTGCCTGCACGCCAAAGTCGGCAGCGTGCTGCATCTGTTCGTAGATATGCGCCGACATCAGCAATTGTTTTGTTGGGATACAACCACGCAGACCGCAAGTGCCGCCCAGACGCTTGTCTTTCTCAACCATCGCGACTTTCAAACCCAATTGTCCGGCACGAATCGCGGCCACATAGCCGCCCGGCCCGCTGCCGATGACCGTTACATCAAACTGTTCATTAGCCAATTTTGGAGGTTCCTCTCCGACACGAAATGTGGCGCAAGTTGTTAACTTGCGAACTTTTTTCGCAACTTAACAGGTTGCGTTACATGACTTTTAATGCTTTTCGAAAGCTGGCATTATAATCGTTTGCCTGTGATTGAGCCAATTGGGGCTCAGGAGAGTAAGTGGTATTAAGCTAGCCCTTGCTGACGCGCGGGCTACCGACACGCGACCCAATCGGGCGCGCGTGCTCAACCGGTTTGAGGGCGCAAGAAGGAAGTGTCAGACGCCCGACGGTAAGAGAGGGCTTTGGTACAGAACCGGGAGCGGTCGCGACCGGGTAATTGTTTTAGTGGCCCAAATGTTAAGAACTCTTGTTCGACGAAGGAGAACGCGCTGCAGATGAAACACTCCGAAGGCTTTCTAAAAATAGTTGATGACGCGAAGACTCGGATTCGCGAAGTATCTGTGGAAGACACCCGGGCGCGCATCGCGGCGGACCCAAACG
>Ga0137372_10007888_pt1 | contig 10282 bp, 9 predicted proteins | sample SagtaG_6_FD_104911 | JGI IMG/M metagenome (GOLD analysis project Ga0137372, IMG submission 104911) | Vadose zone soil microbial communities from Sagehorn Ranch, Mendocino, California, USA - Sage1_R_60_16 metaG | ecosystem: Environmental > Terrestrial > Soil > Vadose zone | place: USA: California...
CCAGCGCATTCCGCGGGCAGGTGTCCACCACTAGAACCGGCGGCCGCCGGACCGTGGGGTCCGCGGGGGTCGCCCCCGCGGCCAGCATGTCGAGTGGCCCTGCCAGCGCATTCCGCGGGCAGGGGCCAGCCAGGACACTCGTGGGCGGCACTGGGATCGAACCAGTGACCTCCTCCGTGTCAGGGAGGCGCTCTCCCGCTGAGCTAGCCGCCCGTAGGGCCCCCGAACTCTAGCGCGAGCCCCCGGCACTGCTGGAGGCGGAGGCGGGAATCGAACCCGCGTACAGGGCTTTGCAGGCCCTTGCCTATGCCACTCGGCCACTCCGCCGGCGTTCTCCCGGAAGCACCCCCGGAGCCCGGCAGGACGCCCGAGGGCGTCTCCGAGCGGACGACGGGATTCGAACCCGCGACCCTCACCTTGGCAAGGTGATGCTCTACCAACTGAGCCACGTCCGCATGACCCGGGAAAGCGTCTCCGGGTGCGTTTGCCGACTGTAACGGATCGCGGTCGGTCCCTTCAAACCACCTCTCCCACCACCGCGGCGCCCGCCGGACCGGTTCGTGACAGCATTCCGGCGAGCGCTGCCACCGCGGCGGGCACTCAGGGAGGAGCCTCCATGCGGCCGTGGACCTCCGACTTCGTCGGCCGGTTCGACGAGGTCACGATCGACAGCGCCGCGCTGCGGGACAACCCGCTGGGCGACTCGGCCAGCCGGCCGCTGTGGGCCTACCTGCCGCCGGGCTACGACGACGACCCGCAGCGGCGGTACCCGACGATCTACCTGATCCAGGGCTACACCGGGACGCTGTCCATGTGGCAGAACCGCTCGGCGTTCCGGCCGACCGTGCCGGAGCTCATCGACGACCTGTTCGCCGGCCCAGACCCGGCGCCGCCCGGGCTGGTGGTCGGGGTGGACGCGTGGACCGCGTACGGCGGAAGCCAGTTCGTCGACTCCCCGGGCACCGGCCGCTACCACACCTACCTCTGCCAGGACGTGGTCCCGTTCGTGGACGCCCGCTGGCGGACGATCCCGGACCGGGAGTCGCGGGCGATCGCCGGCAAGTCCAGCGGCGGTTTCGGGGCGATGATCACACCGATGCTCCGGCCGGACCTGTTCGGCGCGTTCGCCAGCCACGCCGGCGACGCGCTGTACGAGCTGTGCTACATCAAGGAGTTCGGGGAGGCCGTCCGGGCGCTGCGGGACTCCTACGGCGGCTCGTACGAGGCGTTCTGGAAGGACTTCCGGACCAGGGTCGCGTTCGCCCGGCCCAGCGACGCCGCGCTGGTGACCGCCTACGGCGTGGCGGCCTGCTTCTCGGCCGACGCCGACGGCACCGTCCGGCTGCCTTTCGACCCGGTCACCGGCCGCCTGGTGGAGCCGGTGTGGCAGCGTTGGCTGGACTGGGACCCGGTGCGGATGGTGCCGCGCTACCCCGAGGCGCTGCGGTCCCTGCGGGCGATCTGGGTCGACGCCGGGCTGCAGGACGACTACTACCTGGATCTCGGCGCCCGGGCTTTCGTCGCCGAGCTGGCCGGGATCGGGGTGACCGACGTGGCGTTCGAGCTGTTCGAGGGCACCCACCGGGCGATCGAGTACCGCTACCCGCTGGCGCTGCGGTTCCTGGCCGAGCGGCTGGCCCGCTGACCGGGCCGCGGTCCGCGGTCAGCCGGGCGGCTTCCCGGCCAGGCCGGCGCAGCCGCGCACCTCGTCCCAGCCGGCCAGGATCCGGCTCGCCTCCGCACCGGCCGGCCGTACCGGCACACCTCGGGAGTCGATCGCGCCCGGCACCAGCGCGGCGGCCACCACCCGGCGGCCGCGGAAGGTGAGGGCGAGCACCCCGGTGTCGTTGGAGTACGCGTTGTCCCGCCACCACACGAAGTTGCCCAGCCCGTAGGACACGTAGGTCGGGCCCAGCCAGCCGGCGCCAAGCAGCAGGTGCGCGTGCGTGCCGACGACGGCGTCGGCGCCGGCGTCGGCCAGCCGCTGGGCCAGCGCCTCCTGCTCGGGCAGCGGGCAGGCCCGGCCCTCCTGGCCCCAGTGCACGTAGACGACGACCACCTCGGCGCGGCGCCGGGCTTCCCCGACCGCGGCCACCAGCCGGTCGGAGAAGGCCGAGGCGATGCCCGGGCTGCCCGGGCCGGCGGTCCAGGCGGCCAGCGTGTGGTCCCGGATCTGGCTGGCCGCCAGGATGGCCACCCGGTGTCCGCGAACGTCGGCGTACCAGGGGGCGTACGCCTGCGCCGCGGTCTGCCCGATGCCGACCACCGGGAAGCGGGTGTCCCGGATCGCGGCCAGCGTGTCGTACAGGCCGAGCAGCCCGAAGTCGACGCCGTGGTTGTTCGCCATCGTGGCCACGTCGACCCCGGCGGAGCGAAGCGCCACGAACGCGGTCGGCGGTGCCCGGAAGTAGAACTGCTTCGGCTCCGGGTTGCCCCGCTCGGTGATCGAGGTCTCCAGGTTCACCATGGCCAGGTCGGCCCGGGAGAGCACGCTGGCCACCGGGCCGAGGGCGCTGGCCGGGTCGGCTGCGAGGCGCTGCGCCACCCGGCCCTCGAAATGCACGTCCCCGGCGAAGGCCAGGGTGATCTCGGCCGCCGGCGGCGCCGTGGTCTGCGGCTTGGCCTGCGGCTGGGCGGGCCGGCTGGACGCCGCCGCCGCCCTGCCGGTGGCGGGCGGGCCGAGGGTGGGACGCTGCGCCGGCCGGATCGTCCTGGCCGCGGCCACCAGCCCGAAGACCACCAGGCAGACCGCCAGCACGGCGAGCACGGACGCGGCGGTGAGCCGCTGGCTACGCCCGTCCCGCCGCCCCACGGCGCTGAGCGTACGGCGAACGAGCCGCCCGAGGGGCGGACTACCGTGCGCCCATGCGAACGGTGACCGTCGACGGAGACGCGCTCGCCCTGGCGGACGTGGTGGAGGTGGCCCGCGGCCGGGCCCTCGCGGAGCTCGGCGACAAGGTCGCCGACCGGATGGCGCCAAGCCGCCGGGTGGTGGTCGACGCGGTCCGCCGGGCGGCCGTGGTCTACGGGGTGACCACCGGGTTCGGCGCGTTGGCGGACGTCACGGTGGGCGGCGGGGACCTGGCCCGGATGCAGCTTGCGCTGCTGCGCAGCCACGCCGCCGGCACCGGCGAGCCGCTGCCGGACGAGGCGGTCCGGGCGCTGCTGCTGCTGCGGGCCCGCACCCTGGCCGCCGGGTACAGCGGCTGCCGCCCGGAGCTGCCCGCCCGGCTGCTGCACCTGCTCCGGCTGGGACTGCTCCCGGTGGTGCCCGGCAAGGGCTCGGTGGGCGCGTCCGGCGACCTCGCCCAGCTCGCCGCGGTCGCGTTGCCGCTGGTCGGGGAGGGCCGGCTGCGCCGCGCCGGGGACGGCGACCGGGACGGCCGGCCGGCGGCCGAGGTGCTGGCCGAGCACGGCCTGCAGCCGCTCGGCCTGGAGCCCAAGGAGGGCCTCACGCTGATCAACGGCACCGAGCCGATGCAGGCGCTGCTCGCCCTCGCGGTGGCCGACACCGAGCTGCTGGCCAAGGCCGCCGACCTGGCCTGCGCGCTGTCGGTGGAGGCGCTGCTCGGCACCGACCGGGCCTACGACGATCGGGTGGTGGCGATCCGCCCGCACCCCGGCCAGCTGGTCTCGGCGGCGAACCTGCGCCGGCTGCTGGTCGGCTCGCCGCTGCTCGCCTCGCACCGGCACTCCACCCACGCGGTGCAGGACTCGTACTCGCTGCGCTGCGCGCCGCAGGTGCATGGTGCCGCCCGGGATGTGCTCGGGCACTGTCGCCGGGTGCTGGAGGTCGAGCTCGGCTCGGTGGTGGACAACCCGGTGGTGGTCGCCGGCGACAGCGGCGGGTTCGAGGTCATGTCCACCGGGAACTTCCACGGCCAGCCGCTGGCGTTCGCCGGCGACCTGCTCGCGATGGCCGCCGCCGAGCTGGGCAGCATCAGCGAGCGGCGGGTCTACCGGCTGCTCGACCCTGCCACCTCGCGCGGGCTGCCGCCGTTCCTGGCCCCCGAGGCCGGCACGAACTCCGGCTTCATGCTGGCCCAGTACACCGCCGCGTCGCTGGTGGGGGAGAACAAGGTGCTGTGCCACCCGGCCGCGGTCGACACCATCCCGACCAGCGGCAACCAGGAGGACCACGTGTCCATGGGCTGGCACGCGGCGCGCAAGGCCGGCGAGGTGGTGGACAACGTGCGGACCGTGCTCGCGGTCGAGGTGCTCTGCGCGGTGCAGGGCATCGACCTGCGGGCCGACCTGGCCGGGCCCGGCCCCGCCACTGGGGCGGTGTGCGCGGCGGTCCGGGCGCAGGTGCCGCCGATGCAGGTGGACCGGGAGGTCACCCCCCAGCTGGAGGCGGTCCGGGAGATGTTGCCCGGGCTGGTGCGGGTGGCCGAGGAGGTCGTCGGCGATCTTGGCTGAGTCACCGTGTCGCGAGGTGCGATGAGGTTGACACAGCCAAGATCGGCGCGGTTGTGTGGCCGGAGGCGGAGGAGGTCGCGATGCACGGAGCGCGGGTGGTGCGGTCGCCGCGCGGGCCGGAGCGGTCGGCCCGGAGCTGGGGTGCCGAGGCGGCGCTGCGGATGCTGCACAACAACCTCGACCCGGAGGTGGCCGAGCGGCCGGACGACCTGGTCGTCTACGGCGGCTCCGGCAAGGCGGCCCGGGACTGGCGGTGCTTCGACGCGATCGTGGAGTCGCTGCGGACGATGGCGCCGGACGACACGCTGCTGGTGCAGAGCGGCAAGCCGGTCGGCGTGGTGCGCACCACCGAGCCGGCCCCGAGGGTGCTGATCGCCAACTCGCTGCTGGTCCCCCGCTGGGCCACCCCGGAGCACTTCCGGGAGCTGGAGGACGCCGGGCTGACGATGTACGGGCAGATGACCGCCGGCTCGTGGATCTACATCGGGACGCAGGGGATCCTGCAGGGCACCTACGCGACCTTCGCCGAGGTGGCCGCGCAGCACTTCGACGGTTCGCTGGCCGGCACGATCACGCTGACCGCCGGCCTCGGCGGGATGGGCGGCGCGCAGCCGCTCGCGGTGACCGGCAACGGCGGCGCGGCGCTGTGCGTGGAGGTCGACCCGGCGCGGGCCCTGCGGCGGCTGGAGGGCGGGTTCCTGGACGTCGTGGCCGACTCGCTGGACCACGGCATCGCGCTGGTCGAGGAGGCGAAGCGGGACCGTCGGGCGCTGTCGGTCGCGGTCATCGGGAACGCCGCCGAGACCCATCCCGAGCTGGTCCGCCGTGGCTTCGCGCCGGACGTGGTGACCGACCAGACCTCGGCGCACGACGCGCTGCACGGCTACGTGCCGGTCGGCGTCTCGGTCGAGGAGGCGCCGGACCTGCGCCGGCACAAGCCGGCGGAGTACGTGGAGCGGGCGCAGGCGTCGATGGCCCTGCACTGCCGGGCCATGCTGGACCTGCAGCGGGCCGGCTCGGTCGTCTTCGACTACGGCAACGGGCTGCGCGGGCAGGCCCAGGACGCCGGGGTGGCGGACGCGTTCGACTACCCCGGCTTCGTGGTCGCCTATATCCGGCCGCTGTTCGCCCGCGGCGCCGGACCGTTCCGGTGGGCCTGCGTGTCCGGCGACCCGGCCGATCTGGCCGAGACCGACGCGGCGGTGCTGGCCGCGTTCCCGGACGACGACCCGCTGCAGCGGTGGATCCGGTTCGCCCAGCAGCACGTGCAGGGGCAGGGGCTGCCATCCCGGATCTGCTGGCTCGGCTACGGCGAGCGGCACGTGGCCGGGACCGCGTTCGACGACCTGGTCGCCCGCGGGGTGCTCACCGCGCCGGTGGTGATCGGCCGGGATCACCTGGACGCCGGGTCGGTCGCCTCGCCGGAGCGGGAGACCGAGGGGATGCGCGACGGGTCGGACGCGATCGCCGACTGGCCGATCCTCAACGCGCTGCTGAACACCGCGTCCGGGGCCAGCTGGGTGTCGGTGCACCACGGCGGCGGGGTGGGCATCGGCAAGTCGATCCACGCCGGCGTGGTGGTGGTCGCCGAGGGGACGCCGGAGTCCCGGGAGCGGGTCGAGCGGGTGCTCACCAACGACCCGGGCACCGGGGTGCTGCGGCACGCCGACGCCGGCTACGAGATCGCCCTGGACGCCGCCCGCGACGTCGGCATCCGGATCCCGCTGGAGCCCGGCACGCACGCACCGGCCTGGCAGGTATGACCGCCCAACCCCGCCCCGCCCTCTCGGCGCAGATTCGTGGTTGGGTCACTGTGTCGCGGGTGCCATGAGGTCGGCTCGGCCAAGATCGGCGACCGCAGGCCGAGGCGGCGGCCGGTGAGCCCGCCGGTTGGCGACCTCCTGGTGCGGCGTGCCGGCCGGGTGGTGACGAATGCCGGCCCGCCGGTGGACGGGCCGGCCGCGGTGGCCATCCGTGCCGGGGTGGTGGCCTGGGTCGGCGCCGACCGGGGCGTGCCGTACGCGCTGACCGACTCGCCCGAGCTGGACGCCGAGGGCGCGTGCGTCGTGCCGGGCTTCGTCGACCCGCACACCCACCTGGTGTGGGCCGGCAGCCGGCGGGCCGAGTTCGAGGCGCGGCTGGCCGGTCAGCGCTACGACGGCGGCGGTATCGCCACCACGGTCGCCGCGACCGCCGCCGCCTCTGACGACGACCTGCTCCGGGTCGCCGAGCGGCGGGTGCAGACGATGCTCGCGAACGGGACGACCACGGTCGAGGTGAAGACCGGGTACGGGCTCGCGCCGGCGGCCGAGCTCCGCCTGCTCGACGTGATCGGCGCGCTGGCCCGCCGGGTGCCGGCCAGGGTCGAGCCGACGTTCCTGGCCCACGCCGTCCCGGCCGGGACGGACCGGGCCGGGCACGTGGCCGCGCTGGCCGAGGCGCTGCCGGAGGCGGCCCGCCGCGGCGCCCGGTGGTGCGACGTGTTCTGCGACCGCGGGGCGTTCTCGGTGGACGAGACGCGGGAGCTGCTGGCCGCCGCCCGCGCGACCGGGCTGGACGGTCGGCTGCACGCCGAGCAGCTGTCCCGGACCGGGGCGGCGGCGCTCGCCGCGGAGCATGGCTGCGCCAGCGCCGACCACCTGGAGCACGTGGACGAGCCGGGCGCCAAGGCGATGGCGGCGGCCGGCGTGGTCGGGGTGCTGCTGCCGACCGCGACCCTGTCCACCCGCGGCATCGCCTGGGACAGCGCCCGGGTGCTGCGGGACGCCGGGGTGCGGCTGGCGCTCGGCACCGACTGCAACCCGGGCACGTCGTGGTGCGAGTCGATGCCGTACGCGATCCAGTTGGGCTGCCTGCTGCTCGGGCTCACGGTCACCGAGGCGCTGGACGCGGCCACCAGGGGCGGGGCGGCCGCGCTGCGCCGGGACGACGTCGGGCACCTCGGCCCGGGCGCCCGCGGCGACCTGGCCGTGCTCGCCGCCGGGCACGAGGCCGACCTGGTCGCCCACCTCGGCGCCCCTGCGGTACGGGCCACCGCGGTCGGCGGCGTCGTGGTCCGCCTGATCAGCTGAGGTCGTCGTGCAGTAGCATGTCCAGCTCGGCGTCCAGGTCGAGGTGACCGCCCTCCATGCCCGGCGGCACCAGCCCGTGGCAGCGGCGGACGAACTCGACCAGGGTGCGCCGCGAGGCGGTGAACAGCGCGCGCCCGGACGGCGAGCTGAGCTGGACGTAGATCCCTCCGTCCGCGTCCTCCGGCGACGGCCAGATCCGCACGTCGCCGTCGCCGGCCGGTGCCACCAGCCCGTCCGCGATCAGCTGCCGCGCGAACATCCATTCGATGCCTTCCCGTCCCGGTCCGGTCGGAAAGGCGAGGTGCACTGCATACGGATCGTCCGCGTCATAGCGCAGCACCGCCTCGAGCGCCACGTCGGCCTTCGGCACGACGAGGTGAAGCGTGAGCGCCGAGCGGACCTCCGCCGGCCGTTCGACCATGGCAACTCCCCCGTGTGAGCATCTTCTTACCATGAGTAACCGCATCCGGGGGAGTGCATCGCGATGGACGACTAAGGTGATCGCGTTCGGCGACCTGGACGCAACCGGCCGCGGCGCCGATCGAACCATGCGAATCTGGACCGCGAACGCCACATGTGAGGACGGTCGCCGTGAGCCGGTCGACGACGCCTCGCCCGGACGGGGAGCTGTCGGACGTCGCCCTGGTGCGGCTCGTCGCCGAGGGCGACCCGCGCGCGCTGGAGCAGCTGTACGACCGGTACAGCCGCCCCGCCTACTCGCTGGCCCGGCGGATCACGGGCGAGGGGGTGTTCGCCGAGGAGGTCGTCCAGGAGGTGTTCTTCGCGCTGTGGCGAGACCCGGCGAAGTACGACCCGGCCCGCGGCGGGTTCGCCAGCTGGCTGTTGGCGACCACTCATCACAAGTCGGTGGACGCGGTGCGCCGGGAGGAGACGCTGCGCAAGCGCCGGGCGCAGGCGGTCGAGGAGGCGGACTGGTTCACCAACGCGGCCAGTGACGCGCCCGCTGTGGAGGACGCGGTCTGGGTCGGGCTGCGCGGTGAGCGGGTGCGCGGCGCGCTGCGCGCCCTGCCGGCGGCGCAGCGGGAGGCGCTGACGCTGGCCTACTTCGGCGGGTACACCCAGCGCGAGATCGCCACCCTCACCGAGACGCCGCTGGGCACTGTGAAGACCCGAATGCTGGCCGGGATGCGCCGGTTGCGCGACCTGCTCGACGGCGTGACCGACACCTCCGAGGGGGCAAGGCGATGACCCCCGGACACGGCAGCGACGAGCACGGCGGCTGGGACGCGCTGGCCGCCGGGTACGCGCTGTCCGCGCTCGAGCCGGACGAGGAGACGCAGTTCGTGACGCACCTGGCCACCTGCGCCCGGTGCACCGAGACGGTGCGCGAGGCCACCAGGACGGTCGGTGACCTGGCCTACGTCGTGCCGGACGAGGAGCCGCCGCCGGCGCTGAAGCAGCGGCTGATGGCGGCCGTCGCGATGGCCCAGCGCGGCGCGGTGCCGCCGCCGAGGCCGGTCGCCGAGCCGGAGTCGCCGGACTCCGCCGACACCGCCGGCCGGCGTCCTACCGGGGAGCCGGCCGCCGGGGAGCCGGCCGCCGGGGAGCCGGCCGCCGGGGAGCCGGCCGCCGTCCCGTTCCGCCGCCGCATGCCGCGCTGGCAGCGGCTCGCCGCGGTGGCCGCCGTCCTTGCCGCGTTGGCCGGTCTGGCCGGCTGGAACGTCAAGCTCCGCGCCGACCTGCACCGGCTGCAGGGACCGGCCCGAGTCGTGGCGCTGGACAGCAACGGCAGCCGCCTGGCCACCCTGGTAGTGCGGCCGGGCACGATCGACGTGATCAGCGAGACGATGCAGCCGAGCGCCGCGGGCCAGCGGTACTGGCTGTGGGCACTGGACAGCCCGACCGACCCGAGCCCGGCCCCGATCGCCGGCTTCGAGGTGCGGTCGGCGGGGGTGAGCGTACAGACCGTACGATCGAGTCAGCCCGGCTTGGACCAGGTCAAGGACTTCGCCGTGAGCGAGGAGCCGGGCGGGAGCACGCCAACCAAGCCCAGCAAGGTCCTCGCCGCCGGCGCGGCGAGCGGCTGACCGACGATCCGGAGTCACCGCTGACCGACCCGCGCGACCGCCCCGATGACGAGCCCGGCCTCCTCGAGGAGGTCGCCGAGCGGCTGGGCTTCCGGGACCGGCTGAAGGCCAACCCGGCGCTCAACCTGGCGTACCGGGTCGCGGTCGCCCTGATCGGCACCGCCGTCGTGCTGCTCGGCCTGTTCCTGATCCCGTTCCCCGGCCCCGGCTGGCTCGTGGTGTTCGTCGGGCTCGGCATCCTGGCCAGCGAGTTCGCCTGGGCCGAGCGACTGCTCGACTTCGCGAAGGCCAAGGTCCGCGGCTGGACCGCCTGGGTCGGCCGGCAGTCCCGGCTCGTCCGCGGCCTGCTCGGCCTCGCCGCCCTGACCCTGGTCGGCGGCCTGGCCTGGGGCTATGTGGCCTGGCAAGGCGTGCCGTTCGTGACCGACTGATCCGGTAGGCTGGCCGGCACGGGCGATTAGCTCAGCGGGAGAGCGCCTCGTTCACACCGAGGAGGCCGCTGGTTCGATCCCAGCATCGCCCACGAGTGTCCTGGGTGGCCCCTGCCCGCGGAGTGCGCGGGCCGGGGGCCACTCGTCATGCTGGCCGCGGGGGCGACCCCCGCGGACCCCACGTTGCGGCGGCCGCCGGTTGGGGTGGTGGACCCGGGGCGACCCCGCGGGGGGCCCACGTTGCGGCGGCCGCCGGTTGGGGTGGTGGGCCGGGGGCGACCCCGCGGGGGGCCCACGTTGCGGCGGCCGCCGG
>Ga0137372_10007890_pt1 | contig 10279 bp, 8 predicted proteins | sample SagtaG_6_FD_104911 | JGI IMG/M metagenome (GOLD analysis project Ga0137372, IMG submission 104911) | Vadose zone soil microbial communities from Sagehorn Ranch, Mendocino, California, USA - Sage1_R_60_16 metaG | ecosystem: Environmental > Terrestrial > Soil > Vadose zone | place: USA: California...
CATGACGAGCCTCCTGGGTTCGCCATGTTGAATCTGACTCGCCTCCATCTGGGAATCGCCCACGAGTCACAATTTCAGGGACTCGGTATAAGGCATCCTCGGCGCATCCCGCGGTCTAGATTTCGGCGCCGTCCTCGTGCGGCTCCGCGAGCGCGTGCGCCACGACGCTCAGGCGGAGGTTGGGGCTTGCGTCGACGATAATTCCTGTCGGCTCACTGCGCGGGTGCCGTTGAATCCCGTGTCGATGGCGCGACGGATCGTCGAGTAACACTCGCACACCATCTCCTGCAGTTTTTCGCGGTCCAATACTTTGATGACGGCGCGACGATACTCGATTGCGCCGGCATCACGCAGCAGCGTAGCGGCAGTGGTCACGCTCGATCTGCGTACCCCGAGCATTTCGGCAAGCGATTGTTGGCTGAGCTGAATATCATCGGCGCATCTATCGGCTGACAGCAGCAAAATTCGGCTCAGGCGGCTGGTCAGATCGTGCAGGGCATTACAGGCGGTTATTTGCTGGACATGGGCCATCACGCTCATGTGGTAGTGGTTGATGCCTTCCTTGAGCTTTGCGCTTTCGTCGAGGCTGCGGCGAAAGATCGGGCCGGGTATTCGCAGCGCCGATCCCGACACCTGCACTCTCGCCGAGGTGAACGCGTGCAGCGAACCGAATCCTTCGATGGTGCCGATGGCGCCTTCGTGCCCGATGCTCACCGTTTCGACGCTCGTTCCTTCTTCCAAGACGGCCATGAGCGAAACAATCCCGTTTTGGAGAAAGTATACTTGCTCGATCTTCTCTCCCGGCTGATGCAGCAAATGGCCCGGGAGGAGCAGCACCTCGCGAAGGTGGGGGGCAAGCAAGGCGAAATCGTCAGGGGCGAGGGCGGCAAGAAGCCCGTTGCGAATATGAGAATGTTGCACGGTCGTCATTTCATCACTCTGGCAATTGCGCGCAGGTATGCAGATCTGCGGGGCACTCGTGGGCGAAAGCGTTCGGGCCCGCGCCTTGTGCGGTCTCCATCGTCGACTCGGAAATGCGGGAATCCACGCTCAAGAAGAACTACACCTAGGTCGCGTGATCGCGACAGTCGGTACGGTTGCTGACGCTGAGAAGCACGTATCCGAAACGCGGCTTGGTATTGTTTGGTTCCGCCGGTTTCCTTCGTCGATCATGGATCGGCCCGGATCGGATGGGCCTAACCGGGAAAATCATCGACCTTGCGGGAGAGCGCCCCGCACAAAAAGCCCCGCCAGGGCGGGGCTCAAGTCGAGACGAAACGTGGGATCGTCAGAACCCACGGGGCCCCAGTTTGCAGCGAAGGGTGTCGGAATTAGGACGGCACGGCGCTTATGTCGGCAAGCGAACCGACGGCCCCATGGAGTTCCATTAATCTCGCGGCGTCAATCGGCCTCGGTTGCGAGGCGATGATGGGGGAGGCTGCCGGCTCCCGCCCTGGACAAAGTTGCAAACACATCGGGAGCCAATGCCATGCCGATCCGTCGCTTGCTGGAAAATCATGTCTTTGGACCGGACGAGATCACGGTCCTCACCACCGCGTTCGAAGACACCTTGCGCACGCTGCGCCTGGCCGATCGAGCCGACCCCGCAACGGAGATCATCGCCAAGAAGATCATCGAGCTCGCCCAGCAAGGCGAGCGCGATCCCGTACGTTTGCGCGAACGCGTGATTCAATTTCTGTCGCAATAGCGCGTCCCGGTCGGCGGCAATGCCGAGGGAATTTCAAAGTTGCCGCCGGGCCGCAGCGAACCCCGCAAAGACGGCGGCGCCGAACAAACCCATCATTCTTCTTCACCATGAGCTCGGGATTTGAAGATTGCTGATCGGCATGTCGCTGATCGGCGATGTCCGTGCCCTGCCAATGCGCGAACAACGTCGGGGGGTGCCCGGCAGTTGCTTCAATATCCCGCCTCGGGCGAATCCAAGAAAAACCTGTGTTCGTTCGAAGCTTTTCCGCTACGTTCGGCTCGCGTCATGACACGTGAGAACGACGGCTGATCGCGATGACCAATTCAGAGTCCACCGTGGGGCGCGCACTTGCGAGCCAACGTCATCTTTTCGAGATCCCGGACGACGTCGCGTTTTTGAACTGCGCCTACATATCGCCGCTGCCGAAAGCTTCGTTGGTTGCGGGTGATCGAGGCTTGCGGCGCAAAGCCCAGCCGTGGACCATTGCAGCGGCCGACTTCTTTACGTCGAGCGAGTCGGTGAGAAAACTGTTTGCAGACCTCATCAATGCCGACGCCGACGATGTCGCGTTCGCTCCAGCGGTGTCCTACGGCATGGCGCAGGCGGCGCACAACATTCCAATCCGAAGGACGCAACGCATCGTGACGCTGTCGGAACAGTTTCCATCCAACGTTTATCCGTGGATGGATCTGGCGGAGCGGGCCGGGGCCGCTTTTGTCTCGGTCCCGCGCCCAGGCGACGACGATTGGACGTCGGCGCTGCTCTCCTTCATCGATGCATCGACCGGTATCGTCGCCGTCCCGCAGTGTCATTGGACCGATGGCGGGCTCATCGACCTCGAGGCGGTCGCAGCTGCGTGCCGCAGCGTCGGCGCCGCCCTATGCGTGGATGCCACCCAGTCGGTCGGCGCGCTGCCGTTCGACGTGAAGCGCGTCGATCCGGATTTTGTCGGCGTCGCCAGCTACAAGTGGCTGCTCGGGCCGTACAGTCTCGGGTTTCTCTACGTTGCGCCGCGCTGGCAACGCGGTCGTCCCATCGAGCACAATTGGATCGCGCGCGAGGGCTCCGAGGATTTCGCCGGCCTGGTCAACTACAGCCACGACTTTCAATCCGGCGCGCGCCGTTTCGACGTCGGGGAGCGCAGCAACTTTGCGCTGATGCCGGTGGCCGAAGCCTCGCTGAAGCTGATCTTGGAATGGACGGTGCCGCGTATCCTTGAGACGCTGCGGCTGCGCACGGGCGCCATCGCCGAGCGGGCGCGCGCCGAATTCGGCATCGCCAGCGTGCCGGCCCACCGCCGTGCGGGTCACTATCTCGGACTGCGCTTCAGCGGCGGCGTGCCGTCCGATCTGCCGAAGCGTCTTGCCGCGGCCAACGTCTATGTCTCCGTGCGCGGTCGGGCGATGCGCGTGACCCCGCATGTGTGGAACACGGACGAGGACGTCGAGAAACTGTTCGCGGTGCTGAAGGCGGAATTGTCGTGACCGGCTCGGATTGCAAGCTTGCCATTGCACTCGCAGCGTCCGCACGCGGCGATCGACCCCAAGCCAAGCTCTCAAATCGGCGAGACGTGTGCGAATGTTGCGCCGATCCCCGTTCTGACCTAGATAACACCTTGGTCGTGATCTTGCCTGGCGGCCGTCGCGCAGACTCGCGAATTTCAGCAAGCCTCAAGCCGCTCATACGAGGGCAACACATTCCCAACAATGGAGGAGGGCGATGGCGTTACGCAAATTCATCATCGAACGGGATATTCCCAAAGTCGGCACGTTCGAGCGCGAACAGCTGCGTGGGGCGGCGGCAAAATCGAACGAGGTCCTGCGTCAACTCGGTCCTGACATTCAGTGGGTCGAGAGTTACGTGGCCGACAACAAGACCTTTTGCGTCTATCTCGCCAAGGACGAGGCCATCATCCGCAAGCACGCCGAGGTCAGCGGCTTTCCGGCGACGAAGATCACCGAAGTGAAGAAGATGATCGATCCGACAACTGAGGCCGCGTGAAATTAGCGGGACTCGGCCGCTACCCGCAAACGGTGCAGTTCTGTCGCAGGCTCGGCGCGAGAGGCTGGCGGCATCGGGGGATTGTGCATCCCCCGGCAAGCCTCGTTTCCCTAGTCGCACCGTTACGTGAGCGGGCAGACGCGTGAACATGCTCGCGCGGGTTGCTGCAGTGCACAATCTGATCCGTTGCAGCGCACATCATACTTTGTGTGGACGCGGTCGCGCCGTTGCTGCTTGCGCCGGAACCTTATCTGCGAGGACACGTTTTGGTCGGGTGCGACTACCAGGGATAGCGACTGGACCTCGGTGGCCGGGCTGGCAAAATTCGTGAGGGAACCCGCGATGATCACTGGGACTAATCTGCTCGAGGCGCTGCCCGTCGCGGTCTACACGACTGACGCCGACGGCCGCATTACCTTTTACAACCGCGCCGCGGCCGAGCTGTGGGGCCACCATCCCGAGATCGGAAGCAGTCAATGGTGCGGCTCATGGCGGCTGTATTGGCCTGACGGCCGGCCGTTGCCCCATGACCAGTGCCCGATGGCGGTCGCCCTCAAGGAGGGCCGGGAGGTGCGCGGCGTGGAGGTCATCGCCGAAAGGCCTGATGGCACGCGGGTGCGGTTCCTTCCCTTCCCGACGCCGCTGCGCGACCCGTCCGGCCGGCTCATCGGCGCCATCAACCTGCTGATGGACATCACCGAGCGCCACGACGCGGAACTGGAATCGGCGCGACTGGCGGCCATCGTCGTTTCGTCGGACGACGCGATCATCAGCAAAACCATCGATGGCCGCGTCACCTCGTGGAACGCGGGCGCGTCGCGCATCTTCGGTTACGACGCGAGCGAGATGATCGGCCAGCCGATCCTGCGGATCATCCCGCCCGAATTGCACGGCGAGGAGAAGGAGATCCTCGCGCGGTTGCAACGAGGCGAACGCATCGAGCATTACGAGACCGTGCGCGTTGCCAAGGATGGTCGCCGCGTCGACGTATCGCTGACCGTATCCCCCCTGCGCGACCGATCGGGAAAGGTGGTTGGCGCATCGAAGGTCGGCCGCGACATCACGGACCGCAAGCGGGCGGAGAAATTGCAGCGGGTCCTGACCGATGAGCTTGCGCATCGCGTCAAGAACACGCTCGCGACGGTTCAGGCGATCGCAAGCCAGTCGCTGGTTCGCGCCAAGAGCCCGACCGATTTTGTATCGGGCTTCACCGGCCGCCTTCAGGCCCTGGCAAAGGCGCACACGCTCCTCACCAGGACCAGCATGCAGGGCGCGGACGTGATGGAGCTCGTGAGCGAGCAGGTCCTGATCGGCGCCCCCAACGACAACCGGATCTCGTGTTCGGGGCCGCTGCTCGTGCTCGATGCGCAAGCGGCGATGCACTTGGCGCTGGTCCTGCATGAGCTCGCCACCAACGCGCGCAAACACGGCGCGCTGTCCGTGCCGACCGGGCGGCTGTCGGTCACTTGGCAAGTGCGCACGAACGGCGGCTGCAGCCTGCTGTTGTCGTGGAAGGAGAGCAATGGTCCAAAGGTCAGCGCCCCGAGCGTGCACGGATTCGGCCGCACGCTGATCGAGCAAACCGTGCGGGCGCACGGTGGCGAAGCGTCCGTTGAGTACCGCACGGACGGCCTGACCTGTGCGATCAAATTGCCGCTTCCGGAAACGGCTCGATCTGCTGCCGGCGATGCGTTGGCGCCGAAAACGTCGGGCGGACCTTCGCTGCTCGCAGCGGCGAGCGAACGCCGTACGCTTCATGGCAAGCGGATCCTCCTCATCGAGGACGAGCCGCTGGTGGCGATGGATGTGGAATCGACCTTGACGGCGGCGGGATGCAAGGTTGTCGGGTCGGCCGCGACCCTCGAGCGCGCAAAACTGCTGATCGAGGAGTCAGACTGGGACGCGGCGCTGCTCGACGTCAATCTCGCTGGCCAGCCGGTCGATGAGCTCGCGACCTTGCTGACACGGAAAAACCGTCCGTTCGCATTCGTGACCGGATACGGACGAGAGGCTTTGCCGCCCGGCTTCCGCGGGGCCGTCGTGCTCGGCAAGCCGTTCGGCGCCGATCAGCTGCTGGCCACGGTCGAAGTCTTGCTCTACCAGCCGGCCAGCGTCGTCCAGCTCAGGCAGAAAAAAGTCTAGCTGCGCCGACTGCCAGCGGCGACTACGCTTCCCCAGGTCGTCCCGCGCTCGACGCGTCAAGTCCGGCAATGGCGGCGGCATCGCAGATCAGTTCGTCGGTGCGATGTTCGCGTCCTTGGCGAGCTTCACCGTCGCGGCGAGATCATCCCGGACGAACCGTTCAAATTGCTCGACGCTCATCGGCTGCGGCAGGACGCCGAGCTTCGCCAGTCGTTCCTGGATGATCGGCATGTCCAGCGCCTTTTGGGTCTCGTCGTGCAGCTTGTTGACGATGGAGCGAGGCGTCTTCGGCGGCACCGACAATCCTCCCCAGAATAGATATTCCGCGCCGGGATAGCCGGCTTCTGCAATCGTCGGCACGTTCGGCAAGGCGGGTGCCCGCCTCGGCGTGCTGACCGCCAGCACCACCACCTTGCCGTCCGCGATCACCGGAACCGCCGGCGCGATCGGGACGAAATAAAAATCGATGCGCCCCGCCATCACTTCGGCGAGCCCCTCCGCCCCGCGGAACGGGATGTGCTGGTTGATCCCCGCGGCGAGGCGCAGCCGCTCGCCGGCCATGTGCGAGGCGGAGCCGATGCCCGCCGAGGCAAAGGTCAACGCCCCGAGTCTCGCCTTCGCCGCCGCTACCAGGTCGGCAACGGTTTTGAAGCCCGTCGACGGCGCAGCCACCAGCACGTTGGGCTGAATTCCGAACATGACCACCGGCGTAAAGTCGCGGATCGGATCGTAGGGCAAAGTCCGATGCAGCACGACTTGCGAGCTCAGCGAGGACGAATGCAGCAAAATGGTGTAGCCGTCCGGTGCCGCCTTGGCGACCATGGCAGGACCGATCGTCCCTCCGCCGCCCGGCTTGTTCTCGATAACGAATGGCTGGCCGAGCTGTCGCGAAACCTGGTCGAGCACGACGCGCGCGACAGTGTCGTTGGCGTTGCCCGCGGTGAACGGGCTGATGACCTGCATCGCCCGGGTGGGCCATGCTTCTGGTTCAACCGCCGCCGCTGCGGCAGCGAACGCGACGCCGGCGATGGCGCCGCACAAGCTACGACGTGATGTCATTTGAACCTCGCTGGGATGGACGGGTCGCAGCGACACCGCCGACAGCATTCGTTTGTTTGTAGAGTCCCGGCAGGCCGTCAGCAACAGGGGCCAGCTCCCGCATTGCATTGTCGTCGTTGATCACGGCCCCCACCTAATGCGCGGCTATGAGAGGCCGATCTTGCGCACCACCTTGAGCAGGCGATCCGTGTCGGCTTCCAGGAACTGCGAGAATTCCGGCCCATCGAGGTAGGCGACCTGGCTTCCGGCCTTCACGAAGCGCTCGATCACGGCCTTGTCCTGCATGAAGGGGCGGATCGCGTCGCGCAAAATGCGCGTCACGTGCGCGGGCGTCTTCGCCGGCGCAAATACGCCGGTCCAGAGGATATAGATCACGTCCGGATATCCAGCCTCCTGCAGCGTCGGCGCGTGCGGAAAATTCGGCAGCCGCTCGGTGCCCCATTGCGCCAGGATGCGGACCTTTCCGGCATCGATCTGGCCCTTGGCGGTCGACTCGAGCGTGGGCACCACAGGCACCTGGCCCGACAACAGCGCGTTGAACGACGGGCCGCCGCCCTGGTACGGCACGTGCACCATCTTGAGCTGCGCCGCATTGAGAAACATTTCCATCGCCAGATGCACGGTGCCCAGATGCCCGGACGTGCCATAGGGTATCTGGCCGGGGTTCGCTTTGACCGCCGCGATGAAATCATTGAACGAATTCCACGGCGATGAGTTTTTCACCGCCAGGATAGGCGGATCGGCAAACATCCGCGCGAGCGGCACGAATTGGTCCATCTCGTAGGGGATCGGCTTGCCCCCCAGCCGATTGCCTTCGGGAATGACGGCAAGCGAAGGCAGCGCAGTCATGATCGTGTAGCCGTCGGGCTCGGCGCGCGCGACGTAAGCGTGCCCGATCCCGCCTCCCGCTCCACCCTTGTTCTCGACGACGACCCTCTGTCCCAACGTGTCGGCGATATGGGCGGCGAGCGGGCGGGCCGCGAAGTCGGCGACGCCGCCGGGCGGGAACGGGACCACAATCGTGATCGTGCGCGTCGGCCACGGTTCTTGCGCGTGGAGCGGATCCGGCCCGAGCGGCAGTGCTCCCGAGGAAAAAGGAAGCCCAAGCGTCAGCTTCAGGAATTGCCGGCGGTTTGTCATGCCCTCCTCCCTCGTCCGGATGAGCTTACTTTCGAGCGCACCGCGCCGTGCCACGATATGCTATTCATGCAATGCGATCTGATGCGAACGAAGGAGCTCGGATCATAACCAAAGCTCCAAAGGATGCCACCGCCTTCTTGTCGGTCGCCGACTTGCTCTCTCGTTATCGGCGCAAAGATCTCTCGCCGGTCGAGATGGTTGATGCCGTGCTCGATCAGGTCGATCGGCACAACGGCGTGGTGAACGCCTATTGCTGCGTGGATCGCGAGGACGCGCGCAGGAGCGCAAGAGAGGCCGAGGCCCGTTGGATGGCGGGCGCGCCCAGAGGTCTCGTCGATGGCGTTCCGGTTGGCATTAAAGACAACCTCCTTGTCGCCGGCATGCCCGCGCGGTTCGGATCCAGGCTCACGTCGGATGCGCCGTCGACGCATGATGCGCCGGCGGTTGCCCGCCTGCGCGAGCAAGGCGCGATCCTCATCGGCAAGACCACGATGCCCGAGTTCGGCTGGAAAGCCGTCACCGAAAGCCCGCTGACCGGAGTGACGCGCAACCCGTGGGACACGCGCAAAACGCCGGGCGGATCCTCCGGCGGCGCCGTGGCCGCCGTCGTGCTCGGCATGGGCAATATCCATCTCGGAACCGACGGCGGCGGGTCGATCCGTATCCCGGCCGCGTTCGGCGGCAGCTACGGCATCAAGCCGACGCGCGCGCGCGTGCCGGCGTGGCCGGCCTCGCCGCTCGGGACGCTTGCGCATGCGGGCTGCCTCACGCGATCCGTTGCCGATGCGGCGCTCGCTCTTACCATCATGGCGGCTCCCGACATGCGCGATGTCTATGCCTGGACGTCGTCCACGCCCGACTTCCGGACCGGCCTCGACGACGGCGTCGCTGGCATGCGGGTCGCGTACTCGCCGCGCCTCGGATACGCCGAGCGCGTCGACGGAGAGGTCGAGACGGCGGTGATGGCTGCGGTGCGCGTGTTCGAGGAGCTCGGCGCCCGCGTCGATGACTCCGATCCGGACCTTGACGGAGACCCGATCGCGGCCTGGAACACGTTGTGGTGGCCAGCGTTCGCGATGCTCCTGCAGCCCTATGGCGAACGGGTCCGCGACCTGGCCGACCCCGGCCTCGTCGCGGCGGCGGCGCAGGGGCGCGAGACCTCGGCGATTGACCATATTCGCGCGCAGCTCAAGCGCGCGGAATTGCATGCCGCGTTTGCCCGCTTCTTTCAGCGCTACGACCTCCTCCTGACGCCGACCATGCCGCTGCCCGCGTTCGAGGCGGGCCGTCTGATGCCGCCATCGGGCGACTGGGGCGAGGCGTGGACGAATTGGTCGCCTTTCACTTGTCCATTCAACCTGACGCAGCAGCCGGCGGCGTCCATTCCCTGCGGGATGACGCGCGACGGGCTCCCGATCGGGCTGCAAATCGTCGGCGCGATCGGGGCGGACGCCCTTGTTCTGCGGGCAAGCCGGGCGTTCGAAGCGGCGAGACCGTTTTGCGCGCTGAAAGATCCTTGCACGCACTGAATTCAGCATTCCACGGGATTGATCGTGCGCTCGGCCGCCGACCGGCCGTCGCCGCCGTTCACGCCGCCGCCGCGTTGGCCTCGAAGCGAAACAGGCGGAAGAAGTCGGTCGGATCGACGAAGACCTGCCGCGCTTGCGCGAAGCCGGCCTCGCGGCCGAGCTCGCACCACACCGCCGCCGTCTCGGGGAAGTCGCAGGTGGTGACGTGGTGCCAGATCTGGTCCCATTCGGCGGGCGTCAACGCCGTCCATAGGGGTTTGTTCGTGCGCAAGAAGCGGTCGAGAAACGCGGCGCGATCCTCATTGTCTCGCCGCGTCGGCTCGTAGAGCAGAAAGATGCCGCGCCCGCCCGTTGCGCCCCGGATCGCCTTCATCAGGCGCAGCTTGTCGGCGCTCGACAAGTGATGGATCGACAGGCCGCGCCAGGCCGCGTCGGCATGCTCGGGCCTGCGCATCATGGCTTCCACGAAATCGCGATGGTCGAGATCGACTTCGAACGGCGATCCCGCGAGATTGGCGGCGGCGAGCTCGAGCGCCGGTTGCGAGAGGTCGATGCCGTGATAGTGGCGGACCTTGGTTCCGCGCAGCGCGGTCTTCATCATGCTGGCATCGCCGCAGGCGATGTCGAGGAAAGTAAACGGCGACGCGAACATCTCGTTGAGTGTGTCCCGCAGGATGCCGCCGACCTCGCGGTGCGAGAG
>Ga0137372_10007891_pt1 | contig 10279 bp, 8 predicted proteins | sample SagtaG_6_FD_104911 | JGI IMG/M metagenome (GOLD analysis project Ga0137372, IMG submission 104911) | Vadose zone soil microbial communities from Sagehorn Ranch, Mendocino, California, USA - Sage1_R_60_16 metaG | ecosystem: Environmental > Terrestrial > Soil > Vadose zone | place: USA: California...
CAGCAGCAACGCCGGCGAGAGCCCTGGCTGCCCAAGCGGCGAGTACATCCCCTTGAGCTCGCCGGACAGGAAGTCCTCGTCCCGGAACAACACCCCCAGCGCGTCCCGCACCCGCATCTCATCAGTCCCCCGCGGATGCACCTTCCACGCCAACTCCGCCGTGGCCGCCGGAATCTCCGGCGCACCCCCAGGACGCAGCACCACCGTCACCCCTCACATCTCAAGCATCACCATCCATACCGGACGGCCCCAACCCTCCCACAAACACCCCCGGACTTCGCCAGCAGAGTCTGATCCTGGGGTTTGCGATCTCCGCGGCAGTGCAGGCGGTGGTCTCCAAGGCCGAGATGAGCCGGCTGCTCCCCGACGACTCGCCGCGCTCGCTGACCATCGCCTCCGGGCTCGGCGCCGCCTCGTCGTCCTGCTCCTACGCCGCGGTCGCCATGGCGCGCTCGGTGTTCCGCAAGGGCGCGGACTTCACCAGCGCGATGGCGTTCCAGTTCGCCTCCACCAACCTGGTCGTCGAGCTCGGCGTCATCATGGCGCTGCTGCTCGGCTGGCAGTTCACCGCCGCGGAGTTCGTCGGCGGGCCGCTGATGATCGTGCTGCTGGCGCTGCTGTTCCGTGCCCTGCTGCGGCCCGGCAGGGTCCGCGCCGCCCGCCAGCAGGCCGACAAGGGCCTGGCCGGCGCGATGGAAGGCCACGCCGACATGGACATGTCGGTGACCGAGGGGCCGCTCTGGTCGCGCATCACCTCGCCGCGGGGGTTCACCGCGATCAGCCACTACTTCGTGATGGACTGGGTGTCGATCTGGAAGGACATCGCCGGTGGGCTGCTGATCGCCGGGGCGCTGGGCGCCTGGGTGCCCGCGCACTTCTGGGAGAGCCTGTTCCTGACATCGCACCCATTGCTCGCCAAGCTGTGGGGACCACTGGTCGGCCCGCTGGTCGCCGTGCTGTCGTTTGTCTGCTCGATCGGCAACGTGCCGCTGGCCGCGGTGCTGTGGAACGGCGGGATCAGCTTCGGCGGCGTGGTCGCGTTCATCTTCGCCGACCTGATCGTGCTGCCGATCCTCAACATCTACCGCAAATACTACGGCGCCAGGATGAGCCTGTTCCTGTTTGGCGCCTTCTACCTGACCATGGCGGCGGCCGGGCTACTGGTCGACCTGGCCTTCGAGGCCCTCGGCCTCGTCCCCCAGATCCGCAACGCCAAGGTCGTCGAGGCCAGCATCACACTCAACTACACCAGCGTGCTGAACGTGGTGTTCCTGGTCCTCGCCGCCCTGCTGGTGATGCGGTTCCTGCGCACCAAAGGTCCTGAGATGCTGCGCATGATGAACGCCGGCAGGAATGCGCATGCCAGTCATTCCCCGCAGAGGAAGCACCAGTAGGCAGCAACGTCCAGTACGGCCTGGGCGCGCCGGCGCAGGTCACGGCTTCCTGGCGACTACGAAGTGGGTATAGCGGCCAGGCCGCCCATACTCTCGGTTCGCCCAGCGGCGGAACCAGGACCTGGCGGGCATGGGCAGCCCCAGCCGTGTGCTGGTGTACAGCAGCGGCAGGCCAAGGACGTCGCTCCAGCGGCCACGCGTCTCCGCCAGGACCGGCTCGAGGCCGGCCGACCCCACCAGATCCAGGATCCGGACGCGCGGATAGTGCCGGTGCCCGATGAGCCACCGCGCCGGGTCGAGCAGCGTCCCGGGCAGCCAGTCGGCCGGCACGGACAGGAACAGCAGGCCGCCTGAGCACAGCGCCCTTGCGGCCTCGGCCAAGGCTGCGGGCTCAGTGCCCTTTGGCAGATGCTCGATCACATCGAACATCGTGATCGCATCGAACCGCTCCCCGGCCACCGGGAGGCGTCGAGCGTCCCCCACCACCGTCCGCACAGGCTTGCTCGGCCCGGGCAGGTGGGTCCCGTCGCGATCCACTCCGACCAGGGTGGAAGCGCCGGTCTCCCTGGCCAGGTAGGCGAGGAGCCAGCCGCTCTTGCAGCCCACGTCGAGGACCGCTGTCGGCTGTGTCGAGCGCACGAGGAGGGCGGCGAGCAGGGTCCGGCCGTCCAGTCCGCCGCTGTTGGGGGCGCTTGCCAGCAACTCCACCCCCACGGGAAGCTCGATCGGCGGGCCACTCACCACTGGACGGGCCTCCCGGCCTCGGCACCACCCTCGCCGGCGGGGCGGGCACCGGGGCGACGCCGCCACAGGGCCCCGACCACCAGCCCGGCGATCACAAGCAGGGCGGCGAGCGAGGCGACCAGCGAGAGGGTCGCGGGCCGCTGGGGGGCGAACTCGACGGCGATGTGGTGCGCGCGCGGGTCACTGATGCGCCAGCCAGCCGACCAGCCGTCCACCGCAGTGGGCGGGCCGAGCGGCTGGCCATCCATGGTGGCGCGCCACCGCGAGTCGAAGCCCTGGCCGAGCACCAGGTACCAGGCGTCGCCCTGGGACGGGTCGCTCTGCAGCGTGAGCCGGGTGGGAGTCGAGGAGGTGATCGTAAAGCGCGGCGTGGCCGCTGCCCGCCTGGTGGCGCCGCCCGCGGCGGCGCCGCCTTCGGCCAGGTGAACAAGGTCGACCAGCCAGCCGGCCGAGGAGGAGAGCCGGTGCTCGCCCGGACCCAGGCCAAGCCGCTGGCCGCGGCATGGCGCGAAGGGCAGCGAGGCGCCCTGCTCGAGCTGCTGGAGGGTGCCCTGGAGCGTGGCGAGCAGCGGCCTGCCGTCCACCCGCGCAAGCTCGACACAGCCCCGCAGCGCGGTGCTGCCCGCGGGCGGCGTGACATGGACGTTGCCGACGCCGATCTCACTGATGCGGACCTGGGTGCCGAGCCCCGTGGCCTTGACGAGGGTGAGCCGCAGCTTGCGCGCATTGACCGGGTGGGGCAGATCGATCCTGACGCTGCCCTCCCTGAGGTGCGCGGTGATCGGCGGGCCGTCGTCCACCGAGAGCCGTGCCTCGGTCACGACGTCCACTCCTTTGAGTCCCCTGGGGACCGCCTGGGTGACGGTGACATGGTCCATCCGCTGTCGAGGAAACAACAGCTCGATCCAGTCGTCCACGCCACGGGCGGGAACCCAGGCCGTGTCGGGCTCGCCGTCGATGGCGGCCGAAGCGCGCAGTGAGAGCAAGTCGAACGCGCGCGAGGAGGAGCGGGCCACGATGCCCGCGGGCAGCCCGGCGAGCCGGTCGACGGCTGGCTCGGGCAGGTCGGTCGCTGCCGCGGCGAGCCCGCTGGCCTGGAACGAGCGCTCGTCTGGCAGCCAGAAGCTGCGCTCCAGGGCACGCTCCTCGTCGTCGTCCGGCCGCGCTCGGTCACCGGCCTGCCTGGCAAGCACCACCTCCAGCGGCGTGGCGGACAGACGCTCGCGCGCGGGGGCGTCGAGCCCCGCAACCAGCTGGCGGAGGCGCTGCGGCAGGCGGGCGACCTGGGTGACCTTCACGCCCGGGACGCCGATCTCCCAGAACCCCACCGGATTGAGGCCAGGACCGCCGCGGGTGCCGGTGATGGTGATCTGCAGGGAACCGGTGAGGCTCTTGGGGATGGGGACGTCCACCACCGGCTCTGGCGGCACCGGCACCTCCAGCGAGCCGCCGTCGACGCGGATGCGCACCTTGGCGATCTGCACAGGTCCGCCCAGCAGCGGGCGCAGGACCAGGTGGGAGACCTCCACGCGCCGGTCGAGCTGCAGGTTGATCGACTGGCCGACGGCGGTGCCGAAGCCGCCCGTCAGCCAGGCGGTACGCGGGTCGCCGTCGAAGGCGAACTCCGGCTTGCCGTAGGGCACCAGCCCGAACACCGTGCCGTAGCTGGTCGCGCTGATCGAACGCGCTCCGGTCAGGGTGCTCACGGTCTGGGCCGCGGGGTCGCCGAACAGCGACAGCGACGGGCTGATCGCCGGGTCGATCGGCGTGTCGGCTGGCAGTGTCGCGGTCCAGCTCTGGTCGGTCCGGTGCAGCTCCCACACGCGGCGGCGATTGCTGTCGGTGAGCACGATCCGAGCGCCGTCGCCCAGGGCGAGCGCAAGCTGCTCAGGGGTGGTCGAGCCGAGCAGCCGCAACACCGGCTGGCCCCGGAGCAGGCCGGACTGGTGCAGCGAGGGCAGCGCGAAGCCGTCGCCGTCGACGAGCAGACTGCCGGTCGCCGGCTCGCCACGCACGATCGGCTGCGGGTCGGCCACCGCGTAGCGCTGCAGCGGCCGCAGGTCGGCGCCACCGATACCGGGCGCGATGGTGTTCTCGCCGGGACGACCGTAGCTGTCCACCAGCTTCAGGTCGGGGTCGAGGGCGAGCGCGCGGGCGACCGTCTCCGGCCGCGGTCCGCCGTTGCGCTCCCAGGCCACGTCGTTGCGGAGCAGCACATCGCTGGCGCCGAGGTAGCGAGCCATGGTCGAGACCATGTTGCCCGTCGCCATCCCGCTGGCCAGTGGCACATCGAGCGCCGCCAGGAAGTTGGCCTGCAGGTCAGAGCCGTTGGGCACGGTGAAGCGGATCGCCCAGCGGCGAGACAGCAGGGATGCGCCCACGTCGTCAGGGCCGTGCCAGCCCCACCGGTAGTCGGCCTGGACCTCGCCGGGCACCAACAGCACCCGCGCCGACGCCCGGCCGGCGTTGAGGTCGGCGGCCGCCTGCTGCCAGTATGCGGGGACGTGGAACCGCAGCAGGGCGGACTCACCGGTCCAGGCAGGCAGGGTCCCAGCGACCAGAGCAAGCACGGCGAGCACGGCGGCCAGCCCCCGCAGGGCCAGGCGGACCCGGCGGCCGGCCAGCCAGGCGGCGGCCTCGGCCACGCCCATGGCGACCAGCAAGGTGAGCCCGAGCGCGGCCAGCGCGCCGACCTTATTGGTGGTCCGGAAGGCGATCGCCCCTGGCACCCGCTGGAATGCCTGCTCGAGCAGCCGCCCGAACGGGGACGGCCCACTGGTGGGAAACAGCCCGACCATGATGGGAAGGGCCACAGCGAGCAGGATCACGGCCAGCGCCCGCGCCCTGGCGCGGGAGACCAGCGCTCCGGCGGCCGCCGCGATCGGGAGCAGGAACGACCCGAGCACCACCAGCGGGCTGGTCAGGTAGGCAGCGAAGCTCGGCAGGAACAGCCGGTCGCCCTGCCTGCCATACAAGGTCCACAGCCCGAGCAGCCGCAGGGTCTCGGCATAGGACGAAGCGGTGGCCACGTCCCGCGGCCGCTCGGTGTTGAACGCGATCGTCTGACCGGTGCCGCTGGCGGCAAGCGCCGGCACGATCCAGTAGAGCGAGACCAGCAGGGCCAGACCGAGGCAGCGGCCGGCCACAACGAGCAGGTCACGCGCTGCCACCCGCCGGACCAGCCGCTCCCACGCCAGGTAGCAAGGGAGCGCCAGCAGCATGAACAGCGGGACCACGCCGGCGTTGGCGCCGCCGGCAGCGAAGAATCCCAGTGCGAACGCGGCCGGCCACAGCCAGGAGCGCGGCTCGCGCAGCGCCCGGCCCAACGCCAGCAACAGCCACGGCAGCAGTGCGTACGGGAGCAGGATCGGCGTCGTCGCCCCCGCCACCACGACGTACGGGTTGGCCGCGTAGACCAGCCCGGCGGCAACCCGCCCGGCCGCCGCGTGCCGTGGGCCCGTCGCCTCGTCCCGCACCGCGACCCAGTGGTACAGCAGCACCGCGCCAGCGCCAGCCGCCACGATCAGCAACGCCCGCCACAGCCGCACCGTCAACCACGGGCTCGCGCCCAGCGCGCGGATGCCGAGCAGCACCAGGGCCATCGGGGCACTGCCGGTGTCGAGGTTCGGCTGACCAAGGTTGGGGTCGGACCTCCACGCCGACAGCGCGACGCGCAGCGCCCGCGCGGGCGCCTGGTACAGCTCTGGCCGAGCGTCCGGCGTGAACCAGCCCCAGTCGGCGGCCAGAACCGAGGCCACCACCCCAAGGCCAACGACCAGATAGGCGAGCAGCTCGCCACGGCCCGCCACGAGCCGCCGCAGCTCGCGTGGCGCCCATGCCACCGCGGGCGTGGACGCGCGCAGCCTGACAAGGTCCCGGCCGGTCCTCATGCGGTGGTGCCGAGCACCGCGCCGACCAAGGCGGCGCGCATCGGCAACTCCCGCCCCTGGCGCCCGACACGACTCATCGCGGTGAAGTCCTGTTCGCAGGAATGCCTGGATGGTCTTGCGTTCTTGCGGATGACGGCCGCAAGCCTACTACCCAACCTACTGTGGGTAACACCTACTGGGGAACCGGCTGGGGTGGTCATGCTGGCTCCCGGCCCAGCAGCAGGCCGCGGCGGTGGTACTCGTACAGCCCGTCGAACAGCGGCCCCGTCAGCTCCAGCACCCGCGGGTCATCAGCGATCATCGACAGGCCCCGCAGCACCACGTCCAGCCCGCGTGCCTCTGGCGCGTCGAAGCGCTCGTCGTCCAGGTCGGCCTCGTGCACCAGCTCGGCCAGCTTCCACAGCACCGGGTCGTCAAGGTGGTGGCGGCGCAGGACCGTCTCGAAGCTGCAGTCGCCGCCGTGGTGGCCGAGCTCTGCGCCGCGCATGTCGAACGCGGTCGCCTCCGCCGGGACCTGGGCGGGGTCGTCGACGAACAGGAACTCGGCCGCAGGGTCCAGGTGGCGGCGGATCAGCCAGGCGCACGCGGCCCGGTCGATGTGCACCCCAGGACGGGTCGCCCACCTCACGGGCGCTCCTCCGCAAGCACCTCGGACGCCCTCATCATCGGTAGTGTAACCACGGTTGCAGTCATCTTCCATCTGTGGGAGATCGACGTGCTGGTCAACCGCACCCTGGTGTACGGGCTGGCTCTGCTCACCGCAATCCTCGGTAGCGGCCTACGGGTCGTCGAGCCCTCTTCGGAGCCAGGTGAGATCGAGCTCGCGTGCCGTCGCGAGCGCGGTCTCGCGGAGCGTGGCCCGTTCCTCGCCGGGCGGCAGTTCCTCCGCGAGCGCCGTCTGGGCAGCGGCGACCGGCGGCACCGCGCCAACCGACGCACGCAGATGCAGCGAGCGACGCAACAGGTCGATGCCCTCGACGCGGTTGCCGCCCATGAGCAGATGCGCCCCTTGGTGACGAGTGGTAAATGACTCCAGCAGCCGGTCGTGCTGTGCCCGGGCCAGGTGCGCGGCCTGCGCGTAGCGTTCGGCCGCGGCGGCCCTGCCGTCCAGGACGTTGTCGGCCAGGACGCCGAGCCAGAATGTCGCCCACCCCTCGAACCGGGGATCCTTGGCGGCACGGGCCAGCGCGTCACCGGCACGCTTCGCGCCGTCGGGCGCCGGTCCCAGTGAGAACAGCATCCGCCAGTAGACGAGCTGGCCGCGCAGCAGGGCGGCCAGCGCTGTGCTCCCGCCGGCCTGCACGGTTGCGATGGCCGTTTCCGCCTCATCGACCGGGTCGAGTCGCCACAGGTGGCGGTCGACCAGGATCTCGGCCCGGAGCTCGGCAACCATACCCGCTGGTTGGGTGGGAAGAGCGGCGAGCGCGAGATCCCAGCGGCCGACGCGCTGGAGATAGCGCGCAGAAGCCACCATCGGCGGCGAGCTGTAAGGATCGTTCGGTAACACGACAGCTACGTTACCGTCTGCCGCCTGTCCGGGAGAGGCGAAGGGTCGGAGCGATCAGGCGGGGCCGTTGGCGGCAGCGGCGCGTGCCTGGACGCGGGCGGCCTCCACCGAGCGGGTGTTGACCGCCGGCAGCGCCAGCAACGCCATCACCGCCAGGACCACCGCACCGAACACGAACGGTGCCCGCAGACCCAGCGTGCGGCCCAGCACGCCACCAAGCAGGGCCCCGACCGGGGCCGGTCCGAAGCCGACCAGCCGGAACGCGCTGATCACCCGGCCCAGCAGCCGGTCGGGGATCAGCACCTGCCGAAGCGACAGCTGCGCCACGTCCCAGATCGAGCCCACCAGCCCGACGACCGCCAACGCCGCCGCCGCCACCCACGCGGTGGGCGCCAAGCCGACGGCAAGCCACGCGACAGCCTCCACCAGGACCCCGCCGATCAGCAGGGTCCCGGCCCGCAGGCGCTGGCCGACCGCGGCGGCCAGCAGGTTGCCGGGCAGGCCACCCACGGCCAGCGCAGCCAGCAGCAGCCCGAAGCCGACGCTGCCAAGCCCCAGCTCCTGCTGGGGGAACAGCACCAGGATGGCGACGCCGGCCATATACACCAGCGCGAACGCGCCAACCATGCCGGCCAGGGTGCGCAGCACCCGGTGGGCGAGCAGGAAGCGCAGCCCCTCGGCGATCTCGGCTCGCAGGTTCGCCGGCGACCCGGCGGTGGGCTGCCCGGCCGCGAACTGGCCGCGCAAGGTGGCCACCAGCGCGGCGCTGGCCACAAACGAGACCGCATCGGCCCCGAACGGCAGCCACGCCGCCACCTTGAAGCCCACCCCGCCGGCGGGCGGGCCGACCAGCTGCTGGCCGGCGGTCATGACCGCGCCCAAGCGGCCGTTGGCGCGCTCCAGCCGCCCTCGGTCGCGGGACACCAGCGCCGGGATGATCGCCAGGACCGCGCTGTCGAACAGGGTCTGCCCCACCCCGAGCAGGAATCCCGCCGTCGCCAGCAGCCAGATGCTCGCCCACCCGGCCAGGACCACCGCGGCGAGCGCGCCGACCAGGGCGCAGCGGCCGAGATCAACCGTCCACAGCACCCGGCGGCGGTCCCAGCGGTCGACCAGCGCGCCGCTGAGCAGCGCGACCAACAGCCACGGCAGCCAGCTTGCGAATGTGACCGCAGAGACCGCGAGCGGGTCGCGGGTGAGCTGGGCGGCCAACAGCGGCAGGGCGGCCAGGTACATGCCGTCGCCGAGGGTGGAGATCGCCGTCGCTGCCCACAGCTTGCGGTACTCGGGACCAAGGCGCGCTCCAGCCGGCTGCGGCGAGGTTGTCGGCATGAGACAAGTTCGCCACCCCTGGACGACCACGTCAAGGTCGCCCCGGACAGGCGAGGAGGAACCGTACCCGCACCGAACGCACCCAGCAGGCCGGTTGACTATCAACTACACCGACCGGTATAGATACTTCATGGCCGGAAACGTTCCACGCGGACAGGCACGGCAGCGGCTGCTCCAGACCGCAGCCGCGCTGTTCTCCGCCCGCGGCATCCACGCGGTCGGTGTGGACGCCCTCGCCGCCCACACCGGCGTCACCAAGCGCACGCTCTACCAGCACTTTCCCAGCAAGGACGCCCTCATCGCCGAGGCCCTGGCCAGCCACGGCACGATTTGGCGCAGATGGTTCGCCGCGGAGCTGGAGCACCGGGCCCACGACCCAGCCGGGCAACTGCTGGCCATGTTCGACGTGGTCGGCCAGGAGGCGGCCACGGCCGACTTTCGCGGCTGCTCATTCGTCAACGCCGCCGCCGAACTGCCCGACGCCACCCATCCAGCCCGGACGGTCGCCTCCGCCCACAAGCAGGCCGTCCTGGACCTCATCACCGCCCTGGTCGCCCAGCTCGACGTCGCCGAGCCCGACACGCTCGCCCGCCAGCTCAAGCTCCTGCTGGAAGGCGCCATCGTCACCGCCCTGGTCGACCCCGGCCCCCAGCCTGCCCGGGACGCCCGGACCGCCGCGGCCGCCCTGCTCGCCTCCCCACCCCGACCCTGAGCCCACCGCTGCCCACAACACCCACCTGAGCAGGAGGACCACGTGGAACCGATCGCCTGGACCACCCTCGACGACGCCCCGGTGCGCCAGCTCAGCCCGGGGGTGCGGATCCGCCCGCTGTGGCGCGGCGAGCACGGCCGCACGGCGCTGGTGCTCGAACTGGATCCCGGCGCGGTCTGGGACGGCGTCGACGTCCACGAGCCCGGCCCCGAGGAGCTGTTCGTGCTCGACGGCGTCTTCAACGACGGGATCCGCGATTACCCGGCCGGCACGTTCGTGCACAACCCGGCCGGCTCCAGCCACGTCCCCCAGTCGAGGGCCGGCTGCCGGCTGTTCGTCTTCTACCCCGAGGGCTAGCAAGGTATGGTCGCCGAACACATGGCCTCAGGCATCCCCGACCCGCCGGGCAGCCCCGCCGCGATGCTGGCCGCCTGGCTGCGCGATCTTGTCGCGATGGTCCACGAGCACATCGCCGACCTGACCGCAGAGGAGCTCGCATTCCAGCCCGATCCCCAGGGCAACAGCATCGGGGTGACCGTGTGGCACTTCAGCCGCTGGCTGGACGTGGTCGGCCGTGCCTTCAGCGGCGAGCCGCCCAGCGGCGAACTTTGGCACACCGGCGGCTGGGCGGCCCGCACCGGCTACGACCCCACCGGCATCGGCTACCAGGGCCTTGGCGTGCTGACCGGCTACACCTGGG
>Ga0137372_10007894_pt1 | contig 10278 bp, 9 predicted proteins | sample SagtaG_6_FD_104911 | JGI IMG/M metagenome (GOLD analysis project Ga0137372, IMG submission 104911) | Vadose zone soil microbial communities from Sagehorn Ranch, Mendocino, California, USA - Sage1_R_60_16 metaG | ecosystem: Environmental > Terrestrial > Soil > Vadose zone | place: USA: California...
CAAAAGTTCAAGAAGAACGCTCGGCATGAGTTTAGGAGGAATCCCAAAGGCGACGAGCTTGTTCGTCACGCTTTTTCGGAATGAATTCGGGTTTGAAGATGCAATGGCGGATCAAGCCTTACGTTGAGATCTTAATAGGAGATCCCCGAAGCGAGATTCTTGATGATGATGTCCTATGTCGAAGATTGACCGCTCTCTCGTTTCAGAACTGGCATCGAGGATGAGGTGCCAGTCGTATCGGTTGGAGTCGTCTTTCTTATCATATTGATAAGGTGCTGTTCGACGTGGGGCTCCAGAATCGTGCTGGAACCTGGCTCTTCTGGAACCGAATGTTCCGTCATGATCAGATGTTCCAGCTCCCTGTGCGTCCGTCGGAGCTTCAGGTACAGGCCCATGGCTACGGCGCTGAAGATTCCCACGCTACTCAAGGCAACTATGGTGAAGCCGCTTCCTTGTAGCGACGCGTTGACGTATGCTTGGAAGTAGAAGTCGTTCTGGTAATTCTCATACATCCAGAACCCAAGGTAGGCGATGACAAACGACTGTAAAAGTAACAGGACCTTCACAGGACTGGGAATGTACCTTCTCGGAGTCTCGACATGCTCGCTCGTGCACTATCACCCGAATCAGAAGATCTCTGCTTCCAATCCAGCTCATCTAGTTATCCGGTTCGATAAGGGCGGTTTGTCCCCTTTGGACTAGATTCGCAGTATCCAGGTCCGAACCTGCCTGAGTTGAAGAGACGCCTTTCTATTCTGGCTGATCATTTTCATCGCTGCTCTGCTGGGCTATTCCACGCCTAATGCTTGACGCCCCCGTGATTGAAGCCCTTTGTCTCGGCACCATTATTGAGGAGCCTGCGGCTTTCTCGCTTCTAGTAGATGAAGCCTGCGGCTTCTTGACGGTTCTCTTCGTCGATCCTCGCCTTGTTGACAGCTCCTCGTCCTTCACTCCCTCTCTCTTCCTGACGTTCCTCATCGTGAAATAGAGGAGAGTGGCAACCGTGGCCGAGGCTATCCCAAACCCAACACTGACGACTGGAACAAGAATCGGTGAGAGATTGTTTACATAGCTTTGAAAGTATGAGTTGCTTAGATACTCAGCGTAGACCCAGCTGCCTAGACCGATTATCACTACAAGTTCTGTGAGAATTATGATCCAGCCTCTACGCGGAATAGTCCACCATTCCAGCAGCTGTATGACCCGGAACCTCCCGTTGGCGTCAATTGACGGAGAGTCAGGGATTAAGGCGACGCGTAACCCCGCCCATTATTCGAGAGGTTGAGCAGAGGAAGCGTCGACACTCGTGGTTGGCCTGGCTCGTCTATTTCCAAGGTACCATCTGAAGCCCTGGAGAACTCCGAGCACCAGTATTCCGCTGAGAAGAATATGCCCGAGGGTGATTATAGTCAGTGCTCTTCTTGAGAAAGCGAACTCTGCCAGAGGAATGCTCCTATCACCGGCGAAGAGCAAGGTGAGCGTAACCAGGGCGAAGAGAGGGATTGCAAGTAGCAGGCCGTCCCGCGTGGGCTTCAGAACTAGTTTGTAATCGCCGTTCCGATACGCGTACAAGAGGACTAGCCCGAACGCTCCAATTTCGAGCGCCGTGTCAGCTAGGCTGGGAATTCCAAGGTTCAGTCCGACATCCGAGTTGGGGTAGAAGGGGTAGAGTAGCGGGATTGTTCCAACCAGGAAATCGCCGAGCAAGTGTGAGAGGATTCCGATAGAGAATGCGAAGCCTAGTCTTCCGAAGAAGTAGGTCAGTACTAGAACAATCGGGATGATCACTATCAGAGAATGGGTGTAGGTGTGATGTACCAGATAGGGTTGGAAGTAGATGTCAAAGTCGGGGAGGATTCCTGAGAGGAGCGCGAGATAGGCGGGGAGGTTGACGTTGAGCTTCCGCCCGGTCGCCTTCGAGAACAGGTAGCTCCAGCAGCTGTGGCCAAGCAGAAACATTGAGTCTCAAAGTCCTCGTGTCAGATTACGACTCTGGGCAGGTCGGACTCTTAGAAATGATTGATGCTGAGGATTGAAAGATGCAGAGGAACCTCCGAGGAGGCGGGGATGGTGAGATCTCTGAGGCTCCTACTGAACTGTCAGGGTTATCGAGACACTATTCGCCAGTGTTCCGCTGACGCCAAGAACTACTATAGCGTAGACCCCCCGCAAAGTCGTACCTGTAGTACTGATAGTTAGGACTGCGTTTCCTGTTCCCCCTGATAGCAACGTGACTCGGTTTGGATTGAGAGCGAGAGTGGGACTGGAACCGCTGCTAGGCGAGATAGACGTAGACAGGTTTACCGTCCCGGCAAAGCCTCCGATGCTTGTCAACGTGATTGTACTGCTCGTGGCTGAACCGCGGGTCACGTTCAAGGAAGATGGAGTAGCGGAGGTCGAAAAGTCTGGAGAGGGAGGAGGGACCACCCTCAGAATACTCGTAACATTATGGCTGAGCCTTCCACTAGTCCCACCGATAGTAATAGTGTACGTGTTCAGCGGTGCTGATGCTGGAACTGACACTGTCATCGTCGAGGCTCCTGCGCCGGTAAGGAGAGATAAGGAGCTCGGGTTCAACGCGATCGTAACGTTCGTAATGCCTGGAGAGAGCGAATAGTTCAGGTTGACACTGCCGGCGAAACTGTTCAGACTTGTAAGCGAGACTGTGAAGGCTGCTAGGCTGCCCTGCGACGTCGTCATTGAGACGGGATTTGTCCCGAGCGTAAAGTCTGGAACAGTAGATTGCCCTATCCCTGCGACTTCGCTGAATATGGTCGAGGCGTAGAATCCGACACCGGCTCCGAGGAGGAGCATGATGAGGAGGGACCATGCTGGCAATGGTCTCTTCAGTTTAGGAGCGAGCTGGACCCGTCCTGAGCCGTGGCGTGCGACTCTGCGGAAGGGTCGCGCGAAAGCCGCGATAAACGGCCAGAGGGCAAACGGTTTCCGGAGACTCTTCAAGACGCGGACGAGTCGTATCCTAAATGTCCTCGGAAATATCCGTGAAAAGTCCATAGACAAGGCTCCGAGTCTCGGGATTGACCGGAGTGTCTTTGGGGCTTCTGTACCCAAGAGTGTCTGGCGGAGGAACTAGGATTGAATGGGTGAAATCATCTCGATACTGCTTGAAAAAGTTGAGCGTTAGCTTATAGCAACAATCAATGCGCCCTCAAAGACTAGTCGTCGGTGGAAGATTACAAGGGACTCGATCAGATCTATTGTTAGAGATGTGAGAATTGGCCATCACCGACCTGATCTTCAACACTATCGTCAATCTTCTCAACCAGACCGGCTATCTGGGGATATTTCTCTTGATGGTGATGGAGAGCGCGACGCTGCCGGTTCTCTGCGAAGTAGTCCTGCCTCTAGGAGGGTATCTTGTATCTCAGGGCAGGCTCGAATTCTGGTCTACGGTGGCAGTTGCGACGATTGGTAGCGTGGTGGGAACAATGGTGGACTATGGTATCGGCTACTATCTCGGAAGACCAGCAGTCCTACGGTACGGCCGGATTGTGAGGTTCAGCGAGAAACGTCTGCAGACAACTGAGAAATGGTTCGCGACACATGGTAAAAGCGTTGTTCTACTCGCACGATTCGTGCCGCTGCTCAGGACTCTGATCGCGTTTCCCGCAGGAATTGTGAGGATGGACGTGAAACGCTTCCTCGCCTATTCAGCGATTGGAATCCTAGTCTGGGACATCGCATTAGTCTATCTCGGGGTCTTGGCGGGCCAGAACAGCACTGCGATTGCCAACACTCTCCAGGCATACTTCCTCCCACTAGGAGTCGCGGCTCTCGTCATAGCTGGGATTCTGGTCTATCGCGAACTCCGAACCCGGCACGATTGACCGGAAACCGGGATCTGTGTCGCGAGGATTGCGCGATCAGAAAATTCTAGATTTTGCGGTTTCGCAGGACTTAGCATGGAAATGAGGTCGTAGACGGCTGGCTTATCCTTTGTTGACCTGTTAGGATGAACATGATCATGAGCAAGTTTCCGATTCCAAGCCATTTCCAAGGCACTCTGCAGGGGACAATCAGGCTTCTCCACCCTGATCGCCTCGCGGCCCATGAAGAATGGAGACTCTGGTACTGGTTTTGAATGGTCAGGGCCGAAGCTTTGACCGGAATGGTCTGGGGGGTTTATCGGGAGCCCTGACTTCCGAACGCGGTGCTGGCCTGAGCGATCCTCAGCAGGGCTTCAGGTGTTCTCGACTTTAGCTGGTACAAGTAGGAGGTCACGCCCTTCGCGACAAATCGTTTGATGAATTCTGTTCTCTGAAGATCTCCCTGCCGGTACCGGTAGTCGTTGTATACTGATTCTAGTACCGCCCAGTCCTCTTCCTGCATCTTGACCATTTTGGAGTAAGGCTCCCAGACCTTGCTAGCTTTATCTGCCATATTCTATCGATTACTCCTGTTACGAGTACGAAGCAAGAGCTTGGCATTACGGGATGAAAAGATACTGTAACCGACGCGGCATAGAGCGACAGGGGTCGGGAAATGGGGCTGCACGTCAAAGCATTTCTTGATCCGCTGTTATGATCTGTTACTGGAAGTATCAACTAGGCGTAAGAGGGGCCGTTTCAACAAGTAGCAGAAACCAACCGCGGAGTGAATATGCGACACAGGATTACCGAGATGGAGGCGGGTTTGTGGAGCCTAGGGGTCTTTGCAATAATCACAATCCTAGTATTCTGCGGCAGACTGCAAACCGTTGACGCGCAGTCCGCATTGCTGGTAAACCGCTATGATCTCGGCGGCTTCGGAACGAGTCTCATGCAGCTCTTCACCAGCTACGGCAGGGAACTGGTCTGGGGGCTGCTCGTACTGGTCATGTTTCTCTTCGGGAACCGGAACACGAAGGTTCTAGCTCTAGAACTGGGAGTTCTATTTCTGCTCGGAGCCCTGCTCGCCGACCTCTGCAAGATTCTTCTTCCACGGCCCCGCCCATTTCCGGCTATCCCGGTGACCTTAAGGGTCCCGAACGAGACCGACTCTTCCTATCCCTCAGGACACGCGCTCATCGTCTCCATAGGAGCCGCATTCTGCCTTGCCAGCTTCCGACGAAGGATTCTTGCCGGGTTACTAACGTTCGAGGCGGGGATCGTATGTTACTCACGCGTCTACCTGGGAGTCCATTATCCTCTCGACGTGGCAGGAGGCGTCTTACTAGGGATCGCAATAGCTCTAGTGGGGACGAGCCTCCTTAGGAAATACGTGCACCCGCACCTCACCAGAACCGCAGAGGCGACGGAAAGAATCCTAGGGAAAGGGTACGTAGATCTCTGATGAGACCGACAGTCCCCAGTCAAGGCCGAGTCAGTGCTTCTTGACGTGACGCCGCAGACTTGTCTTCGAGGACTAGGTCTATACAGGATCCTTTCGGAGTTTCTTCTTCTTTCCAACCGATCGGTGAATGCCCTGGCGGGTCTGGAGATTGTTCATCTGCAGCACAGCCGCCAATTTGCGATTGTGAGAATGGTACTTTGCTAGGTAGATGGTTACGCTGACTGCTCCTCCGGCGATGAGGCCGATATAAAGAAAGGTGAGCGTTGACAGTGAGTCTGAAGTGGTTGGGAGTGCGCCTGGGGGGGAGCCTCCAAAAATGTCTGACATGGAGGGAGCCCCAGAGACCGCGCTCGTAAGATAGGGGAGTCCCCAGTTCGCCTCGATGGTGTGGAGGCTCGCGTACTCGTCGTAGTTGTTGTTGGTCGAGACGTAGCCCTCCTTTATCATGCTTCCATACTGTATGTTGGGTGAGGGGTCGTACTCGTCCCACCAGATGTAGAGCATTGTCCGATAGGACGTGGTTGTGAAGACTGACGAAGCGAGTAGAGAGCCTGAAGCTGGGTTTGAGAGTGTGCCGCTTCCTATGAACAAGCTCTTGAGATAGGAATCTCCCGTCGAAATGCTGTTATCGTGCATGTTGTGGTTGTCTGTCGGAGTGTACCAGAGGAGGTTTGGCGGATTTGCAGAGTTGGCTGCTGCTATAAGCGTGGTCGTGCTAACCGATGAGCTGGTGAAAATGTTGGGACTGTTAGTATCGCTTGCAAAGCCGGTGAACGGGAAATGGTCATTCCCCCTCGGGCAGCCGCTCTCACAATACGCTTGCCAAGTGAGCCCTGCCGACTGCATCTGATCCACGAGAGTAGAACCGGATAGACAACAAGAGTACCCGTCACCGACCCCGTAAGTGTCGCCGGAGATTAGGGCGACGTAACATGCCGCCGAGCAGCCGCTAATCGAGGAGGTAGCGCCATAGCTGTGATAGCTGGGGATGGTCGAGCTGAGGAGGAGTAGGCTGCAGAGGAAGGGCGCGGTCCCTGTTGGACATCCGGCTGGCGTGCCGTCCCCAAGAACATCTGGATAATTCTGATTCTCCATGGCGATTATGACAATATGGTCGAAGCTGCTGCCGGCTGGGATGGCTGATGCCGTTGGCGGTAGGGAGAGAAATAGGATGCTGATTGAAAGAGCTGCAAGGGCCCAGGCTATGCTTTGCCGGTCCGGTTTTCGGAACATTCTCAAGCCTTCTTAACTCAACGTGTTCGGGCTCCCTTCGCTATCAGCGAGGGATCGTCTCGGTGATGGAGCGAGAAAACAGGCCCCTCTTGACGAAGGCGGCGCTCCGCTCGTCGTCATCTATGACGGCTTGGATAAAAAAGAGTCCTGATACTCTACCTTGCATCTGCAATTCTGGCTTGGGGTTTGGTCCCAGGAAAAAAAAGGTACTGAGGATTCTTGTCGCTGGTTTCATTCATCTTAACAGAGAATCTGTGCTTGGTTGAGGTGGTTGAGAGGGAGCTCCGGTTGGATTCTAGGGTCAGCACGGGACCTACGACTGGGCATGGGTCTGCTTCAAGGATTGTTATCATGGTCCAGTCGGTTGTCATTCTCTCTCTGTCATTTTGGTTTGTGGAGGAGTATCTGAACAACAAGTACCTGGGCGAATATCTCAACGGCGTCTTCCAGGCAGACGGTCTGGTTATAGGAATGCTGGGTACATTACTCGTCCTCGGTTCAGTCTCAAGTCTAATGCTCATGAAGAGTAGGCATGGACAGAAGAGGTTTGAAGCAGTTTCTCTGGAAGTCACGCCTGCGGCTCCAAAGATCAAGGGAGCGGTCGTGACGAGTGCGAAGCCGTTTGAAGCGAGCACCAAGTCGAACATGGACTTCCACCCAGTGGTCGCGGCCCTGAAGGCTGACATGGCTGACAGGCGGATGAGCTTTGGTTCCGTGCTTGGCACCGGGAACCAGCAGCCAACGACAGGTCCTGCCCCCAGCGTCGAAGCCCCAAAAACATCGGTTCTCGACCAGCTAACTCCGAATCGTCAAGCGCCTATAACCAGTTCTAGGACTGGGCAGACGGCGCAACCTTTTCCTCAACACTCATTGCACGATCTCAGGCCTCAGCCGCTAACAGGGCCGAGGGTTGAACAACCGGGAGCATCATTGGGTCAACAGTATCTGCCCGTTCCTAGGCCGCAAGAACCAGCCGGGTCAAATGTGCTTCAGCCTTCTCAGGCAGCAACACCGCAGATGCCAACGAATGTTACGACTGTCATAACTGGAATTTTGCCGGCTCAGAAGAAGAAAGAAGATCCCGCAGCTAACCCAGAACAGAAGTCTTCTCCGTAGCAGTAGCTTCCGAGTCCCCATTCTAATTGTGGGGATAGATGCGGCGAAGCAAGAAATACGCGGAACTAGATTCATATTTTCATGCAGGCTTGTTTCGACGGACTTACTGGACCGATCAAGAAGCTCCTGGAGGTTAACTGAGGATTGGCAGGTACGGCTTCGCTCCTAGCGGAAAAAATTTCTTCCAAGAATGCGACAGTGTGCGTTATCGGGTTAGGGTATGTTGGGGTACCGCTCACGGTTGCGTCAGCCCAGGCGGGCTTCAACGTCCTCGGAGTTGATGTTGATGTGAGTAAGGTGGAGCAGATCAACAGGGGCGTCTGTTATGTTGAGGACAAGTACAGTGAGGATCTTCTGCCCGGGCTAGTAAGTTCTGGCAAGATAAAGGCTTACTCGAAATTGTCGGAGGCGGTGCCACAATCGGATATCGCGATCGTCTGTGTTCCTACGCCTCTGAAGAAGGATGGTGACCCCGATCTCTCATTTCTAAAGTCGGTCGCCAAGAGCCTAGCTAACCAGCTCACGGATTACAAGCTGATTATCGTTGAGAGCACGAGCTATCCGGGTACTACTGAGGAAGTGTTCCGGCCGCTACTTGAGCGTGGGGGGAAGAGGGCTGGGAACGATTTCGCTCTCGTCTATTCTCCGGAGAGGATTGATTATGGGAATGCTTCGTTCGGCGTGAGGAGTATTCCGAAGGTTGTTGGTGGCGTGGACGAGGAGTCTACGCGGCTTGGTTCAGAGTTCTACAGCGCGATTCTTCAGGCGAAGGTTGTAGCAGTCAGTGGGCCTTCTGTTGCGGAGGCGACTAAGATGCTTGAGAACGTGTTTCGGTATGTGAACATCGCATTGGTCAATGAGCTAGCAGTATTGCATGAAACGCTGGGTGTAGATTTTATCGAGGCTATTGATGCTGCCTCTACGAAGCCTTTCGGGTTCATGGCTCACTATCCTGGGCCAGGGGTCGGTGGGCATTGTATTCCGAAGGATCCCTTCTACTTGGTCTACAAGGCGAAGAAAGCAGGCTTCCCTCTGCGGATGGTCTCGGCCGCGGAGGGGCTGAACAATGGAATGCCCAAGCATACGGTCGAGAGGTTGCTGAAGACCCTCCGGAAGCTGAAGAAGAATCCGCGGAAGGTGAGGGTTGCGCTCTGGGGATTGGCATACAAGGGAGGTGTCAAGGATACGCGGAGGAGTCCGAGTGTGGACCTGTTGAGGATTTTCCAACGATTCGGGGTCAAAGCAATTGTTTTCGATCCATTCGTGGAGACGATCAAAGTTGGCAGTGTTCACTACCCGTCTGCAGGATCAATGCTGGACTCGGTCAAGGGTGCGGATGCAGTTGTGATCGCGACGAACCACGCCGAGTTTCGACAGGTCGATCTCTCCGAGGTGAAAGCTAAGATGAACGCCAATCCTATCCTCTTCGATACGAGGAACCTTCGAACTAGGAAGGAGTGTGAAGGTGCGGGCTTCACGTACCTTGCCACCGGACGACCCTGAGGCTGTTGACGATGGTTCAGAATGCTGTTGAAGCTGGTAAGTTTCGATGTTGAAAGACGTCGATAGGATTCTTCCTCAGCGAGTAGAGGACCAGAACTAGTGCTGTTGCTCCAACCAGCCGTATGATTAGGCTCGTCAGAACTGGTCCGTAGAACGCGACGAATTCGGGAAAGGGTCCACTGGCCGGGGATGATGACCAGTAGGCGAGTGTGTCGGCGAATTGGAGGAGTCCAACTACGAGAATTGTCTGTTTGAGTCTCCCTCGCATGAGGAACGGTATGACGGCCCAGACGATATAGTGGGTGTAGACGATTTTCAGAGGGATGAGCCATGCGACCAGTCCGAGTAGGACGATGTCGATCACGTTTAGGCTTCTCGCTTTTGTCCAGACGGTTCCGAGGATTATCGTGTAGAGGGTGGCCGAGGTGGCGATCCAGATTTGGTTTGTGAAGAGTTCTGTGGGAGCGAACTGGAGTGTCTGGGATAGAATTGTGTTGAGCAAGCTCATGATTGTGAGCGTTGTTCCGTTGCCTTGGTTGGAGAGGTTGAAGCCGAGAATGGATTGCTGGTAGCCAGGAATCGCGAGGGGAAGAATTAGGCCTAGGCTGGTGATGGTTGTGGTGGCGAGGAGGCTAGGTAGGGTCTTGAGTAGGCCTTGGGTTCGGATCAGCCAGATCATGACTAGAGGGAGGGCTAGGACGGGGTGGACCTTGAAGATGGTAGCTGTTGCTAGGAGGTTTGTTCCGGTGAGGTATCGGCGTTTTGCGAGTGTGAGTGCCGCGAGGGCTAGGACTGGATAGCCGAAGGTGTCGCTGTGGAAGAAGTAGAGGGGCGATGTGCTGATGGCTGGTAACGCTAGGAAGAGGCTCGCTGGTATGAGTGCTTGGAGGGGGTTGTTGGTTCTGGTGCGGATCGTGAGGTAGATGATGACTGCAACTGCTGCGTCTGCGAATAGGCCGATGAGTCTGATTTGTTGGCTGATGAGGTCGAGAGAGGATTGGGGCGCGAAGAGGCTGGCTAGCCGGATGACTCCTGATACCGTCAATAAGAGTAGTGGTGGGTACGGTGAAGCCCAGGGCTGTGTGGAGTATGGGTTCTGACCGTTTAGGAGCATCAGGCTCTTGGGAATGTCGG
>Ga0137372_10007895_pt1 | contig 10278 bp, 3 predicted proteins | sample SagtaG_6_FD_104911 | JGI IMG/M metagenome (GOLD analysis project Ga0137372, IMG submission 104911) | Vadose zone soil microbial communities from Sagehorn Ranch, Mendocino, California, USA - Sage1_R_60_16 metaG | ecosystem: Environmental > Terrestrial > Soil > Vadose zone | place: USA: California...
CGGCAGGGACAACGCCTTGCTCCGAAACGGGATTCCCACTCTCAATCCCAATGACACGACGCCCCTCGCGTTCCGCACGCCACCGCCTTACTCACTCAGCTCGCTTACGGTGGTTGACCGCGATTTGACCTACCCGCGCACCCACCAGTACGGCGTGAGCTTCCAGCGTGAACTAGGCTGGCAGTCGGTTCTAGAGATCAACTATATTGGTCGCCAGGGTCGCAAGCTCTTTGGCGGCTACGACGCCAACCAGGTGGACATCAGTAATAACGGCTTCCTCACAGCCTTCAACCAACTCCAGAGTGCGACGACGCGTGCGAGCGTCCTGACCGATCCGACCTTCCTCATCAACCGATTGTTCCTCAACGACTCCCGGTTGCAGAACGTAACGGTTGGCGGTGTGACGCGCATCGAGACCGGTTCGGAATTCCTGCTCAGGCAGACGACAAGCAGCAATGTGCGCCTCGCCAACGGTACGATTGCCGGGAACATCGTGGACGCAGGCAGCGTTGCGCAGGCCGCCTTCCTCGTCACGCAGGGCACGCGCACCGTCAGCGGCGTCCTGACCCCGCAGTTTCAGATTAACGGCTTCGGCCCCTTCTTCTTCCAGCCGTATCCGCAATACGCCGGAGCGGTCAACGTCATTGAGAACAACGACCGCTCACGCTACAACGCGCTGGAAGTGCAATTCAGCCGGCGCTTCAACCGCGGCGTCGGCTTCCAGGTAAGCTACACGCTCGCCAAGTCTGAGGACACGAGGTCCTACGATCCGGCCTTCGCCGTCGCCAATCGCGGCACCGCCCAGTCAGCGGCCAACACGCCATTCGACCTGCGTAACCGCGACTACAACTACGCCCCCTCTGACTTCGACCGCCGTCACTCGCTGCAAGGCTACTTTGCGGCTGAGCTGCCGTTCGGCAGGGGTAAGCGGTTCCTCAAAGATGCCAACGGGCTGGTGGATCATCTCGTCGGCGGCTTCGAGCTGGCGGGCATCCTGACGTACACCTCGGGCCGGCCATTCACGGTCTATGCTGGCATCAACTCCGTCTCACAGGTTGTACAGTCGCCCACGAGCTGCAACGGCTGCACGCGCGACATGGGGAACATCATCCTGGAGGGTGGGAGGAACTTCATCTTCGCCCAGGAGCAGCGCAATATGTTCTTCGCGCCCGCCGCGGGCGAGCTGGGCAACACGGGCCGCAACTTCTTCATAGGCCCCAAGTTCTTCTCGCTCGACCTGACGCTCGCCAAACGCATCCGCTTCGACGAAAGCCGTAACCTCGAATTGCGCTTCGAAGCACAGAACGCGACAAACCATCCTTCGTTTGCTGTTCCGTCTGACGCCAACCTCGTCATCTCGAGCACCAGCTTCGGGTTCGTGGGAGGCAACGTCAACAGCGGTTCACGCAAGGTGCAGCTCGCGGCTAAGTTCAATTTTTAGCTGATAGGACGGCGGCGGTCTGTATGAAGCAGCCGCCGCTCAGGTTGTGCTCTAAACCAGGTGGTTATGATTGAGCTTTGGAAATTGTTGGCAGTGGGGCTCGCTGTAGTTTTCTTTCCTGCGTTACCGCAGCTTTCATCAACGATGCGGCAGAACGGGAAACACTCACCCGCATTCGATCTCTTAATCAGAAACGCGCGTATCCGTATCATTGACGGCTCAGGCAATCCCTGGTTTCGCGCTGATGTGGGTATCAAAGATGGCCGCATTGCGCGCATCGGCAGGATAGATCCGGCCGCAGCAGAGAAGACGATAGACGCTAAGGATCAGATTGTCGCACCGGGTTTCATTGATGTGCACACTCACGTTGAATCGATCTATAGCCTGCCAGCCGCTGAGAATTTTGTTCGTATGGGCGTGACGACACTGGTTACCGGAAACTGTGGAGGCTCGGTCACCAACGTCGGCGCATTTCTTGGCCGCATAAAAGAGAAACCTCTCGCGGTTAATCTCGCGACACTGATCGCCCACGGTTCTGTTCGCAGGGAGGCCATGGGCTCAGATGATCGCGCGCCGACACCCGATGAGATGAAGAAGATGGAGGCACTGGTCGAGCAGGGAATGAAAGACGGCGCCGTTGGGCTCTCAACCGGTCTCATCTATGTGCCGGGAACATACGCAAAGACGGACGAGATCACCAATCTGGCTCGCGTGGCAGCGCGTTACGGTGGCCTTTATGCCACACACATGCGCAATGAAGGCGAAAAGGTGGCGGACGCCATTCGCGAGAGCATACAGATCGGCGAACAAGCCGGACTGCCGGTCGAGATTTCACATTTCAAGATCAGCAGCAAGAAGCTGTGGGGCCAAACACCAATGACCATTGGTCTTGTGCGCGACGCGCGGGCCCGTGGCTTGATGGTCACAGTCGATCAGTATGCTTACACAGCAAGTTCTACTTCGCTCGATTCACGCATGCCGAGCTGGTTACGCGCCGGCGGTTTAGAGGAAGGTAAGAAACGTCTGGCGGATAAAGCGACGCGTGAACGCGTTATCAATGAAATGAAGGAAGGTCTTAAGCGCAGCGGTTTCAAAGACTATTCCTACGCCATGGTGGCGAGTTACCAGCCGGATCATACTTTTAACGGCAAATCGATTGCCGAGATCACTACACAGGTGCGAGGCAAGAAAGACGTTCAGAGCCAGATCGAACAGATGCTCACCATGTACGAAGCCGGTGGCGCCGGCATGGTTTACCACGGCATGAACGAAGATGATGTCCAAAGGATCATGCGTGAGCCGTTTACGATGATTGCTTCTGACAGCGGTGTGCGGGAGATAGACGAGAGCGTTCCGCATCCGCGTGGCTATGGCAATAATGCTCGTGTGCTTGGCCGCTACGTGCGCGAGCTGAAGTTGATCACTCTTGAGGACGCAATTCGCAAGATGACTTCGCTGCCGGCGCAGACATTTGGCTTTCGTGATCGCGGCCTGGTGCGCGAAGGCCTTGCTGCGGATCTGGTCATCTTCGATGAAAAGACAATTGGCGACCGTGCAACTTTTGACAAGCCGCATCAGTTTCCGGTCGGCATTAGCTATGTGATTATCAACGGCGCACAGGTCTTTGCGAATGGACAAATGCTTGATACGCGCCCGGGAGTTGCGCTACGCGGCCCCGGATATGCACTTACCATTGCAAGCAACTGACTGCCAACTTGAAAGATTCATTCTCGATCGACCTCGTCAACCAGACGATGTAAGCAGGAGGCCCACTATGTTTGAACCCAAGTCTTATCTTCATCGGTTCTTGTTTCTTACGTTAGCACTGGCGCTTTCGTCCTTGTTGTTAGCGCGTATGGCTTCCGCTCAGACCGTTACCGGCACTCTGCAAGGTACGGTCACTGACTCGAGAGGCTCGGTCGTCCCCGGCGTTGAAGTTATCGTTCGTAACGTAGAGACCGGACAGGAGCGCAATCTGAAAACAAACGGCGAAGGGCAATTCACGGCATCGTTCATCCCGCTGGGCCGCTACAATGTCACAGCCTCAGCTAAGGGTTTCACAAAGGTGGCTCAAGAGAACGTCGAGATCACCCTCAATCAAACACGAGTGATTGAATTCACTCTCAACCCGAGCGGAGTAACTGAGGCGGTTATAGTTACTTCGGACGCCGCACCGATCAACACGACGAACGCTGAAATCAAGGGATCGCTTAACCATCAGGAGATTGTGGATAGGCCGGTCCTGAATCAGGGTAACTTTCTAACCTTAGCTGAAACTTTTACCGGCTATCAGGAGAATCCCGTATCGGGGCAAAATAATCCCACCGCATCATCCGGCTCATCAATAAATTTCAACGGGACCGGCACTCGCGGTGCAACCTTTCAGATCAACGGCGTTAACAACGACGACTCGTCGGAAAACCAAAATCGGCAGGGCGTCTCCCTGGCGACCATCCGAGAGTTTCAAGTTATCACCAATAACTTCACCGCGGAGTTTGGACGCGGCTACGGCGCAGTCGTTCTGGTGCAAACCCTCTCCGGTACTAACCGCGTATCGGGCAGCGCCTATTGGTTCAACCAAAACAGCCATCTCAATGCAACGAGTAACGTATTCGCCCCTGGGTCAATCAAGCCAGTAAATCGGCGCAATCAGTTCGGCTTCACCACTGGTTTCCCTATATTCAGAAATCACCTGTTCGGGTTTGTTAGTCTCGACCACGTGGAGGATACTGGTGGTGGCACCATAGTGCGGGACGTTTTCCTTCCCAGCGAGCATGATCCAGCAAATTGGTTTAAGCAAACACCCGCGAACGACACACCCGCCAACAGGGCGTTCATTACCTCTACGCTAGCTCGCTTCAAGGCCAACAATGTATTGCCTAACGACCCTTTGCGGTGCCCGCGATGCTTTAGGGGAGTGCAGAACCGTGACTTTCCTGCAAGAGACTACTCGGGCCGGTTCGACTGGAACCCAAAAGAAGCAGATACGGTGACTGGAAGATGGCAGTATACGCGACAAAGATTTCAGGCTGACGACGTCCTTGTTGGCGAGCGCGCCGATCAGAACAACAAGCAGCAAAACATCGGGTTAACCTGGACCCATCTCTTCTCTTCACAGACGGTGGGAGAGTTTCGTTACGGACTGGGTTTGCGCACTACTTTGGTGAACATCGCTGCCGGCAATGACACACCCGTCATCCGCTTCTTCAATCCCACGGTAGTAGCCGGAGGCTCGATCATCGGAAATGCTGGAACATTCCCAATCCAGCGCTACCAGACCGATCACCAGCTTGTCTACAACATCACAACGCTTTTTGGCAATCACTACTTCAAGGGAGGCACAGATATCCGGCGACAACGCCTCGATGACCTCGCCGACAGCTTCTCGCGCGGGTTCTACAATTTCACCACAGCATCCTGCAACGGTATTAACTACGTGAGCGGCTTCAATGCCTTCCTCAACGGTTGTGTTTCCAATTTCCAGAAGGGCTACGGACCGTTTTTTCTCGAAAACAGAATCAATGAATATAACTTCTACGGCGAGGACAATTGGAAGGTGCGCCCAAACCTGACATTCAACATAGGCCTCCGCTACGAGTACGTCGCCGTGCCCAAAGAAGCGAAAGGGCGTCTTGATTACCTCTATAAGGATGACAAGGACAACATTGAGCCACGCGTAGGTTTCGCCTGGAGTCCTGGGTTCAAGGATGGTCTTGGTGCGCGGCTGTTTGGCGGACCCGGCATCTCTTCCGTTCGAGGCGGATACGGAATTTACCACGGACGAATATTCCAGTCTGTGTTCTCGCAGGGAGGCGCGGGTCTGCGATTCAATCCGCCGAATGCTCTCGCTTATAGTCAGACCGCAACCACCACTGCCAATACGTCTGCGATCTTTAATCCCAATAACTATGCCGATCCAACCAACGGCTTCGTGTTCGTACCCGGTCCCCAGACCCAGCGGCACATGGAGACGCTGGTTGATCCGGGCTTAGGGATGCCTTACACGCAGCAGTGGAACTTGAGCATTGAGCGCCAGCTACCTTTTGGCTCAGCACTGCGCATCAGCTATACAGGGAATCGCGGTATTGGCTTGCTGCGTTTCGCGCAGGGCAATCTGCCCAGCATTGACCCGGCCGGCGTGCTGGTTGCCAACCATCCTAATAACGCACCAACAGTTCTTTACACCGCCGCCCAGCGCCCTGCCGGCGATCCGCGCGCAGTTGACGTCCGTGGCCAGGTCCTGCGTCTCGCACCCAATGCGCTCTGCGCCGGGACCGGTCTGGCCGGTATCGCGGTGAATGCTCAATGTCCAGTAGCAGTGACTCTTGCGCCTCTCGAGTATAGCTTCCGCGTTCCACGCACCAACGAGCGTCGTCCTGACGGGCGCTTCACGACCAACTTATTGGTGGGCAACGAATCTTGGAGCTATTACCATGGCTTGCAAGTGGAGTGGACTAAAAAACTTAGTAAGGGGCTCGACTTCCAGATGGCCTACACCTTCAGCAAGGCCATTGATACCACGTCGGAAGCAACAGCCCTGGGCGGCGCCGGAGATACGAACCAGACGGGTAATAGTTCTCGCAACGCTCGAGCCCTCTCCGTTTTCCATACACCGCACCGGTTCACTATTAACGGCTCATACAGGCTTCCATTCTTTAGCGGCCGGCGAGACTTGGTCGGGCAAACTCTGGGTGGCTGGCAGTTCGCGACAGTCGTGCGTCTGGCCTCGGGCACGCCTTTCACGGTGGTCAACAGCACAGGCGGTGACTTGAATTTGGACGGCTTTGCCGAGACGCGTCCGGTGATCATTAATCCGGCACTTCTTGGTCGTGGGGTAGATCAGCCCTTCGATTCATTCCTGGCGCTGCCGCGAGAAAATTTTAGGCCTGCGGAAGTACAGGACTTTGGCTGCTGCGTTCTTGGACGCAACACTTTCTTCCGCGACGGTCAAAGGGTGGTGGATTTCGGCATCTCCAAGTATTTCCAGATGCCTTTCGAGGGGCACCGTTTCATGGTCCGCGCCGATCTGTTCAATGCCTTCAACCATGTTTGGTACGGCACACCTTCCAATGATATTCAAAGCGCTAACTTTGGTCGCATCACGACCACCAGTAGCTTCTACTCACCGCGCGTCGTTCAAATCGCGCTCCGCTATACCTTCTAACTGACGCTGGGGTTAACTATCGAGCGGGAGCTAAGTCTCCCGCCTTATCTCGTTCTTCTGCCGAATAGGCAGGAGGAGACTGCTAAGTTGGTTATGTACATAGCCACTGCAATCGCGAGAGATATCGTCGAATTGAGGCCACTTGGATGCTAAAGCTGAGCAGTGACGCGGTTGCGGTTTGGATTGCGATGGTAGTTAGGATGTTGTTTACGATTCTGCTGCTGGGATTGCTTTCATCGTCACAAGGGCAAGACTCACTGCCGCCCTCAACACCAAGTCAGACAAATGAAACACGCGCGCTTTGGGTCGTGCGAACAACCCTTACCTCGCCCGAGAAGATTCGCACGATGGTAGAGAAGGCCTCAGTCAATGGCTTCAATACCCTTATCGTACAGGTGCGTGGTCGCGGCGATGCTTATTACCATTCTCATCGTGAGCCGCGCGCGATCGAGTTGAAAGATCAGCCGCTCGATTTTGACCCACTGGCCGTGACGCTGGCTGAGGCAAAGCAACGCGGCATAAAAGTTCATGCCTGGATCAATACCAGCCTTCTGGCAAACCTTGATGCGCTGCCCACGGATCCAAAGCACGTTTACAACCGACATCCCGATTGGCTGGCTGTTCCTCGCGCAGTTGCGGTAGAACTCTACAAAATGTCGCCGCGAGATCCGCGCTACAGGGCGCGCATCGTGGAATGGTCCAAAGCGAACCGCGCTGAGTTGGAAGGAGTCTATACTGGCCCTGCCAATGCTAAGGTCCGCGACCACATCTACAAAATCTGGATGGATATTCTGAAGGATTACGAGGTAGATGGCCTACACTTCGATTACGTAAGGCTTGCCAGCCCGGACTTTGATTACAGCCGTACTTCACTGGAGAAGTTCCACAAATGGTTGGAGCCCAAACTCTCACCAGTGGAGCGGCATCAGCTAGATCTGTCGTTGAAGCAAAACCCGCTGGCTGCGCCCGACGCCTACGCGGAAAAGTTTGGCGATTTTCAGCGCGAGCAGATCACGATGCTGGTCGAGCGAATCTATCGGGGCGTGAAGAAACGGAAACCGCAAGTCACAGTTTCGGCGGCAGTCTTCGCGAATGATGAGAACGCTTACAAACGCAGGTTCCAGGATTGGCGACGCTGGCTTGCAATGGGAATTCTGGATGTTGCATGCCCGATGGCCTATGCGACCGATACGGCGGTTTTTCAGAAGCAGATCGAAGTGGCAACCAGCACCGCCCACGCAGCCGGTCGTCGCGTTTGGGCCGGAATCGGAGCATATCGAATCCCGGTGGAGTCGACCGTCGAAAAGATTAGCGTGGCTCGTGGACTCGGCGCCGAAGGCGTAATTCTCTTTTCTTATGACTTCACCACCAGACCAGGCGATCTAAACCCCGACGGAGCGTATCTTGAACGCGTCCGTCGCGGAGCTTTTGATGTCGCGCGCGCTAACTGATCACTAGCAATTAGCTCTTGTCTGGCAAACTGCGTGGGTGTATAAATGCACTTGCCAACAGCGCTTCAGTGCAGTCCATCATTTTTTGATCCAGTTCAGAACTGAGAAATCTCTTCAAGGATTCGCGAAAACCTGGCCTCGCGATAGGCGCGCAGGCTCCCATTTCTAGATAGAGGAAAAGGACAATCCCTATGAAACGTCATTTAGTAAGTACGGCGCTATTATTTCTTTCAACTCTTGCGCTTGTCATCAGCCTTTGTGGCGGAGCTTTTGCGCAAGAGACGACGGCGAGGATTATAGGTCAAGTGACCGACCCAGCGGGTGCAATCATCAATAATGCCGAGGTCACCCTCACAAATACCGGGACACGCGAAGAGCGTAAAGCGACGACTGATGACAACGGATCTTACTCACTGACGCTCATTCCGCCGGGAGTTTATGTTCTCTCTGTCAAGGTTACCGGTTTCAAGGAGTACATTAACCAGGGCCTTGAAGTTAGCGTAAATGACAGGAAGACGATCAACGTCACGCTTGAGCCGGGCAACGTGAGCGAGTCGATCACGATCACTGGTGAGGCTCCGCTCATCCAAACGGCGCCCTCAGTAGGGGATGTAGTGGAGAACCGGCGCGTGGTCGAGTTGCCGCTCAACAACCGCAACTTCATGCAACTGCTCACGCTCGTGCCGGGCGTAACCAGTTCCGGTTCGTCAGAGATTAGCGTTGGCCTGACGAACACCGTCGACTTCACAATCAATGGCACTCGCCGCAACTCAATCAACTTCCTGGTTGACGGTGTAAGTAACACCGACGTGGGTTCGAATATCACGCTGCTCGCCATCCCGACCGTGGACTCGATTCAGGAATTCCGCGTCATCACGTCCGTGCCGACCGCCGAGTTCGGCCGCTCAGGAGGTGGTGTTGTAAACCTGATCACCCGAGGGGGCGGGCACGATTTCCACGGCACGCTCTACGAGTTTGTGCGCAACGATCGCCTGAACGCGAACAGCTTCTTCAACAACGCGAATGGGACATTCGGTCCGAATGATGCAACGGTCCGAGCGGGCCTCGCCACGGCCGGTGAGCCGCGTTCGGTGCGGCCCAAACTGCGCTACAACAATTTCGGTTACCTGGTGAGCGGTCCGGTTGTCATCCCCAAGCTTTACAACACCAACCGTGAGAAGACGTTTTTCCTCTTTTCCCAGGAGTTCCGGCGGATCATCAAAGCGCCGAGCCTGGCTTCCCCGATCACCGTTCCCAGCCTGCTCGAACGTCAGGGCAACTTTTCTGAAACTGGCAACTTGCCGATTTTCGATCCACTCACGGGAATACAGTTCATGAACAATACTATTCCCGCTATTCGAATCAATCAGGTCGCCCAATCGCTGCTCAGTCTTTACCCTGAGCCGAATATTCCCTCAACCACAGCCGGCCGTGCGCCAAACCGGGCCGCGGTTATCACACCCACCATTCAGAACACCAGACAGGAAACGATGCGCTTTGATCACAACATCAATGCGAATCATAAGCTTATGGGCCGCTACACTCGGGACCTCTCCGAAACGCGCGAGCTTGGCGGATTGTTCTTTGGTGTGACGATCCCCAACGTGGCGACGACCGCCACTAAGGTGCCCGGCGAAGTACTGGCGATCAGCCTGACCAGTAGTTTTGGTCCTTCCATAGTAAATGAGGCGAATTTCACCTTTTCTGGCAACAAGATTACAACCACGTTGCTCGGGCGTTATAACGGCACGGATGTGACCGTTCCGAACACCGAACTGTTTGCCCAAAATAACTCAGGCTTACCTCCAGTAATTGATATCACGGGGCAGCCCACGATCGGCTCTGGTCAGCTTTACGATGTCAAGTACAAAAACTTCAACCCGAAAGATAACGTTACTGTGGCCCACAACGATCACACATTTAAGTTTGGAGGCGACATCAGCTTTGAGTCGAAGGACGAAAACGCGGCCAATTTGACGCAGGGCAGGTATGGCTTTACCGGCTTGCAGACCCGCACCATTGCTACATCGGGCATCGCGCTGGCAGACTTTCTGCTCGGGCGCGCGACCAACTACAGCGAGCCGGAACGCGACGTGACCGAGCATCTGCGCTTCGGTCGTACCGAGTTTTTTGTACAGGACACGTGGAAGGTGCGACCCAACTTCCAGCTCGACTACGGTATCCGCTACTACATCTACCGCCAGCCCAAGGACAACAATAAC
>Ga0137372_10007897_pt1 | contig 10278 bp, 7 predicted proteins | sample SagtaG_6_FD_104911 | JGI IMG/M metagenome (GOLD analysis project Ga0137372, IMG submission 104911) | Vadose zone soil microbial communities from Sagehorn Ranch, Mendocino, California, USA - Sage1_R_60_16 metaG | ecosystem: Environmental > Terrestrial > Soil > Vadose zone | place: USA: California...
ATGAGCCGCACTTCGCCCAACGAGCGCCTGGCGATCCTCGAGCAGAAGGTCTCGCACATGGAGGAGGAGCTCGACCGCATGGCCGCCAAGGTCGACGAGATGCATGCCATTTTGCTGCAGGCGCGCGGCGTGCGCTGGGCGGTGATCACGGTCTCCGGCCTGGTCGGCTTTCTCGCCGGCATCGCGCATTGGTTCATCGCGCGGGCGTGAGACAACCTCTGGCCAGACTGGATTTCTAATCGAGCGCGCGCTCGACGAAGCGCGGTCACGTCAATTTAGGCCGACCGCCTGAGACTCCGGGCACAGGCTCCGCGCGCGCGCCCGCGCCCCCTCCCTAATCCTCCCCCGCTTGCCGGGTGCGGCCGCAGGACACTGATATTGGCTGAAGACCTTCAGGCATGGTTGGAAAAATGGCCGGCGAGACAGCCATAGCCTAGCTATCGCCAGAGGCCGGCCGCCTTCAGTACGCAATCTCGCTTTCAGCTGTATGACCAGATAGCTTCTTCGCCGCGGCACACCCGAGCCTGACCATGCCGCTTGACCGCTTTTGGTCTGCACTGGCCAACTTTCTAGCTTTTAGGCGCTATTTCGCAAAAAGCCGTATCATGTCGCTGCTGTCTGTCCCAGAAGCATTTGGAAAATTGTTCGCCCTCGAGGCGCAACTCTGGAATGAGCTTAATTCGTCAGCGAATGCAGCGAAGGGCCGACTTCGGTTACACGTTGCCGAAGTAACGGAGAACACTATCCGCGGAGAATTCTTACGGTGGTTTCTCTCCGACGCGATCCCATCGGCTAAAATTCCGATAACTCGCGTCGAACTTGAGAGTGTCTCGATTGTAGGAGAATTAGATCTTGAGGGCCTCGACCTTCCATTCTTAGTTCGTTTCAAACACTGTGACTTCAACGACAAGATCAACTTGTCGGATGCGACAATTATCGGTTTTGACCTAGTCGGCGGTACAGCTATTGAGATTGCAGCGGACCGTCTTTCTGTTAAGGGAGCGATGCGAATACATGCGCTCGGCGCTAATGCCCCACCAAGACTGAACAAATTGCGACTCTGTGGGGCTGAGATTCGAGGCAATCTCGACATGCGAGGTTGTAGCTTGGTTGATGCCAAGCAGTCATTGCCGCTCTTTGCTGACGGGCTGACCGTCCATGGCCATGTTCTATTGAGTGATGGCTTTAGTGCAGTGGGTGAAATTCGCCTCAACGGCTGCAACATTTATCGAAATCTTGACTGCTCGGGAGCATCACTAAGCAACCCGGGGGGTTATAGCCTTTCTGCGGCTGGCGCACACATCAAAGGTAGCGCCTACTTTTCTGAGACACAGGAATGGATCACGTATCCAGCACGCTTTCCCTTCGTCTCGCATGGAATCCTGCGCCTCGAAGGCACGACCATAGATGGTGATCTTGATTGTACTGCCGGGACTTTTTTTGCGACTGCCTTTCTGCCTATGGAAATTCACGAGCCAAAGGATGGTTCAGAGAATATCGAGACACGCGCGATAGCGGCAGACGGATTAAGGGTAGGAGCGGACCTAATATTTTCATCAAGCGAAAGGGGACAAGATAGATTCGTCGTGCATGGCGCCATTTCTCTAATCAGCGCGAACGTCGGCGGTGATTTTAATTGCGATAAGGCGACGTATGATTTTCCAGGCGAAGAACCCCTAGTGGCAGACGGCATCACCATCGCGGGAACCACTTTTCTCGACGAAGTCAGCGCAAATGGTACCCTGAGATTCATTCAAGCAAATCTTAAGCAAGGCCTTTTCATCGATGATACTTCTTTTGATGTATCGAAAGAATGTAAGTCATGGACCCAAGGTGAGAAGGGCACTGCTGCCCTCGATCTCGGAGGTCCAGCATGTGGCATTTACGCACCGGATGCAGAAGTGGGCAAAGTGTTTCGCTGGAAGCGAATTAAGAAGATTGTGAACAACTCCACGAAGCCCAATCCGTTCTGGCTTTTCCTGGCGTGCTCGAAATTACCAGCTGTCGAAGACGATCAACAGAGTTGGGAGGCGCTTGATCGTTTTAACGTTACGGGATGCGAATACAGGTCTATTTATAATCTGAGCGATGCGGACGTCGACTGGCGTTTAGATATACTCGACCGCCAATATGCCCGGATCAATGTTGGCCATCGCTGGCCCGATCTTATTCTTATCTTCAGTCGCGTAATCTGGCGGCTACGGGGCCTCGCACCGAACCCCTTCGACAATCTCGTAAAGCAGTTTAGCCCGGAGCCCTACATTCAACTTGCAAAGACATTCCGTGCTGCCGGATATGAGACCTCAGCAAAAGCTGTACTTACGCGACTGGAAAGAAACAGAACCCGGTACAGCGACATTGGGTTCCTCTTTCGATTGTGGCGCCGGATGCTCGATGTCTTGCTGAGGTACGGTTATTCTCCCTTCAGGCCTGTTCTTATTTTGATTGCTTGGGCGCTGTTTAGTGCAGTTGTTTTCCAAACGGCGTACGACCAGAACCAGATTATTGCAGCCAGAGACAACCAGGCCATTCCTACCGCCTCCGATCCGAGCCCTCGTCCGCGCACAGCCTTCAATGCTTTTGTATATGCGGTTGACACGTTGGTACCCATTGTCGATTTGAATCAAAAAAAGAGTTGGACGGTTAAGAGACTGAGTGCTCCGCCAATAGACTCAGCCGGCCAGGGCAGAGGATGGCTGGAAACGCTCAAAGTTGTGTGGCGTAGCAGGCCAGAGTGGGGTCCAGGCCTTCTATTAATTTTCAACACGTTTTTTGGATGGTTGATGACCACATTGTTCGCCGCAGGTGTGACAGGCTTACTCCGCACAGGAAAGGACGGTTAGCTCCCTCATCCGCCAGCACGATGGTTCGAGGGACGAGATGGTCGAGCAGCGTGTCGGCGATCTGCCCGTCATGCGCCTGCCCTGCCGTCAGGCCGAGCCGGATCGGGAGCCCCTGCGAGTCGGCGGCACGCCTCGCGGCTTGTTGGGCAGCAGCGGCTCGATAACGCGCCACTCGAAGTCGGTCAGATCGTATCGGCTCATGCCGATGCTGAATCAGGGTTCCACCCAATGGGCAAGACCGCCAGCCTATGACCGCGCTTGCCTTGCCGTTGTGGCCATCACGCCACATACTCACTATGATTCAAATTGCTCGAGAGAGGAAGGCAATGCGGACATCACTCTACGACCTCAGCGTGCCGACCTTCCTGCAAACCGTAAGATCCGTCGGAGGCTTTCTCGACCGTGCGGCCACCCACTTTTCAAACACCGGTGTCGATCCCGATAATTTCGTCAACACCCGCCTCTTCGACAACATGGCACCATTTCATTTTCAGATCGAAGCGGCATCGCATCATTCCGTGTGGGGGGTCGAGGCTCTCAAGACAGGCGCGTTCACCCCTCCCGCCTTGGTCGGACCTGTTCCCTTCACTGACCTACAGGCGATGATCGGCAAGGCAGAAACGGCGCTGGAGGCGTTCGTCCCCGAAGAGATTAACGACTGCGCGGGCAAGCACCTAGACCTCCAGATCGGCCCGCGACGGCTTGCTTTCACGTCGGAGACCTTCATTCTCTCTTTCTCTCTGCCAAACTTCCATTCCACGCCGTCACCGCATACAACATCCTGCGCTCGCGAGGCGTGCCGCTGGGTAAACGTGATTACGAGGGTCGGCTGCGCACCAGTTCATTCTGAGCCGAAATTTGGTCTCAGCAAAAGGACCGTTGCCACTCGAACACCGCGACCACCCGCCTTTTATGAGTTCATGACCTAGAGAACGACGCGGACGTGCTGTTCGACCAACCCACGCTCCTTCATCTTCTCACGGACCTCATCCTCGTCCCGGCATAGAAAGCTCACGGTCTGCGCGACCGGCCGGCCGCGGGCGATACGATCTAGCCAAGCGACTAGGACCAGAACCAGAATTATGCGAGGAGATAGATCATTTCGGCTTCGTTGTCATCGCTGATCGCGCAGGTAGATCCATTGGCACGCTCGTGAATGATCTTCTTGATTGCTGTAACCAACTAAGAACCCAAGGCAGAAATAGGCCCATCCTGGATGGTCATCACGCTTTTCTGCCACATAACGACGGTTCCCGGTTTTGAAGTTGATCAAATCGCAATCGAACTTGTTTTGGTTTGCAACTTCTAGCGCCTCATAGATGGACCCGCCAGCTGCTTTTGCTACCTCGTAAGTATCTTTGATGTTTGTGCAAGCGATCTGGGGTTGATTAAAAGTAAGGATGTCCCTTACCTTTAGTTTTTTCTTCTCCTCTGCGTCAGATTTGGCGCGAGCGATTTCGGCTCTTGCAGCAGCGCCGTCGATTGCTACGGCTCCAGCAACGGGGCAAATCAACTTTCCATACTTACCCATTGTACCAGATTTGCTGTTGCCTGTGAGAGGGATCGAGATGCTTTTAGTATTGTTACGATCCATTCCGCATTCTTCTTCGAGCGGCTTGGTCGTGTTCTTCATCGTGAGTGGATCAATTCGCGCCGGAGGTTTTTGCCCGGGACCGAAGCCGATGTTGTGATTAATAAGACCGACTTTGTCGGCTTGCTCGTAGCAGACTTGATCGCTAAGAAATGTGCAATCGACGCAGACAACGTCATCGACCGAACACTCGTGTTTTGGCGTGATGTAGCCGCTCGGCAATTTGATGTAGTTTGGCGGAGCTTGACGCTCAGCACTCTTCGCTCGGTTTCCGCTAGCTGCCTGACCAAGTGAAGACGAATAACCCTCACACTCGATGCCGGATTTGCGCATTTCTTCGACGCAGGAGCTTGGCATATCTGGCATGGTTACCATTTTGCCATTACGATCAATTCCACGATCGAAGTCCGCGCAAGACATAGCCCTTCGAGGCGACCAATCGCACGCGACATGAGCGAGAACAGTTTTGCGATCGGTTCCATCAACCACCACACCGATGAAATGCGTATCGCCAGCGCTAATGCTTATCTTTCCGTCAAGACAAGTGCGCGGGGTATAATCACAACTAAAAAAAGGTCGGCTGCGTTCTCCCGGATACTTGTCTCCGTAGCGCGCATCCCAATCTGCTCTAGAGGCTTGATCATAAGCGAACCAATTAGGGTACTTCATCTCAGCCGCAGCAGCCGGGGTGATTGTCGCGACCGAAATCGCCGTCGCAAGAAGGGTCTTTTTCAAATTGGGCATCTTCATCCTCCCATTCAAACCATGATTAAAACCAAGGATGCCGGTTTCATCGTCGATGACGAACTTTTGAGGTCCTGTTTCTTAGTCGCTTTGGCCGCCGTACGGGACTTGTTCACTTGCGCCAAACATTTGTTCGTCGCTGCCATGGCCAATGGCGATGCGGCTCCCTGCCAGCCTGCGATCTGCGGTGCAGGCGCAACTGTCGGCGGTGGACACGAACTCACCGAAGGAATAAGCCCCGGCCAGGGGCTGGGGGGCGAGCCTGGCCAGGGGCAAGTTGGCAGAGCGGATTAAACATCGGCCTCTTCGCTCTCTGCATGTGGGAGAACTTGGAGGAGACACATATTCTCTCTCCCACATCATCGGGCCGATACTGCTTAGTCGCCCTGACCGCGTCCGGGGATTTGTTCGATGACGCCAGAAATTTGTTCGTGTGAGCTAAGCCTCGGGGGACCCTGTTCCGGACCTGTGCCGATCCGAGATGCGGCAAGCAGTTTCGCGTCCACCGCGACTGGCAGCGCTTCTGCTCTAAGCACTGTCGCGAGCGCGTCCTGCATGAGAAGATGCGCCGAGACGCTCGCAGCCATCGTACCGCAAGCAGCAACAGAAAACGCCCGAGGCGTGACTATGCGGCCTTAGGTGATCTCGGTCTGATCGGGTCGGAAGCCGCGTCCGTGGCCTGAATTGTCCCCCAACAAAGAACCCCGCCTTGCCGAACAATCGCGGTTAAACGGAGAACGCGTATGATATACAGCTACTTAGTCAAAAAATTAGTTCGACAAAGCTTTGAGCATGTCAACAATCACAACTATGATGAGTTGCTCAAGGCGGTTGCACCAAATGTTCATCACCGCTTTGCCGGCGCCCACTCCATTGGTGGCGAGCGTCACGACAAAGAGGCGATGCGCCGTTGGCTAGAGCGCGTCGGCCGCGTCTTGCCGAACCTTCACATCAAGGTCAACGATATCTGGGTGAAGGGCGGGCCGTGGCACACCAAGGTGTTTGTGCAGTGGGATGCGACGGCTACACTGTTGAATGGCGACTCCTCGTACTTCAACCGCGGTTTTCATGCTATTACTATGCGATGGGGCAAAGTCTATTCGCTCGACGTATTTGAGGATTCCCAAGAGGTGGCGCGCGGGCTCGCCGTTCAAGCCGAAACCGGCCTCAAAGAGGCCATTGCCGAACAAATTGTTAGCTAATCTGGGTTCGACCAGCAACTAAGCCGGGTTAACACGCGCAACAGCCGGCATGCCGGTAATCGGGGTCACTGACCCACAGTAGACTTGGGGCGCGAGGGATTCGTCGAAGGGATCTTATGGAACGTCGACGCGAGCGTCATTCCGGCTTGATGTTGGCCGCCCGGATCACCTTACCCCACTTCTCGGTTTCGTCGGCGATGAGCTTGCTGAAATCGGCGGGTGAGCGGCTCAGCCCGAAATGACCACTGAAATAGTTGAATGAGGGCGCACGCGTCATGGCCGAGCGCGTCGTCTAACCAAGGCGCGAGGCCGTCGCGATCTTGCCGGCGGCGCCGATGTCCTCAATTGCTTCGCTCGCCGCCTTCTGGGCCTCGCCCAGGGATGTAGCCGATGCAAACCGGTGGTTGCAGAAAAAAGAGCGCCCATTGTTCCGTATTGATCCGATCAATGAAAATTACCTACCAGGACGTGTGCAGGCCCAAAGCGCCGGTCCGAACATCGCGGCAAACGCCGGAACGCGTCGAGGCGCTCACATTATAGGTGTGCCTACTCCGGCCCGCCGCATCAGCGATTGACGCCTCCGGTCCCGCCCGGATCCCTCAGCCGGTCGGGACGGGAGGGAGCGCCTGCGTCGTAGATGCTGTCTGGATCGTGGTTATGGATCCCCACAACGGGGTCCCCGCGACGCGAGCGTCGCAAGGTGCCCCTCGTGGGGACGACAGGCATATGGCCGGCTACAGCTTATGCGGGGAGCCGCGATAGCCCTCGAGATCGGCGTATTTGAAGAAGCTGCGCGCCTCTTCGAGACATTCCTGGTTGGTCAACACGTCGCGTTCATCCGGATGCTTCTCGTTGGGAAATTTAAGCGTCATGGCATCGAGCTGCTTGCCGCCTGCCTCGAAAATGTCGCGGGCTACATCGGTGCATAGAAATGAGGTGATCGAGGGATCAAAGTCGACGAAGGTCTTGTCCGGCGAGATGAAGAAGGCGCGGGTTGAATCATTGCGCGCCTTCGCATCCTGAATATCTTTCACGAAAGCCAGATTCGCGTCGTTGAGTACTTGGAACTGTTGCAGGCCGACCGCAGACGCCGGAATCGGCTTGGGCGCGCCCGGCAATCCTGACACCGGGTTGGCCAGATTGAACATGATGTTGCCGATCATGTACGCGGTGAAGTCGTTCTGCAGATAGACGACCTGCTTGACCCCGCCCAAGGACATCACCCCGGAGCACTGGGCGCAGGATTCCAGCGACGTGTACAGCGTGACGTTCTGCAGCGAGAAGGCGCGCGACCTGTCGCCGATTCGGTCGCCGGTTTTCCAGCTGTCGAAGATGTCGGTGAGACTGAACAGACGCCGGACCATGCGCGATTCGGCGTGTTCGGCCGAGCTTCGAAAGAAATCGTTGTGATTGAAATCGAAGTCGATGATCTCGCCGTTGCCGTCCACCGCGACGCAGGCGATGTTGTGGCCGACGTATCGGTCCCAGTTGACCCGCAGCCGATCCGGATTCTCGATCATGTCGCCACGATAACGTTGCGTCGGCTGCACCGGCTGCACCGCCTCCATCTGCTTGACGCGCCGCGGGTAGGAGCCGAGCGGCCCGCGCTTGTTGCCGTTCCAGAAGCGGACCATCAACTTCGTGAGCAGGTGGCAGTAGATGCGATGCCGCTCCTTCACCGCCTCGTTTGCCAATTCGGGCGCGGCTACGATGGGGTCCACCTGCACCACCTCGCGCAGCGGCTTTCCCCAATTTTTGGCGAACGGCTCCTGCGCATCGAAGCCCGGAGGCGGCGACGTCTGCGCCTCGGCGCTCGTGAGCGTGGCTCCTGCCAGCGCGCTTGCGCTGCCGGCGACCCCTGCCGTTGTGACGATGAAGTCGCGTCGATTGATCTGATCACGGTCGCTCATTGCATGCCTCCTCGTTCGACTGGTCGCCGCGGAACGCAAACCGAGACGTTTGGCGCAAGGCGCTGGCGTTCGCGAATCCGTCGCCTCCCGGCCCGGCTCATCCGCCCGCGAGCTCGGTGCGCGCTCTGAACTCCGCCGTGCCGGGAGTGTAGGCGCCCTTCACCCACGCATCTCTGCTTCGTTTGAGGGTAAATGCCTCTGCACCGCGATCCTTCTTTTTTCGTCCGCCATGCGCCAAGTTCCAGAGCGCTCGCGCGCGATAGTGCTCGTAGAGACGCATGAATTCCGCGAGATAAATCCGCGCCAAGTCCGGATTGCCCTTGATCTCGAGCAAGTTCTCGTCATTGCGATGCGTCGAGTTGTTGCTGAGGTTTGCGGAGCCGGTATAGATCGTGGGATTGTCGGTATTGCCGTCGATGACGATGAACTTGTGATGGATGTGCACCGCCGGCGGGCCGCCTTTCTTCTGCCCCGGCTTCGGCGGCGGCAGCGTGCTCATGCTGCTCAAATCCACGGAGCTCAGCTCCGGCAGGAATTCGGCGGGCGTCGCACCGGGACGGAAGAACGAGTACGCCAACACCTTCTTATCCTTCCTCGAGCGATTGAACAGCGTCACCTTGATCTGCGTGGCTGCGCTCGGCTGGCGCGGGGCCTCGCCCGAATCGGATCGATCGTTTTTTTTCGTGGTCGGGTCCGAGATCTTGTTGAGCAATCCGTAGAGGAGCTTCTTGCGATCGCTGGTGGCGAGCAGCGACGTGATGAGTTGCGGGTCGGTCGGATCGAACATGCAGAAAATCACCGAGCTCTTTGCGCGCTTGACGGAAGCGATCACGGTGTCGATCGACACCCGCTCGTCCTTCGGCTCCGGTGAAAAGAACACCCGCACCGTCGTCCTTCCGATTCTGATCGGTCGAGACCAGCCCGCCTCTTTGGCGGTTTCGCCGACAGTCGGATCGTCCGCGATCAGCTGCTGCCTCTCGACGTACAATTTTGCAAGCTGCGGCGAATTGAAAATGTGAACCAGATTGGCTTGGCTGGTCAGTCCTTCCGGCGTGAAGTTGGCCGAGCCCATCAGCACCCGCCCCGCCTTCACGTCGACCAGGAACTTGTCGTGCATGATGTTGGTTTTCGTACGAGGCTTGCCCTCGAAGCGCTTGGACTTGAGCAGTTTGATTGCCGGGCGGTCGGTGGTGTCGTTGCTGCTGTCTTCGAAGACCAAGGACAAATCGCCCTTGAAGCCCTTGAACGCGGGAACGACCCAGCGCTTGTCGGTCAGATGGTAAATGGCGCCGTCGATCTCCTTGGCGCCTGACAAGATGCGCGCGAACGAATCCTCCAGGCCGTTGGCCAGCCAGTCCATCACCTCCGGGATTTTTGATTGCGGATGGGGAAATTGCCGCGAGAAGGCCTGCGAACTGACGACGGCGCGGTTGAACCAGGTCGCGATCCCGTCTTCCTCCACGCGCGGAAGCGTCACGGAAATCGTCGTTTCCGCGTCGTGCTGCAGAACGAGATCCTTGGGGCCGGTACCGCGCACCGGCGTAATCGTGTATTTGAAGGTCTTGCCGCGATCGGCGTCGTTGATCCCGCCATCCCACCACAGAAATTTTTGCAACGGTGCGACATTGCTGGGGAGCGGCTGTGAGTTGGGTCCCGGCGGGTTAAACCCGATCTTGTTGAACAGATAGCCGTCCTTCTCTCGGGGATTGAATCCCGGGCTGCGAAGGATGGCGAATCCCAGGAAGTCGGCAAATCGTTTGCCGGCGGGCCAATCCATCGCCAGCAGGACGAGCGTGGGCGAGGTGTACGCCCGCGCCGCAACCGCCCTGCCGTCGCCGGATGCGCGGCGGTCGCGCGGAGTTCGTGCCAATGGCTCCTCCCCTGAAAAGCAAACGATCGCCCTCGGTTGAAAGTTTGATTGAAAAATTCAGCAACTGCAAGTATCGGTAGAGCAACGCACGAATGCACTGATGACAAGGCAGGAGTTC
>Ga0137372_10007899_pt1 | contig 10278 bp, 11 predicted proteins | sample SagtaG_6_FD_104911 | JGI IMG/M metagenome (GOLD analysis project Ga0137372, IMG submission 104911) | Vadose zone soil microbial communities from Sagehorn Ranch, Mendocino, California, USA - Sage1_R_60_16 metaG | ecosystem: Environmental > Terrestrial > Soil > Vadose zone | place: USA...
AGCAGATGGATCACGGCGAAGCCCACCGCGCTCGAGAACCCGATCGCGATCGCCGCCGCCGGTCCCCAGCGGTGCCTCGTGAAGACCAGGAACAGCGCGACCAGCGCCCCAATCGTCTGGGCGGTCCCCAGCCAGAACACCGTCGGCTGGACCTCACCGACACCGCGCCGGGCGTGATCGGCGCCGTGGACCAGCAGCGCCACCGCGAACACGACTCCGGACGCCATAAGCAGCCGATCGCTGCGGGACGCTGTCGGCTCCGAACGGGCCATGGTCCCTCCCGGTGGTTCTTGATAGATTGCTCTAGCGAACGTAGCGACCGCCGGTTGGTCGTCGCAAGCCGGACGGGAGGATTCCTGGTCGTGAGCACGAAGGACCGGATCATGGACGCCAGCGGAGAGCTGTTCCGGCGTCAGGGGTACGCCGGAACGGGCTTGAAGCAGATCGTTGCCGAGGCCCGCGCGCCGTTCGGCTCGATCTACCACTTCTTCCCCGGCGGCAAGGAGCAGCTGGGCGCCGAGGTCATCCGCCGGTCCGGCGCCATGTACGCCCAGCTCTTCGTCACCATCGCGGCCGACAGCCCGGATCTTCTGACCGCGGTGAGCCGTTTCTTCACGGAGGCGGCTAGGGATCTCCGGGACACGGGCTATGCCGACGCGTGCCCGATCGCGACCATCGCCCTCGAGGTAGCGAGCACCAGCGAAACGCTGCGCCAGGCGACCGCGGATGTCTTCGACGACTGGATCGACGCGACGACTGCGTACTTCGCACACGCCGGCATTGCGCGACCCCGGGCACGCGAGCTCGCGTTGGAAGTGCTGTCGTTGCTCGAAGGCGCGTTCGTCTTCAGCCGCGCGCTTCGAAGCACCGAGCCCGTCGAGGTCGCCGGCAGAGCAGCGACCGCCGCCATCCGCGCGGCGCTGCCATCAGCCTGACTCTCAGGGAGTGGATCGCCACCGAAGCTGCGACTTTGCCGATATCGCGTCGTTCTAGTGCGTGATTCTGTCCGCGACGGCATGGCGCCAGAAACGCCCAGCCAGTCTGGATCGGTTCCGCCGGGGCGCAAGGTTGCGCATCGAAGGAACTGGCGGAGACTCGCTGGTCTTCCACTACGACAACGACGGCGAGCCAGAGACGTACGACGCCAAGACTCCTGTGCTCGTCACTCGCTAGCACCGACTACGCCAACGAGAGCGTCGGGCGGATCGATTCGGACCCGACGTTGCGGATCTGAATTACGAGCTGGCCGAGTTCTCGTTGCGATAGCCCGGCAGTCGTGATCGTGTGGTTGCCGTGAGTGAGCCGTACTGGCGCGGTGCCGCCGATGACGAGGCGATGCAGGAGGAGCACGGCTTCCTCTGGCGGGCGATGCTCGACACGATGGACATCGACCTGTCGGGACGCCGGGTGCTCGACGCCGGGTGCAACCGGGGTGGTTTCCTGCGGCTGCTCGTCGACGAGTCGGGGATAGCGGAGGGTTATGGCTACGACCCGGCGTCGGGGGCGATCGACGACGCCCGCCGGCTTGCCGGCCAGCGTCCGCTCACGTTCGAGACAGCCGTCACGGTGCCCGCCGGATGGGCCGAGTTCGACGCCGCCTTCAGCCACGAGGTTCTGTACCTGCTGCACGACCTCGGGTCCCACGCCGCGGCGACGTTCGCCGCGCTCGAGCCGGGGGCGCCGTACTTCGCGGTAATGGGGGTCCACGCCGGGAGCCGCCTAATGTCAGCATGGCACGGCTCCGTTGCCAGCGAGCTTGGGCTGCCCAGGCTGTACGACCTCGACGAGGTGGTCGAGCTCTTCAACGGCGCCGGCTTCGAGGTGTCCGTCGCCAGGCTTCAGGTGCGGTTCGTTCCCGTCTCGGCACGACGAGGCGGACACGAGCATCGGCGCGGCCTAATGGACTGGCTCGACTACTACGGGCGGGACAAGGTCCTGTTCCGGTTCACCCGGCCGTCTCGGCGGTGACCTCCCTCCGTTACACCTGCCACGTCGCCCAGCGACGATTGGGTTCGCGGGCGGGTTCCCACAAGTGACCCCAGAAAGGGCTTGTCCGAGAAGGTGAAGATGCCGCCGTCGCTTCCGACCATGAGATACCCGTTGCTGTAGGCGAGCGTGCCGACGACGGGTCGGTTCAGCGCCTCGCCCGGTGCGAGCACGGTTGGGACGGACCCGCGGAAGCTCGCGGCGAACGCGAAGATGCCGGCGTCCGACGCGACAAGCCAGTACGAGCCGACGCGCCTGCTCGACGTCCGCACGCCCAACGCGTGTGCCGATGGAACCACTGAGAGTTGGTGGTGCCGAGACGAGTTCGCGAAGAGGGGGGTGACACCGATAGGCCCCTGTCCTGTCTGAGGCTGCCCGTGCGGCCACCGCCCATACCACCGCTGCGGCTACGACGACTGGCGAACGCCCCTATTGAGCACCATTATCGGGTGAGTCAGTCGTCGGGTGAGGAGCGCTGCAACGCTCGGCGCGCCGCCGGGCCAGCTCACGACGACCCGCGTCGCTTTGGCGCGCAAAATGTCGTCGAAGTGCTGATCGGCTCATCGCTTGCCGAAGGAGAAGCCCTGTGGGTCCAGATCGCCAGATCGTGAACGCCGACCAGGTTGAGGCATGGGGAGGCGAGGAAGGACAACACTGGGTCAGCTACGCGGACGCCTACGACGCCATGTCGGCACCTTTCAACGGAGGACTGCTGGACGCGGCGGCGATCGCGACGGGCGACGAGGTCCTCGATGTCGGCTGTGGCTGCGGAGCCACGACCCTCGAAGCGGCGCGTCGGGCCCGGGACGGGTTTGCGCTCGGAATTGACCTGTCCGAGCCGATGCTCGCAGTCGCGAGGCGACGAGCTCGGGACCTCGCGCTCACCAACGTTGATTTCGTATGCGGCGACGTGCAGGTCCATCCCCTCGAACCCGCTCGTCATGACGTCGCGATCAGTCGCTTCGGGGTGATGTTCTTCGCGGACCCCGTTATGGCCTTCACCAACATCGGCCGGTCGTTAAAGCCTGGAGGCGGCATCGCCTTCGTGTGCTGGCAGGAGATGCTGGCAAACGAGTGGATCGCGCTGCCGGGGATGGCCCTCGCCGAGCACGTTCCACTGCCGGAGCTCGGCGAGGCCGGAGGACCAGGGCCGTTCTCGCTCGCGGACCCACCGCGCATCGAAGCGATCCTCGATGCGGCAGGCTTCGACGACAGTCGTGTGGAGGAACGGCGAGCACTCCTGAAGCTCCCGGGCTCGACGCCGGGCGAGTTCGAACTGTTCTTGCGTGCACTACCCGTCGTCCAGAGCATCCTCGCCGATGCCGACCCGGAAACTGCCGAGCGCGCGGTGCGCGCGGTACTGGCGGTTCTGGAACCCCGGTTCGGTTCTGAGGGTCTCCATCTCGAGGGCGCGGCCTGGCTCGTGACCGCTGCACGAAGACCTTGACGTCGACCCCCCACCCGCCTCCTCGGCGGCGCAGTGGGTTCAATGGCGTCGGCGCGAGCAGATCGGCACATTCACGTAGCTACTGCCTGACGGGTTACAACTCGGCGGCGATGCTCGCTGGCGCCTCAGGCATCGAGTTCGCTATCGGAGTCCGGATCAGGACCCACCGCACAGGACACCTTCGACGAGTAGCGCCGGATTTGAACCACGCGGGCGCACCACCACTAGCGCCCGCACCGCCCGACCGACGCCCCGCTATTGACACGGCCCCACTCCTTCACTCATGAGGGCGGGATTGTCAAGAGACGGCGAGCTTCGGGTCGGTGTTGCGCGGGCGGCTGACATCGCTGCCTCGCCGAGCAAGCCGCGCCAGACGCTCGTGTGTCCGAGCCCGCGCACGATCTCGACGCAAGCGATCGTGCAGAGGGTGAAAGTCGCGAACTTCGCCCAGTTCGCTTTCCCCGAGCAGGTGCACGCGTTCCTGGCGAACGTCGCATCGGCGTGGGCTCGCCGTGCCGAGTCGGAGCTGCTGCGTCAAAGCAGCACCAACGCGTGCGCGGCCGCTCGGACAGGTCCTGCAGCTACGCGGCCACGAGCCACGTCCCCCAGGGGTCGCGTGTACTTAGGGTTTGTGTCGCCCCGCCGAGGTGAACCCGAAGTACACGAGCCCTCCGACTGACCTGGGCCCGGACGCAGCGTCGGCGCTTGCTACTGATCCTGCGATGGCAAGCCGGTTCGAACGGGCTCCACCGGTCGCCAGCCGCGCACGAGCGCGGGGAGTAGATAAGAGAGGAGAGGGTGGTCGAGGGACGGGCGAACCGCGGCTCCCGCTCTCGGTGGCGCGACGGTGCCAGTCAGCAAGTCCGTCCCAGGTCGTGGCACATCGAAACGTACCGGCATCGCGCGGCAGTAGCAGGTACGCCTAGGAGCAAGTCAGCCGTCATTTCGAACGTTGACCAGGACTTTCACCGACCGCCCGTCCGCTCTTACAAGACGGAGGTCACGGGTTTCGAGCGCCCAGAAGGCTTGCGATCGCCCCGGCCTACCCGCGCCGCGCACTCCCTTTGGAGAATGTTGGCTAGAGCAACGGATGTGTCGGTCGACTGCCCGCTCGGGGTCGCGTCCCGCGCATACGTACGTCGGTGCTCCATCCCGCTCCTGGAAGTGCGGTGTTCGGTGTGGCGTTAGGACGCGTCTCTGATCGCCACTTCGGGGGTGCTCGCGTCAGGGCGCCCCGGGAAGAAGGGCGTCGCCTGTCTGGTTAAAGGCGACCAATGGTCAGCGCAGGGGAGTACAGGCTTGCCCTCGTCGGCGAGGTCGAGTTGATCCAGCAGATGCTGGGGCACGCCACTGCGGAGGATCTCGCCGGAGAGTCTCCATGTGCGGGCTGGTCGGTCCTCGATGTCGCTCGTCACGTCGAGATCACACCTCGAAGCGTCGCCGCCAATCTGGTCGCCCATCTTCAAGGCGAAAAGGCCCAACGGAACACGCCGCTCGCGCCGACTGTCGGACTGCGGGACGTACTCGCCTCTCTTGAGGCGGGAGCGAGGTCCCTGGATGAGGCTCTCAGCCAACTAAGCGACGAAACCCTTGATGGAGAACTACCGGGCCCGGTTGGAGCGATGCCTGGCAGAGCCGCCCTCGACCTCGCACAGACGGAGTTGACCCTCCATCGCTGCGATATCGCCTTGGGTCTCGGTTATGCCGGAGACATCGAGCCCCGAACGGCCGAACGGATCATCGACGTGATCCGGGCGTGGCTGTTGCTGGTCGCGCCAACGAGTCCTGTGCCGGATAGTCCGCTCTGCTACCTGCTATCTGACGGGGCGCACGAGTGGACCTTCCACTTCGACGGCACCCGGTGGATTAGTGAACCTTGCGACGGGAACCTACGGACCATCACCGCCGAAGGAGCATGTGGGCAGCTGGCACTGGCACTAGCCGGTCGCGTGCCAATCGACACAGCCGTCGACAGAAGCTCGGACCCGGCCGAGATCGCGAAGCTCAAGATCTACTTGCCCGGGCCGTGAAGTGCCCAGCGCGCATGGCCGTGGCCCCATCAGCCGAAGATGCGGTGCTTTGCTGAAGACCATGTCAACTCTTCCGCGAGCCCCTTGGCGGGACCAGCTCGACGAGACGGATCGCCGGCATCTCGAGCGGCGCGATCACTCCGATGATCGCAGCCCGGACGTGCTCGTCGTGGGCGGAGGGATTGTTGGGGTCTGCACGGCAGTGGCTTGTCAGAGGGCTGGGCTCGGCGGGGTGACGCTGATCGAGCGCGACCGTCTCGGAGCGGGATCGACAGGTGGAGCGGCGGGTCTGCTTCAGCCCGACCCTCACCACGGGACGGATCCTGAACCGTTCGTCGAGTTTGGCCGGCAGAGTCTCGAACTCTGGCGAACCTACGATGCCACGGTCGACGGCGGTGTCGGTCTGATCGATGTCGACTGGTTTGGGCTGGACCCGCAGCCACCGGGATTCGTCACTGACCTGCCGATAACTGCTCTGCGGATCGACGCCGGGCACGTGAGCCGTCTCCTCCCCGAACTGGCGCGTCCTGTGGGCGGGGTTCGGATCCCCCACCAGGGCCGAGTGAACCCGCTACGAGCTATCGCGCGGCTAGCAGCCCTCGTCCCCACTGTGATCACCGGAGTGGAAGCGGGCGCGGTCACGATCCGGGGCCAGCAGGTCGTGTCGGTAACCACCAACATCGGCGAGTTCTCCCCCGGTGCGGTCGTGTTCGCGACCGGCGGTCCACCACTTCAGGACGGGCTGCCGCTGGACGTACCCAGCCAGCCGGTGAAGGGGCATCTCCTCGCGACCGAACCGGCCCCATTCCGACTGCCTGGGCTGATCGCGCCGTTGGCCACCCAGCTGGACGATGATCGTCTGCTCTCAGGCGGCACCCTCGATGTCGGCGACAACTCACCTGCTGTTCGCGCCGAGGTGGTGTCCGCCATGAAGTCGACCCTCAACGTTGGGATACCCGCTGCATCCGCGCTGGGGATCACCCACGCCTGGTGCTGCTTCCGTCCCGCGCACCCCGACGGGCTGCCCATCATCGACCGTGCCCCAACGACAACCAACGCCTGGTTCAGCTCCGGCCACTTCAGGACCGGCATCCTCATGGCGCCCGCGACCGGACGAGCGCTAGCCACCTGGATCGCCGACGGCGAAGCGCCGCGCGGCCTGGCGTTCCTAGCTTCCAACCGCGCATCTCTCAGGCCTTTGGCGTGACGACCGCGCGCGCCCACAAACTGCCGATCGATCGCGGTCAACATCATCCTGCCAGTATCGATCTAACGCCGGCCCAGAGCAGCCACCAGACGATCGTGCTCACCATCGACTAGCCCCGAACCCACGCCCAGCAGGCGGTCCGGCCGTGCCCCCCGAACGCCGGATGAGAACCCACCGAATAACGCCCAGAACGCGCGACCACAACTTCGGAGCGCGCACGGAACCGGCGTTACGCGCCCCCAGCCCGTTGCGGGCCGGCGAGGAAGGACTGATGCACTAATTCAAGCTTCGCCCTCGCGATGGGCCAGACCGCATCGTCGTCGGCGATGTTCGTGGTGCAGAGGCCTTCGAGCTGAGCCCGGCAGTCAACGGGTTGCGGCTTTCTTTGCACGACCCACGCCAACAACGCGGGCGAGGCGCGGGTGGGGGGTGAACGCCGAGACAGGGATGATCTCCGGTTGGGACGGCGGTGACGGCGGGGTCGGGAGGTTCAAGTCGCTTCCGGTATCCAACGGATGCGAGAGACTCGCGCCCTGATTTCTTCGTGCGTCCACGCGCCGCCGTTCGCGGCTGTCAACAAGGGCACCAGCAAGACGACGCCGTCCGCGGGGCGACTGGTCGCGGTCAGCACCGCTCCACTTCCAGTGTGAGGCCGGGAAGGGCTGATCCAAACCCACGAGGTGATACATGCCGAACATCGATCGAGATGACTGCCAGCTCTACTGGGCGGATAGCGGCCGCGGTGAACCCCTCTTGCTCGTGCAAGGGCTCGGGTATCCCTCGGACATGTGGTACCGCTGGCTACCCGACCTCACGCAGCGGTACCGTGTGCTCCGATTCGACAATCGAGGCGTCGGCCGGACCGGTGTTCCGCCTGGCCCCTACACCATCGAGCAGATGGCGGACGACGCGCTCGCGGTGCTCGACGCGGCCGGCGTCGAACGCGCACACATCGTGGGAGCCTCGCTCGGCGGCATCATCGTCCAACAGCTCGCGTTGGACCACCCCGATCGTCTCCTCTCGCTGGTCCTGGCGTGCACCGGACCCGGCGGTGGCGAGCATGTACAACCGGACCCCGAAGCCACAGCCATGGCCGTGGCACGCGCCAGCCTCACGCCCGAAGAGGCGGCCGAGGTCGCCGTCCCGTTCGTGTACGCCAAGGCAACCAGCCGGGAGATGATCGAGGAGGACTTCGCCGTTCGTGCTCGCATCCCGACCACACCCGAGGGTTACTCGAACCAGCTCTCCGCGGTCCTCGGCTACGCAGGCAGCGCCTCACGACTCAGCGAGATCACCGTTCCGACGCTCGTCATGACCGGCACCGAAGACCGACTTGTCCATCCCGACAACTCGACGTTCCTCGCCGAACACATCCGCGGAGCCAGACTCGCCCGCATCGAAGGAGCCAGCCACGTGATGTTCACCGATCAACCGGTCGCCACGCTGCAGACGTTGCTCGACTTCCTCGCCGACGTCCCCATGCTCAGGGCTCAACTGCCCTGATCATCCCCGGCCAGCGCCGCGACCACCGCCGAGAGCCGAACAGCGCACAGATTGCCCTGATGGAGCGATCCTGCTTGTCAGTGGGGCGCGCATAACGCGGACGCCCAAGCCGCTCAGGTCGCGCCCGTAGCCGGCGTTAGCCGCCCCTGATCACCCGAGTCGTCGGATCCATCGAATAACGGGTCATTTAGCGCTCAGAAGTCTTGCGATCAGCCCGCGGGCCTAGCCGGCGCCCGCGCACTCCCTTTCGGGGATGTTGGCTAGAGCAACGGATGTGTCGGTCGACCCGCTTACCTTGAGGGAGTAGCGCCAGTGTTGATTCGCGAGTGAGAGCCGCTCCGGCACGGTGTCGGTTCGACTCTGGAGCCTCCTCTCGTCGGCCGCGCCATCGTCGCGCGCTGTCGGCTCAGAGATGCTTGACCAAGCAGCAGGTGTCCAGGCACCGCTATCCACGTAGGCGAGACCGCGAGGACAGCCTCGGCGGCGGAACAGATGGCGTCGCAATCTCGGGGCGTGAGCGGGTCGATGAGCAGCCGGTGCACGCTATCGACGTGGAAGGGGAATGCGGCGTCGATCGCTCGGCACCCACGCCAACGTGCGAGGAAGCGCTGCTCTCTGTTATCGATGTCGCGGGATAGCCACGACCCGAGTGCAAACGAAAAGGCAACCGAATTCGGAGAGTGAATCGCCCCGGGTTTGATGGAGACCCCGTCGTTGTGTGACGAGCCCGACGTCGGGTCGGGCTGGGTGGTAGTGAAGATGATGCTCCTCGCCTGGTGTGTGGTGCCACCTCTTCTCTTAACGCGGCTGAGGTCGCAACGGAGCGTCGTACGCGTGTTTGCTTTCATGGTCACGCGGCCTGCCGGGCGTTGACGTCGCGCCAGGCGGCTTCGAACTCGACCGGCGGGACGTCTCCGATGGGTTCGAGGATGCGTTGGGTGTTCCACCAGTGCACCCATGACAGCGTCGCCAACTCGACGTCCTCGACGGTGCGCCACGGCCCTTCGAGGGTGATGCACTCGCTCTTGTAGAGGCCGATGATGGTCTCGGCCATCGCGTTGTCATACGAGTCACCTCGGCTGCCGACCGAGGTGACGGCCTGCTCGGCGGCGAGGCGTTCGGTGTAGACGATCGAGAGGTATTGCACACCGCGGTCGCTGTGGTGGACGAGCCCGGCGAGGTCCTCGCCCTGACGGGTCCAGATCGCCATCTCCAACGCGTCGAGGGCCAAGTCGGCGCGCAGGCTCTTGGAGACGCGCCAGCCCAGGATGCGCCGGCTGAACACGTCGGTGACGAACGCCGCGTACGCGAACCCCGACCACGTCGCCACATACGTGATGTCCGCGATCCACAGCTGGTTCGGTGCCGACGCCTTGAAGTTCCGGTCGACCAGATCCCCCGGCCGAGCAGCGGTGTCAGCGGGGATGGTGGTGCGCCGGCGAGCGCCGCGCACACGACCTCGCAGGCCCAGTTCGCGCATCAGCCGCTCGATGCGACACCGCGGCTCGGTGATCCCCTCCCGCCGGAGCTGCTTATAGACCTTGCGCGGTCCGTACACGCAGCGGTGCTCCCGCCAGACCCGCTCGATGTGCGGCTTCAGCTGCTCGTCGTGCACCCGCCGCCGGCACGGCGGACGGCTCTTGGCCGCGTAGTAGGTGGACGGGGCAACCTGCAGCGCGCTGCAGATCGGCTCGACCCCGAACCCCTCGCGGTGGGCGTCGATATAGCGGATCACCTCTTGGGTCGGCGGTCGAGCTCCGCCCCGAAGAAAGCCGCCGCAGACTTCAGGATCTCGTTGGCGCGCCGCAGCTCGAAGTTCTCGCGCTCGAGCTCTTTGATGCGCTGCTTCTCCTCGCCGGTGAGCCCCGGGCGGTGCCCACCGTCGATCTCGTGCTGACGAACCCAGTTGCGCACCGTCTCGGCGTGCACCCCGAGCTGTTGCCCGACTTCCTTCAGGCCGCCATCGCTGCGATCGCGAGCCTCCCGCCACTCATAGACGAGCCGAACCGCCCGCTCACGCAGCTCTGCTGGATACCTCCGTGTTCCCATGGACTCCATCCTCTCTCCAAGAGAAGGAGCCTCCACAGAACCCGGGGCGGTTCAGG
>Ga0137372_10007900_pt1 | contig 10276 bp, 7 predicted proteins | sample SagtaG_6_FD_104911 | JGI IMG/M metagenome (GOLD analysis project Ga0137372, IMG submission 104911) | Vadose zone soil microbial communities from Sagehorn Ranch, Mendocino, California, USA - Sage1_R_60_16 metaG | ecosystem: Environmental > Terrestrial > Soil > Vadose zone | place: USA: California...
AGCCGCCGCGGGGCACCGCGGCGCCCCGCCCGGGCTCCGGCACGGCGTCGGCGGCGAGCTCCGGCGGCTGCCTGCGGACCAGGCCCCCGGCGCTGTGGACGGTCAGGAACGACGGGCAGTCGCCCCGCATGCACGAGTAGTCCTTGTTGCACGAGGACTGGTGGATCTGCGTCTTCCTGCCGAACTCCGTCTGGACGGGCTGGACGGAGAGGCAGTTCGATTTCCGGCCGCAGTCGCCGCAGCCTTCGCAGACGGCCTCGTTGATGAAGATGCGAGTCTGCGGATCCGCCTGCCTGCCGCGCTTGCGCAGCCGTCGCTTCTCCGCCGCGCACTGCTGGTCGTGGATCAGCGCGGTGATGCCGGGCACGGCCGCCAGCGCCGACTGGGCTTCCACCAAGCGGTCGCGATGCCAGACCTCCACGTTGCCCGCCAGCGAGACGCCCTTGTAGATCTCGGGGTGGTCCGTCGTGATGATGATCCGCTTGACCCCGTCAGCCTCGAGCCGTCGCGTCAGCGCGGGGATGGGCAGCGCTCCCGCCGCCTCCTGGCCTCCTGTCATCGCCACGGCCGAGTTGTAGAGGATCTTGTACGTCATGTTGACGCCGGACGCGATGGCGTAGTTGATCGCGAGGCTGCCGGAGTGGAAGAGCGTGCCGTCGCCGATGTTCTGGAAGAGGTGCGTGGTCTCCGTGAAAGGCGCGATGCCTACCCACTGCGCTCCCTCGGCGCCCATGTGCGTCACCCCGATGATGCCGCGATCCATGCCCATGGCCATGCCGTGGCAGCCGATGCCCGCCGCGGCGACGCTGCCCTCCGGCACGACGGTGGACCGGTTGTGGGGACAGCCCGAGCAGAAGTAGGCCGTGCGCGCGAGCGACAGCGGCTTTGGGCGGTGCTTCAGCTCGTCGATGTGCCGGATGCGCGCCTCGACGGAGTCGATGCGATGCTTTCGCGCGATCCGCTTGGCGATGGCCCGCGCGATCAGGTCCGGGTCGAGCTCGCCCAGGATCTCGACGAGCGGCCGGTCCTCCTCGTCGCGCTTGCCGACGATGCGCGGCCGGTCCGGCATGCCGTACAGGATGTCCTTGGCGAACATCTCGAGGAAGGCCCGCTTCTCCTCGACGACCAGGATCTCCTCGAGGCCCTGGGCGAATTCGCGGACGACGCGCGGCTCCATCGGAAAGAGCATGCCCATCTTGAGGACACGGATGCCGTGGCGCCGCAGCCCCTCGTCGTCCAGTCCCAGCTCGAGGAGGGCCTGGCGCACGTCGAAGTAGGTCTTGCCCGTCGTCATGATGCCGAGCCACGCGCCGGGCGAGGGCACCGTGATCCGGTTGAGCTTGTTCTCGTACGCGTAGAGGCGCGCCAGCTCGAGCCGGGCGTACTGGAGCGTCCGCTCCATGTCGAGCCCGTAGGGCGGGATCAGGTTGACGTTGATCGCGTGCTCGAAGGGACGGCCGTCCAGCTCGACGGTGGGGATGACGGGCGCGACGCGCTCCGGCGAGACCTCGGCCGTGCCCGCCTCATCCGCGACGTTCGTGACGATCTTGACGCCGACCCAGAGGCCGGAGACGCGCGAGAGCATGAAGCCGTGCAGCCCCAGGTCGAGGATGTCCTGGACGTTGCCCGGGAAGATCGTCGGCATCAGCGCGTCGTAGAGGGCGACCTCCGAATGGCTCGGCAGCGTCGAGGATTTCGACACGGGATCGTCGCCCGCCAGCGCGAGCACTCCGCCGTTCCGCCCGACTCCCGCGTAGTTGGCGTGCTTGAACGCGTCGCCCGTCCGGTCCACGCCCGGCGCCTTGCCGTACCACATGCCGAGGACACCGTCGTACTTCGGGCGCGGAAAGAGGCCAACCATCTGGCTGCCGTAGACCGCCGTCGCGCCGAGATCCTCGTTGAGGCCCGACGAGAAGACGACCTGGTGGGCCTGCAGGAGCTTCCTTTCGCGCTCGAGCGTCTGGTCGAGCCCGCCCAGCGGAGAGCCGCGATAGCCGGAGATGAACGTCGCCGTGTTGAGTCCCCGCCGCCTGTCGGCGCGGTGCTGGTCGAGCGGAAGCCTGACGAGCGCCTGGATGCCCGAAAGGTAGATGCGCCCGGATTCCTGCGTGTACTTGGCATCCAGAGAAAACTGCTCGGCCTTGCTGGTCATGAGCCCCCCTCAGGGGATGGCGGTAACGGGTGCGACAACGAGACACATGGTAGTCGGGAAGACGGCCTGAGGCAACTATCCGCGACCCGCCGAGCGGAGCGCCGAGAAGGGTCCGGCTGCGAGGCGGCGACCGAGTGCGGCGGGCGAGGCGTAGTCTCTCTACGTTGAGCCCGCTGCCGAGGGAGCCAACGAAGCAGATGGGCCCTTATCGGCGCTCCGCCAGCTAGCCGCGCTGGCCGGAATAGGTGCCGCGGCCGACGGCGACGAGGGCCTGCTTTTCGTCGTACACGTCCACGTCCACGAGGGCCACGGTGCGGCCGGCCCGGCGGACGCGCGCCGTCCCCGTCAGCACGCTGCCGACGGCCGGGCGGAGGTAGTCGATCCGGAGGTTGATCGTCGGCACGCCGCCGCCGACCGCCATGCCGATGGCGTAGTCGCCAACCGACTCGATGAAAGCCGCGACCGGGCCGCCGTGAAACTGCCCGCTGCCCAGCCGCCGCTCCAGCTCGGGCCGCATCGGCATGCTGACCGTGAGCGTGCCGGCCTCGTGGTCGAGCGCGACGACCTTGAGGCCGAGGAAGCCCAGGAACGGCGAGGCGTCGAAGGCGCCCTGTATCTGCTCGGCGGAAAGTTTGTCGGGGACCTCGCTCATGGCCGCACGACGACCTTGCCCATGACTAGGCGGTCCTCGAGAAGACGGAACGCCTCGTTCACCTCCGCCAGCGGGAGCTCGCGATCGATGACGGGCACGAGCTGCCGCTGCCGGATCAGGGTGAGAAGCGTGTCGAGATCCTCGCGCATCCAGCCGTTCGACCCGAGCACCTTGAGCTCGAAGGTCCAGATGAAGCGCAGGTCCTCCTTGGGATCGAAGCCGGCCGTGGCGCCGCAGGTGAGCACCTTGCCCTGGCGATGCAGAACCCTGAGGGACGGCACCCACGTGTCGCCGCCCGTGAAATTGACGACCACGTCCACCCCGCCCGTGAACTTCCGGCGGTGCGGCTTGCCGAAGGTCTCGTGCACCCACTTCACGAAATCGTGCCTCGTGTAGTCGAGGAGATGGTCGGCGCCCAGGTCCTTGAGCCGCGCGAGCTTGCCCTCGCTGCTGGCGCACGCGATCACCTCCGCGCCGCAGAGCTTCGCGAGCTGCACGCAGCAGGTGCCGACGCCTCCCGAGGCGCCCAGGATGAGGACCTTGTCGCCGCGCTTCACCTCGCCGATCGTGTGCATCATGCGGACGGCGGTGCCGTAGGCCACGGGCAGGCACGCGGCGGCGTCGTAGCCGACGTCCCCGGGCAGCGCGACCAGGTGGTGGGTCGGCACGCGGCAGAATTCGGCGAGCCCGCCGTGCCACATCTCGCCCATCAGGCCGCCGGGTCCGACCCTGTCCACGGGATCGACCATGACCCGGTCGCCCACCTTCCACCCCGTGACGGCGCTGCCGGTTTCGACGATGTTGCCCGCGAAGTCGACGCCCATGATGCAGGGCATGGGGACCTTGATGCCGGGCATGCCCCTCCGCGTGAAGATGTCGTGGTAGTTGAGCGTCGTCGCTCGCACCTTGAGGATCACGTCCTCAGGCCCCGGGCGCGGATCCGGAAAGTCCGGCTCGATCCTGATGGAGCCCGGCCCGCCGTGCTCGCGGATGACGGCGGCTCTCATGGCTTCGCCTCGATCTGACGGTGCTCGAGGGCGCGGCGCCGCAGCGCGACCCGGTCGACCTTGCCTGTGCTCGCCAGCGGCAGCTCCGTCACGAAGACGACGTGCCGCGGGTGCTGGAAGGCGGGGGCGTGAGCCAGGGCATGGCGCTTGATCTCCTCTTCCGTCACCTGGCTGCCGGATCGCGCGACGACGAAGGCGAAGGGCTTTTCGTGCTTGATCTCGTCGGGGACGGGCACGACGCAGGCCTGGATAATGTCGGGGTGCCGCTCCAACACCGTCTCGACTTCGCCCGGATAGATGTTCTCGCCGCCGCACACGAACATGTCGTCCGCGCGCCCGACGAAATAGTAGGCGCCAGTCTCGTCGCGCCTCAGGATATCGCCCGAGATGTACCAGCCGTCCGTAGTCAGGACCTCGCGAGTCTTGTCGGGAAGGTTGAGGTAGCCGGTCATGTTGGCGGGCGTCCGGATCCACAGCATGCCCTCGTCGCAATCGCGGCCGTCGGGGCCGACGAGCCGCACTTCGACGTCGGGGCGCGGCCAGCCGAGAGCCATGTCGGGCTGGTGCCTGCCGTCGGGATGGGGACCGAACATGACGGGGCCAGCCTCGGTGGTGCCATAGATATAGCTCACTGCCGCGCCGGGAAAGACCTTCTTGATCGCGTCGATGAGCTGCTGCGTCGTCGGCGCCGAGCCCATTCTCACCGCCCGCACCGAGGAGAGATCGGTGCGTGCGAGGAGATCGGCCTCCCTGAGCGCGAGCGCCAGCATGGTCGGCACTGAGGTGAGAAAGGTGACGTGGAACCGGCCGATCGCCTCGATGTACCGTCGGGTATCGAACTGAGGCTGCAGGACCATGGCGGCGTGCGCCGCGAGCGCGACCTTGCTCGTGCCGAGCGCATTCATGTGGAAGAGCGGAGCCGCCACGAGAAAGCGCTCCCGGTCGAGGTTCTTGCCCGCGGAGACGCGCGATCGCACGGCCCAGAGGTGGCCGTCGTGGGACAGCGGCACGCCCTTCGGCCGGCCCGTCGAGCCCGACGTGTAGAGCACCATCGCCGTCTCCCGGGGCTCGGGGTGCACCGCGGTGAATGCGTCGTCGTCCAGGAGCGCCTCGAAGCCGTCGCCCCCCGTCGAGTCGAAGTCGACCAGTGGGATCCCGGCCGGAAGACGCGCGCGGCGCTCGCGGTCGCAGAAGACGAGCTTCGCTCCCGAGTCGCGGAGGACGAACTCGATGGTCTCGCGGGAGAACTTGTGATTCACGGGGACCGAAACGAGTCCCGCGCGCATCGTGCCGAAATAGGCGATGAGGAACTCGGCGCGGTTCCCGGCGAGGATGCCCACCGCGTCGCCCCGTCTGAGGCCCCGCGCGAGCAGGCCGCGCGCAGCAGCCTGGGCGAGCCTGTCGATCTCTCCGTGCGAGTATTCACGGGGGCGCTCCCAGTCGAGGCAATCGATCAGCGCCGTGGCGCCGGGGGGTCGGGAGCGGTCCAACAGGTCGCCCAGGTTGACGGGTTGGGTCATCTGGACTGCTGAATATACACCATGCCTCCCGAGCGCAGCGACCGGCGTCTCGGCCGCGTCGGCGCTCAGCGCTGACAGCCAATTCGCTGGCGAATCTCCCGCCGACCTTGACGTCGAGCCGCTGCCGCATCACAATCACCGGTCGATGATCGCCTCGACCGGCGCGGGGTGCCGGCCGGGCACCCCAGAGAAAGGACCACTTCCATGGCTGTCGGTGAGAACGCGAAGTTCACGACGTTCGATTGCTACGGGACGCTGGTGGATTTCCAGATCAGCCGCACGATGAAGGACGTGTTCGGCGCGCGCCTGCCGGCCGATCGCGCGGAGCCCTTCATCAGGCTCGCCGCGGCATGCCGCTTCGACGAGACGCTCGGCCCCTTCAAGCCATACAAGGACGTCATCTGCGACGCGACGAGCCGCGCGGCGAGGCTGATGGGGATCGAATACCGCGCCAGCGACGGCGAGCGGCTGTACGAGGCGATCGGGACCTGGGGTCCGCATCCTGACGTCCCGGTGGCGCTGCGCACGTTGGCGACCCGCTTTCCGCTCGTGATCCTGTCGAACGCCGACGACCGGCAGATCGCCCTGAACGTGGCAAGGCTCGGCGCGCCCTTCCACAAGGTGCTGACGGCCGAGCAGGCGAGAGCGTACAAGCCGCGCTTCGCGGCATTCCTCTACATGATCGAGACGCTCGGGTGCCGCCCGGAGGAGATCATCCACGTCTCGTCGAGCATCCAGTACGACCACCGTCCCGCCGCCGACCTGGGCATTGGGACGCGCATCTTCGTGAACCGGGGCCACGAGCGGCCGCAGCCATGGCTCGACTACCACGAGGTGAAGACCCTCGCCGAGCTGCCGGCGCTGCTCGGCATCGAGCGGACCCCGGCTGCGGCCTCGTGAAGCAGGCCCCGCACAGGCTCGACACCACAGGGAGGGGAACGCTCGATGGGATCCGTCGTCATCGCGGAACGCACGATTCACTATCACACGGTCGCTGGTGGCGCGGCAGGAGCGGGGCACAAAGTGCTCTACGTGCACGGGACGGGCTGCAATGGGCAGGTCTGGCTCCCTCATATGACCGCGATCTCCGACGCGCACACTCCCATCGCCATCGACTTGCCGGGACACGGAGGATCCCCCGGCTTCGGTTTTCGTGGAGTCGGTGACTACACCTACTTCGTGGTCGAGCTGTCGAAGGCGCTGGGATGGAATCGCTTCGTGCTCGCGGGTCATTCGCTCGGGGGCGCCATCGCGCTGCTGGCCGCCCTCTATCACGGCAAGCTGCTGGACGGGCTCATTCTGGTCGACACGGGAGCGCGCCTGCGCGTTGATCAGGCTCTGCTTCGCGGAGGGTGCGCGGCTGCCGAGGCCGGGCGCGCGCCCGCGACTGATCGCTCATGGGGCTTCGCGAGCGGTACGTCACAGTCCGTCGTCGACGCGGTCCAGAACTTGACGGGCGACACGGATCCCGAGGTCACGTACCAGGACTGGATCGCGGACGACACCTTCGATGTCATGAGCCGGCTGAAGGACATCCGCGTGCCTACCCTGGCCATGTGCGGGGCCCAGGACCGGCTCACGCCCGTGAAATACCATCAGTTCCTCGCCGCCCAGATCCCAGGATGCCGGCTGGAGATCGTCGAGGAGGCGGGGCACTGGATGTTCTGGGAACAGCCGGAGACATTCACGCGGACGGTCCGCTCCTTCCTTGACTGCTTGCCGGCCCAGTGATCTATACCCGCTCAGTCGCTCGCAGTGCCGCTCTGTCAGGTAGTCCGGCAGGCAGCGCCCGCTCGGCCCGCTCCTAGCGCATCAGTAGCGGCGAGAGGTATGGTAAGAGGCGCTCCACGACGATGCGGTAGCCCTCCGTCGTCGGATGTATGCCGTCGCCCTGGTTGAGGCGCGGGTTGCCCGCGACGCCGTCGAGGAGAAAAGGCATGAAGGCGGCGCCGCGCTTGCGGGCCACGTCGGCGTACACGCGGCGGAAGTCCGCCGCGTAGCGCGCGCCGTAGTTGGGCGGCACTTCCATCCCCGCCAGGAGCACGCGCGCGCCCGCCTTCTGGAATCGCGCCACGATGGCGTCCAGGTTCGATCGGACCGACGCCAGGTCCTGTCCGCGAAGGGCGTCGTTGGCGCCGAGGGCGACGATGACGATGTCGGGCTTGTTCCTGAGCGCCCAGTCCACGCGCCTGAGCCCGCCGGCCGTCGTGTCGCCTGACGCGCCCGCATTGACCACGCGGTAGGAATACCCGTCGGCGCGGAGCTTGGCCTGCAGCTGGGCCGGATACGACTCGTCCGGCGTGACGCCGAGGCCCGCGGTCAGGCTGTCGCCGAAGGCCACGATGATCTGCTCCGCTCCGCGGGCCGGCCCGGCGAACGCGAGCATCGCGACGAGAGCGGCGGCGAGAGCGTGCATAACGCTAGTGTAGTATGGATCGCGTCATGATCAGCGTCCGCGACGTTGGCATGCGTCTCGAAAGCGGCGGCCGCCCGGTGGACGTGCTGACCGAGGTCTCCCTCGAGGTGCCGGCCCGCCAGTTCGTCGCCGTCGCCGGGCCGTCCGGCAGCGGCAAGTCCACGCTGCTCGGCCTGATCGCCGGCCTCGACAGGCCCACGACCGGGCGCATCGTGGTGAACGGGGTCGAGCTGACGGGCTTGGGCGAGGACGCGCTCGCGCGCTTCCGCCGCGACGCCATCGGCTACGTCTTCCAGTCCTTCCACCTGATCCCGACCCTGACGGCGCTCGAGAACGTCGCGGTGCCGCTCGAGCTCGGCGGCGAGCCAGACGCTCTCGAGCGGGCGCGCGCGTTCCTGGCCGACGTCGGGCTCGAAGAGCGCGCGCACCACTACCCCGTCCAGCTCTCGGGCGGCGAGCAGCAGCGCGTGGCCGTGGCCCGCGCCGTCGCGCGGCGCCCGACGCTGCTGCTGGCCGACGAGCCCACGGGCAATCTCGACTCGGCCACCGGCAAGCAGATCATCGATCTCCTGGTCGCGCTCAACGAGAATCTCGGCAGCACGCTGGTCCTGGTCACCCACGACCCTGCCCTGGCCGCGCTTGCCGACCGCGTGATCATGCTCCGCGACGGACGCATCGTGAGCGATGAGGTGTCCAATGGCGGCGCGGCCTAGCTCCGGCTTCGTCGTCACGCTCGCCTGGCGGGAGACGCGGGGCGCGGGACGGCACTTCACCTATCTCATCGCCTGCATCACGCTCGGCGTGGGCGCCCTCGTCGCCGTCAGCAGCTTCGCCGCGAGCCTCGAGCGGACCGTGGGCCGTTCGGCGCGCGCCCTCATGGGCGGCGACGTCGAGATCCGGAGCACCCAGCCGCTGTCGGCCGCGGCTCGGGCCGTCGTGTCAGAGATGACGCGCAGCGGGGTGGACGTCCTGCTCGTCCAGGAGCTGGTCGCCATGTCGGCGGCCCGCGAGAAAAGTCAGATCGTGGAGCTCAAGACCGTCGCGCGGGGCTATCCCTTCTACGGCGACCTCGTCACCGAGCCCGCGGCCTCGCTGGGGGCGCTCGTGGGCCGGGGCCGCGCCCTCGTGCATCCCTCGCTGCTGCAGAGGCTCGGAGCCTCGGTCGGTGACCGTATGAAGATCGGCGACGCCGACTTCGTCATCAGCGGTGTCATTCGCCAGGAACCCGACCGCTCCGTCGGCGTCTTTTCGCTGGGGCCCCGCGTGATGATCGCGGCAGAGGACCTGGCGGCCACCGGACTGGTCCGCCCCGGGAGCCGCGTGCGTCACCGGGTGCTCTTCCGCCTCCCACCTGGCGCCAACGCCGAGGCTTTCAAGGATGCGCTCGCGGCCCGGCTTCCCGACGCCAACGTCCGCGTGACGACGTATTCGCAGGCGCAGCCCGGAGTGCGGCGCTTCTGGAACCAGCTGACCGTATATCTCGGCCTCACGGGACTCGTCGCGCTCATGGTCGGCGGCATCGGCGTCGCGACCAGCGTGCGGGCGTTCGTGCGCGGCAAGCTCGACACGATCGCGGTGCTCAAGTGCCTCGGCGCGGGCTGGCGCCAGATGCTGGCCGCCTATCTTCTCCAGACCGTGCTCCTCGGCCTGGGCGGCAGTCTCCTCGGCGCCGGGCTCGGCACCGCGGTGCAGCTGGCGCTGGTGCCCGCGATCTCGCCGCTCCTTCCCTTCTCCCTCGAGCCGTCGGTGTCCCTCCCCTCCGTGCTGGCGGGGCTCGCCATGGGCACGGGCCTCACGCTGCTCTTCGCGCTCTGGCCGCTGCTCGACATCCGCCGTGTGCCGCCCGCTCTCATCCTGCGCCGTGACGTCGAAGCGCGACTGCCCGGCCGCCGGCCGTGGCTGGCTGGTCTTCCCATCGCGGCGGGGCTCGCCGCTCTCGTCTTCTGGCAGGCGGGCTCCTTCAAGGTGGGCGGCCTCTTCCTCGGCGGGCTGGCAGGCGCGCTCGCTCTCCTCGGCCTGACCGCCCGGGCCGTCATCGCAGGCGCGCGGCGCCTCCCGCGCTTGCGCTCCCTGGCCTGGCGCCACGCCGTCGCCCATCTGCACCGTCCCGGCTCTCACGCGGGTGACGTCCTGGTGTCACTCGGCGTCGCGGTCATGCTGATCGCGGCGGTGGCGCTCCTCGAGCAGAGCCTGCGGGCCGAGCTGGCCGACCGGGGGCCGGAACGATCTCCCGCGTTCTTCTTCATCGACATCCAGCGCGACCAGGTCGAGCCCTTCGCGCGGCTCGTGAAGGACCTCTCGCGGCAGGAGCCCGAGCTCACACCAGTAGTCCGGTCGCGCCTGGCCACGATCAACGGCGCGGCCGTCGCCGACGATCCGCGGCAGAAAAAGGAAGAAGTCTGGTACCTCTCGCGCGAGTACCCGTACGACTATCCCGAGCCGGAAGCATTGGTGTACCTCAGCCGAAAGCGCTTTCGGATCGGTGAGGTCCCCGCCACCATGCGTGCCCGGCGAGACGGGGTTTCCTCC
>Ga0137372_10007901_pt1 | contig 10275 bp, 4 predicted proteins | sample SagtaG_6_FD_104911 | JGI IMG/M metagenome (GOLD analysis project Ga0137372, IMG submission 104911) | Vadose zone soil microbial communities from Sagehorn Ranch, Mendocino, California, USA - Sage1_R_60_16 metaG | ecosystem: Environmental > Terrestrial > Soil > Vadose zone | place: USA: California...
CGAATGGAGCCATGAGCTGCTCGACGAGGAAGAGCGACGGTTGTTCGCGCGGCTAGCGGTCTTTCGCGGCGGCTGCACGCTCGAGGCCGCCGAGCAGGTCGCCGACGCCGACCTCGACGTCCTCCGAGGGCTCCGCGACAAGAGTGTGCTCCGCCACAGTGACGAGCGATTCTGGATGCTGGAGACGATCCGCGAGTACGCCGCCGAGCAGCTCGAGGAATCCGGCGAAGCAGAGGAGGTCGGCCGAGTTTTCGCCGAGCACTATGTCGATCTCGCCGAGGAGGCATATCCGAACCTCCGCGGCGATCCGAAACCATGGCTCGACCGGCTCGAGGCGGACGACGACAACCTCCGCGCGGCCCTCGACGGGCTCGAAGCGTATGGCGACACGCAGCTCGCGCTGAAGCTCGCGGGTGCGCTCTATCGCTTTTGGTCCATGCGCGGTCACTTCGCAGAGGGACAGACTCGACTGGAGCGCTTGCTCGCCGCCGACGAGGCGCCGACGCCCGCCCGCGCCAGGGCGCTCAACGGAGCCGCCGTAATGGCCATCAGTCGGGGCGATCCTCTCGCCGCAAAGGAGCGGAGCGAGGACGCGCTCGCGCTCCATCGCCGCCTGGGCGACGACTGGGGCGCTGCCTACTCGGTGTTCTCGCTCGCGCTCACCGCAACTGAGGAGGCGGACTGGGCGAGGGCGCTCCCGCTCTTCGAGGAGTGCCTCGCCCGGTTCCGCGAGCTCGGAGACGACCATTACGCCCTCATCGCTGCCGACGGCATTGCCTGGACGGCGGGCCAGCTCGGCGATCCGGAACGACGCCGCCGGGGGCACGAGGAGGTGCTTCGCGAGGCGCGCTCGGTGGGCGACTGGGCGATCGCCGCCTCCCAGCTGGAGCAACTCGCGGAATTTGCTCACGACGAAAGGGGGATCGACGAAGCGCTCTCGATGCTCGCGGAGGCGCTGCGTATCAAACGCGACCTCGACATGCCGGAGCTGATCGTCGAGAGTCTCTGCCGCTTCGCCTACATGTTGGCGATGGGCGGTCGAGCGGAGGTCGCCGCACTGCTCCTCGCCGCCGACCAGGAGCTGCGCGAAGAGCTCGGTGGCGGGTTCGCGTGGGTCGTGGAGAACAACAGCGAGACGCTGGCCAAGCTCCGGACGCAGCTCGACGAGGCGACGCTCGAGGAGACCCTCGCGCAGGGACGGAAGCTCACGCCCGACCAGGCAGTCGCGATCGCACTCGACGCCGCCGAGTAAGCACGCGGCCGGATCTACAGCCGTATCTCGATGTGGTGTCTTCGGGGGTTCGAGTCCCGTCGCTCCCGTGCTTTACCTCTCGCAGTCTCGACCTGGGCCGTCCGCTTCGAGCTTCCGCCTTGCGGTCGGTTCGGAACCCAACGTCGGGACTAGAGTGCCTCTCATGTGGGCCGTCGAGCACAGCGTCGAGACGAGCGCGAAGCCCCAGGTCGTCTGGCGTCTCTGGGCGGACGTCGAGCAGTGGCCCGAGTGGAACACGGGCATCGAGCGAATCGAGCTTCGCGGTCCGTTCGCCGTCGGCAGCACGATCCTGATGACGCCGCCGGGCGACGAGCCTATTGAGCTGCGGATCGCCGAAGCCGTCGAGCCCGAGCTGTTCGTCGACGAGGCCGACGGCGGCGACTTCGTCGTCCGCACGACACACCGGGTCGAGGCCGTCGGCGACGAACGCTCGCGCATCACCTATCGGATGGAGATCACGGGCCGGCCGCCGAGACTGTGGGCCCGGAGATCGGCCCCGAGATCAGCGGCGACTTCCCGCAGGTTCTCGCAGCCCTGGCCGCGCACGCCGAGCGTCGCGCCTGAGGCGTGGACTAAGAGGCCGTCTCGGCTACGAGCGAATCGACCTGCACGGAGTACACGGTGACTGGCTGCGTCTTGCCTTTCATCTGCAGCTCTCCCTGCGCTTCGAGCGCAATTTCGTCGCCAATCCCGCGCTGCGTGTTCTCGTCGATCAGGATCGGCCGGTTCAAGACCTTGGTATGCGCCTCGAGCCGCGCAGCGATGTTGACCGTATCGCCGACGCACGTGTATGTCGCGCGATGGATCGTCCCCGTGTAGCCGGCGACGACGGGGCCGGACGCGATCCCGATGCCAATCTTGATCTGCACCTTTTCGCGGGCCGCTTGCTCCTCGTTGAACAAACGGATCATCTCGACCATCTGCCGCGCCGCGAGCACCGCTCGGAGGCGCTGGTGATCGTACGGTAACGGCGCTCCGAAGATCGCCATCAGGCCGTCGCCGACGATCTGGTTCACGATCCCGCCCTCGCCCCCGATCGCGTCCATCATCAGCGTGTAGTAGTCGTTCAGTAGTTCGATCGTCTCGGCAGGCTCCCGCGCCTCCGTGAGCGTGGTGAACGAGCGGATGTCGCAGAACATCGCGGACGCGTCGAGCTGCTTGCCGCCGAGCGAGAAGCCCGACGTCAGCAGATCCTCCGCCACTTCCTTCGTTGCGAACTTGCTGATCAGCTCGCGCTGCTGATCGCGCAGGCGCTTCTTCTCGAGGCTCGCGCTGATGCGCGCGTTCAGCAGCACCGGGTTGATCGGCTTGTTGAGATAATCCTCCGCTCCCATCTCGACGCACTTGACGACGCTGTCGAGCTCGTCGAGCGAAGAGGTCATGATCACAGGGATGTCGCGGAGGTGCGGGTCGAGCTTCAGCTCCGCCAAGACTTCGTAGCCGTCGAGCTCCGGCATCAAGACGTCGAGCAGCATCAGATCGAAGTGATCGTTCCGCAGCAGGTCGAGCGCCTCGCGGCCGTGCTCTGCGAAGGCAACTGTGTGGCCCTGTTGCTCCAGTCCGCGGGCGAGCAGGAGCCGGTTGACGCGATTGTCGTCCGTGATGAGGATCGTGCCGGAAGGAGCGGTGGAAGACGTCATGACGCCCCATGCGGGCGGAGCGCGGCAAGGGCGTTTTCGAGCGCAACGTACTCGTGGTCGATTCGATCGACGAACTCCGACGCGCCGTCGAGCTCGCCCTGCTTTGCCCGTTCTTCGAGCTCGCGGAAGAGATCAGCGAACTGCTTCGCGCCGAAGGTCTGACCGTTCGACTTGAGCGAGTGCGCCGTGCGGCGTAGTTCCTCGGCGTCGCCGCGCTCGTGTGACGCCTTCAGTGTTGAGATGAGCGCAGGCGCGTCGCCCAGGAACGTGTCGATGACCTCGACGAGAAATTCCTCGCCGCCGAGCTCGCGCAGGTCCTCGACGGCGCCGGCCTCTAGGCTCACGCCGGCGCCGTCCGCGCCCGCGGCGTCCTTGTGCCCAACGGGGTCCACGCGGTTCAGCGCCTCAATGAGCTCTTCGGGGCGGATCGGCTTCGCCACGTAGTCGTCCATACCGGCGGCAAAGCACGCCTCGCGATCCTCCAGCATGGCGTTCGCGGTCATCGCAACGATCCGGGGCCGCTCGGCGCTCCAGCGTTCGCGGATTCGTCGCGACGCGTCGAGACCGTCCAGCTCGGGCATCTGCACGTCCATCAGCACAACGTCGTAGGACTGGCGCTCGAGGGCCTCCAGGGCCTGGAGGCCGTTCGACACCACATCGGCGCGGTAGCCAAGCTGGTCGAGGAGGCGGAGCGCCACCTTCTGGTTCACGGCGTTGTCCTCGGCCATCAGGATCCGCAACGATGACCGCGCCGGCGTCGCCTCTTCCGGCATCGGCTCGCCCGCTCCAGGCTCCTGCGCGTTTTCGGCGAGCGCCTTGAGCAGGGCGTTGTAGAGCTGCGACGCCTTGACCGGCTTCGCCAGCTGCACGGCGAACGCTCGAGACGATTCGCCCTGGGGCAGCCGGCCGAGAGAGGTGAGGAGCACGAGTGGAAGGTCGCGCTCGTCTCGATGCCGCCGGATCTCGCGCGCGAGCGCCAGCCCGTCCATGTCCGGCATCATCATGTCGAGGACCGCGACGTCGAACGCCTCGCCTTCCTCGATCCGGGCGAGTGCCTCGGCAGGCGACGCGAACGCGACGGCCTCCATCCCCCAAGAGCGTGCATGGCGAGTGACGATCTCGCGGTTCGTCGCGTTGTCGTCCACCACGAGAAGTCGCTTGCCTGCGAGCTGTGGGAGAACGGTCTGATCGGTTCTGGCCGGTACCTCGGCCGCTTCTACGGGCAGCCCGAGGAAGAATGTCGAGCCCCCGCCCTCCTCGCTTTCGACGCGCATTGTGCCGCCCATCAGCTCGACGAGACGCTTCGAGATGGCGAGCCCCAACCCGGTGCCGCCGTAGCGGCGGGTAGTCGAGGCATCGACCTGGCTGAACGACTCGAACAGCGTGTCCATTCGATCCTTCGGAATGCCGATTCCGGTGTCGCGGACGGCGCACTCGAGCCGGTATGAGCTCGCGCCCGTTTGCTCCGCGTCGACGTGGACGACGACCTCGCCCTTCTCCGTGAACTTGACGGCGTTCGACAGCAGGTTGAGCAGCACCTGGCGGAGCCTGCCCGCGTCGCCGACGATCCCGGTGGGTGCATCCTCGGCGATGAGGCAACCGAGCTCGAGCGTCTTCTCCCACGCACGCGGCGCGACGATGTCGAGGGCTCCTTCTACACACTCGCGGAGATCGACCGGCTCCTTCTCGAGCTCGAGTTTGCCCGCCTCGATCTTCGAGTAATCGAGGATGTCGTCGATGACGTGAAGCAGAGCGTCCCCGCTCGAGCGCACGACCTCCGCGAACTCGCGCTGCTCGTCGGTGAGCTCGGTGGTGAGCAGCAGTCCGGTCATACCGATCACGGCATTCATCGGCGTCCTGATCTCGTGGCTCATCGTCGCCAGGAACGCGCTCTTGGTCTGCGTGGCCGCTTCCGCCACCTCGCGTGCCTGTTGCAGTTCGGTGATGTCGTGGTAGATCCCGAGGAAACCGACGCGCTCTCCTTCCACCGTCAGCGGGACGAGCATCAACTCGACGTCGATCGGCGTGCCGTCCTTCCGCCGACGCCGCGTGATCCGCTGCGCTCGCCTGCTGGAAAGCGCCTCGCGCGTGATCTCCCGTCCCTCGTCGCGGAGGTCGTCGCCGAAGACGAGATCGTCGATCTGCCGGCCGATTGCCTCCTCCGCTGTGTGTCCGAACAGCTCCGTCGCGGCCGGGTTCCAGCCGGTGACGCGCTCCTCGGCGTCCATGACGACGACCGCGACCGGACTGATCTCGACGAGTGACTCGAAGTACTCTCGCTGCCGTTCGATCTCGGCGAACAGGCGTGCGTTCCGGATCGCGGCACCGACAGTCGCCGCGATCGTCCCGAGCAGTCGCGTGTCAGCCTCGCCGAAGCGACCGTCCTCACGAGTGCTCTGGACGCTGATCACGCCGATCGCGTTGTCGCCCGCCCAGATCGGCACGCCGAGGTACGACTTCGACGGCGTTCCGACGAACGGCCGGTCGTTCTCCTCGAGCGTGTTGATGAGTAGCGGCTCCCCAGAGTCGATGATCTGGGAGGTGAGGCCCTCGCCGAACGCCAGCGGAGGCTCGGCAATGCGCTGTCCGAGCTCCCACTGATACGGAAACTCGATCATGCCCACCGCCTCGTTGTGCAGCGCGACGTACACGATGTCGGCACCGAACGTCTCGCGGATGCGCTCGCCGACGAGCTCGATCAGTCCCGCCAAATCGAGCTGCGTGGCGAGCGCCTGGCCGACACTGTTCACGGTCGCGAGCTCGGCGACGCGCTGCCGGGTCTCGTGGACGAGCCGTGCGTTCTCGAGCGCGACGCTGACGCTCCCGGCCAGCGTGACAAGCAGGCGCTGATCAGAGTCGCTGAATGCATGCTCACGATCGACGTTCTGGAGCGAGATCACGCCGGTGGAGCGTCCGCCGACGATCAGTGGCACGAACAGGGCTGACTTGGGCATTTCGCCGGCGAGTACACGCGGGTTGCCGTAGCGCTCGGCCAACTCTGGCCAGCTCTCCCCGATCATCAGTGGCTCGCGCGTCGCCATCACATGCTCGCGAAAGCCGATCAGGGGCATCGCGTCGACCTCCATGCGAACGCCTCGCTCGATGAGGTAGGGAAGCTCCAGCATCCCCGTCGTCTCGTCGTGCACAGCGATGCTCACGACCTGCGCATCGAAGACCTCCCGGATCCGTTCGCCGACGAGGTCGTGGATCGCCTGCGGGTCGAGCTCGCCGGCGATCGCATCCTGGACGCTGTTGATCAGCGCCAGCTCGGCATTGCGCTGGCGGGTTTCGTGGACGAGGCGGGCGTTCTCGAGCGCGACGCTCAGGCTGCCGCAGAGGGTGATGAGCAGGCGCACGTCGGGCTCGGAGAACGCGTGCTCGCGGTCGACGTTCTGCAGCGAGACGACGCCGGTCGCCTTGCCGCCCGCGATCAGGGGGACGAAGACCGCCGACTTGACCGGCTCGCCGCTAAGGACGTAGGGGTTGCCGTAACGATCCGCCTCCTCGCCGACGTTCTCGTTGATCGTCAGCGGCTCGCGGGTCTCGATCACGTGCTTCCGAAAGCCGAGCAGCGGGATCGGGTCCTCCTGAAGCCGCTCGCCGCGCTCGATCACATACGGGAACTCCAGCTGTCCGCTCGCCTCCTCGAGGATCGAGATGCTGACCACCTGGGCGTCGAAGACCTCCTGCAGCTTGTCGCCGACGAGGTCGTAGATCGCCTGCGGGTCGAGCTCACCCGCGATCGCCTGCTGCACGCTGTTGATCAGTGCGAGCTCCGCGTTCCGCTGGCGGGTCTCGTGGACGAGGCGCGCGTTCTCGAGCGCGACGCTGAGGCTGCCGGCGAGCGTCGTCAGAAGCCGCTGGTCGGCATCGCTGAAGGCATGTACGCGATCTACGTTCTGAAGTGAGATGACGCCGGTCGCGCGACGGCCTACGACGAGGGGGACGAAGAGCGCCGACTTGATCGGCTCACCGCTCAGAACAAACGGATTGCCGTAACGCTCTGCGATCTCCGGGGTGCTTTCGGGGATCATCAACGCCTCACGGCTCTCCATCACGTGCCTTCGAAAGCCGATCAGCGCGAGCGGCTCGTCTGGGAAGCGAGTGCCGCGCTCGATCGCGTACGGGAAGTGGATCAACCCCGACGCCTCGTCGTAGATGCCGATGTCGACGACCTGCGCGTCGAAGACCTCCTGGATCTTGGCGCCGACGACGTCGTAGATCGCCTGCAGATCGAGCTCGCCCGCGAGCGCCTCCTGGACGCTGTTGATGAGCGCAAGCTCGGCGTTCCGCTGTCGGGTCTCCTCGATCGCTCGTGCACGGGAGAGCGCGGCGCCGACGTGCTGTCCGACGAACGCGAGCAACTCCTTGTCCTGCTCCGTGTACTGAACGTCCCTGGTGTACGACTGCACGACGAGCACGCCGACCGTCCGCCGCTCTGCTTTGAGAGGAACGCCGAGCCAGCTGGTGTCCTCCGTTACGACGCCGACGAGCTCGATCTCGCCCTCCTCGATCAACTCTCTGTGGCGCTCCGACGTGAGAAGTTGCGGCTCGCCAGTGCGGAGCACGTAGGCGGTCGTTCCGCGCGCCTGACGGTCGCTGAACTCAACCCATTCGTTGGCGTCGGGCCAGTCGTCGTCGAGCTCGTCCGCCCAATAGGGCCAATTGATCAGCTGCCGCTCGTCGTCGAACAGCGCGATGAAGAAGTTCTTCGCCGACATCAGCTCCCCGACGACGGCGTGCACCGCTCGGTAGAACTCCAGCATGTCTTGCGCTGCACTCGCGAGCTCGGCGATGCGGAAAAGCGCGGATTGCACCTTCTCGGAGCGATGACGCTCGGCCTCGACGTTCTCCAGTCGACGCCGGATGTCGCCGAGCTCTGACGTGAGGTCCATCTCGGAGCTCAGAGCACTTCCGTTCCCGGGCCCCGAGCGCCGCCGCGATGCGCGACGGCCGCACACGTCATGCTGACTGGGCCACAGGTCACAGCGACAGTATCGTGCGACGCGACCGACTCGTCTAGGCTCCACGCTCCTTGGGGATCCCGCCGCCGCAAGGAGTTGCCGAGCGTCATCGCCGGACGGTCAGCGCCTTGCGGTTCGCTCCTTAAGCGGATCGCGGGGGGGTAAAGCGTGGGTTCGAGTCCCGTCGCTCCCGCTCCCTCGTCGCGACTCCGCCGGCGTCGCTGGCAGTTCGACGAGCTTGCGAACCGCTCCCGCGTCTGGGTTACCCGCCTGGGGGAATCCGAGTTGTAAACGCACCTGCCTGGAGGTGCGACGGCTAAGAGTGGCACTAAAGGAGGTTGCTCTCATGGCTGTTACGACCGACCGGGAACTGCCGGCATTCTGGCCGGTGGCGGATCCCGCCCCTCTGGGCCTCGCAGCGTTCGCGCTGACGACGTTCGTCCTGAGCGGCCACAACGCGTCGTTCATTCCCGACGGTATCTGGATAGGGCTTGCGATCTTCTACGGCGGCCTCATCCAGCTGCTTGCCGGGATGTGGGAGTTCAGGAACCGCAACGTCTTCGGGGCCACGGCGTTCTCGACCTACGGCGGTTTCTGGCTCGCCCTTGGGATCTTCGTCGTGCTGGCGACGACCTCGACGGGCTTCGCCGGGCTGCTGAAGGGCCCGGACGTCGACAACGCGCTCGCGTGGTTCCTGATCGCGTTCGCGATCTTCAACACGTACATGCTGATGTGGTCGACCCGAGTGAGCTGGGCGGTGACCGGCGTCTTCCTGACGCTGGAAATCACCGAGATCCTGCTCGCCATCGGCTTCTTCCGCATGGCCCACGGCTACGGCCCGTACATGCTGCACGCAGGGGGCTGGGCCGGGATCGTCACCGCCGGGGTCGCCTGGTACACATCGGCGGCCGGAGTCGTGAATGGAATGGCTCCGCGCGCAGTGCTTCCTGTCGGCCGGCCGATGTGGGGCGAGCTACCGCTCGCTGCTCGGCCCGAGGCGCCGCTGCCGCGACGCGTTGAAGGGTAGGAGCCGATGAGCACAGCAGTCGAGGGCCGCACGATCGACACGCTGCTGCTCGAGGAGCGGCGCTATCCGCCGCCGGCGGAGTTCGCGGCCGAGGCGAACGCGAAGCCGGACATCTATTCGCGGAGCTTCGAGGAATTCTGGGAGACGGAAGGGCGCGAACGAGTCACCTGGTTCGAGCCGTTCACGAAGCTGCTCGAGTGGGAGCTGCCGTACGCGAAGTGGTACATCGGCGGCAAGCTCAACGTCTGCTTCAACTGCGTCGACCGGCACGTCGCCGCCGGCAAAGGCGACCAGATCGCCTACTACTGGGAAGGCGAACCCGAAGACGATCGCCGTGAGATCACGTTCGCCGACCTGCAGCGTGAGGTCGTCCGGTTCGCGAATGCATTGACGAAGCTCGGTGTCCGCAAGGGGACGCCGGTAGCCATCTACATGGGCATGGTTCCCGAGCTCCCCGTGGCAATGCTCGCCTGCACGAGGCTCGGTGCGCCGCACACCGTGGTGTTCGGCGGCTTCAGCGCCGAGTCGCTGGCGGGTCGGATGAACGACATGGAGTGCCAGCTCCTGATCACGCAGGACGAGGGCTGGCGCGCCGGCAAGCCGGTGTCGCTGAAGCTAAATGCCGACGAGGCGCTTGCGTCCTCACCGAGCGTGAAGCAAATGATCGTGCTCCGGCGCACGGGGGGCGACGTGTCCATGCAGGAGGGTCGCGATCGCTGGTGGCACGACGTGATCGAAGGTGAGCCGGACGATCCGGAGTCGTGTCCGTGTGTACCGATGGAGTCGGAGGATCTGCTCTATCTGCTGTACACGTCGGGGACGACGGCGAAGCCGAAGGGAATCGTGCACACGACCGCCGGCTACCTCGTCGGAGTGGCGGCAACGCACCACTACATCTTCGACATGAAGCCGGACTCGATCTATTGGTGCGCGGCGGATATCGGCTGGGTGACCGGGCACAGCTACATCGTCTACGGGCCTCTGTGCAACGGTACGACGGGAATCATCTACGAGGGTGTGCCCAACTATCCGAACCCGGAGCGCTGGTGGGAGATCGTCGAGCGCTACAAGGTCGACATCCTCTATACCGCGCCGACGGCGATCCGCTCGCACATGAAGTGGGGTCCCGAGCACGCGGAGACGCACGATCTCTCGTCGCTGCGATTGCTGGGCACGGTGGGCGAGCCGATCAATCCGGAGGCGTGGGTCTGGTACCGCGAGCACATCGGCGGCGACCGCACTCCGGTGGTGGATACCTGGTGGCAGACGGAGACGGGGGTGATCCTGATCACGCCGCTCCCGGGCGTGACCACGCTCAAGCCGGGGTCCGCCACCAGGCCCTTCCCCGGTGTCGCTGCGGCAGTCGTCGAC
>Ga0137372_10007902_pt1 | contig 10273 bp, 17 predicted proteins | sample SagtaG_6_FD_104911 | JGI IMG/M metagenome (GOLD analysis project Ga0137372, IMG submission 104911) | Vadose zone soil microbial communities from Sagehorn Ranch, Mendocino, California, USA - Sage1_R_60_16 metaG | ecosystem: Environmental > Terrestrial > Soil > Vadose zone | place: USA...
ATCTCGCAGGTGCCCAAAGCATAACCACCGCGAGCACTCGGCTCCCGCGCGTTGCCGACACCGGGGTAGGGCGACCCCGGGATCAACTGCGATCGCCCACGCGCGAGCCGCTCGGTCGGCCCCCAGCGGCGCGCACTGCAGGCGCATTCCACAAGGAGGATGAAAACCATGAGTCTCGGGCACTCCCAACGACCCCTCCGGAAGGCCCTGACGAGTGGCCGGCGACGCGCTTGCGGTTATGTTGATGTGTGCGATCTTGCGTCGTGAGTCACGTGGGTGGGGCGCAGACGTCTGGCATCCGCTTCTGCCGCGTCCGGTGCAGGTGGTCACCAGGATCATTCGTGGCTACCCGTAGGTGATTGCGCGGGCGCGTTCGGGCTCGATCAGGTACACCCGGTCGGTGCGCAGCGGGTACGGCTGTCCGAGGTATTTCTGCGAGAGCCGGTCGATGATCGTCCACGCGCGGCCGCCATCGATTCGCTCGCCAACGCGGCCGCGGACCAGAGCCATCGCGAACGGCTGATTCCGGTCGGCGATCGATATCGCCACCCGTGGATCGCGGTCGAGGTTGCGTGCCTTGCGGGAATCCGGCGAGGTCAACAACTGTCGAGCCGACTCTCGGACTCACATATCGACGCCAAATTCGATGTCTACGTCGGGGCCACGACGAGTACGTATCCGGCGATCCGGCGCTTCGTCTCCCTATGGTTCCGTCACGGTCAGTGATCCTGCCTCGATATTTGGGGACCTGGGACCTTTGGGGGTAGAAATCCCGCTCAGGGCGAGGCCAGTCGCAACCCCAGCGAGCCCAGGGCCAGCAGGAGGAACGCCGCCGGGTAAGTGAACGAGTACCAGTGGGCGCATATGTGGGTGATGATCGCACCAACAAAGAACAGGACGAGGCCGACTGCGGCCGCAACCCCGAGCAGGGGCACGCCGAGACCGACCAAGAGTCCAAGCGCGCCCGCCGCCTTGAGGGCACCCAGTGAGAACAGCCACGACTGCGGCACGCCCGCGTTGGCCATGTTGGCAAGCAGCCACCGGGGGCGGATGAAGTCGGCGGTGGCCGCGAAGGCAGTGGCCGCGGCGGTCAGGACGGTGACGGCGACGTAGGCGGCAAACTTGGGAATGACCTTCCTCGGAGCTAGATTGCCTGGCGGTTCACCTGGTGATGGGGAGCCTCGCCGGAGGCTCCCCACCGTCTTCGGTCTGGACCGTCGCTACGATGACGGAACGCGATCAGCGAAGGTGACCGATGGCCGACCACGACCGGCTGGCGGAGCGATTCGAGACCCACCGCAGCCACCTGCGGGGGGTCGCCTACCGGATGCTCGGCTCGCTGAGCGAGGCCGACGATGCCGTGCAGGAGGCCTGGCTCCGGCTCAGCCGCTCCGACACCGCCGATGTCGAGAACCTGGCGGGATGGCTGACCAGGGTCGTCGCCCGGGTGGGCCTCGACATGCTGCGCACCCGCAGATCACGACGCGAGGAGCCCCTGAACCCGCAGCAACCCGGCCCGATCGTGAACGGCCAGGAGGAGGGCGACCCCGAGCAGGAAGCGCTCCTGGCGGACTCGGTTGGTCTCGCGCTGCTGGTAGTCCTCGACAGGCTGGCACCCGCCGAACGGGTCGCGTTCGTGCTGCACGACCTGTTCGCCATGCCCTTCGATGAGATCGCTCCCATCGTGGAGCGCACCCCGACCGCCGCCAAGAAGCTCGCCAGCCGGGCCCGCCGCCGGATCCAGGGCACAGCCCCGAGTCCCGGCACCGACCTCGCCCGGCAGCGGCAAGTCGCCGGCGCCTTTCTGGCTGCCGCGCGGCGGTGACATCAAGGCGCTCCTAGCGGTCCTCGATCCCGACGTCGTGCGCCGAGCCGACCGCGCCGCGCTCCCGGCGGGCCCGGCAGAGCTCCGCGGCGCCCAAGCCGTGGCGAAGGAGACCCGCGTGTTCTCGCGGCCGGCGCGATTCGCGCGACCGGCGCTCGTTGACGGCGCGGTGGGAATCGTCGTGGCCCCCCGTGGAAAGCTGCGCCTCGCCATCGGTCTCACGATCAAGGACGACAAGATTGCCGAGATCGACGTGATCGCCGACCCGCCGCGCCTCCGCCAGCTCCACCTGGCCATCCTCGGCGACTGACGGATCGATCCATTCGACCATGGCAAGACAAGCCCGCCTCTGCCGTGGCATCCAGTTCCGTGGCTGCCGGCCCGGCCCCGGCGGATCGTTATGGCTCAATGGCGCACTCGTGAACGCAGGCTGGCTCGCATGGGTGAAGTTGACCGCTCACGCCGAGAGGATGGATATCCGCGGGCCTGGTTTACTCGACATCAATCGCGCATCTGGCGTGAAGAAGGCCTGATGAGCACCAAACGGACCGCGACGATCGACCGTGCATGCCAAGCGATGTTGGCTGCTTTTGGAGCTTGGCGTTGGGATACGTTGAGGCTTCGCCGCCCGAGGGTTTCGCGAGTTGGCCGGGTGACGGAAGCGGTCGAGCGTCTCATTGCGGCCGGCGCGAGCCTGATCGGTGAAGACAGGCTGGATGGGACGCCAGATTATGTGGTGATGGCCGATCCGGAGGGAACGAGTTTTGCGTGCTTTGACCAGGGCGTCTGCCCCCGGGGACGCGCGGGCAGGTGCTGGGTGGGTGGCAGGCGCTGAAAGGGCCGCCGGCGAAGCGGTCGCCGGGTGAGGCGCCGGCGCGGCAGCTTGAGCCGGCCTGCGGGCAAGGAAGAGGCGAAGGATGACGGCTTCGAGTTCACCGCTCAGGTTCGGCCTGGCCGGCACCGGTTACTGGGCTCGCACCACGCATGCGCCCGCTCTCGCCTCGGCCGAGGGCATCGAGTTCGTGGCGGTCTGGGGCCGCAACCCCGGCGCGGCGCGCGCGCTCGCGGCCGGGACCGGTGCGACCGCGTACGCTGACTTCGGCGCGTTCCTCGCGGAGGTGGATGGGGTGGCGTTCTCGGTGCCGCCCGATGTGCAGGCCGCGATGGCGGCGCGGGCCGCAGCCGCGGGTAAGCACCTGCTCCTGGAAAAACCCATCGCGACGTCAGCGGCGGCGGGCAACGAGCTGGTGCAAGCGGTCCAGGCTGCCCAGGTCGCGTCGGTCGTCTTCTTCACGTTGCGTTTTCAATCCGACGTCAGGGCCTGGCTGGCCGACGTCACCAGCGGCCACCACCACTGGTCCGGCGCAGACCTGGTCTGGCTCGGCTCATCGCTGCGCGAGTCCAGCCCGTTCAACACGCCGTGGCGGAGGGAAAAAGGCGGCCTGTGGGACCTTGGGCCACACGCGATTTCGCTGCTCTGGGCGTGTCTGGGCCCGGTGGGCTCCGTCACGGCCGACGCCGGCCAGGCCGACGTCGCGCATCTTGTCCTGCATCATCGCAGCGGAGCAACGAGCACGGTGACGGTCAGTCTGAGCGCGTCCGCGGCCGCGGAGGGCTTTGGCTGTTACGTGTGGGGCGACGCTGGGCGGTCGGCCGCTCCGGGCGTGACCGTCCAGCCGGTGACCCTGTTGCGGGTCGCTCTCGCCGAACTCGCGGGCAATGCCACATCCGGGCAGACCGCCCACCCCTGCGATGTGCGGTTCGGCCAGGATGTTGTCTACGTGCTTGCCGAGGCGGAACGACAACTCGCCGAACACCGCCGCTGAGCCGTCGCCGTGCCGCCCGGCCCGCACGGCCGGTGGCCTGGCGCGACGCTGGTGCGGCGAGGCCATCAAGGGGGCGCTACGACAGGTGAGCTGCCATCTGCTGACTGGTGCGGACTCCATCGGCAGCGAGATCAGCGACCCGACGTCCTGTGGCTGTTGAAGGATCCAGCGCTGTACACCGCGCTGGTCGGCGACCGGGGCTGGCCGACCGAGCGCTACCAGGCGTGGCTGGCCCGCACCATGCAGGCGTCGCTCCTCCCAGCGTGAGCTAGCCGCCGGAATCGAGCACGGTGAGACAGGCATCCCTCTCGCCGACTCGGACATACCTCATCGGCAGATGAGTGCGGTTCGTGGAAGGCTGGCCGAGTGACCGACTTCATCAGCGAGAACCTGACCGGCTCGCGGTTCGAGGACGTTTACCTGACCGACGCCCGGTTCCACGACGTCGACCTCACCGGCGCGCGCTTCCACCTGGTTGATTTGACAGGGGTCATGATCCGTGGCGCGGCCCTGGTGAACGTGGACATCAGCGGCGAGATCAAGAACCTGCGGGTCAACGGCGTCGACGTCGTGCCCCTGGTGGAGGCGGAGCTCAACCGTCGCTACCCCGACCGCGTGAAGATGCGGCCCACCGATGCCGGCGGGTTCCGCGACGCATGGGACATCCTCGAGCGGCTGTGGCAGCAGACCGTCGGGCGGGCTCGCGGGATGGCCCCGGAGTCGCTCCACCAGCGGGTCGAGGGAGAGTGGTCCTTCATCGAGACGCTGCGCCATCTCGTCTTCGCCACCGACGCCTGGGTGAAGCGCGCGATCTTGGGGGCGCCGTCGCCCTGGGATCGGCTGGACCTGCCCCACGACGAGATGCCCGACGAACCCAACGTCCCGCGCGACCGCGGCGCGCAGCCGTCGCTGGACGAGGTGCTCGCACTGCGCGCGGACCGCATGGCCACCGTGCGCCAGGTGATCGCCGATCTCACCGACGAGAAACTGGCCGGCATGACCGAACCAGTCATGGAGCCGGGCTACCCGGAGCCGGAGAGCTTCGCCGTACGCCGATGCCTACAGGCCATCCTCAACGAGGAGTGGGAGCACCGGCTGTACGCCGAACGGGACTTTGACGTGCTCGAGTCCCAGTCGTCCTGACCCGCGAGGACGCCTACGGCGGAGCGGCCGGCCCGCTCCATCCGTCCTGCCTGGAGTGCCCCCATCGAGGCCCCACCCGGGAGGGCTAGACCTACCAGATCGGAACACATCCTGCCGTGGTTCGGCCCGATGGGGATGAACGAGATCATGGCGAGCCACGTCCGCGAGTGGATCACCGATCTCAGAGCCAAGAACGTGACCCCGGCGACCATCCAGAAGGTCAGGGTTGCCGCGTTCGGGGTCGTGACATCTTGAGCAGGTCCTCATGCTGAACGCTCCTGGAACTTGCCGTTGGTGGTGGTCACGGCAGGGCAGGTCTTTTCCTCATGGGTCGCTGGCCGGGGTGCGTCAGCTGCGCCCTGGCGGACCACGAGGTCCGGCCCTACGCCGCGGGGCGTCCGCCGCGAGCGAGTTGGACGCCGGCGATGCCGCTGACGATCAAGCCGGGGAATCGTCCCGCCGGGATGAACCACGCCAGGGGTTCGGCGACGAAGTAGAGCGGCGACAGCAGGCAGCTGGACGCTGAAGCCAGTGCGGTGATCGCCACCGGCCGAGGCAGTTCTCCGGTGCGATGGCCGGCCAGTCCGAGGGCGCCGATCAGGATCCCGAAGGCTGGGGTGTGGATCATGCCGCCCGCGAGGAACTCGCGGCGGGCGAGTGCGGCGGCGCTGGTCTCCCGCCGCCCCCAGGGGCCGGAGAGTGCGGCATGCACCGCCGCCGAGGCGGCCAGGGACGCGGCGGCGAGTGCGCCACCGGCTATTGCCGCTGTCCGCAACGCCCGCGACCCCTGGCCGGCGCGCCCGGCCAACCGTGCCACGGCTACGGTGAACTGAGCCAATGAGACCGCGGAGATGGCCTGGCCGGCCGCGCTGAGCCGGGTCGGACCGGCGTTCTGGGTGAAGTACTGCCGAACCTGACTTGGCGATGATCCGGGTCGGGGGTACCGACCGTCGGCGAGGGCATTCGCTCCGCCGATGCCGCCGATGAAGCTGAGGCCGGCCAGGAGCCCGCTGAGCGCTCCAGGGTCAGGAGGTGGAGTGGCTGCACTGGGCATGAGTGCTCCCTTTCAGGCTCGTCCTTCTGGTCGAAGATCCTTGCCAGGGAAGGCAACGACGGGCACCTGGACCGCCGACGGTCGCGTCGGAGAGCGGAACACCTCGATGTCGGCGGCGCGCATCGTGGCGGCCTGGCCGAGCGGCTCACCGGCGCCGAGGTTTCGGGCGTACACGGGGTGCGCGCCGCTGCTGACCTGGAGCCGCAGGCGGTGCCCGCGGCGGAAGGTGTTGGCGATGGGCGGGGCCACAGCTCGACGCCGACCCGCATGGTCCCGTCGGCCTCGCGCCGCGCGGCCTGCGGTCGCAGCCGGACGATGCCGTCGCTGCGGTTCCACGACCGCGCCTTGGGGTCGACGTCGCACAGGCGCACGAACAGGTCGGTGTGGTCCAGGCTCGACCGGACCCAGAGCCCTGCCCGCACCGGGCCAACCGCGGTGAGGTCATCGGCCAACACCTCGGTCGCCGTGGCCGGCTGCGTCATCGGGCTCCCTCCTCGTTGCTCGCCCGCGCTACGCGAAGGTTCCCCGCGAGAACGTCCCTAAACTGGAAGTTTCTAGTTCATGGATTTTTGCTATGCTCGTGCCGCCCATGCCTAACCACGAGGCCCCGACGCCACGGCGGTACCTGACATGACGCAGCAGCCCGGACTCCGCGAACTCAAGAAGCAGCGCACGCGGCAGCTCATCGCCGACACAGCGATGCGTCTGTTCCTCGAGCACGGCTTCGACGTGGTCACCATCGCCGAGGTCGCGCGGGCGGCCGAGGTCGACGCGAAGACCGTCTACAACTACTTTCCGTCCAAGCCGTGGCTCATCTACCACCGCCTTGAGACGTTCGAGGCTGCGTTGCTCGATGCGGTCCGCCAGCGCAAGCCAGGCGAATCGATCCTGGCGGCGTTCTCCCGCTTCGTGATCGACTCGCACGGGCTGCTCGCCGACGAGGGCGCCAGCCAGCAGCACAGAGCGCTCGGAGAGACAATCGTCAATAGTCCGACGCTGCTCGCGCACGAGCAACAGGTGTTCGCCCGCTTCACGGCATCGCTGGCCGTCCTCATCGCCGACGAGACCGGGACCAACCCACACGACGCGCAGCCCTGGGTCGTTGCCAACGCCCTGATGGGGTTTCACCGGACGCTCATCGACTTCGTCCGACGCAGTACGTTGGCAGGAACACAACACCACCAGCTTGTCCGCGAGCTCCGCGCACAGGCTCGGCACTCGCTGGCCCCACTCGAGAACGGGCTCGCCCGCTTCGGCAGCAGAGCGAGCTAGTCCACCGCGTTGGTCAGGCAAGTCTTCAGCGCCACGAGGTGGCGGCGCCGCCGCCCCGGCCGCGATCTACCCCGACGCCGGCAACCCGTTCGCGCTGCCCGACCTGGCCGCCCAGGCCTGCCCGCCTGGACCGTCAGCGAAGCATGGCTGCTCAACAGCCCAGCCCGCGAGACCAACCACCACGCCGACATCACCGCCACATTCGACCGCAAGGCCACGGCGGTCCGCGCGCACCGCAGCCAGATCGAAAACCCCGACACCCTTCCCGAACGGCTGCGCGACCGGATCGCCGCCAACACCGCCGCCGCGGGCCTGCCCGGCGACCGGCTAGCGGAAGCCTTCCAGGTCGTCCTAACCGGCTAGCCGACATGGCGGGTAGCCAGCAGTTCACGGGCACCAATGCGAGAACTGGCGCAGGCAAGCTGGCAAATGCAGCCTCTATCCTTCAGATGCTGCAGCAACGCCCGGCCGTCTAGACGGTAGAACAGCTTGGACTCCACCATTGGCACGCCAAGATCGGAATAGAACTGCTGGGCACCGGGGTTGCTGCGATCGGCCGTCCACTCCACCCGCGAGCAGCGGCGCTCGACGGCGATCTTGTACAGGTTATGCATCAACAGCTTCCCGACACCGCTTCTCCGCGCCTTTTCAGCGACATATAGCTCTTTCAGATAGAGCGAGCGTGTGAGCCCGACGGCCGGCCAGACAAAGGAGTACGCGGCGAACCCGACAAGTTCGCTGTCATCCCACGCCAGGAGGACAAAGGCGGACGGCGGGCTGGTAAATAGCGCCTCGTTGATCTGGCGAACACGGAGGTCAAACGGCTCGACTTCGGACGCGCCGTAGAAGCGGTCCATCTCCTCGGCCAGCGCAGCAATCCCTTCGGCGTGGCCCGGCTCAGCGGGGGCGATGACGATCACGAGCCTCGTTGATCTTTCTCTGTGGCGAGACGCAGGGTGCCAAACGGATCGGCACCGCGCAAGTGTTGAAGGCGCGTTTTGCGGCCAGCCCGAGTGACAACGCGCCGTTCATAATCGGCAGCAGCCTCCAAATCGTCGTTAGCTTCGGTCAGCGCCCCTCCGGCGTGAAGCGCGGCGTCGGCGCGTTTCCAGAAACCGGGTGGCACGTGCTGGCGGCCGGTTTCGACATTGGCAATGGTGCTGCGGCTGTAGTCGACCAGCGCCGCGAACTCGGCCTGGCTGTACCCGGCCGCGCGGCGGTAGGCGGCTAACTCTCCGCCAAGCGCGCGGCGCGCTTTCTCGACGGCCTCCGAATCCCTCACCCGTAATCTCCATCTGGCTGCAGAAGCCGTGTCAGCGAATTGTCGCAGACATCGGCCGACGCTGTCCGACATCAGGGGCCGCCGGATTGTGTTGATCACGAAATGCCCGTCAATGATGTCAACCAAGGCAATCGGGCGATGACGGCTGATCCACACCAGCCGCCGCGGCTTTGCATCACGCTGCCGGCTCACGGCCAGGCCGCCGGAATGGCCAGGCGCGTCATTCGTAAGGCGCTGCGGTCCTGGGATCTCGACCACCTGGCGGAAACCGCGGCGTTGCTGGTCTCCGAACCGGTCGGCAACGCGCTGCGGCACACCCGCACCGGCGGCGCGCCGCCGGAGCTGCGGCTGGCCGCGATGGGGAACCGGCTGCGCGTCGCCTGCCTCGCTGCGTTTCTCAACCGGAATCGTCAGCACGACATGAGACGCGCAAGCCGGCCATAAGCGCGCTCCCTGATCATGGACCAGGGGCAGCGCCAAACCGCGCGCAGCATGTCGCAGCGGAACCCGCGCTGGCTCGCACGCCCGGGCTCCGGACGCCGCCGACGCTGGCTGCGAACTCATCGACGTGGCCGCTGCGATCTTCCGGGTGTCGCTGCTCTACCTCGCCGCCGGGCTTTACCTCTGCCCCACACCCGGCCGGCGCCCCACCGGATCGCCAATGCTGACGCCGGCGTGGACCGCGCCGTGGTGCTGGGTCAGCTTCCCACCGCCGCCGACCTGACCGGGATCGCTCTGGTCATCGTCGGTGTCACGGTGCACCAGCCCGGGCCGGCACCGCACGCAGCCAGCGGACCGTCGCCGCCGGTGGCAAGCAAGCGTATGCGAGCACTTTTTACTCTCTGCAGTGCAGCGTCGTTGGACTGGGGCATTCCAGGCATCAAAGCAACACTGCGCAGTACAAAGATGGCCGGATCGATCACACCAGAACACCTGTGCAACGGTCCTCAATGTAGGCGCGCTTCGCCTGCTGGTCACGTGCCGAGGAAAGGTAGGTTGACCACGCCCGCCGCTCGTGCGCGGTCGCATCGAGCTCGGAGATGTCGCGGGTCGGCTTCAGCAAGCACTCGCGCTGAGGGTAGGGCTGAAACCCGCCGGTCACGTCCGCGAACGTCGTGGCTTCCGCACATGCCAAATTGAGTGCGTGTCCGGTCAGACGTGCCTCGGGGCAGTGGAACCGTTGTCGCCTGACTTCCGGTGGCCCACGATTTCTCCAAACACCATCATAGTACCAAAGTGGTACCATGACTCTGTGGCGATGAACCTGAGGCTTGACGAGGAAGACAGCGCACTCCTCAAGGCCCTGGCAGAGGCGGAGCACGTGTCTTTGCACGAGGCGGCGCTCCGGGCGATCCGCCGCAGTGCACGGGAGATGGCACACACCGCCCGGGTGCGCGAGGCCACCGCTGAGATGCTGGACCAGTGGGGAGAGGTGCTCGACAGGCTCGGCCAGGCATGAGCGGTCGGGGCGCAGACGTGGAGTACCTCAGCCTGGAAGATCTTCTCGGCTTGGTAAACGCGCTGGCTGCGGGCCCAGTGCGAGACCTTGGCCTCCTGGATTCTGCCTGTCACCGGCCCCAGTCGGGTCTCCTCGGTCAGGAGGCCTACCCCACGCTCGCCGGGAAGGCTGGCGCTCTGATGCACTCACTCGCATGCAATCATGCGCTGGTCGACGGCAACAAGCGGCTCGCGCTGCTCGCCACGGTGGTTTTCCTCCGGATCAACGGCTATCACCTGGACTTGGCCGACGACGAGGCATTTGACCTCACCCTCTCAGCCGCAGCGGGTCAGCTGGACGCTGCTGGAATTGAGAAACGTCTCCGCCTGCTGCCCGTGACCAAATGACGCTCCTCGGCAGCAGCCCCCCGGCG
>Ga0137372_10007908_pt1 | contig 10270 bp, 9 predicted proteins | sample SagtaG_6_FD_104911 | JGI IMG/M metagenome (GOLD analysis project Ga0137372, IMG submission 104911) | Vadose zone soil microbial communities from Sagehorn Ranch, Mendocino, California, USA - Sage1_R_60_16 metaG | ecosystem: Environmental > Terrestrial > Soil > Vadose zone | place: USA: California...
GATGTAGCTCGCCGAGCCGAGCGCGGACTCGGTCTCCGGTCGCGGTGCGTACTGGCTTTCCGGTCGCGGTGCGTACTGAGGCGTCGAGGCGCGCCGCGCCTGGTTGTCCGCCCAGAAGGAGGACTCGCTCGCCGCGTCGGCGGACCGCGCGGACGACCAGAACGAGGACTCGTCGCTGGTCCGCGGGGCGTACCTGGGCGGCTCCGGTGGGCTCGGCGGGGTGGTCTCCGTCGGGGTGGGCCGGGTGTTCGCCGCGCTGGACCGCGACGAGCGCGAGGCGGCTCGGGTCGCTTTCCTGCGTGGCTTGTACCGGCCGTTGGCGCCGGACTCGGACATTATTTCGTCGTTCCCTTCACTGTCTCGCCCCCAAGACGAGCCTCATCATCCGTTTCACCGGGACCCCAGGCCATCCGGCGACATGACAAGGACGGATCTACCCGCAGTGACCGGCCGTGAACCGGCCGGACGTTGTGGGCGTGAGACAACGTCTCCGCACCACTCGGTGTTTTCGACACAATGACGATTCCCTCAGCTTCGGCCGAAGTCCTGGACCCAGCTGCCTGGGCCCCAGTCGGACCTGACCCGGCCGGGATCGTAGCCGATGCCGATCGAGGTGAACCGGCAGTTCAGGATGTTCTGGCGATGTCCCTCGCTGTTCATCCAGGCCGCGACGACCTTCTGCGCGGAGTCGTAGCCGGCGGCGATGTTTTCGCCCCAGCCCGAGCCACGGTATCCGGCAGCGGCCATCCGGTCGGCCGGCCCCTGCCCGTCAGGATTGGTGTGGTCCAGGTAGTGGCGGCGGACCATGTCGGACGCGTGCGTACCGGCCGCCTCGACCAACGCGGTGTCGAGCCGGAGCGGGCCGCAGCCCTGCTGCTGCCGGATCGCGTTCGTGTAGTTGAGCACCTCGCGCTCCTGCGCGCTGGTGCCCCCTCCACTTATCGGCTGCGCCGGCGGGTCACTGGGTGTCGACACAGTCTTCGTGGCAGAGGTCCGCGACGGCCGCGGTGTGGTGTGGGCCTTCGTGGTGCGCGGTGCCGTTGGCGTGACCGTCACGGTCTTCACGCTGCTGGTGGGCGTACCGCGGTTGCCTGAGCCTGGCTCGCTCGAGGTTGATGTCGACGCGGCCGAGCCGAAGCCAGGGGTGCCGGCGACGGGCGTGCTCACGCCGTACGACAGGGTCCTGGCGACTGTGGTGCTGGCGGAGCTGGTGTCGTCGACGATGGATCGACCGGAGTTGTCCCGGGTGTCCTCGGAGACGTTCAGGACCTTGGTGGCGCCGTCGACGGTCGAGGTTTCGCGAGTCATCAACCAGATCACCGGACCGATGGCGACCAGGACGGACAGCGCACTCGCGATCGGACCGAACAGACCACGGCTCCGCCTGGGAGCTCGTCTGCTGCCGCGGTGCCGCCGTGGGGCAGGCGAATCCGTCATAAGGTGGGCGAATCCTCTTCGTCGTACCGAGTGCTTCGTTCGTCGTTCCCCGCGCTGCAGTTGTCCGGACCTGCCGGGTCCCCGGCTGATTACCGCACGCGACCTTAACCGATGGGTAAGGTCACCGTTACAGGTTTGGGACGCCTCTTAACGATTCCCGAAGGTTCTCCAGCAAACGATTAACCGCCGAAGTCCTGCACCCAGCTGCCGCTGCCCCATTCGGGCTTGACCTGGCCGGCGTCGTACCCGATGCCGATGACCGTGTAGGTGCAGTTGAGGATGTTCCTGCGGTGCCCGGCGCTGTTCATCCAGCCCTCGACGACGTCGGCCGCGGTCTTGTAGCCGACGGCGATGTTCTCGGCCATCGCGCCGCCGGTGTACCCGGCCGCCCTCATCCGGTCGAACGGGTTGGTGCCGTCCAGGCTGTCGTGGGAGAAGTAGTGGTGGTCGACCATATCCGCCGCGTGCGCCTCGGCCGCCTTGGTCAGCGCGCTGTTCATCCGCAGCGGTCCACAGCCGGCCTTGGCCCGCTCGTTGTTGGTCAGCTGCAGCACCTGCGCTTCCGCCGTACCGCCGACCGTCGTGGTCGCTTGCGGCGTACTGCTGTGAGTCGGCGACGGCGTCGGCTTGGTCCGCGTGCCCGCCCGGCTCGGCGCTGTACTGGTACGGCGTGGAGTCGGCGTGACGCTCTTCGACCGCGTCGGCGTGGGACTGGCCGTCGTACGACGAGGTGTGTACGACGGAGTCGCGCGACGCGAAGGTGTGGCGGAGGCATCGAGCGTCGCCACCGGCTCGTCGCGGCTGACGAGCATGCTCGCGGTCTCGTGCAGCACGAACCACCCGACGCCGGCGATCAGCACCAGCGTCGTGACTGAGGCCAGGACCGGCCCGATCACTCCGCGGCGGCGCGATCCTCTGTGGTTCGTCATGGTGGGCAGCCTTGCCCACCTCAGCCGAAACTCACTCCTCGCGCCAACCGCACTTCACGAACCTTTGACATAGTCATGCGTTTGAATGCGTGGTCACCGAGATCGAGCGATGACGATGTCCGAGACGACTTTCCAGCCGAGGCTGCGGTAGAGGCGCAGGCCGTCGATCGACGCGATCAGGATGCCGCGTTTGGCGCCCTGCGCCGCGGCCGTCTCGACCAGCGAGGCCATCACTGCACTGCCGAGTCCGCGCCGCCGGTGCGCCGGATCCGTCTCGATCCGGTCGGCGACCGCATCCTCGCCGACCACGGCCATCCGCCCGCTCGACACCACGCCGCCGTGCACGGTCGCGCGGGTGATGATGAGGTCGTTCTCGATCTCGGTATGCAGCGTGTAGCGCTCGGGGACCTTCATGACCGGCTGCTCCGACAACTGGATCGTCATCAGCCAGTCCTGGTCCTGCTGCACCTCCAGGCCGAGGTCCTCGAGCTGTTCGATCCGGGCCTCCTTGTCGTCGGTGGCCAGGGTGATCCAGCCGGCCCCACGACCACCGCCCCCGGCCATCGCCAGCTCGGCGGCACGAACGACCCGTTCCGGTTTGTCATCGGCATCCAGGACGACGTACTCCGTCGGGCGACTCTCCTCACCGGCGCGGACGGTCAGGATGCCGTCGTTGTCGTCCTCCACAGTGGTCCATCCTCTTGAGACGGACCACCCGGCCTGCCAGCGGCGGACGAGCTCCTCACGATCTCTCACGCGTCGATTCAAGCAGCCGGATGCCCCGACGGCGAGGGGAAGTTGTGTCGTATGGCACCAACTGGCCGTATTCCTCCGACTTCTGGCGGTCACCACCACCACGCCGGTTTCGCAGTACGACGATCAGCCCCGCGCCCGGTCGGTGATCAGGAGGTCGAAGCCGAGGATGTCGGAGTACTCGCCGTCGCGGCGCGGGCCCGCCGACCGCTGGGTGCCGAAGTAGGTGAAACCGTTGACCTGGGCAACATACGCGGATGCGGTGTTGCCTTCGGCAGCGAACAGGGTCAGCCGTCGCCGGCCTAGACCGCCTTGTTCTGTTGGCTTGAAGGCATGGTCGATGACCAGCCCGACCGCGGTCGACATGACTCCACGGCCGCGGGCCTCAGGGTGCGACCAGTACCCGATCTCGCCCACGGTCTTGTCGATCCGGTGGTTCATGTCGAAGACACTCACGCAGCCGAGCACCTCGTCGGACTCCGCGTCCGCGATCGCCCACGACACACCGTCGCCGGTCGCCAGATTCTCCAGCCGACCTTCGATGAACGCCTCGGCATCCGTCACCTGGTACGGCGACGGCATCCCGGCCAGCCAGAACTGCGTCCGCTCCGCGTTGCACGCCTCCGCGACCCGTTTCGCGTCCGTCGCCCGGAACGCGCGCAATCGGATCCCACCACCCTCGAGCTCCGGCACCTTCCACCAGTTGCCCTGCGGTTCGAGCTCGTCGTCCCGGCCGATGGTGGCGACCCAGTCGTCGTACCGCACCCCACGCGACGTCCCACCACCTGGTACGACGACCAGACCGCGGAAGCCGGCTTTCCAGGCGACGCGCCGGGAGCCCCAGTTGCCGACGAAGGCGCGCCAGATCACGCGATCCCAGCCGAGCACGTCGAACGCGTGCCGGACCACCAGCTTCAACGCCCGCGTCATCACCCCGGCGCCCCGGGCCCAGGGTGCCGCCGCGAACCCGACCTCGCCGGTCCCACCTTCGCCGTCGCGGAGGTCGATGGTGCCGGCGAACTGTCCGTCGTACTCGATCGCCCAGGCCCACATACCGCCGTCGCGCCAGCCGTTCGGGATCAGCCGGGTCAGGAAGTTCACCGCGTGCTCGCGCTCGTACGGGACCGGAATCGTGGTCCAGCGCTGCATCTGCGGGTCCTGGCACATCTCGTACGTGGGCTCGATGTCGGCGTCGGTGTGCGCACGCAGGGTGACCACTCCGTCGGTCAGCACCGGCACGTCCTCAGGGAATCGCATGCTTCAGCCTGACGTGGCGCAACCAACGTCGGCAACGGCATTTCCCTGACAGACATCGATTTCATCACTAGGCTGTGAGCTGTGAACGCAGCCGGAGCAGAAGCGCAGCGGGGGCGGGGCGGGCAGTTGGCCGCTCAACGGCAGGCCACGATCGTTGCCGAGGTCAACAGTCGTGGTGCGATCACGGTCGCTGAGCTGGTGGACCGGTTCGGCGTGTCGGACATGACGATCCGGCGTGACCTGGACGCGCTCGACTCCAGCGGGCTGCTGCACAAGGTGCACGGCGGTGCCACGTCGGTCGGTCTGCGCAGCGCGCACGAGCCGGGGTTCGACGCCAAGCTCACCCAGGAATCGGCGGCCAAGCAGGCGATCGCGGCCGAGGCCGCCCGCCGGGTCCAGCCGGACAGCGCGATCGGCATCGGCGCCGGTACGACGACCTACGCGCTGGCGCGTCAGCTACTCCGCGTCGAGAACCTGACCGTGGTGACGAACTCAGCCCGGATCGCGGACGTGTTCCACGGCAACAGCCGCTCCGACCGCACGGTCGTTCTGATCGGCGGCATCCGGACACCCTCCGACGCTCTGGTCGGCCCGATCGCCACGACCGCGCTGGCATCACTGCATCTCGATCTGCTCTTCCTCGGCGCGCACGGCGTCGACGCGGAGCACGGCCTGAGCACGCCGAACCTGATGGAGGCCGAGACCAACCGGTCCTTCATCGCCGCGAGTCGCGAGGTGGTCGTGGTCGCCGACCACACCAAGTGGGGGACGGTCGGCCTGAGCACGTTCGCCACCTGGGCGGACCTGGACGTCATCGTCACCGACGCCGGCCTGTCCAGCGCCGCCCGCAAAGCCATGCGCGACACAGGCTGCGAGCTAGTCATCGCTTCATGAGGCGCTGACTAGCTCGCAGGCCACTGTCTACGCGCCACTGATCAGGCGCGAGGTCAGAGCGGCGACTAGCTCTTGATGGTGTACGTCGGGCCGAACAACTTGACGGCCTGCTTCGGTCCGATGTTCCCGTCGGCGGCCGGGGTACCGGGCTCGCACCCGTCCTTCTGGATCTGCCACTTGGTGGCTTCGTTCTTGGTGTCGATGTCGTAGTTCCCGCTGATCTTCAGGTTCTTGCCGTTCACCAGCTTGATGTGGTTGAGCACGAACTGGAGCCGCTTGACGCTGTCGGAGTCCGTCGTACCGAAGTGCAGCTTGCTGACGAAGACCAGGCCGGAGCCCAGAACGTCCCCTTGCGCCATCAGCCGTCCCGGCGGCGCGTCGTACACCAGCGACGGCGGGAAGATACAGACCTCGTTCGACGCCGTACCGTCCTTCGGCGGTCCTTCCTTGGCGCCGATTTTCTTCATGTAGTCGTACCTGCTCGCGGCGTCCCGGTGTCCCCACATCGTCGCCACGTGCAAGTGCGGACCGGTCGCATGGCCTGAGCTGCCGGACTCGGCGAGCTGCTGCCCGGCTTTGACCTTCTGGCCTTGTTTCACACTGAGTCCCGGCGACAGGTGCTGGTACAGCACGGACGCCTTCTGGCCGGCGTGGGTGATCCCAAGCAGCACCCAGTTGGACGGCGCACCGATCTTGTCGCTCGGCTTGTTCGACACTCCGTCGTGGCAGTCCAGAACGACGCCGTCCGCCACCGCGAAGACCGGCGTACCGAGCACGACAGGGTAGTCGAACGCCGCGTGGATAGCGCCTTTGGAGTAGCGCCATCCGGTCCCCACCTTGAGATTTCCTGCAGGCAAAGGCTGGGCCATTGCCCCCCACCTCACTTTCCCCCAACTAGTTACTTCCCCTAGTCGAGAAAAGTACGCCTGCGTACGGCGGCTGCCCAGCCCTCGGAAGAACTGTGCTCGCGAACACGCAGCTCAGTCGCTCCGCGATGCGCCCGCCGACGGTGCCGCTGCGAGTGCGCTGGGAGCGCTGAAACCGTGCTCCGCAAAGGCTTTCTCGATCGCGGACAGTACGGCGTCCGCCGCCGACGCCTCGGTGAGCGCGATGATGCAGCCACCGAAACCGCCGCCGGTCATCCGGGCGCCGAGCGCGCCGGCCTCGAGCGCGGTGTCGACCGCGACGTCCAGCTCGGGCACGGTGATCTCGAAGTCGTCCCGCATCGACACGTGCGACGCCGTGAACAACGGTCCGACATCACGCAGCCGTCCGGCCCGCATCAACTCGACCGCTTCCTCGACCCGGCGGATCTCGGTCACCACATGGCGAACCCGGCGCCGTACGACGCCATCCTGCAAACGCTTGAGCGCGTCGTCGAGATCGTCGTACGCGATCGACCGAAGGGCAGGTACGCCGAGCTCCGCGGCGGCCTCCTCGCAGCTCCTCCGTCGAGCGGCGTACTCACCGTCGACGTGCCGGTGCGGAGCCTTCACGTCCACGACCAGCAGGGCGAGGTCGTCGGCGGCCGGGTCGAAGGGGATCTGGTCCGTCGACATCGCGCGGATGTCGAAGTACAGGGCGTGCCCGGCGGTGCAGCACATCGATGCCATCTGGTCCATGAGGCCGACCGGGGCTCCGACGTACTGGTTCTCGGCCAGTTGCGCGAGGCGGGCGACCTCGGCCGGGTCGAACTCGATGTCACGCAGGCCGAGCAGGGCGACGGAGGTCGCGCAGAGCAGGGCGGCCGAGGAGGACAGGCCGGCGCCGGAAGGCAGGTCGGAGTCGACCAGGAGGTTGGCGCCGCCGATGGGGTAGCCGGACTCGCGCAGTACCCAGGCCGCTCCGGCCGGGTACGCCGCCCAGTCGCCGACCGAACCCGGGACCAGTTCGTCGATGGCGAACTCGATCACCCGGTCGTGCCCGGTGGACGCGACCGCGATCCGGCCGTCGTCGCGCTTGGACGCGGTCACCAGGATCTGGTTCGGCAACGCGATCGGCAGCACCAGGCCGTCGTTGTAGTCGGTGTGCTCGCCGATCAGGTTGACCCGTCCCGGTGCCCGCCAGCTGCCGTCCGGCGTCGTACCGAAGACCTCCTCGAACGAGCTCACGAGCCCACCTTCCGCAGGGTCTCGGCCACGTCCTCGGGCCGGGTGTCGCTGATGAACGCGCCCATCCCGGACTCCGAGCCGGCCAGGTACTTGATCTTGTCGGCGGCCCGGCGGATGGACAACACCTCGAGGTGAAGGTAGCCGAGCTCGCGGTCGACCCGGACCGGGGCCTGGTGCCAGGCGGCGATGTACGGCAGCGGGTCGCCGTACAGGCCGTCGAGCCGTTGCAGGACGTCCAGGTACAGCTCGGCGAAGTCGTCGCGCTCGCCGACCGACAGCTCGCTGATGTCGGCGACCTGGCGATGCGGGTACAGGTGCACCTCGACCGGCCAGCGCGCCGCCTCCGGGACGAAGGCGGTCCAGTTGGTGTTCTCGGCGACGATCCGGCTGCCGTCCTTCTTCTCCGCGGCCAGGATGTCGGCGAACAGGTTGCTGCCGGCAACTTCCTGGTGCTCGCGGGCGCGTGCCAGCAGGGTCCGGATCCGCGGCGGCAGGAAGGGGTAGCCGTAGATCTGGCCGTGCGGGTGGCTCAGCGTCACGCCGATCTCACGGCCGCGGTTCTCGAACGGGAAGACGTACTCGACGTCGTCGCGGGCGCTCAGCTCGGCGGTCCGGTCGGCCCAGGTGTCGACCACCAGCCGGGCCTGGCCCTGGGAGAGGTCGGTGAACGACTGGTTGTGGTCGCTGGTGAAGCAGACCACCTCGGTCCGGCCGGGACCGGCGAAGGAGGGGAACCGGTTCTCGAACACGGCGACGTTGTAGTCGAGGTCCGGGATCTCGGTCGGGTTGCCCGGCTTGCTCGCGCACAGCGGGCACTGGTCGGCCGGCGGCAGGTAGGTCCGGGTGTTGCGGTGCGTCGCGTAGGTGATGACGTCACCGGTCAACGGGTCGGTCCGCATCTCGACCTGCGGCTGTGGAGCGGGCAGCCCGCGGGTGTCCTCCAGCGGCACCCGGGCCGGCGCGTCGGCCGGGTCGTAGTAGATCAGTTCGCGTCCGTCGGACAGTTTGGTGTCCGTACGACGTGCGCCGCGCGGTGTGTTCATCGTGTGATCCTCCCGACCGTTCGACACCGACGGCCATGAATCATCGTAAACCAACAAAGTCGAACATGCACGCTGAGGTGGGCCACCGCTAGGCTTGATGGATGGACGACGCCCAACCGTCGCCCTCTCCTCGACTATCGACGAGAGGGCGCTAGGAACCCCCACTGATGAATGACACTGTGCTCAACATCGTCCTGATCCTGATCTTCGTCATGATCGGCGGGGTCTTCGCCGCGGCCGAGATGGCCCTGGTCTCGCTCCGGGAGAGCCAGCTCAAGGCGCTCTCGCATCGCGGCAAACGCGGCGAGACAGTGGCCCGGGTCGCGGCCAACCCGAACCGGTTCCTGTCCGCCGTCCAGGTCGGCGTGACCCTGATGGGCTTTCTGTCCGCCGCCTTCGGTGGCGCGACGCTCGCCGACGGCCTGTCCCCGCACCTGCAGAATCTCGGTCTGCCGAAGGGATTGGCCGACACGGTCGCCCTGGTGCTGATCACCATCGCGATCTCCTACGTGTCGATCGTGCTCGGTGAGCTCGCGGCCAAGCGGCTCGCGCTGCAGCGGGCCGAGGGGTTCGCGCTCGGCCTGGCGCCGCTGGTGGACCGGATCGCCACGCTGGCCCGGCCGGTGATCTGGCTGCTGTCGAAGTCGACCGACATCGTGGTCCGCGTCCTCGGCGGCGATCCGAACGCGAACCGTGAGGTGATGACGGAGGAGGAGCTCCGCGACCTGGTCTCCGCACACGAGTCGCTCGGCGAGGAGGAGCGCCGGATCGTGGACGACGTCTTCGAGGCCGGCAGCCGGCAGTTGCGCGAGGTGATGCTGCCGCGGACCGAGGTGGACTTCATCGACGCGGAGATGCCGGCGTACAAAGCGGTCAAGTTCGCCGCCGAGCGGCCGCACTCCCGCTACCCGGTGATGAACGGCTCGGCCGACGACATCGTCGGCTTCGTCCACGTCCGGGACCTGTTCGACCCCGCTGTCGCGACCCGCTCGGTCCGCGTCGGCGACCTGGCCCGCGACGTGCTGATGCTGCCGGACACCGCTAAGCTGCTGCCCACCCTGACCGAGATGCGCCGACGGTCGACGCATCTGGCCATCGTGTTGGACGAGTACGGCGGTACGGCGGGAATCGTCACGCTGGAGGACCTGGTCGAGGAGCTCATCGGCGACATCAAGGACGAGTACGACGAGGAGGCCGTCGAGACCACGCGGCTACGCAGCGGCGATATCGAGGTCGACGGCCTGCTCAACCTCGACGACTTCGCCGAGGAGACCGGTGTCGAACTCCCCGACGGCCCGTACGAGACCGTCGGCGGCTTCCTCGCCGCGCGCCTCGGTCGCGTCCCGGTGAGCGGCGACAAGACGAACGTCGACAGCCACAAACTGACCATCACCGAAATGGACGGCCGCCGAGTCGCCCGAGTCCGCCTCCACCGCGTCAAACCCTCGGACGACCAGCCAACTCCCGATCCGTTTCCGCAGGGCTAGCCCTTACTGGGCGGCTTGGTCTCCTTCTGCTTGCCCTTGCCCTGGTTGCGGGTTTGTTCGCTCGAGCCGGGGCCGGAACGGTCTGAACGCCGTACGGAGGCAGTGGGCGCCGGGACGGTCTTGGTGACGGATGCCGTCGGGGTGTGCGTGGGGGTGGTCGACGGCCGTGGGGTCGGTGCTGGGCGTGGCGGAGTGACCTCGGTGGTCGGCGACGGCTTGGTGGTGTCGTCGTCGTTCAACACGCCCGCCGCCACGAGGCATCCGGTGAGCAGTACGGCGCCTACCACCGCGAACACCCGCCGCCAGTGCCGACGGCTCGGCAGCCGGTCGAGTATCTGGGTCGTCGGAGCGCCAAGTAC
>Ga0137372_10007910_pt1 | contig 10268 bp, 11 predicted proteins | sample SagtaG_6_FD_104911 | JGI IMG/M metagenome (GOLD analysis project Ga0137372, IMG submission 104911) | Vadose zone soil microbial communities from Sagehorn Ranch, Mendocino, California, USA - Sage1_R_60_16 metaG | ecosystem: Environmental > Terrestrial > Soil > Vadose zone | place: USA...
AGATACGGCGCCAAGTTTCCCAGGCTCTTGAGAAGCCGGGAAATGGTTCAATCAGGGTTGATCTCAACAAGGATGACATGGCTCAGACTGAGCCGTCCTTCGTTGTCGTGAAGGACCTTGTCAAACAGATTCGGGAGAACGTGAAATCAAGCCTGGCTACACGGGGGGAGATTGCCATCGACGAACTGGTTGATAGCATGCCGGAGACAACGGCAGCCGACCTCCTGAAATCGCTGGCCAACACCGACAGGCTCAAGATGGTCAAGATGCTGTATACCGCGAAGAAGACTTTCTCAGACTTCAAAACAGCAACCGGGCTCGAGGCGGCCTCTGTTAACAATCACTTGAAGAGCCTGCTGAATATGGGGCTCGTCTCCCACAGCGACGAAGGTGGATACGAGCTCACAACGAGAGGGAGAATGCTCGTCAGGACTTTAGCGTTGATGAGCGAAGCGCTCGGAGGAGAACAAGTTGATTGAGATAGGACGAGACTCGGGGCTGTCGCTGGCGACGCGACGAATCGCCGGCACGTTGACTGGCATTTCAGCAATTCTCGCCCTGATCTGGATCATTAGGGGACCCCTCGGAATCCAGCAGTACTCCCTTTCCTTACTTCTTGCGGGTTTCAGCTTGGGTTTCCTGGGTCGAGTCTTTCGCACAGAGACTATCTCGGGAGCGGGTAGAGCGCTTGTCAGCTTCCTCTGGAACCTCACGTGGGCATTTGTCGGAATCATACTGGGGATATGGATCCTTGGCTGGGTGGCGTCCCTGCAGTCCGACGTCTTCCCATCAGCCATCTCAAGCTGGACCCCTAGTCTTGTGGTTGCGGCAATCGCCGCTGGGCTAGGAGCATACTCCACGCAAAGGCTCGGCCTGGCGCGGAGATGGAGAGCGACTCCCTTCATCGTCGGAGAGGGCAAAGGGCCGACGATGGAGGGAACAAAACTAACCGTGAAACAGGACACGGTGGGCATGCCGATCAGGCGCGAGGGACGGACCATCGGATGTGTGCTGATGGGTGAGGTTTCGACCACTTTCAAAACCCCAATGGGGATGGTGAGCGCATCGCTCCCAGGTCCCGTAACAACTGTAGGCATTCCATTCCAAGGGAAAACAACGACCAACGACGAGGTTGTGAAGATGACTGGAAAATCGGCGAACGAGCTGTTTGCAGAGACAAGTTCGCGGGGAGATGAGTTGGATGTTGGACGGATAAGGCTCCGCGACGGCTGCATGGGCGACCGATGGAAGATCGGCCCACTCATCTTTGACTGGGACGGGGACGGTGAGCATCATCCGAAAGAGAGATGGTTGGCGAAGGGAGCTGGTAGCGCCTACATCACGACCAACGGTCACCGTGCAACGGCCAAATGGAACGGAAGCATCCTGTCTGTAGGGGATGGTTTGATGGAGCTCTCGGCTGGGTCCGACAGTTTCTCCTACTCTCCTAGCGAGGTGAAGACGGCGTCTCCACTTCACGCTCTCCGCGTAACCCAGGACAAGATCACACTTGACATTCGCAAGTTCACACTGAAGGTTTCAGCAGACACCGTTATCCTCAGAACTGAGGACAAGACCAGCAGAACAGAATCGAAGGCACTCGCCAATGATCTTCGATCTCTGCTCACAGAGACGGCCAAGAAACAAGTGAGAGATGTGATGGAAGGAAACCCGATCGACATTGGCGAGATGTTGAACACCACAGAGGAGGCGCTTGCGAAATATGATTGAGGAAGTTGCAATGATCACCGAAACAAAACAAGTTGACAAGGTACTCATGAAAGCGATTGTCCGCGACCGATTCGGTTCACCGGACGTTCTCCAGCTCAAGGAGATAGAGAAGCCTGTCCCGAACGATGTTCGTGGAGTATTGGTGAAGGTCTGCGCGTCGTCCGTCAACCCTGCAGACCGCTACGATGTGAACGGGATGTCGTTCGCCTTGCGACTCGTCCTGCCCCTGTTTCGAATGGGTGTGGGAGTGCGCCGACCAAAGGAGCCCCAAGTCGGCACAGACATCGCGGGCACAGTCGAAGCAGTCAGCACTAATGTCACGCAGTTCAAACCAGGAGACGAAGTATACGGCGTGGGATTCCATGGCTACGCAGAGTACGCAGTTGCCCGGGAAAACAGAATAGCCCTCAAACCGAAGAATCTGTCATTCGAGGAGTCTGCCGCGGTCCCCATCGCAGGATTCACAGCGCTGCAGGCTCTACGCAACCACGGACACATCCGACCAGGACAGAAGGTATTGATTAACGGTGCGGGTGGCGGAGTCGGAACATTCGCAGTCCAGATTGCCAAGTCATTCGGAGCCGAAGTCACAGCCGTGACCAACACACAGAACCTGGACATAGTCCGTTCCCTCGGCGCAGACCGCGTCATCGACTACACCACGGAAGACTTCACCAAGAACGGACTACGTTACGACCTAATCTGCGACATTGCCTCGAGTCATTCACCCTCCGCCTACAAACCCATAATGAATCCCAAAGGAATTTGTGTAATTGTCGGTTTCAAAGATAAGGTCATCAGACGTCTGATCTATTTTGTGATACGCAGGCCGTTTTCAAGGGGAGATAAGAAATTCGTGTTCTTCGTAGCAAAATCAAATCAAGAGGACCTAGATTTTCTAAAGGAGCTTATGGAAGCAGGAAAAGTCGTGCCTGTAATCGATAGGCGCTACCAGTTGAGCGAAACTCCTCAAGCCCTCAAGTATCTCGGAGAAGGAAAAGCCCGAGGAAAAATAGTCATCGCTGTCGCTGATAAACAGGAACCGTCCTTGTCCGACTTGCACAGTCCGTCTTGGAAGGAGGCATGGCGATGATCCTTGTCGTTGGAGGCCTGAATGGTTTCATAGGCTCAAACACAACAGAAGCATTGGTCGACCAGGGCCAGGCCTGCCTGGTCACTAGGCACGAGAACACCGAGGTTCCTCGCTTCCTTCAGAAGCATATTGATCATCGTCGTGTGATCGTTGAGCCTGCTGACTCGACGTCAGTTGCGGACTTGCGAAAGGTCGGTGAGAAACACAAGATCGATAGCATTGTCAATGTTGCTGGAGGCTTCGCCTCCGGAGACGGCCCGCTACGCGGTCTCAGGGGATACTTCGACATGCTCGACGCCACCTTCCGAGTGGCACAGGAATGGAAGGTCAAACGAGTGACGTTTTCCAGTACAGGTGGAATGTACCTCGGGCTTCAAGGAACAGTAAACGAGGAGGCTCCAATTTCTCTCCCAAGCATGTTCCCCATTCTAGCATACCAGAAGATTGTCGAGGTGGCCGCAGACCAGTTCGCAAAGAAGACCAGCATCAGCACCATCTGCACTCGACTGATGGGAATGTACGGCCCATTTGACGGTAATCAACTAGGCCTCGAGGCACGACTAGTTCATGCGGCCGTAAGCGGGAAACCGGTGAACCTTGAGAACGTGTTTTTCGGTAACGCTGAAGATACGGGAGATCTGTGCTACATCAAGGACCTGGCACGCGCCATCGCACTAGTTCATACCGCCGAAAAGCTGCAGTATGACGTTTACAATATAGGCTCAGGCAAGCTCACCTCGAATAAGGAAGTGGTGGAAGCGGTCAAGAAAGTAGTCCCGAATTTCAAAGTAGAACTTCCCCCAGGACATTTTCCATTTCCACCTCTACCTCTCATGGAGACAAAGAGGTTGCAGGAGGACACTGGCTTCGTACCAAAGTTCGACACTCACTCGGCCATTCGACACTATGTTGACTGGCTCAAGGCGGGCAACCCGAAGTAGCAGAGAGCACCCGAACTACATCGACCTTTTTGTCATTAAGAAACGCTTAGTCGCAAGAACTTGGACGGGTCAGCTAGCCCTCCCAAGGAGGGAGTTCCAACGCTCGCTCGTAGGCGGCGCGGCTATGCACTGGTTCATGGTCGGCGTGAGAAATGATGACTTGGTCAAACGGAATCTTCAGCAACTCTCGTAGTGCTGGCAAGGCTCGCTTCTCATGCCACGGCGAACCCCAGACGCGGAGCTCTCCACCCCGCTCTGTCAGCCCGTCTCCAAAAACTATCACCCTCTGCTCAGGCAGCCAGAGAGGCGTCTCGAGGCGTCCTCTTCCATCGTAGAGAGCGACAAAACCTCCTGGAAGAACTCGGTCTGGTTCGATTATCTCCAGCGCGGTCTTGGGAACGTCGTCAGGCCAGAACAACCTCGGACCGAAAGGACGAGCATGATAGCGGCGGACAAACTCTTCGATGTCCCGCACGTGGTCAGGGATTACGACGGCGGCCATCGTGGGCGGTCGGTCGTCGAGACGTTTCCACAACTCTTCTGCTACGGTTTTGGGGACGAGCGGGTCGATCACCAGTCTCTCGCCACCCGATTCGACAAAGGTCGATGTCACAACTGGCTGCCAGTCGTCGCCGGGCTTCCAGTGATGATGTTCCGCACGCCAGATCCACAACCCAGTCGCTACGTCGCGAATCTCGACCTTACTGGTCACAGACTGCATGATACGATCTTCTTGGTCGCTCGTTGAATTAAGATTTGCTGAAAGGATGATTTCTCGGCTTGTCGATTAGGGACCTACTAGCTCTGGGCGGTTGTTCCTTTTGCCGAAGAAGTTCTTAGGGCTTGGCCTGGTCAGGTATAGTGGGACGATTATTCCAGCCACTATCCTGATGGCTCCGCCCATTCCTCCGACTGTGCCGCCGTAGAGTATCTCTAGGATTCCGAGCAAGATGGAGATGATGTAGACCACGATTCCTCCCATCCAGGCCCAGCGTCGTCCGGTGTAGAATCCGACGCCTAGTGCGAGGCCGAGGATGCCGAAGACGACTACTACGATGGCCAGCCAGGTGGGACCCGTGGCGTTGCCGGAAAAGACGGACGCAGCCCCGAACAATGACAACAAGCCTCCAGCAGCGGCGATCACCGCGATTACTATGATTCCAACTGGCCTCTTCGGTTTTGATTGAGGCTGCATGGTCCTTTCGAGGTTCCCTAATATCTGTCCAATAAGAGTATTCACGTCGGGATTTGTGCGCTTATTTCGCTCGGGCTGCGGCCGCTTTGGCGGCGAGCGCTGCAAACTCCTGACGGCCGTAGGCTGTGCCTGAGAGTCCCCAACCGCCCTCTGCTGCCTCCGTGAGTATCACCCATGTGCGACTTGCCTGTGATGGGTCGCCTGAGATCTTGATGATAATCTCGGTGATTTCTTTGACGAGTTGTTTCTGGCCCTCGCGGGTCAACGCTGCTGGAGGCGTGATGACCTGGACGCGCACGGTGCGGGCGGAGTCAGTGGCCGCAGTGTGAATCGCGTGCGGGTCCATTCGATGGATGAAAGCGGCAGTGTTGTTCAGATGAAAGGGACCAGGGGTTGCGACGCCCTCAGCGCGGAGGACCGCCATGGTAAGCTCCTTGCCAAGCCGACTGTCAGCGCCTGCTGGGAAGAGGTCTGCTGGTGCGTAAACATCAATCATAGGCATAGTAAAGCAGCAGGACGGAGAAGGGGGCTGGATATATTGACTGACCTAGCGGAAACCGTTGGTTCTTTCTGGGCTGGTGATTTCTCGGGGCACGCGGTTTGAGTAGGCCCGGGGGGGCCTAGAAATTATCAGCATCCGATTTTTCGGCACTGGTTTAGAAACCGGTTTCAATGGCCGATTTCAGACTCCGATTCAAGAAGCGTTTTCAAGAGCTTGTTCCGAAAACGGTTTTCGATCTCGTGTTCCGTTCCTAGATTTGAAGGTCCAATTTTTCGAATATTCGCGGCGCGGTTGCTTGAGGTTTGGAAATCCTTGCAGGAGGTGATCCGCGTCTGATGTTAGAAAAAGATGAGTACTTTCGCTTCTATCTCCGACAGGTCCTCTAGAACTGTACCTAAAAAATGCAGTTCGACATCGCTAATATGTATTGAGCGTAGACGTAGAGTGTAGCGATCCTAGGATTCTGGCGTGGCCAACAAACATCGGTTTTTCCGGCAGGTTTGCAAGGAGTACGCGATGTGACGCGCGAGGGATCTGGGAACGCTGTCAAAGAAAAAAAGGAGAAAGAATGATTGAGTGAAAATGTTTCAACTGGTTCGAGGCCGGAGTTCTTGTCTCGAATTCAGCGTTTCACTGATGAAATGCTAGACAATCTGCGTGCAGTTTCCGGGGGAAAGGATGCGGATGAGAAGGAGGCTCGCGCGATGCGGAGTGTTCTTCTGAAGTTGTTGAGCATCTGGGACAAGGCCTTGGTTGAGGGCCAGCGTGATCCCCGCCTAGCTGAGATGCTTCGGCGAGTCGAGAAACAGGCTTCCCTGACCCAGAGTGGAGAGGGCTAGTTTGTGTCCGAGGATTTGGATCCGAACAGGATACGGGACGTTGAGATCAAGAGGCTGGAGGAACTGGCGGCGCTGGCGTACCGGAATGCGATGGATGAGGGGTTGAGGATGAGGAGCCGTGAGAGCTGGTATCAGAAGTACACAAACGCGGTTCTCGCGCTCAACCAGCTTCTGAAGGATCTACAGTACAAAGAGTATGAGAAACGGTTGAAGGTGATTGAGGATTCGAGGAAGCTTCGGAGAACGGTGCTGTCTGCAGCCGATGCTAGGAAACTATTCGGGCCTGTGACACGAAGAGTCCAACCGAGAAAGAAATCTTCTCGTTCCCCAAACAGGAAGAGGATTGGCTAGATGGCCGGATCAGCATTCGTCAAGATCGACCATCTCTACGAGAGCGAGGTGCGAGCGAGAGATAGGGACGCTCAGAAGGATAAGCCGCTCACTTCCTCTGGCATATTGGATTTCTTCAAGCAGATGACCGGCTTTGAGCCGACTGCTTACCAAGTAAGGTTCTTGCTTGATACAAGCCAGTTCGTTGTGGCACGATGGTCCCGTCAGAGCGGCAAGTCGCTGTGCTTGACCTTGATCTGCCTCTACGTTGCTCTGTCTGGTTCGAACCGTCGGATTGCGATTCTCGCTCCGAGCTTGCGGCAGAGCCGGGCCATGATACGCCGTGCCTCTTCATTCCTGCCGAAGCTTCCAAAGAACGCGTTGGAGGGACGAGCGCTGAAGACGAAGCTGGAATTTTCCAACGGATCCACTATCGAGGCGTTTCCCAACAGCCCAGAAACGGTGAGAGGATTGACACTTGATCTGCTGATCGTCGATGAGGCTTCATACATTGAAGATGATAGGGCATTGTACGATGCGATTGTGTTTGCGCTTGGCACAACGAATGGCCGATTCATCGCCACCAGCACACCCGGGTCCCGTGACAGCCTCTTCTATGAAATGTGTATGGACGATGATCTCTACGGAGACTTCTCACGCCACCACGTCAGCTTCCACGACGCGCTAGAACCAAATGGACCGCTAAAGAAGGGGATCTTGGAAAAGCTTGAGCGGCAGATGAGGGAGGACCCGTGGCGCTGGCAGCGCGAAATGCTCGCCGAGTTCTCAGAGGACGAAGAAGCATACTTCAGCTACAGTCTGATTGACAGTGCTGTTGACGACCATTTAGGTTACGTGAAAGATCTGAACAAACCGGAAGAGGGAGGCGAACGAGAAAATGAGTAGCAATACTCCTGACAAAGCGTCCAGAGCAAGCTTCACCGCCGAGGATTACTACGTAGGCGTGGACTTGGGACAGAAGAGAGATCATTCGGTCGTTGCTGTCATCCTGAAGAAGAACGGCCAGATTACTCTCGTTCACATGAAGAGGTTCGCTCTCGGAACAGAATACCAAGCGGTAATCGAGTACATGAAGCTTGTCGGAGAGCGGTTCCAAAGTGTTCGAGCTTTCTATATTGATCAGACGGGCGTCGGAGAGGCCTTCCCTGAGAACGCGCGGAGGGCTGGCGTGAAGAACGTGAAGGGAATAGAGCTGTCACTACCGCGGAAATCAGACGTCATGACTCATATGAAACAGGTGATGGAACAGAAGCGGTTGCACATACCGCGCGATAGAGAGCTGATTATCGAGATGAACGCGGAGATTGCCAAGCTGACTGAGGCGGGAAAGACGAAGTTCTCCCATCGATCCGGGACCCACGACGACAGATTATGGGCCCTAGCACTCGCAGTCTACGGCTCGAGACACGAGATACCATCGTATCATCCGTTCGCAACATTTGGACACATCAGCAAGCATCCTTGGGACAGACCAAAGATCGTCTATCCACTCGCAGGCACCACCAACCCAGTCAAACAGTAGCCAATCTGCCTGAAATCACCACGGAGGTTTTGGGACTACAGGGACGAAGGGCTCGGTTGACAACAGCTTCTTCTTGAAGGCACGATAAAAGATCAACTGGGCGGGAATATTCGCAAGGATCAATGTATAGCTTGGCCACACTATGGCCGGGTCATAGTAGAAGGTGTTCCTCCAAAGTTCCTGAGCTGAGTTGAGGACGGAGAACGCAATGATTAGGGTGGAAAATGTCCAGGACTCAAAGATGACAAGAGGAAGCCACATCAGCTTTTCAGGGGCCATTTTTCCCACTATGAATAGGATTCCCCAAATTATCGGAGTGATCAGCAGATAGACGTTCATGCTGTTGAGGAGGGAGATTGTCCCCGGACATTGAATCGCCAAGCAAAGGAGCTGGTTGGAGTAGAACCCGAGGATGAGGATGAGGATTGCGATTCCCAATAGAGCAGCAGGCACAAACATCATGAGTCTGGCGGAGGTCCTTGTCCGTTTCAACGCCCGGGACCACGGAATCGTTCCGACAAATCCCACAAACCAAACCACAGGTGGGAAGTCCTGTAAGAATCGGAAGGCAGATGCTGAGAAAGCCTCTAACTGCGACTGCACCTGATCTGTCAGGGTTATCGTCTTTGAGGCTTCTGGGATCGGCGGGTCAGGATTCTTGAAACTCCAAGACAAGACATAGTCTGCTGGCACTGGTACATGCTTCCCCATTCCATCAAGTTGGTTCCAAGTCATCGGGAACCAGCGGCCTCCGCCGGGATCTACTAACATTACATTCGTGGTGTTCTCGTAGCCGTTAATGTCCGGATCGCAAGCAGGCCATGTTTCGTTATGGATCACAGTTCCAAGCATGTCGCGAACGACGAAGCTAAACCAACACCCACCAGAGAAATGGACAGCCATGCGTTGGGCGGTGGGGTTGTACAGAACGAGCTTGGCGTAGACCATCTCATTAATCTTGTACGAGGACTTCTCTGTCACAAGGTCCGTTTGGAAAACTGAGCTCGCACTCTGTGCCTTTACGGGAGAAGAGAGCAATAGTGCCAGAACGGCAAGTACTGCGAAGAGATGTACCGCCCGGAGTCTCAATCCAGAGTGCCCAATACAAGCTTAAGGGTCCAAGTCAAAAACATAGAGGCCTGCCAAGTTTCTGGGCTATGGAATCCGGGAGTTGGAAGACTTCCATTTAGGCCGTATTGGTCTTGTTTTGTCGTGCTGGGGAGATATCATCATCTTCCAGCCGGTATATGTCTCAGGTATCATTCCACTAAGTGTATTACGATGGGGGGCAAGTGTGGTATGGACCCTTGGTCAAGCTTCGTCCTCTGAGATGGTACGACCGAATCAAGACTGGTCCGAGTCCAGAAGATGATGCGCTTTTGCAATTGACTCGAGAGATAGCTGTGCGGCTGGACTCGCGGTTTTGGTACAGGCAGATTGTCTGGGGAAGGTTCGTTCGCGGCGGTGTAGGTTGGATGATCACGATGCCGGTGATCTCGCGAGAGTTCTGGCTTGGGCCTGTCGGTATTCCATTGGCCGAGCTTATGGTTCCTGAATATCTGAAGGGAAAGTTGTCGCTTGATGAGTGGAGGATTCTGATTGAGATGCACTTGTTGAGGCTTAAGGCCTTCAATTCAGGGAGGATGTCGAGGTTGCTCGGACTGATGGCTCTAATGATCCTTGGGGCGTTTGGGGCTCTCCTCATCGTCTTCTACATTTTTGTCGGAAGACCATGGGGCCCGATTCTCGTTTTCCCAGCCTGGAGCCTCCCGATCTTGCTATCTCTGCTCTGGGTCAGGAGATCGTTGAGAACGTGGGAGTTCGAACTGGACGGAAACGCGGCTAGTCAGTTCGGAACCGAACAAGTAACACTTGTTCTCGAGAAGATGCAAGGCCTCGATCCGAGGGCAACACTGTCAAGCTTCGCCGATCGGTTTTCGGCGTTCTGGAGTCCAAGCATTAGCAAGCGGATGGAGGAGTTGAGGGACAAGCGGTTTGTAGGTCCTCCAAGACCGTCTCGAATGCCGAAGATAGGCTTCCGTGGACGGGCAATCATCATTGTTCTCGGCGTGGCTATTTTCTGGGGCTCAGGGG
>Ga0137372_10007911_pt1 | contig 10267 bp, 6 predicted proteins | sample SagtaG_6_FD_104911 | JGI IMG/M metagenome (GOLD analysis project Ga0137372, IMG submission 104911) | Vadose zone soil microbial communities from Sagehorn Ranch, Mendocino, California, USA - Sage1_R_60_16 metaG | ecosystem: Environmental > Terrestrial > Soil > Vadose zone | place: USA: California...
ATCGCCCGCGGGCAGCTCATCGTAGCGGCGCTGTGCGGGCCGCAACCGGCACCGTCGGCACAGGCCGGGCCGGGCGCGGAGGCGCTGTCCCGCCTGCTGTCCCGGACGGCCGACGTCACGCTGGCACGCTGACGCAGCCGGCAAGCAACCAGGAGGCCCCGCGGCGTCGCGGGGCCTCCGCCGGTCGTGGACAGGCCGTACTGCGAGACGGCTGCCTTACGAAATGGTCGTGCTGGTGAAGGTGGGTGACGGGTTGGCGAAGCACGAGGTCGGCACGTTGACCGGGAAGAAGCCGACCTTGACGTTCGCGGTGAAGGTCAGGCCGGGGTCGTCGTAGCCGGTACCCGCCAGGCGGGTGTCGATCGTCGTACCAGCGGCCCCGGTGGCGGTCAGCGTGAGGTGTAGCGCCGGCAGTTGGAAGGTGGCGCCGCCGGCCAGCGGACCGGGCACCGTCACGGTCACCACACCGTCGGCCTGGCTGACAGTGGGCGTATCGGTGCCGAGGTTGGACCCGCCGGTGAGGGTGGCGGCGTCGACGGTCGCCCCCTGCGGCACAGGCACCTTGAGCAGCAGGCCGCGCAGGTTGTTGACCGAGTACCCGCCGGCGGTGGTCGGCACCGTCATCGGGTCGGGCGCCAGCGTGGCTTCGAAGGTGCCGCCGGCCGCGACGGTCTCCGGGGCGTCGGCCTGGATCGAGGTGGACAGCGTGAGTTGCTGCGGCGAACCGATCGGTGGGCGGGCCTGGCAGTCGAACGTGACGGGTACGGTGCTGGCCGCGCTGGCCGAGGGCGCCAGCGTGAGGGTGGCGGCGAGCACGAGGCCGCCGGCGACGGACAGCAGACCGATGGGGCGAGCGAGGCGTCTCATCGGATTCCCTTCTCTCGAGGTGGTTACCGGGTTACCGCCCGGTAGTGCCGTCGCATAGACAAATGTCAACGACGTAAACGGGCCAGACGTACGTGAAAAACCTTCAGGATTTGCGAGAAGCGGCAGGCAGTCGCACATCCAGGGGTGACAAATCGGATCGCGTACGGCATGGTGATCTCCCTTTGGACAACGTTGTCAGTCAATCCATGCGATGGGGGCGGGTGTGGCGGGAACGCTGGCTCAACAAGCACCGACACGAGAGGCAGCACGGGCATCGGGAGCACGGATACGTTGGGCACGGGCAGCCGCGGGACTGGTCGGACTGGTGTTGGGAGCCACGCTGGTGGCCCCCAACACCGCGAGTGGGCATACCGCGGGCGATCCGGCAGCCGACAGCGCCGCGCCGGATCCGATCCGGACGACGACCGTCACGCTGGTGACCGGTGACGTGGTGCAGCTGAGCACGTACCCGGATGGCCGGCAGGCGGCCGCCGTGCAGCGCGGTCCGGCCTCGGAGCACGGCAACTTCCAGACGGTGGAGCGCGACGGGCACGCGTACGTGATCCCTGACGTGGCGGCGCCGTACCTGCGCAGCGGCCTGCTCGACGAGAAGCTCTTCGACGTGACCGGGCTGGCCGCGCAGGGCTACACCGAGGCGCTGCCGCTGATCCTGGAGTACGGGACGAGTGCGGCCAGCCTCCGGGCGCGGTCGACTCCGGCCGGCGCCCGCAAGCTGCGCGACCTGCCCAGCATCGGCGCCACCACGGTCGACGTCCGGCGCGCGGAGGCGACCCGGTTCTGGCAGTCGGTGGACGACAACCGCCCGGAGGCGAGGGTCAGCCCCCGGTTGGACCGCAACCTCCGCCGGATCTCGCTGGACGCCAAGGTGACCGTGTCACTGGACGCCAGCGTGCCGAAGATCGGCGCACCGGCGGCGTGGCAGGCCGGCTATGACGGGACCGGCGTGACCGTCGCGGTGCTCGACACCGGCATCGATGACACCCACCCCGACCTGGCCGGCCGGGTCGCCGAGGCGGTCAACTTCAGCGACGCGCCGGAGACCACCGACCGGTACGGCCACGGCACCCACGTCGCCAGCACGGTGGCCGGCAGCGGTGCGGCGTCCGGTGGCCGGTACAAGGGCGTGGCGCCCGGTGCCAAGCTGCTCAGCGGCAAGGTGCTCAACAACTCCGGCTCCGGTGAGACGTCCTGGATCATCGCCGGCATGGAGTGGGCCGCGGCCCGCGCGAAGGTCGTGAGCATGAGCCTCGGCGGCGGCCCGACCGACGGCACCGACCCGCTGAGCCAGGCGGTGAACCGGCTGTCGGCGCAGTACGGGACGCTGTTCGTGATCGCCGCCGGCAACTCCGGCCCGCGCGCAGACACGGTCGCCGCGCCGGGGGCCGCCGACGCCGCGCTGACCGTCGGCGCGTCGACGAAGACGGACGTGCTGGCCGGCTTCTCCAGTCGCGGCCCGCGCCTCGGCGACCGCGCGGTCAAGCCGGAGATCGTCGCGCCCGGTGTGGACATCGTCGCCGCCCGGGCCGCCGGAACCCTGCCCGACCAGGCGGTGGGCGACCGGTACGCGAAGCTGAGCGGCACCTCGATGGCCACCCCGCACGTCTCCGGCGCGGCCGCGATCCTGGCACAGCAGCACCCCGGCTGGACCGGCCAGCAGCTCAAGTCGCTGCTCACCAGCACCGCGTCACCGCTGGGCGGCGGCACCGGAAACACCGGCGGCACCGTATATGAGCAGGGCGCCGGCCGCGTCGACCTGGCCCGGGCGGTGGGCCAGCACGTGACCGCGAGCACCGGGACGCTCAACATGGGCCGGTTCACCGGGCCGTACGGCAGCGTGGAGGCGGTCCGCAAAACGGTGACCTACCGCAACGACGGTCCGACCGACGTCACGCTGGACCTGGCGCTGGCCACGAAGAGCGCCACGGGCGCGGTCGCCGGTCCGGACATGCTCAGCGTGAGCCCGGCGACCCTGAGCGTGCCGGCCGGTGGCAGCGCCGACGCCACCGTCAGCATCGACCCGGACACCGGTGAGCTGGGCCTCTACAGTGGACGGTTGGTCGCGACCGCCCGCGACGGGCAGGCCGTCCTGGCCGCAGCGGTCGGGTTCGAGAAAGAACTGCTGCACACGCTGAGCATGAAGGCCATCGCCCGCGACGGCCGCCCGTCCGGGTTCGCCCGGATCTCGCTGTGGAGCCTGGACACGAACGCCTACCAGGTCTTCTACAGCACCGGCGAGGTGGTGAACGTGCAGGTCCGGCAGGGACAGTACCTGCTGTTCGGCTCCGTCGCGACGATGGACGAGCCCGGACGAACCGACACCGAGCTGACCGCCATCGCCAAGCCGGAGCTGACCGTGTCCAGGGACACCGAGGTGGTCCTCGACGCCCGCGGCGCCAAACCCGTGAACGTGCGCACGTCCAAGGCCACCGAGCAGGTCGGCGCGTCACATCAGGTAGCCCGGCGGATCCCGGGCGTCGGCACCCTCATCGTCAGCATCGGGACGGCGACCAGCAGGCTGTTCGTGGTGCCGAGCGAGCCGGCGACGCGCGGGCAGTTCGAGTACATGAGCCGGACGGACCTGGAGGCGCCCGCCCTCACCATGCGCATCGCCGGGCCGGACGTGGCGCTGCACCCGCGCTACCTGACGCCCGACACCGACGTGTCCAGCCGTCTCGATGGGCACCGCCGGCTGCCCGCGGTGTTCGTGGGCGCCGGCCGGCCCGACGACTTCGTCGGTCGGGACGTGCGCGGCAAGGTCGCCCTGGTCCGGAGTACCCCGGGATTGTCCATTGAGGACCAGGTGGCCGCGGCGGCGACCGCCAAGGCCGCGATGGTCGCCGTCCTCGCCGCCGGGCCGGGGGTGTTCCGGCCTTACGTCAACCCGGCCGTGCGCCTGCCCACCGTCGGCCTGTCCCAGGCCGAGGGCGGCGAGCTGCTGCGCCGGCTCGGCCAGGGGAAGGTGACGCTGGACCTGGAAGGCGTCGCGTACAGCCCGTACCGCTACCAGGCGGTGCTGCCGTATCCGCAGGTGCCGGACGGGATCGAGCACGTGATGGACGCGACGAACACGGCGCTCGAGCACGCCAAGGTGTACGCGGTGAAGCCCAACCAGATCGGCACCTACACCCACCAGGTGTTCCGGCCGCTGGCCGCGATATCGATCTCGCTGGTGTACAAGCGGCCGTTCCCGTTCCAGCAGGACCGGTACTTCAGCGCCAACGACACCCGGTACGGCCAGACGTTCTACGCCAACTTCCCCTACGACCAGATGGTCGGCATGTACGACCAGTTCACGCCCGGTGCGGAGGTGACGAAGACCTGGTTCAAGGGCCCGCTGCGGGCGGGCACATCGGCCGTCCGGCCACCGGGCGCGCGCAACGGCGACCAGTTGCTGTTCACGTTCGACAGCTTCGTCGACGCCGAACCTGACCACGTCAACGGCCAGCAGGGCGCGAAGACGGCGGCCCGGATCTACCGCGACGGCGCGCTGGTCGCCCAGGGCCCGTACGCGGTGGGCTATTTCGACGTCGGCACAGCCGAGCCGGCCACCTACCGGGTCGAGCTGGACGTGACCGAGGGACGACCGGGCTGGACGGTCTCCCCCGAGTCGTACTCGGCGTGGACCGTCCGCTCGGCGCGGCCGACCGCACCGGGCTGGGTGCCGCTGCCGGTGCTGACCGCCGCCTGGGACCTCGACCTGGACCTGAGCAACGCGGCGCCCGCGGGGAAGACGATCCCGCTGCGGCTCAACGCCGCGACCCAGCCAGGTGCGTCGCCGGTACGGGTCGAGTCGGCACGGGCGTGGGTCTCGTTCGACGACGGCGGCACCTGGAAGCAGGTCTCACTGGACGGGCAGGACGGGCGCTTCGCCGGCAGCGTGCGACACCCGAAGCTGCGGGACAGCACCGGGTACGTGGCACTGCGCTACGAGGTGACCGACGCCGACGGCGGAAAGCTGGAGCAGACGGTGTTTCGGGCGTACACGCTGAAGTAGGGCCCGTAGTAGCGCCCGGGTCGTCGGGCTGGCTCAACCGGCCAGCTCGGCGACCCCGGCCAGCAGCCGGTCGACGTCGGCGGCGTCGTTGTAGTGGACCAGCCCGGCGCGGACGGCCGAACCGGCGGCGCGGATGCCGAGCGCCTCGGTCAGCTCCCAGGCGTAGTTGTGGCCGTGCCACACGTTGACCCGGTGACGGTGCGCCAGGTGCGCGGCGACCTCCGCCGGCGTGTGCCCGGCCACCGTGAAATAGGCCGTGGCCGTGCGGCGTGCCGCGCGCCCGTACGTGGTGACGTGCGGCATCGCGTCCAGCCCGGCCAGCAGACCGGCGAACAGGCGCAGCTCATGTGCCTCGGCCGAGGCCATCGAGGTGAGCAGCCGCGCGCGCCGGGTGTCGGTCGCGGCCGGGTCGAGCGCCGCCAGGTGCTCGACGGCGGCGACGACACCGGCCAGGTCGGCGAACGGCGCCGTGCCGGTCTCGAAGCGCGCGGGCACCTCGTCCGGCGAGGAGGCGAGCTTGTCCGGGCGCACCCGGTCGAGGAGTGCGGGATCGGCCACCACCGCCCCGATGTGCGGACCGGACCACTTGTAGGCGCTCGTCGCGTAGAAGTCGGCGCCGAGCCCGACCACGTCGACCGGCCCGTGCGCCGTGGCGTGCACGCCGTCCACGTAGACCAGAGCGCCCGCGGCCCGAGCCGTCGCCGCGATCCCCGCGACGTCGGGCCGGGTGCCGAGGACGTTGCTCGCCGCGGTCACCGCCACGAGTCGGGTCCGGTCCGACACCAGCCCGTCGTACTGCCCGGCCGGCAGCTCACCGGTCGATACGTCGACGTCGGCCCACCGCACGGTCGCGCCGGCCCGCGCCGCCACCTGTACCCACGGCCGGACGTTGGCGTCGTGATCGAGCCGGCTCAGCACGATCTCGTCGCCGGCGCCCCAGCCGGCAGCGAGGGCGTACGCCAGCCGTAGGTCAGGGTGGTCATGTTGGGCCCCAGAACGATCCCGTCGGAGTGCCCGCCGAGCAGGTCGGCCACGGCCCGCCGGCACTCCGCGACGATGCCGCCGGCCCGCTGGCTCGCCGGGAACGCGCCGCCGACGTTGCCGATGCCGCGCCGGTAGGTGTCGGCGATGGCCGCGATCACCGACTCCGGGACCTGGGTGCCGGCCGCGCCGTCGAGATAGGCGTATCCGTCGGCAAGGGCCGGGTACCTCGCGCGGACCGCGGCCACATCGAACGGCGCGGCCTCATCGAACGGCATCGTCCGAGCCTAGGGCACCCGACCAGTGGCGCGCAGCGCTCGGCCGGGCGCCGGCGCCGAATCTTCCGGGCCGGCATGCGAAGCCGCCCGGGCCGGAAGGGTTCGGAGCGTACCCTTTGGCGGTGCTCATCCTGCTACCGCCTTCGGAGGGCAAGGCCGCGTCCCGCTCCGGCGCGCCCCTGGACCTGACCGCGCTCTCGCTGCCGGTGCTGACCCCGGCGCGGGAACGTGTGCTGGATGCGCTGATGAGGCTCAGCCGGGCGGACCGTGAGGAGGAGGCGGTGGCAACGCTCGGCCTGAGCCCCGGGCAGCGCGACGAGATCGGCCGCAACGCCCGGCTGCGGGAAGCGCCGACGCTGCCGGCGGGTCGTCTCTACACCGGCGTGCTCTACGAGGCACTCGACCTGGCCACGCTGAGCGCGCCGGCCCGCCGCCTCGCCAACCGGTGGATCCTGATCCTCTCTGCGCTGTGGGGCGCGGTGCGGCTGACCGACCGGATCCCGCCCTACCGCTGTTCGGCCGGCGTCCGGCTGCCCGGCGTGGGCGGCCTGGCCGGGTACTGGCGGACCGTCATGCCCGCCGCGCTCAGCGAGGCGGCTGGGAAGGGGCCGGTGCTGGACCTGCGCTCCACCCCGTACGCGGGGATGTGGGTGCCGGCGGGTGAGCTGGCCGGACGGACCGCCGCGGTGCGGGTGCTGCACGAGCGGGTGGTCGACGGGGTGCGCCGGCACTCGGTCGTCAGCCACTTCAACAAGGCCACGAAGGGGCGGCTGGTGCGCAGTCTGGCGACGGCGGGCGTGCGCCCCCGCTCGACGGCCGAGCTGGTCGTCGCACTGCGGGACCTGAAGTACACGGTCGAGGAGCGGCCGGGCGCGGCCGGGAAGCCACGCCAGCTCGACCTGATCGTCAAAGAGCTATGAGCGGGCTTCCAGCAGCCGCAGCCAGACCTCGCTGACCGTCGGATACGACGGCACGGCGTGCCAGAGCGCATCGAGCGTGACCTTGCCGACGACCGCCACGGTGGCGGCGTGCACCAGCTCGGCCACCTCGGGGCCGACGAACGTCGCCCCGACGAGCGTGTCGCTCCACCGGTCGATGACCAGCTTGGCCCGGCCGGTGTACCCGTCGCGCAGCAGCGAGGCGCCCGCGACCGCGCCCAGGTCGTATTCGACGGTCTCGACGTCGATGCCCCTGTCGCGCGCGCCCGTCTCAGTCAGCCCGACCGACGCCACCTGCGGATCGGTGAACGCCACCTGCGGCACCTGGTCGTGATCGGCGACGTCGCGGTAGCGCGCGCCCTCGAGCGGGCGGTCCTCGGCCCGGGCGCCGATCACCGCGCCGCAGATGCGCCCCTGGTATTTGCCCATGTGAGTGAGCAGCGCCCGGCCGGTGACGTCGCCGACGGCGTAGAGCCAGTGCCCTTCCACGTCGTCGACGGCCAGGTGGTCGTCGGTCGTCAGGAAGCCCTTGTTCCGCTCGGCGACCTTGTCCAGGCCGACGGTCTCGAGGCCGAGATCCGACGTGGACGGCGTACGCCCGGCGGCGACGATGACCTCGTCGACGGCGATCGTCTCGCCGTCGACGGTCAGGGTCACCGGCCCGCCGTGCACGTGGCCTTCCCCGGTGTCGCGCGGATAGGCGCGGGCCACCCGCTCGAGCGACGCGTCGAAGCGGATCCGGGCGCCCAGCTCCTTGAGCCGGTCGGCGACGAGCTGGCCGGCGAACGGCTCGTTCCTGGCCAGCAGCGCCGACCCGCGAACGATCAGGGTCAGCTCCTCGACGCCCAGGCCGAGCAGCCACACCGCCGCCTCGCAGGCCACCACGCCGCCGCCGACGATCGCCACCCGTCGGGGCACCTCGCGCAGGTTGGTGGCGGCCCGGGAGGTCCAGGGCAGCGCCTCGCGCAGGCCGGGCACCGGTGGCACGGCGGCGTCGGTCCCGGTGGCCACGACCACCGCCTGCCGCGCACGCAGGATGCGGGTGGACCCGTCCGCGGCGGTCACCTCGACTGCGCGCTCGCCGGCGAGCCGGCCGTGCCCGCGAGCCACGTCGATGCCGTTCTCGTTGGCCCAGCTCACCTGCGAGGCGTCGTCGTGGTTGTGAGTGAACTCGTCACGCCGCTTGAGCACCTCCGCGACGTCGAGCCGCGCGTCGCCGACGATGCCGCGCACGCCGGGCATGGCCCGGGCGTTGTCGAGGACCTCGACCGGGCGCAGCAGGGCCTTACTCGGCATGCACGCCCAGTAGGAGCATTCGCCGCCGACAAGCTCCCGCTCGACGATCACCGCCGTGCGGTCGCTTCCCTTGGTCGCGTAGTCGGCGGCGTTCTCCCCTGGCGGGCCGCCGCCGATGACGATCACATCCCAGGTGCTGTCGCTGTCGGGCACACCTGCACGCTATCAACCGGGCCAACCGCCCGGGGGCACGCCGATTCGCACCCGGCGGGTGGCGCGCACAATACGAGGCATGAGTCCGCCCCTGCTGGGCCGCGCGCGCGAGCTCGCCGAGCTGTCGCGGCTGCGCGGGGCGGCCCTCGCGGGCGGCGGTTCGCTCCTGCTGCTCGCGGGCGAGGCCGGGATCGGCAAGACCGCGGTGCTGCGCGCGTTCGCGGGCACCGCGTCCGGCGCCGGTACCGCTGTCCTCGCCAGTCGCTGCATCGCCGACGAAGGGGCACCGGCGTTCTGGCCGCTGCGGCGGGTACTCGACGCGGCGGGCGGCCTGCCGCCGGCGCTGCTCGACGCGGCTCCCGCCCTGCGCGACCTGGGTCCCGAGCTGCTCGACATGACAGACGCGCCGCCGGCCGCGGCGCGCTTCCTGGCCATCGAACGGACCGTACGGGCCCTGCTCGCCGCCGCCGGATCGGCCGGGCTCGTCGTGACCCTCGACGATCTGCAGTGGGCCGACGAGGCGACCGTGCGGCTGCTGCACTACCTGCACGGCGAGCTGCCCGGCTCGCGGCTGCTGGTCGTGGGCGCGGCGCGCGAGGTGACGCCGGCCCTCGCCGAACTGCACGCCCCGGTGCTGCGACTCGTGCCGCTGACCGAGCCGGACGTGGCGGCCTACCTCTCGACGGCCGGTTCGGCGGCCGGTTCGGCGGCCGGTTCGGCGGTCGGCTCGGCGGTCGGTTCAGCGGTCGACCCGTCCTGGCCGGCGTACGTGCACGGTCGCACCGGTGGCAATCCGCTCTTTCTGCGCGAGCTGACCCGGGTACTCGTCCAGGAGGACCGGCTGGGTGCGCCGGCCACGCCGCTGTCCATGCCTACCGAGCTGCGCCGGATGGTCGGCTACCGGACGGACCGGCTGGGCCCTGCGTGCCGGCGGCTGCTCGGCGGGGCGAGCGCGATCGGGGAGGAGTTCGACACCGCCCTGCTCGCGTCGGCCGATGGCGGCGATCCCGGTACCGTGTCCGACCTGCTCGCCGAGGCCATCGACGCCGGGGTGCTGGTCGACGAGCCGGACACCCCGGACCGGCTACGGTTCGCGCACGGGCTGGCGCGCCAGGCGCGCTACGACGAGCTGTCCCGCGCCGAACGCGTCGAGTGGCACCGGCGCATCGCGGCCGCCCTGCAGGCCGGGAACTCGGGTGGCGTGGCGTCGGCCCATGGAACCTCGGCGCACAGGATCTCGGGGGCTGGGATCTCGGAACCTGGGATCTCGGGAGCTGGGAGCTCGGGATCGCGGCCCGCGGCTGAGATCGCCCGGCACCTGGTCCGGGCGGCCATCGACGTCGCCGGCCGGCGCGCCGCGGTGGCGGCGTGCCGGGCCGCCGCGACCGAGGCCGCCCGCGCGCTCGACGTCGACGACGCCGCGCACTGGAACCGGCGGGCGGTCGACCTGCTGGACGGCGCCGGGTACGGCGACGCCGAGCGGGCCGAGCTGCTGCTGGACACGGCCGACACGGCGTACCGCGCCGGCCAGGTGTCGGTGGCGCTGGCGCACTGCGCGCCCGTGGTCGACCTCGCCGAGCGGCTCGGCCGGCCGGATCTCGCCGCACGCGCCGCTCTCGTGGTCCGCGGTATCGACGACGTGTCCGCCACGGACGCGATCGCCGCGCTGTGCACGCGCGCTCGCAGGCTGCTCGGAGACACCGACAGCGCCGCGCACGCGCAGGTTCTCGCGCAGCACG
>Ga0137372_10007913_pt1 | contig 10267 bp, 13 predicted proteins | sample SagtaG_6_FD_104911 | JGI IMG/M metagenome (GOLD analysis project Ga0137372, IMG submission 104911) | Vadose zone soil microbial communities from Sagehorn Ranch, Mendocino, California, USA - Sage1_R_60_16 metaG | ecosystem: Environmental > Terrestrial > Soil > Vadose zone | place: USA...
CCGGCAGTGAAATGATCATTTGGGGCGGATATTTTTTTGACGGTCTATCCGACCACTACTTGAACACTGGCGGGAGATACCATCCGATCACTGACGATTGGACGGCTACGAGCACCACCAACGCGCCCGCTGGCCGAGCATTTCACACGGCGGTGTGGACCGGAAGTAAAATGATCGTCTGGGGCGGACTTAGTTACGTCAGCTATTTGAACACCGGGGGGAGATACTGCGCGCAAGGCGGTCCATCGCCAACCCCGACACCAACGGCGACGTCTACAGCAACGGCGACATTCACACCGACGCCAACCGCTACAGCTACAGCAACACCAACGGCTACGTTTACTCCGACTCCAACGGCGACAGCCACAATCACACCAACAGCAACGCCCACAATTACGATTACGCCGAGAGTCACTGCGACACCGCGCGTTCGGCCGACGCCAGCGCCGCGTCCGTAAAAATGGTGATTAGTGATTAGTGGTTTGGGGCAGCGCCGATCTGCGCTTTGGCAAAAGTGATTCCCATAGCTAAGCGACTGTTGAAAAACTGTTTTGCCGCTCATCCTGATAACCGAACCGGGCTGTAGAGTGCGCTGTCCTCAGCGCATGGCCATTATGCGAGGCAGCCCACCAATCGCTCTTCGCTGAGGACAGCGAACGCTACAGCATTGCGCCAAAAAAGTACCGCGCACAGCGCCCAACTGCGGAGAAGCGCGCGCAGGCATCCAACGTCCAATTATTCGCACGAAGTCGGTTGAACGTTGAGCGTTGAGCGTTGAGCGTTGAGTCTGATTATGAGCGTGCAAGTTTATGGATGTAATCATGTCGCCATCGAAGTGGACGACATCGAGAAGGCGGTGGCGTTTTACAAGGACGTTTTCAATCTGGAACAGATGAGCGGTGGCGAGGGCGATGCCTTTTTCAAACTGGGTGAGCATCAGTTCCTCGCGATTTTCGAAGTGGAAAGGGTGCAACGCGCAAACATGCGGCATTTCGGGTTCATGGTCCGCGATGAAGCGCAGCTCGAGGAAATTCGAGAGAAACTCACGAAGAAATACAAACTCAAACTGGAGCCGCCATTCCGCTGCGATTTTCGCGATCCATGGGGTAACCGCATCCAGGTGGTCGATCTTCACGACGAATCGCTCGTCTGGTTGTTGCCTTACCACGAAGTGCAGAAGGCGGGAATTAAGTTCGACGCGAAGTAGTCGATGCAGCTCGTCCTGAAGCGATGCACGATTCGGCCGTGGCGATTGGATGATGCAAAGTCGCTCGCCAAACACGCGAACAATCGCAAAGTCTGGCTGGCACTCCGCGATGCGTTTCCGCATCCGTACACAGCCAATGACGCGAACAAATTTTTGCAAAACGCGACGACTGCGCAGCCGACGACAAATTTTTGCATTGAAGTCGACGGTGTGGCTGTTGGTGGAATCGGTATTCATCTTGGCCGCGACGTTCATCGCCACACTGCGGAATTTGGTTACTGACTTGCCGAGGAGTTCTGGAGACGCGGCATCATGACCGAACCGGTTGGAGCGTTCACTGATTTTTGTTTCGATAAATTTTCGCTCCACCGAATCTACGCCGAACCGTTTGCGAACAATCTTGCGTCGGCGCGCGTGTTGGAAAAAGCCGGTTTCGTTTTGGAAGGCCGTCTTAAGAACAACGTCGTAAAAGGTGGCGAGCTTCTCGATTCACTGATGTATGCGCGAACGAAGTAGCCTGATGCCAGGCCGCGACTTGCGTGTCTCTGGATCACAGGCGATATGGCTCGCCTGAGCAAATCAATGATTTCATTTATCGTTCCCGCATATAACGAAGAGCACGAGCTTTCCGGCACGCTCGCCGCGATTCACGCTGCCGCTTCCAAGGCGAGCGCGCCCTATGAGATCATCGTCGTTGATGATGCGTCAACGGACGCGACGCCGGAGATTGCCTCGCGGGCGGGGGCGAAGGTGATCCGAATCAATCGCCGCCACATCGCAGCTTCTAGAAATGCGGGCGGCCGCGCTGCGCAGGGCGAGTATTTGTTCTTCATCGACGCTGACACTCGGATCAATCGAGCGCACATCACAGGAGCGATCGCCGCGATGGATGCCGGTTACGCCGGTGGCAGCGCACGCGTGAACATGGATGGATTGATCCCGATCTGGGGACGCATGCTGCTGCTCGGGTTTTCATCGGTTTACTTCGGTCTGAATCTTGGTGCCGGTGCGTTTCTTTTCACCACACGGCACAACTTCGATATCGTTGGCGGCTTCGATGAGCAGTACTTTGCCGGTGAAGAAGTTTATTTTTCGCTGGAGCTAAAAAGGCTGGGCCGCTTCAAAGTGCTGCGGGAACCGGTTGTCACGTCAGGACGGAAATTGCGCATGTATCCTGCGAAACATTTTCTGCGCAAATTCTTTGGCGTAATCATCCGCGGTCCCCGCGGAGTCCGTTCGCGTGCAAAGCTTAGCCTTTGGTACGACGGCAAACGGGAAAGGCATCCAGCTTAACAATGGAATCCGCAGGCCGGGTCGCCTCTCCTTTGGCAAGGGAGTGGGGGCGGGTGAGGGTTGATTCCGGCGCGTGGGGTTGCAAGCGCGAACCCCTCACCTCAGTCCTCTTCTTCTTGGTTCAAGGGGAGAGGCGGTAAAGATCGCTACGTCGCCATTTCGACCTACGAATCAACAAATACTGCCGCACACGGTCTGATTATCATGTAGTGTCCTAATTTGAGATTAAAGGCGGTTCCGGGATGCTTGGTTGACGGATGGCAAGCGGCGGCACTCCGACCTTTTCCGAGATAGCGAGCAAATCGCCATCGTAGGTGTGCATCTCGAAAACTTTGCCCTTAATGGCCGTCGCCAGATGTATAGCGTCCATTGGTTTAAGAGCTGGATAATCGAAAATCAGTCGGCGCGCCTTAGTAGCGACAAACCAGTCCACGGCCACGATCTTGATAAATTCGTGCTGAAAAAAATCGTGAAGCGTTGCCTCTTTTCCGCGCGGCAATCGCTCCATGTTTTTGACGCGAACGTTTCGCGGTGAAGTCGCGTGGGACGGTGTCGTTGAAACGTTCGACATCGAAGGGCATCCGAAAGCAAAGCGTTGCTACGGATGGTCGTTCCTTCAAGACGGAGAGCCGCAATACAAGACCGTTTTGGAAATTCCGCCGGTCAACTCCCCAGAGTCAGCCGTCAAAGTGGCGATTGCGAGCAAGGCGCGGTCGCAGTCAGATTAGCATTGACAAAAATCCCTCGCCCTGACCAAAATCCCGGCGTGCCGCATTTCAGTATGGCGAGATGAAAACGCTCGCGACGTTGATCGAACGTGAACTGCAAGCTGGCAAATGGAAGCATTACGCGGTTTACGAGGCTGAGTTGATCCGCGTCTGGCCGCTAGAGGAGCCTGAGCGCGAAGCAAAGATCGCCCGATTTGCAGAGGAATATGGATTCCGGCTCCGGTTCTACCAGAAGGGAATGTGCGCGATCTTCGACAAATGGACTCCAGACCGCCCTTTGTAATTCCTTTCCAATCAAATTAGGACACTACCGATTATCATGCGCGGTTGCCAAAATACGTTCTTCGTCTACAATAGGCGCTTCGTTATGGCAGAGAGCACCGAAACGGTGAGTCTTAAGGAGTTTCAGTTGCATGACAAAGACACCGGCAGCGCGGATGTGCAGGTCGCACTTCTTACCCGCCGGATCGAGCATTTGACCGAGCACCTTAAGATCAATCGGAAAGATCATTCTTCGCGCCGCGGCCTGCTTAAGATGGTCGCGCAACGCCGGAGTCTGCTTGATTATTTGAGCAAAACAAAAGCCGATCGTTATAAGAAACTGATCGACAAACTGAACCTGCGCAAATAATCAGACCGTTTGAGCCGCTCGAAGCCACAAGTAAATTAAATGTAGTTAATTAGCAGTCCCAGGTCGCAGTAATCACCTTGGATTTTAGGTTTTAGTTTCGCGCTCCTCGCTACGGAGCAACGGGTTTAAAACCTACAGTCAGGGTGACCGGCCTGGAACCGCACATCCAGGAAAAGTAAAATGCAACAAAAGGTCACGGCCCAAATTGGGGCCAATCAAATCTCTATCGAAACAGGCAAAATCGCCAGACTCGCCGACGGGGCCGTCGTCGTCACGTGCGGCGACACCACGGTCTTGGTCAGCGCTGTCTCGGCCACCGCAGTCAAAGAAGGTCAGGATTATTTCCCGCTCACGGTCGATTATCGTGAAAAAGCGGCAGCGGCGGGAAAATTTCCGGGCGGCTACTTCAAACGCGAAGGCCGTCCGACGGAAAAGGAAACGCTCACTTCGCGCATGATTGATCGACCCCTGCGGCCACTCTTTCCGCAGGGATATTTTTACGACACGCAAATCATCTCGATCTTGCTCAGCGCCGACGGTGAAAATGATCCTGACATTTTGGCAATCAACGGCGCATCGACTGCGCTGTGCGTTTCGGATATTCCGTTTGCCGGACCAATCGGTGCTGTGCGCGTCGGCCGGGTGAAAGGCGAGTTCGTCGCGAACCCGACGCATACGGAGCGCGCCGAAAGCGATCTCGATCTCGTTTACGTCGGCACCGAAAACGATGTGATCATGATCGAAGGCTCGGCCCGGGAAGTGCCAGAAGCTGAGTTCATAAAAGCGCTTGAGTTCGCGCACGGCCATGCGCGCGAGATGATTCGCATTCAAAAAGAACTGGCGGCGATGGTGGGCAAACCTAAACGCGAGCCGCAGTTGCTCCAAGTGAACCAGGAATTGCTCGATATCGCTTACCGCGTTGCGGGCGACCGGATCGAAGGCGCGCTTTACACCGAAGGCAAGGTCGCGCGCGCGAAAGCCGTGGATGCGTTGCGCGAGGAAGTGAAGGCGGCAATCCTGGAGAAAAGTCCGGAGGCTGATCCCTTCGCGATCTCGCAGGCATTCGATTACGTCCAAAAGAAGGCGTTTCGCGTCAGCATTCTGGAAAAACAGAAACGTGTTGATGGCCGGGGCTACCAGGATCTACGGCCGATCAATTGTGAAGTGAGCGTTCTGCCGCGAGCGCACGGCTCGGCGATCTTTCAGCGCGGTGAAACACAGGCGGTCGCGCTCGCGACACTGGCGCCTATCGAAGAAGCGCAGATGATTGATGCCTACGGCGGCGGCGAACAGTCGAAGCGGTTCATTCTGCATTACAACTTTCCGCCATTTAGCGTAGGCGAAACGGGCCGGACTGGCGGACCAGGGCGGCGCGAGATTGGTCACGGGGCGCTGGCGGAGCGTTCGCTGGAACCGGTCGTGCCGAGCGAACAGGATTTTCGTTACGCCATCCGTATCTCGAGCGAGATCATGGAATCAAACGGATCGACCTCGATGGCGAGCGTGTGCGCGGGCACGTTGGCGCTGATGGATGCGGGTGCACCGATCAAAAAGCCGGTTGCAGGAATCTCGGTCGGGCTCGTCACCGAGTTTGGAGATGATCATCAATTGAAACGGTACGAATTGCTGACCGACATCATCGGCTCAGAAGATCACTTTGGCGACATGGACTTCAAGCTTTGTGGAACAGACGCAGGCGTCACCGGTTTTCAACTCGACCTAAAGCTTTCCGGCATCAGTCACAAAATCATGGCGGAAGCAATCGAACGCGCGAAAGAAGCGCGCACGAAGATTCTCGACATGATGCGCAGCGCGCTGGACAAGCCGCGACCGGAGTTATCGAAATACGCGCCTCGGATCGAGACGATTAAAATTAATCCGGAGAAGATCGGCGCGCTCATCGGGCCCGGCGGGAAGACCATAAAGGGCATTGTCGCGGAGACCGGAGCTGAAATTAATATCGAGGATGATGGCTCCGTGCACATCTACGCGACGAGCGGTGAAAGCATGGCGCGTGCAAAAGAAATCATCGGCAGCATGACGCGCGAAGTTGAGATCGGCCAGACGTACCAAGGACGCGTGGTCTCAACGAAGGAATTCGGCGCGTTTGTGGAGGTTTTCCCGGGCAAAGACGGGCTGGTGCACATTTCCGAGCTGGCAGATTTTCGCGTGCAACGGACCGAAGACGTCGCCAAAGTGGGGGACATTATCTGGGTCAAGTGCATCGGGATTGACGACAAAGGCCGCGTAAAACTTTCACGCAAAGCGGCGCTGAAAGAACGGGCGGAGAAAGAAACTGGACAGGCAGCGTAACAACGCGCCGCTAGTCTAAACCAACTTCGACAAATAAGGGCGAGAGGCGGAAATCGTCCGCCACAACGCCGGAGCATGGTGTGTCTGCGGGAGGCATCGCCTCTCCCTTTCGAAAAGGGAGAGGATTGAAGTGAGGGATTTTTTCGTCGCTCGCGGGAGCAGGAATGTTGGACAAAATCGGCATCTTCGCGAAGCATCTCGTTTTCATGCCCAAACACACGCTGACCGGCAATATCAAACGCCATCGGGCTTTTCACTCCAGGATCCTGGGAAACCGACGCGACGTTCTCGTCTATTTGCCGCCGGGTTATCGGCGTTTCTCATCGAGACGTTATCCAGTGTTATATCTGCACGACGGACAGAACGTTTTCGACGCCGCCACTTCGTTTGCCGGCGTCGAGTGGGGAGTCGATGAGACCGCGCAGCGATTGATCCAGCGAAAGCTCATCGAGCCGCTCATCATCGTTGCGGTGGCAAACATCGGCGAACAACGAGTCCATGAATACGCGCCGACCCCTGGTGTCATTGAACCGAAGGACCATCCGAAAAAGCGCAGCCGCGGTCTGGCCCACATCTACGGGCAATTTTTGATCGAAGAATTGAAGCCGTTCATCGATTACAAATATCGAACGAACCCGGATGCGGAATTTACCGGGCTCGGCGGATCATCGCTCGGGGGTTTGGCCACACTGGCGATCGGAATTTTTTATTCAGAGGTTTTCGCACGCTTGATTGTGATGTCGCCATCGATTTGGTGGGATGATTACGCGATTTTCCGGTTGGTGGGCATTCTCGGTGAAAAGCCGCCGCTGAAAATCTGGCTAGATACTGGCACGAACGAGCCAGGTTGGGAACTGGCGCGCTTCTTACGCAATTGCTTAATCGACAAAGGCTGGCGGCCCGATGTCGATCTTAAGTATCTCGAAGTCAAAGGCGCTGGCCACAGCGAAGCGGCGTGGGGCGCACGCGTTGAACCGGCGCTACGATTTTTGTTTCCGCCGGTGAAATGAGCTGTAGCCGTTTTCCTGTGGAAAGCGACCGATGTGTTCAACGCACGTATGCTGCGTCGCCTACAGGGCGAGGGCTCAGGTCAACTGCCGACCGCTGGAACCGGCGCGGGATTAGGCGGCAGTGGTTCTGGAGGCGGCATAGGTGTCGGCGGAGCTGGCCTAGGCGGTGACGGGCTCTGAGGCATTTGAAACTACTGCATCGGTTGGCCGTAAACTTGGTAAACGCGCACGAACCCTCCGACGAAATCCCAATCTTTTTGATACGAGAAAGTTCGAGTGTGTGGCGACCAGCTAAGCTCTCGCGGCGATTCTGGATGATTAGGATCGTAAACCAAATACCGCTCGAGTCCTGGATTCGGGGAAAAACCGTTTTGTTTATAAATTAAAACCGAGTGATTGATGCTGAGGCGCGGATAAGTAGTAAGGAACACAACGAACACCTTTCCGCGCGCCAAAGCTGCATTCAAACGATCGTGCGTTTCCTTCTGATATGTCCCGCTCTGCTGGAAAACCATGCGCATATTGCTGATTCGGAAGTAGCTTGGCCAGCCGTGACCGATACTTTTTTGTACGAGCTCGCGACGTGTCTTGCTCATCTCCCGCAGGTCGTTGTATCCAGGAAAAACAATTCGTTGATCCTCCGGCAGCGGGTCTGCCCAGGGGTCTCGATGCGTCACAAGGCGAACGCGTTCGGCCAATGATGCATCATCCAGGGGCGCGCCGCGAGCATCGAAACGCGCGAACTTCTTAAACTGCATGGCTGTGCGGCAAAGCACGAAGCAGTGACGTTTGTATGCGTCTCGTCTCACAGTCGACGGTTTCCGTAAAGAAGGATGTCCTTCGTGATATTCGAACACAGTTTGATTAGCGAATGCGAACGTGTCGCGATCGAAGCGGAACTCCGTCGCTCCAGCATTGGCGTGCGCCAGCGTGATAATCGTGACGGCAGCCAGCCAATAAACGCCCGCTGATTTCCTCCTACTCCAAAACATCATATCAAGACGCCGAGGCGCTGCCGGTTTTTCCCCCTGTGAACACACCGAGCCGACGAAATTTTTGATACCGTTTCTCCAGTAGTTCGGCAATCGGAATCTTAGACACCTGCTCAACAGCCTGGCGCAGCGCTCCGCCAACATTCGCAGCGACCGAATCGTAATCCCGGTGCGCACCGCCCTCCGGCTCAGGGATGATTTCGTCGACGACCTCGAGTTTCAACAAATCCCGCGCGGTCAACTTGAGTGCTTCAGCCGCCTCGGCTGCATGTCGCCGGTCTCTCCACAAGATGGCCGAGCACGCTTCAGGACTGATCACTGAGTAATACGCGTTCTCGAGAATCAACACACGATCCGCGACGCCGATTCCCAATGCACCGCCCGAACCGCCCTCGCCGATGACTGCAGCGATGATCGGCACGCGCAGCCTCATCATTTCCCGAAGATTAACGGCAATCGCTTCGGAAATGTGACGTTCCTCCGAACCGATACCGGGAAAAGCGCCCGGGGTATCGATCAACGAGATCACTGGGATGCCAAATTTTTCTCCCAGCCGCATCAGTCGCAGCGCCTTGCGATAGCCTTCAGGATGGGCGGAGCCAAAATTGCGCATCACGTTCTCCTTGGTGTTGCGTCCTTTCTGGTGAGTGATAACGACGCAACGTTGGGAGCCAAGCATCGCCAGACCACACGGCATCGCTGTGTCATCCGCAAAACGCCGGTCGCCATGCAGTTCAATCCAGTTCGTGAAACACCGTTCGACGTAATCCAAAGCAAACGGCCGTTGAGTATGGCGCGCAATTTGGACTCGTTGCCATGCGGTCAGGTTGTCGTGGATCTGCCGTCGCGTTTCGCGAAGCTTTGCCTCCAGTGTTTTTATTGCCGGATCAAGATCGACATCGTGCTTATCAGAGTGATTCTTCAAATCCTCCAATCGCCGTTCCAGTTCGAAGATCGGCTTTTCAAAATCCAGCGGTTGCCAGTCCATGGTGAAGGTTAAAAAGGGTTAAAAGGTCACAAAGTTAAATGGTTGCGAGATCAGGTCCGTGGGGCCTCCTTTTAACATTGTAACTCTTTTAACTTTTTAGCTCAGTCAATAATGGTTACAGGGGTGCGATTGTTTACAAGGCTGCCTAGCTCCTCGACATCAGCGGCCGCCAGGCCGATGCCCACCGGTGGTGGCGGTTGGTCGAGATGGGGATGCGCCCCATCCGGCACGGAATATAAAGTGTAGCTTGGCGCGCCTGCAAGCCGGATCCACTTGGTACTGGCAAGATAATCCTTGCTGCCTAGACCTATGCGTTTGCCATCCTTCCAAGCCATTGTTTCGGCGACTTTTGCAGTGATTTTGGCCGACTGCTTGCCGGGTAGCTTCGCTTCACGCACGTGATATTGTTTGAAGAATGCGCCGTGATTTAACACCACAACCAGGTTCGCCTTCCGTTGAATCAGGATCGCGAAATCGGGATGCGAAACCAGCAGATGTTCGCCAATGTGCAACATGGTGCTGCTCATATTGTTCATGCGCATGATCAGCTCGGGCGTTGTCTTCAGCTTGCGCGAAATCTTCGCAAGCACGTCTCCGGATTTCACCACGTACTCGGTTTTTTCCGGAGAAGGATGACGCGATAGCAAAATGTCGACATTCACTTCCCCGAGCACATCGCGTGCTTCGTCGAGATGTTTTCCAGAGGGGTATTTTTGGATAAAGGCGACGAGCGCGTCGCGAGCTTCGGTTAGTTTTCCCTCCTGCCGCAGTTGAGCCGCCGCCTGAAATTCCGGCAGGCCGATGTCTGGCGCAGGTGGCGGAGTAACCTCTCCGCGTTGTTCTTTTTTCACCTCGATTTCTTGTTTGACGAAGGTGTTATAAAAGAACCAGGCGGCACCGCCGAAGATGGCGAGAGCCAGGAATAATACGAAAAGCCACTTCATGGCCGCGAACAAAAACGTTGAGCGCCCAACGCCCAACGTCCAACCCTCAATTCAGAATTAACCGTTTGAGCGTTCAGCGTTAAGCGTTGAGCGTTGGATTTCTCTTCATCCGAGCTTGCTTCGCCGCAGCCGCCCTCGGATTTTTGCCAGAACACTAGCTC
>Ga0137372_10007916_pt1 | contig 10265 bp, 8 predicted proteins | sample SagtaG_6_FD_104911 | JGI IMG/M metagenome (GOLD analysis project Ga0137372, IMG submission 104911) | Vadose zone soil microbial communities from Sagehorn Ranch, Mendocino, California, USA - Sage1_R_60_16 metaG | ecosystem: Environmental > Terrestrial > Soil > Vadose zone | place: USA: California...
AGCGCCGCCACGTTGCCGACAACCCACGCATCTTCGCGCCGGTCGTGAAGGAGTGGTGGCAGCCGTCGCGGGTCGACGAGATGCCGTTCGTCCTCCACCGTGCCTGGAACCAGATGCTGTCCGGACGACCGGGGCCGGTCCTGCTGGACCTGCCGATGGATGTCCAGGCCGAGTCCGCCGAGGTGGTCATCCCCGATCCGGACGAGCGTGAGGCCCGCGGCCGCGCCCGCCCCGCGGTCGATGAGGTCGAGCGGGCGGCCCGCCTCCTCCGGGCCGCCCGCCGACCCGTCATCGTGGCCGGCGGCGGCGTGATCGGATCAGGGGCGTCCGCGGAGGTCGTCGCGCTCGCGGAGCGGCTGGGCGCACCGGTCGTCACGACATGGATGGGCAAGGGCGCGATCGACGAGACGCACGAGCTGGCCGCGCAGACGATCGGCGACACGGCGTCGACGTGCGGCAACGAGCTGGCCGCCAGCGCCGACGTCGTCCTGTCCGTGGGCTGCCGCTTCACCGACTGGTCGGCCTCCTCATACCGGCGAGGCGTCACGTTCTCGATTCCGCCGAGCCGGCTCATCCAGGTCGACATCGATCCGCGGGAGATCGGCAAGAACTATCCGGTGGAGGTACCGCTCGTCGCGGACGCGAAGGCGGCGCTGGCCGATCTCCTCGCGGCGCTCGGGCCCGGCGCGCCGGACGGCGGCTCGGCGGATGGCCGCGACACGGCGTACCTCCGGGAAATCCAGGAGCGCAAGGCCGCCTGGCGCGGGCAGATGGAGGTCAAGTCGGCCAGCGACCGTGTGCCCATGACCCAGGCCCGCGCGATTCGCGAGGTCCAGCGCGCCAGCGAACCGGAGGCGATCGTCGTCACCGGCGCGGGTCTGCCCCAGGGCATCGTGAAGCAGCGCTGGGTCACGCGGGCGCCGCGGACCCACATCACGTCGGGCGGCTTCTCATCGATGGGGTTCACCCTGCCCGCCGCGATCGGCGCCCGCCTGGCTGCCCCGGATCGCCAGGTTCTGGCGATCGCGGGGGACGGCGACTTCCTCCAGTCGATGCAGGAGCTGGCCACCGCCGCGATGCTCGACGTGCCGGTCTGTGTGGTCATCCTGGATAATTCCGGCTGGATCAGCATCAAGGGCGGCCAGCAGACCTTCTTCGGGCGCACGGCCGCGACTGACTTCCTCAAGCGGGACGGGTCCGTCTATTCGCCCGACTTCGCCTCGATCGGCAAGGCTTTCGGGCTCCACGCCGAGGAGGTCAGCGATCCTGCAGAGGTCTGTCCCGCGGTCGCCCGGGCCCTCGCCTCCGGCGGCCCATCGCTGGTGGCCGTCAAGGTCAGCCGCGACCTGGCCGACGCCGGGCCGGACAAGACGGGTTGGTGGGACGTGCCCGTTGGCGAGCTGCATCCCGAGCAGCGAACGGCCCAGCTGGCCGGTCGGGCGGAGGAGCAGCACCGGTGACCGAGCGGACGCCGTCGCCGCCGCGCTCACCGATCGGCGTCGTGCCCATCCTCTGGAACAACGCCGACCTTGCCGACCTGGCACCGCCGCTGCCGGCGCGGATCGTGCTCGACGAAGTGGTCCGGCTCGGCTTCGAGGGCGTCCAGGATGGTGTCGGCTTCCCGCGTGGGACGGCGCTCCATCGCGCTCTGAGCCGGCGAGGCCTGCGGCTTGCCGAGACATACGCGGCCCTTCCCTGCGGGCCGAACGGGCCGGGCCCGGACGCGATCCGGGTCGGTCGGGCACGCCTGGCCAACCTCCATCGAGCGGGCGGAGAAGTCCTCGTCGTCGCCCTTGACGTCACGCCGGAGCGGGCGGCCCGATCCGGCCGGGCTGCGACGGACGGGACCCCCATGCTGTCCGACGCCGGCTGGTCCGGGCTGGCCTCGGTGCTCGAAACGCTCGGCCGGGAGGCGCGGGACCTCGGTCACCCATTGGCCTTCCACGGCCACACGGGGACCTTCGTCGAGACCCCGGCAGAGCTCGATCGCCTCGCAGGATCAACGGATCCCGAGCTGGTCCGCCTTTGCCTGGACGTCGGCCACTGCATCGTGGGCGGAGGCGACCCGGTCGCTGCGCTCCGGAGCTTCGGCTCGCGGGTGATCCACGTCCACCTCAAGGACGTGGCCGCCGAGGCCCTCGCCCGCCTTCGGGACGGCACGGTCACCGGCTTCCTGGAGGCGCTCCGCACACGGATCTTCACCGAGCTCGGGAGCGGTGTCCTCGACCTGGCGGGGGTGCTGGACGCGCTCGCCGACCAGGACTATCGCGGCTGGCTCATGGTCGAGCAGGACACGACCTGGAAGCCGCCCTCCGAGAGCGCAGCGATCGGCAGGGGCGTCCTGGGTTTCGCCCTGCGTGTGCGTGCCCAGGGCCGGCGCGCGGCATGACTGCCGCCTGCGGCGCGCCTCCGCACGATGCACAGGCCATCTCATGAGGGTCGCCCTGCTGGGCGCCGGCCGGATCGGCCAGATGCATGGCCGGCTGCTGGCTGATCAGCCGGCCGTCGACGAGGTCGTCGTCTGGGACATCGACGATGACCGGGCGCGTGAAGCTGCGACCGAAATTGGTGGCCGCGCCGCGCCGTCGCTTGAGGACGCCCTCCGCGACGCCGACGCCACTGTGGTCGCCGCATCGACGGACGCGCATGCGAACCTGGTCCGGGCGTCCGTGGGCCGCGACCTGCCGACGTTCTGCGAGAAGCCGCTGGCCTTCGACCTGCCCGAAACCGTCGAACTCGTGGACTACGTGGAGGCGAGCGGCGTCGCGCTCCAGGTGGGCTTCCAGCGCCGGTTCGATCCGGCCTACCGCGAAGCTCGCCGGCTCGTGGAGTCAGGCGAGCTCGGCACCCTCTATCTCGTCCGCCTCATCGCCCACGACCATGAGCCGCCACCGGACCACTACATCCCGGTCAGCGGCGGCCTGTTCCGAGACTCGTCGATCCATGACTTCGACGCGCTCCGCTGGCTGACCGGCCAGGAGGTGGAGGAGGTCTACGCGACCGGCTCGGTGCGGGGCTTCCAGATCTTCGCCCGGCACGACGACGTGGACACCGCGGCCGCGGTGCTCCGCCTGGTCGACGGCGCGCTGGGCGTGCTGAGCCAGACCCGCCACGATCCACGCGGCTACGACATCCGGATGGAGATCGTCGGGTCGCGCGACGCGGTGACCGTCGGCCTCGGGCAGCGGACGCCGCTCCGATCCCTGGAACCCGACGCGCCGGACCTGGCCGGACCGGCCTGGCAGACGTTCATCACCCGGTTCGAGGAGGCCTACCGGGACGAGCTCCTGACATTTGTCCGCGTCGCCTCGGGTGAGGCCGCGAGTCCCTGCACGGGTCGCGACGCGCTCGAGGCCATGCGCATATCGGTTGCGGCAGGTCGCTCGCGGGCCGAAGGTCGTCCCGTCCGTGTCAAGGACGCCTGACGCTCGCATCGCGCTCGAGCCAACGAACGAACGGAGGAGGTGAGCCACCACACAGTCGCCAGGCAGGTCCGGACTCGCCGGACACGATCATCGATGGACCAAGCTAGGGAGGAGGGAGCATGAGGCTCCACAGATCGCTGGCGGTGCTCGTTCCGATCGCGATCCTCGCGTCGGCGTGCTCGTCGACACCGAGCGCCGGGACCGCCACCAAGCTCACCATCGCCGCCGTCCAGGGCGGCGAGGATGCGGGGCTCAAGGCCCTCGCGCCGATGTACAAGCAGCAGCAGGGCGTGACGCTGGAGATCGTCGAGGCGCCGTACGACGCCCTCTACTCCAAGCTGGTCACCGCCTTCCAGGCGAAGGACGCGACCTACGACCTGATCATGATGGATGACCCGTGGATGCCGAAGTTCGGCACCGACGGCTCGCTGTCGGATCTCGGTCCGCTGGGCATCACGGCGGATCCGGACATCGCCCAGGTCGTCTGGGATGTGGGCACGTGGCCGCCGCCACGGGGTCCCGTGCCGCCCAAGGAAAAGGCCAAGCCGAAGCAGCTCCTGGGCGTGACGATCGTCGGCAACGTCGAGATGTTCATGTACCGGAGCGACCTGACCCCCACTGCGCCGGCCAGTTACGAAGATGTGCTCACCAACGCCAAGGCACAGAACAAGGCCGGATCGGTGGCCGGTTACATCATCCGCGGCAAGGCCACCAACCCGGTGGTCGCCGACTTCCTGCCGATCCTGTGGTCGCAGGGCGGCGACGTCTTCGACGAGAACTGGAACGTCGTCCTCGACAACGATGCGTCCAAGGCAGCCATCAAATTCCTCGTCGAGGACCTCAAGGCCGTCGCCCAGACGGACCCCGGCAGCACGGACGCGTCGGACCGCGACAAGATCATGGCAAACGGCCAGGGCTATCAGTCATCCGTCTGGCCGGGCGAGATCGGCACCGCCGTCCTCGATCCCACCGTGACCAAGGTTGCCGGCAAGGTCGGCTTCATCCCGATCCCCAAGGGCAAGAGCGGCAAGGGCGTGGGCATGATGGGCAACTGGTTGCTCGGCATCCCCAAGGCGTCGAAGAACCAGCAGGCCGCAGCCGACTTCATCAAGTGGATGCTGCAGGCCGACACCCAGAAGACCTACGCGCAGAACAACGGCATCCCCTCCCGGACGAGCATCCTCAAGGACGCCGAGCTGGGCAAGACCAACGTCTACTTCCCGGTGCTGGCCGAGGCGCTCCAGGCTCCGCCCAACTGGCGGCCCCGGACCGACCAGTGGAATGCCGTGGAGAAGATCATCGGGACCCACCTCAACAAGGCACTGACGGGAGGTGAAACGGCCGACCAGGCCGCGACGGGTGCGGCGGCCGAGATCCGGACCCTCATGAAGGCGGCCGGCTACTGACCCACTGATCCGGTGCGGCCAGTGACCACACCCGAGATGGCGTGAGCGTCGCGCCCGCCCGGCCGATCAGGATCGGCGGCCGCGTTCGCGCCGCGTGGAAGGCCCAGAGCCGGCAGGAGCGGCTGGTCTACCAGCTGCTCCTGCCGGTCTTCGGCACGGTCTTCGCGCTGGCGACCATCCCGTTCGTGCTGGCGGTCATCAGGGCGGTCACCTCGGATAGCCGTGGCTTCGTCGGGCTCGAGAACTTCGCGCAGGCGCTCGGCAACCCCCTCCTCTACGAGTCGATCAAGCAGACCGCCATCTACGCCGCGATCGCCCTGCCGATCGAGATCCTGGGCGGGCTGGGCATCGCCCTGCTCGTCCATCGAACGGTCCGCTCGAACGTCGTCCGGGCCGCGATCTACATCGCCGCGATGATCCCCATCGTCATTCCCCAGATCGCGGTTGGCGTCGTCTTCCGGCTCGTCTACCTTCCCGACTACGGCATCCTCAACGTCCTGCTCGGCCAGACCGGTCCGAGCCAGCCGTTATGGCTGTCGTCGCCGCCGCTGGCGATGATCGCGACCGCGAGCGTCGACGTCTGGCAGTGGACGCCGTTCGTCTACCTCGTCATGTTCGCAGGTCTCCAGACGGTGCCCAGCGAATCGGTCGAGGCGGCGCAGGTGGACGGCGCCACGTCCTGGACGCAGTTCCGCCACATCGAGCTGCCGTACCTGCGCCCGCTCCTGCTGCTGGTCCTGTTCTTCCGGATCGCCGACGTCATTCGCGTGTTCGACCACGTCTACATCCTGACCGGCGGCGGCCCGGGTACCACGACCGAGTTCCTGAGCCTGTACATCTACCGGATCGGCTTCCAGTTCTCGGACCTGCCTCAGGCATCGGCGCTGGCGGTCATCGTCATGGTGGCGATGACCGTCTTCTACACCGTCGTCTCTCGATTCCTGCCGGCGGACCGGGGATGAGAACGCGCGGCCGGCGACTCACGAAGGTCGCCACGTCGCTGCTGCTGGCGGTCATCGCCTTCGTCTTTGCCTTCCCGCTCTTCTATCTCATCGCGACCTCTCTCAAGACGAAGGCCGATCTGTTCGCGCCCGTCCCGTCACTCTTCCCGCCGGCTCCCACGTTCGAGCCCTACGCGAGCGTCCTCGTCACGCGGGGGTTCGGTGGATTGCTCCTGAACAGCGTCATCGTCGGCCTGAGCGCCACGATCCTCGCGATCTGCGTGGCGTTCGCGATCTGCTACCCGATCACCCGCCTGCCGGCGTCACCACGACTCCGGGCCTTCGTGCTCAACTGGGCCCTGTCGCTCCGGTTCCTGCCACCCGTCGCGGTCGTGATCCCGTATTTCGCCGTGATCCAGGCGATCGGGCTGTACAACCAGCTGCCGGCGCTCATCCTGGTCTACACCATCTTCAACCTGCCGCTGGCGATCTGGATGCTGCGCGGCTTCCTCGACGAGATCCCCCTCGAGATCGAGGAGGCGGCGCTGGTCGACGGCGCGAGCCGCTGGTACGCCTTCCGGACGATCCTCCTGCCGCTGTCGCGGACGGCCATCCTGGCCGTGGTGATCATCGTCTTTGCGTTCGACTGGGCCGAGTTCCTGTTCGCGTTCATCCTCACCGCCACGCCGCAGGCGATGACGTTCCCGGTCGGCGTCCAGGGCCTGGTCACCCAGTTCGAGATCATCTGGAATGACATGGCGGCCGGCGGCGTGATCGCGATCCTCGTCCCGCTCAGCCTCATGCTCATCGCGCGGCGACACGTGATGACGGGACTGACGTTCGGCGTCATCCGCGAGAAATGACGGTGGGAATGGCGACCGGCCTCCACCTCAACGGAGCGACGATCATGACGACGCCGACGCCCCGCCAGGTCGAGATCGCGCGAGCGGCCGGCTTCGACGGGGTCGAGGTCCGAGCCGAGCGCCTGCTCGACGCTCCGGACGAGCTATACGAGGCCGCGCGGGCGGTCCATCCCGGTGAGGTCTGGAGCCTCAACGGGATCCAGCTCCAGGTGCGGCCCGACGGACGTCTCGATCGGAGGCGCCTCGACGCCGAGCTCGAGCCCCGGCTCGCGATCTGTCGCGATCTCGGAGCGGCCTACCTGCTCGTGGTGCCGCCGCGAGCCGCGCATGTGGAGCGCGATCGCGCGGTCGAGGCGATGCGGGAGGGCCTGGCGACGATCCGCGACCGCGCGACGGCGGACGGGATCGGCGTGGCCTTCGAGTTCCTCGGCTTCGCCGACTGCCCGATCGATACGCCGGCCCTGGCCGGCCTGGTCGTGGCCGGCCTCCCGGGCGTCGATCTCGTCCTGGACTCGTGTCACTGGCACGCCAGCGGCGGTGGATCGCTGGCCGGCTTCCCGACCGAACGACTGGCGATGGTCCACCTCAACGATGCGCCGGCCAAGCCGCCCCGCACGATCGAGGATGCCGACCGACTGCTGCCCGGCCTGGGAGTCATCGACCTAGCGAGCCTCGTGCGACAGCTGCGCGCGGCGGGCCATGAGGGTCCCTGGAGCCTGGAGACGTTCAACCCGGAGTATTGGTCGGCGGACCCACTCGGCATCGCGATCGAGGGTCGATCGCGGCTCGACCGGGTCCTCGGCCGGCCGGCACGCAGCGGCCCGGGAGAGGCGCCATGGAGCACGTGACGCGCGCGACGACCATCCGCGACGTCGCCGAGCGCGCGGGCGTCTCAACCGCGACCGTCAGCCGGGTCATCTCCGGCACCACCCGCGTCAAGCCGGCCACCCGCGCGGGGGTCATGGCGGCCGTGGCGGCGCTCGGCTACCGGCCGTCGGGAGTGGCCCGGTCGCTGAAACTGCGCTCGACGCGAACGATCGGGCTGGTGGTGACCGACATCGCCAATCCCTACTTCCCCAAGATCGTCCGGGCGGTGGAGGACGCGGCGTTCGAGCGAGGCCATACGGTCCTGCTATGTGACGGCGCGGACGATCCCTCGCGCGAGGAGGCCTACCTGGACCTCCTCATCGAGCGACGTGTCGACGGCATCGTCATCGCGTCCAGCGGCCTCGAGGAACGCTTCCGCGAGTGGCTCGTCCGCCGGCCGCTGCCCGTGGTCCTCGTCAACTGCACGGCCCGGGGCGCCGCGTTGCCGGCAATCCTGAGCGACAACCGGGCCGGTGGCCGGCTTGCGGCGGAGCACGTCCTGGCTCTCGGCCACCGGCGAATCGGCCACATCTCCGCCCCGTCTCGGAACGCGGCGGCCGGCGAGCGCCTGGCGGGGATTGGCGACGCGATCCAGGCCGTTCCCGGCGCCGAGCTGGCGGTCGTCGAGGGCGACGGAACTGTCGAGGGTGGAGAGGTTGCCACCCGCCGGCTGCTGGATCGGCTGCCGGGCCCGACGGCCATCCTCTGCTACAACGACCTGACCGCGATCGGCGTGGTCAGGGCCGTCCGCGATCGAGGGCGGCGGGTGCCGGCCGACGTGAGCGTCGTCGGCTATGACGACATCCCGTTGAGCGCCTGGCTCGAGCCGGCCCTCACGACCGTCGCCCAGGACACCTCGGAGATGGGGCGCTGGGCGGTCGAGCGGCTCGTCGAGCGCATCGCCGGACGCGGGACGGAGCCGGCCGCAGACGGTGTCGTCCTGCTGCCGGTCCGCCTGATGGTCCGGGCGTCGACGGCGCCACCGTAACCGAAGAGCGCCCAGCCTCCCGGTGGCCCGACTGGCTAGCCCCGCCGGACGAAGTCGGCGGCCCCACGTTTGATGAACTGGCCGTGGCCCTTGCGGCCCGTCAACGCCCCGTCGCGCACCACGACACTGCCCCTGGAGAGCACGACGTCCGAGGCGCCCTTGACCGTGCGGCCCTCGTAGCACGAGTAGTCAACGTTCATGTGATGCGTCCTGGCGCTGATGCTGTGCGTCCGCTCCGGGTCGTAGATCACGAGGTCCGCATCCGCGCCGACCGACACCGAGCCCTTGCGCGGGTACATCCCGAACATTCGGGCCGGCGCCGTGGAGCAGATCTCCACCCATCGCTCGCGCGTGATCCGGCCGCCGACGACGCCACCGTCGTGGATGAGGTCCAGGCGGTCCTCGACCCCGGGCAGGCCGTTGGGAACCTTCCGGAAGTCGCCTCGTCCCAGCTCCTTCTGGCCGTGGAAGTCGAACGGGCAGTGGTCGGTCGACACGACCTGGAGGTCGTCCATCCGCAGCCCGGTCCACAGCTCCCCCTGGTGATCCTTCGGCCGGAGCGGCGGCGAGCACACGAACTTCGCACCCTCGAAGCCGTTGCCGAGGTCGTCGAGGGACAGGAACAGGTACTGGGGGCAGGTCTCGGCGAAGGCCATCGCCCCGCGGTCGCGGGCCGCCCGCACTTCGTTGAGCGCATCGCGTGCCGAGAGGTGGACGATGTAGACCGGCACGCCGGCGGCCTCGGCGAGGCGGATCACGCGGCTGGTGGCCTCGCCCTCGAAGATCGGATCGCGGGCGATCCCGTGGTAGTAGGGATCCGTGTGGCCGGCCGCGACCTCGTCGGCCGCCACGACGTCGATTGCCAGGCCATTCTCAGCGTGCATCATGATCAGGCCGCCGTTCTTCGCGGTCCGCTGCATCGCACGGAAGATCGCCCCGTCGTCGCTGTAGAAGACACCCGGGTATGCCGTGAAGAGCTTGAAGTCCGGCACGCCCTCGGTGACGAGCCCGTCCATCTCGGCCAGCGTGTCGTCGTTGACGTCGCTCATGATCATGTGGAAGCCGTAGTCCACCACGGCGTTGCCCTGCGCCTTGGCGTGCCAGGCGTCCAGCCCGTCGCGCAGGCTCTTGCCGCGGGACTGGACGGCAAAATCCACGATCGCGGTCGTCCCGCCGAAGGCGGCCGCCCGGGTCCCGGTCTCGAACGTGTCCTTGGCGAACGTCCCGCCGAAGGGCAGCTCCATATGCGTATGCACGTCGATCGCGCCGGGAATCACGTACCTGCCGGACGCGTCGATCGTCTCGTCCGAGGTGATGCCGGCCGCCGTCAGGTCCGCACCGATGGCGGCGATCCGCTCGCCATCGACGAGGACGTCGGCCCGGCTCGAGCCCTCCGCGGTGACGATCGTGCCATTGCTGATCAGCGTGCGCATCGCTCCTCCTCCGTGGTGGCGCCCGTCATGGTACCGACTGGGCCACGGCTGACATGGGGATGATGCGAAACGACGGCGATGTGCTAGGGTCGCGAAATCGCCCACCGCCAGCCTCGCCGGGTGGCACCTCGATCCTGGAGCGTCCACGCATGAGCAGCCTCGCCATCACCCTCAACGCCGCCGGCGTCCAGGTCATGCCGGGCCAGGCGGCGAGCTTCAGCGTCGAGGTCCGCAACCTGGGCACGGTCGTCGACCGCTACCGCTGCGAGATCGTCGGCATGGACCCGGCCTGGGTGACCGTCAGCCCGGCCTCGCTCGAGCTCTTCCCGGCCCGCGAGCTCG
>Ga0137372_10007917_pt1 | contig 10264 bp, 12 predicted proteins | sample SagtaG_6_FD_104911 | JGI IMG/M metagenome (GOLD analysis project Ga0137372, IMG submission 104911) | Vadose zone soil microbial communities from Sagehorn Ranch, Mendocino, California, USA - Sage1_R_60_16 metaG | ecosystem: Environmental > Terrestrial > Soil > Vadose zone | place: USA...
CCCGGCCGCCACGTACTCACGGAACTGCGACGCCGAGTACAACGACTCACCGCCCGCGATCGGGATCGAGGTGGACGCGGCGAGCCGGACGTGCCCGGTCAGATCATCCGCCGGCAGCGGCTCCTCGAACCACGACAGCTCCACCGCCTCGAACGCCGCCGCCCGTCGGCGAGCCTCGGGGTAGGTCATCGACTGGTTCGCGTCGACCATGATGTCGAGCGACGGCCCGACCGCGTCCCGCACTGCTCGCAGCCGCTCCACGTCCTCGTGCAGACGGGGTTTCCCGACCTTCAGCTTGACCCCGGGCCAGCCCGCCTTCTGCGACGCCAGCGCACCGGCCACCAGCTGATCGGTTGTCAGATGCAACCATCCGCCCTCGGTGTCGTACAGCGGCACGCGCTGCCGATACCCGCCGGCCAACCGCCATAACGGCTCCCCGGTCCGCAGACACCGCAAGTCCCACAACGCGGTGTCCACAGCCGCCAGCGCGAGCGACGTGATCGCCCCGACGGTCGTCGCGTGGGTCGACCAGAACAGGTCCGACCACAGCGCCTCGACGTTCCGCGCGTCGGCGCCGACCAGTCGCGGCAGCAGATGGTCCCGCAGCAGCGCGAGTACGGCGGTGCCGCCCGTGCCGATCGTGTACGAGTACCCCAGCCCGCTCAGACCGTCCGATGTCGACAAAGAGACGAAGATCGTTTCCTGCTTCAGGAACGACTGCACCGCGTCGGTCCGGACCGTCTCGACCTCGAGGTCGACGAGGAACGCTTCGGCCCGGGTGATCGTCAAGGGCGGAACGGTCATGGGGCCCTCCTGGCCTGGACTGAGGAGCGTAAGGAGCGAAGCGACTGAAGCGACGAAGGAAGGCCAGGAGCCCAGGGCCCCATGACCCGCCGGCGCCGAAGGCCCGGCCAAAAGCATCGCTCCAGATCCTATAGGATATTGCCAACCTGATGCTGCCGCCTCACACTGGAGCCGTCAAGGCTGGCGGGGTAAATAAGTGAGTCGGGCAGAATAGGGCTCGGGAGGAGCGACTGTGACGGATGCGCATGCGGGTCTGGCGGGGCAGCTCTCGCGCCTGCCCCAGCGACAGGTGCTGAGCGACGACGTCTACGAAACGGTCAAGGGCCTGATCATGGACAGCGTGGTCGAGCCGGGCACCCGGCTGAACATCGACGCGCTGACCCGCGAACTGGGCATCTCGCAGACCCCGATCCGGGAGTCGCTGGCCCGGCTGGAGTCCGACGGCCTGGTGATCAAGGAGCCACTGCGCGGTTACCGGGTGTCGTCCCGGCTGACCCGGGCCGAGTTCGAGGACCTGTTCGAGTACCGGTTGCTGATCGAGCCGTGGGCGGCTGCGCGCGCCGCCGAACGGTCCGGCACCGACGACCTGGCCCGGCTCAAGGCCGAAATGCTGAGCTACACCGACGTACCGGACCGACCGGCGTACGAGAGCTATCGCGCGATGGCGGCGCACGACCAGCGCTTCCACGACCTGGTCCTGGAACTGTCCGGCAACGAGACCGCCCGGATGTCCTTTGCTCGGACACACTGCCACCTGCACCTGTTCCGGCTGTACTACGGTGGCGGCATCGCGACGAAGGCGTTGCGTGAGCACAAGGCTGTCGTGACCGCGGTCCGCAAGGGGGACCCCGACGAGGCGTCCGCGGCGATGCAGTCGCACATCGAGGCCTCCAGGGCCCGGCTCCGTCCCATGTTCGACCAGCAATAACTCACCAGGGAGACATCTGTGGAACTGCTGCGCCTCGGCGTGGTCGGCGAGGAGCGCCCGTACGTGCGCGACGCCGACGGCACCGTTTATGACCTGAGCTCCGTCACCGCCGACATCGACGGCACCTTCCTCGCGTCCGACGGCATCGCCCGTACCCGCGCCGCCCTCGAGAACGGGTCGTTGCCGGCCGTCGACGTCGAGGGCCTGCGGATCGGCGCGCCGATCGCGCGGCCGGGCGCGGTGGTCTGCATCGGCCAGAACTACGCCGCCCACGCGGCCGAGTCCGGCGCGGAGCCGCCGAAGCAGCCGATCGTCTTCTTCAAGCACCCGAACACCGTCGTCGGCCCGTACGACGAGGTGCTCGTGCCGCGCGGATCGACCAAGACCGACTGGGAGGTCGAGCTCGCCGTCGTGATCGGCAAGCAGGCCCGGTACGTCGATTCCGACGCGGAAGCGCTGGCATGCGTCGCCGGGTACGCCGTCTCGAACGACGTGTCCGAGCGGGACTTCCAGGTCGCGCAGTCCGGCGGGCAGTGGTCGAAGGGCAAATGCTGCGAGACGTTCAACCCGCTCGGCCCGGCGCTGGTGCCGGCGGACGAGGTCGGCGACCCGCAGACCCTCGACCTGAAGTCCTGGGTCAACGGCGAGCCGCGGCAGGCCTCGAACACCCGGGACATGATCTTCACCGTCGCCGCTCTCATCCGCGACCTCTCGCAGTACATGGTGCTCAGCCCCGGCGACATCGTGAACACCGGCACTCCCGAAGGCGTCGCGCTGTCCGGTCGATTCCCTTACCTGTCCCCCGGCGACACGATGGAGCTGGAGATCCAGGGCCTCGGCCGGCAGAAGCAGAGCCTCGGCAAGGCCTGACTGCGGTTATTGTCGGCGCGGCCCTCTAGGGTCGCGCCGTGACCGATCCACTGGACGACATCCGGACCTCCTACGACACCGTTGCCTCCTCATACGCCGAGCTCGTGCACGACGGGCCGCCTGATGAGGCGGCGAATCTTGACCTGTGCGCGAAGCTCGCGTCAGGACGAGTCCTCGATGTCGGTTGTGGGCCGGGGCGGGTGGCTGGGTTGCTCCACGACCGCGGCCTGGACGTGATCGGCATCGATCTGTCGCCGGGGATGATCGAGATTGCTCGGCGGGATCACCCGGGGCCCGACTTCCGGGTCGGGTCGATGACTGACCTTGACCTCCCCGATGGCGGGCTGGCCGGCGTCATCTCCTGGTGGTCGATCATCCACCTGCCCCGCGACGTGGTCCCGCAGGCAATCGCTGAGTTCCACCGCGTGCTGGCTCCGGGTGGCGTCCTCCTGCTCGGCTACCACGTCGGCGAGGAGTCCACCCACAAGACCTCCGGGTACGGCGGCCATCCGATGAACGTCCACGTCCATCGCTGGACCCCCGCCGCTCTCACCGAGATCGCCAACACCACCGGCTTCACGCCGTACGTCGATCCTGTCCTCCCCGACGACCGCCTGCTCTTCAGCAAGTAATGCGGTGGCACTTGCCCGCATCTTACGCGACGCTCTGCGCATGACTTCTCGAGTGCGCACGGTGACGTTCGATGCCCACGATCCCTACGAGCTGGCCGGCTTCTGGTTGCAGGTGCTGAAGGCGCCGCGGCCGGATGACGACGCGCCGGGTGACCCGTATGCCGCCGTCGTGACGGATTCGGTGACGTTGCTCTTCGAGCAGAACAACGACGAGAAGGCGGCCAAGAACCGGGTCCACCTGGACCTGGAGCCGGACGATTCGCGCGACGAGGAGGTCGAGTGGCTGCTCACCCTCGGCGCCACCATCGCGCACGACCGACGCGAGCCCGACGGCACCGGCTGGGTCGTCATGCTCGACCCCGAAGGCAACGAGTTCTGCGTACTGCGAAGCGCCGCCGAGCGGGCGGCAACGAGTTGATCAGAGGTCGTCGGCGTACGGGGTTTGGCCGGTGAAGGTGAGGCGCCAGTCGGTGTTGCTGGCGTCGACGGTCAGGTCGTAGCCGTCGCGGTGGGCCGTGACACGGTAGCGCCCGTTCTCGACCGCGGACTCGACCTTCCAGCCGCGTGACTCCAGGGTCTCGGCCGCGAAGCCGATCAGGGCCTCGGGGTCGGGAGACGTCGGGTCACCGGTCTCGACCGTGATCGTGCACACGGACTCCGGGCCGCGGTCGTCCGACAGCGCGCCCTGATTCACCGGTCCGAGATCCTGTGTCACCCTGGGCGCCTGGTCCGGTACGACGGTCGCCGCGACCGCGAGCAGTTCCGAACGGAGGAAGTTGCGGGCTTCGGTGAGCGTCACAACCCCGTCATACACCAAGCCTGGCAACTCTGGCGACGCCAGGTAGCGATTCGCCGCCTGGTAAGCCCTTTCGGCGCCCCCGGCAACAAACCGGCGGACGGCGTACTACCCGGTGATCTCCGGCGTTTCGCCCGCCACCGTGAGGCGCCAGTCGCCATCCCAGCCGTACACGGCGATCTGGTAGCCGTCCCGCGAGGCGGCGACGCGGTGCTGACCGCCCTCCACCGACTCAACCTCGGTCTGCCAGCCGCGCGCGCTCAATTCCGCCGCCGCGGCCGCGACCTGGCCGGCCGGGTCGACCACAGCCGGGTCGCCGTTCTCGACCGTGATCGAGCAGATCGTGGCCGGACCACTTCCGTCGGACAGCACGTTCGGATTCACCGGTCCGAGATCGTGCGTGACCACACCCACCTGACCGGGTACGGCCGCCACCGCCAGCAGTTCCGCCCGGAGGAAGTCCCGGGCCTCGGTCAACGTCATCGGGCAGGTCCTTCCGGTTGGCGCGACGCGCCGCTGTCGCGGCGGTTCCGGGTTCCGTCGAGGGGCTTCTTCGCGGCCGGTGAGCTGACCTTCTTCAGCGCCATGACGCCGTCGAACACCTTCGCCAGTGGTACCGCCGCCGGGCTGTGGCCAACTGTACGCAGCGGCTCGGCCCAGGAGACCCCGCGGACCAGCACCTGGGTCTCCTGCTCGGGCGTCGTACGTACGGCCGGAGTCACCGCGGACAGCTGACCGCGGCCGATCCGGGCGATGTTCTTGAAGGACTCGCTGTTGAGCTCGAAGTAGCTCACGTGCCCGCGGACGTGGATCGAACCCGACTCGGTCTCGAACCGGAACACGTCAGGGAAGTCGGCCGGATCCGGCCCGTCCTTCTCGAGGTAGGAGATGTAGTCGCCCTTGGCGCGGGCCACGAAGAGCTGAGTGCCAGGCGGCGTGATCCGAGCGGCCGAGGTCACGCTCTCGTCGATGCCCGGACAGCCCACCAGCACGGCCCGGTCCGGGGTGACTCCGTCCGGGTTCCGCGGATCGACGCCGGCCATCAGAGCCCGGCCGAGCACCTGCGAGCCGTAACTGTTCCCGATGAACGTCGTCTTTGCGTACTGCGCCTTGATCACGTCGAGGCCGGCCTCGAAGCGGGACAACCGCGGCAGGGCGGCCCGGGAGCTCTGGGTGGACATCGCCTCTTCCAGCCCGAGCGGCGAGTCGTAGTCCTTCCACACCACCACCGCGTTGCGCGGCCCGACGGCCTGCTTGAGCGCCTGCGCCCGGTCCATCTGGGCGCGCACCCTGTCGAGGTCGTTGTTCATCACCGGGATCAGAACGACGACGTTGTGGGCCGTCTCCAGCTCGCCGAGCACCTCGATCACCCGGCCTTGGCCCTCGACCTCGGCGTACAGGAACTGCCGCGGTGCCATCAGCTCGACCCGGCTCCCGTCGGGCGCGATCTGCAGGCCCTTCGAGACTGGCTGCAGCATCTCATCGACGGTCTCCAGCCGGGTGCGCTGCGCGTCGGTCGCCTGGTTGCTCTCGACCAGGGCACGCAGTCGCTGCTGCCAGGCGACCAGGATCAGCTGGCTGGCGCGGTACCGCAGCTGCGGCGGCGCACCGTCCAGCCCAGCGACCAGCTTCGGCTGGGACTCGGCGAGCGCGCGAGCCGACTGCAGCGGCAGCGTGCGGAAGAAGTCGCGGACCTCGCGGGCGGCCACCTTGTGCGGCAACTGCAGGACGCGCACCGCCAACTGCTCCAGCCGCTGCTCGGTCTCGCGCATGATCGTCCCTCGGTCCCCAGGAGACATCCACCCAAGTGGTTGCCCGTTAACCGAAAACGGTAGATCAGTGGAAGGCCAGTGACCACGTACCGGCGTGCAGGGAAAGTCTGACCGTGGCAAGCGGCCGGACGTCCACATGCCGCAACGACTCCGCGGGCGCGTCGAGGACGTAGAGCACGATCGCCCGGACCACCGCCGGGTGTACGACGGCCACGACCGTACGGCGTTCGTCGTACCGCTGACCGAGGTCCGCGAGCCAGTCGGCAACCCGAGTCAGCACGTCGTTCTCGGTCTCGCCGCCGGGTGTCGCTGTGTGCGGACGCTCGAGCCACGCGGACACCCGCTCAGGGTCGGCCGCCAGCAATTCCTCGAGGCCGCGGCCGGCCCATTCGCCGTACTCCCGATCCCGCAACGCTGCCTCGACGACCGCGGTGAGGCCGAGGGCTTCCGCGGTTCGTACGGCGGCCTGCTCCGGCCCGGCGTACGCCGCATCGGCCTCGACCTTCAGCTCGCGAGCAGCCTTGAGGCTCGACGCGTCCGGCTCGGCGTCACCACCGAGGACCAGTCCACGCAACGCGGGCGTCAGGGCATGGGCGACGAGCGTCACCGTGGTCAAGCAGCAACCACCTTCTGTCGAAACAGTTGACGATCCAGCACTGCGGCGTACCCGAAACCGAGCAGGATCCACAGTGTCGCCTGCGTACCGAGCGAGGCGAACCGGAACTGCCACAGCAACGTCGCGGGGAACGACCCCGGTACCTCGTTGATCGTCGGCAGGATCAGGTATGCCGCCACGATCGTCGCGAGGAAGGCGGCTCCGCCGACCGCCAACCGGGCGACGTCGCCGAAGCGATCGGCCCAGCGAGTCGCGGCGACCCCGGCCCACACCGCGAGCAGGCCGATCACCAGCGTCAGCAGGTAGGTCACCGTACGACGGGTGATCGTGTCCGGGTTACCGACCGCCGGAGGGTTCGGTGGGTACTTCAGGAACGGAACCAACACGATTCCGACGAACCCGGCCGCAGCCAGGCCCAGAGCGGCATACGAGTCGTTGTTGGTCCGGAGCTTGCGCCGGAGCAGGGTGAAGGCGACGGCGAAGATGCCGCCGAGCGCGACGCCGTACAGGCTGGTGGCGAGGAACAAGCCGGCCCGCTGGCCGTTGCGGCTGACGAGCGGCTTCTCCTCTTCAGCGGGTGAGGCGTCGCCATGGTCATGAGAGTGCGCGGCACCGGCTTCTTCGATTGCGATCGCGGCGTCGACGTGCGGTTCGCCCATCACGTACGCGAAGGTTCCGGCCAGCAGGCCGGCGAAGAGTCCGACGATCAGTCCGCGCACCAGGAGCGATCCGAAGGTGCGCATGTCGTCTAGTGGCAGGGCACACCGAGCAGGTGGCGGCCGTCGTGCATCAGCTCGTGCAGGTACATCCCGGACCGGGAGACCGCACCCTGGTCGAACCCGACCAGATACGCGAGCAGAAGCATCAGGCCGACGCTCAGCAGTGCTGCGGCGAGGAGCCGGGGTGAAGGAGCCGGTACGGCGATCGTGCGGGCAGAAGCTGCCATCTGAACCTCCTGGGGAAGTGCGCGTCCCCTTCGAAAGGCTGCTGGTGCCCGAGCGTCCTGACTTACGAGCAGAGCTCGCTCACAGTGGCGCGGCCGTGCCGGACTTTCACCGGCTTCCCTCTTGGCACCGCAGATTGTCCCCCGAACCGTAGCGGTCAGGTTCCCGCAGGGTCAACGCGCGGTGTCCCGTGATGCCGGTTACTTGAACGATGGCGGCGCCCAGGTGCGTGCATCGCAAGGCGGAGAGGCGTCCTCGATGCGGGTTTCATCGTGGACGCCTCTCCAACGCAGCGAGGTGCGTTCCTGGGCGCCGCCAGCGTCAAGGAACCGGCATCGCGGGACACTAGGGCGCGGCGGTGACGTATCCCACCGGCTGAATTCTCCGGTGCGCGTCGGTGGCCCGGCACCTACTGTGGGGAGATGCCGTCCGCTCACCGCCTGGTCGCGTTCGCGATCACCGCATTCATCATCATCGTCGTACCCGGCCCGAGCGTGTTGTTCATCGTCGGCCGCGCGCTCGCCGTCGGGCGCCGGGAGGCCGTGCTCACGATGGTCGGCAACACCATCGGCGCCGCGGTCCTGCTCGTCGCCGTCTCACTCGGCCTCGGCACGCTCATTGCCGCGAGCGCGATCGCGTTGACTGTGGTGAAGCTGGCGGGAGCGGCGTACCTGATCTATCTCGGCGTACAGGCTGTGCGCAGTCGCAAGTCGCTGGTGGCGGCGATGACTAGTGGCGTGAAGCCGAGCAACAGCCGCCGTACCGTGCGCCAGGGGTTCATGGTCGGCGTCACCAACGCCAAGACAGCGGTCTTCTTCGCCGCCGTACTGCCGCAGTTCGTCGACAAGAGCGCCGGCAGCCCGGCCGCGGTCCAGATCCTCATGCTCGGCCTGATCTTCATCCTCATCGCGCTCTGCTCCGACAGCGTCTGGGCCTTCGTCGCCGGCACCGCCCGCGAGTGGTTCGCGCGCTCTCCGCGCCGCCTCGAACTCGTCGGCGGCACCGGCGGTCTGATGATCATCGGCCTCGGCGCGAGCATCGCCATCACCGGCTCTAAGGAGTAGTACGGCGACCAGCCTGTACGCCGAGCAGCGCGAGCAGAGCCGGCAGACCGAACGCGACCAGGTACGCCGTCACCGCCGAACGCGGCTCGAGTACGGCGAACAGCGAACCACCGACAGCCAGGACAGTTGCTGTCGACAACGAGTCGCTGAGCTGGAGAGCTGAGCTGTTGGCGCCCTGCTCGTCGCGCTCGGAGTACTCGAGCACCAGCACCGACAGGGTCGGGAAGACCGTGCCCATGCCAAGGCCGGTAAGGCCCCAGCCGAGGATGCCGACCACGACCGGGACGTTGTCGTTGAGGGTCAGCACCGCCGTGGCGATGCCGAGCACGATCGCGAGCATGCCCGCCTGCAGGAACACGGCGTGCGAGAACGGCTGGTTGGGGCGACCCCTGTACCAGGACGCGGCGCTCCAGCTCAGGGCACTGACGGTCAGCACCAGGCCGGCGAGTGCCGGGGACAGACCGCGTTCCCGGGTGAGCATCAGCGGGAGGAACACCTCGGCGCCGAAGCCGGCCGCGGCCACTAGTCCGCGCAACGCGACGACCGAGGGCAGGCCGCTCTTGAACGCGAACGTGCAGCTGGGGAGGAGCTTGGGCGCGAACGCGACCACACCGGCCAGGCCGATGGCGAGCAAGACCAACTGGAGTACGCCACGCTGCTGGCCGCCGTAGTGGAGCAGGCCGACACCGACCGCGGCCGCGATCGCCCACATCGCCCGCTTGTCCCAGAGACGCCCTGGCCGGGCTTCATGGGCGTTCGCACGGGCGAGGCCGGGACGCATTACCAGCGCGGCCGGGATCCCGATGGCCGGTACGGCGAGGAAGACGATCCGCCAGCTGGTGTGTTCGACGATCAGGCCGGCGATCGCGGGACCGACCAATGAAGGGACGACCCAGCCGGTGGAGAAGGCCGCGAAGATGCGTGGCCGCAACTGGGCGGGGTAGAGCTGCCCGACGACGACGTAGAGGGCGACCGTGAGCAGACCGGAGCCGAAGCCCTGGATGATGCGGCCGACGACCAGGACCTCCATCGTCGGCGCCAGGCCGGCGATGATCAGGCCGGCCAGGAACCACGCCGTACCGTGCCAGAGCGGGCGGGTCGGGCCTTTGAGATCGCTCCAGGTGCCGGAGACGACCATCGCCACGACAGCTGAAGCGAGCGGGCCGCCGAACGCGAGGGCGTAGAGCGAGAGCCCGTCGAGCGCCTGGGCGACGGTCGGCATCGCGGTCGTCACGGCGAGGGCCTCGAACGCGACGAGGGTGATCAGCGCGACCATCCCCACCGTCAGCGCGCGGTACTGCGGAGACAGCACGCCTTCGGCTGCTGGCTCAGGATCCGTGCTCACGTCGATCGGGTCGTCGGCAGTTGTCGTCATGCCGAGAACCCTCCAACATCAAGCGCACTTGAAGTCAACCGCCGTACTTCAGGTGCGCTTTAACCTGAGCACCATTTCGCCGGTCAGAGGACAGCGGCGAGGACCAGGGCCGCGATCGGTGGGACGGCCTGGAGGGCGGCGGGCTGAACCATGCGGCGGTCGCACGCCACCAGGACGATGCCGGCGCCGGCCATGCACGCGCACGCGAACAGCGCGATCGCGTGCCCTCGGTTACCGCCTGCAACGAGCCCGCCGAGCGCACCCAGCGCGAGGAACAGGTTGTAGAAGCCCTGGTTGAACGCCCACGGCCGCGCGACCGCCGCCTCGCCGTCGTCCTTGACCAAGAAGCGCCGGTACGTGCTCGGCCTCCGGAACAACAGGCTCTCCATCGCGAACACCGCCAGATGAAACACCCCGGCCACCACCACAAACACCTGCGCGATCAGACTCATCCGCGTCCTCG
>Ga0137372_10007918_pt1 | contig 10264 bp, 6 predicted proteins | sample SagtaG_6_FD_104911 | JGI IMG/M metagenome (GOLD analysis project Ga0137372, IMG submission 104911) | Vadose zone soil microbial communities from Sagehorn Ranch, Mendocino, California, USA - Sage1_R_60_16 metaG | ecosystem: Environmental > Terrestrial > Soil > Vadose zone | place: USA: California...
ATCTCTGGCTTCCATTTTCCCTATTGTCTTCTCTCCATACCCAGCCTCCGAGAAGTTCGCGTGACTCGTTATCGCTTCCCGCCACGGTGCGCACATCGGCGGCATTCCAAGGACGGCGACTGCGCGAAGTGCTTCTTCCTGTTCTCAATCCTTTTTCCTGGCGAAGCGCGGATCCTGCGATTAGATTGGGCAGGGCAACGGCTTGGGAAGAGGAAGGAAGCGAAGAAGCGGTACCCAAGGGGCAGAAAACGCTCCTCGCGGACGACAAAGAATGGCCGCTCCTGGAATTGCGCGACATTGAGTTTGTGGTTGCGCAGGCGGCCTCTTAAGTTACGGCCATGCCCCTACCTGAAGGCTTACTGAACCCCATCCCCGGGGGAAATCCCAGCGGTCAGAACCTGCGCTACGATCCGGTATACGATAAAATTCGCGAAGCCCGCCGCGCTGAGGAAGAGCTCCAGCTTTCCGAGGAAGCCTCCAAGAAAGACGTTTGGGCGCGTGCCATCAAAAAGGCTGATTTTGTCCAAGTCCTCAAACTCTCCACCGAAGCTCTCTCCAAAAGAACCAAGGACCTGCAGATCGCTGCCTGGTTGACGGAAGCTCTGCTAGTGCAAGAGAAAATCGCCGGCCTGACTCAGGGTATCAATCTCATCCGCGGCCTGCTCGAGAATTTCTGGGACACTCTTTACCCCGAGATCGAAGACGGCGATCTCGAAATGCGCTTTGGCCCGCTCGAGTGGGTTGGCGCCCGGCTTGATATACAGGTTCGCAGAGTTCCTCTCACCAAAAATAAGCTCGATTGGTTCAAGTTTCAGGAATCGCGCCGCATCGGTTACGAGGCTGACGCACAGGGCAACGATGCAAAAATGGCGGCGCGCCAGGCGGCGATCGAGGAAAAGAAATGCACCGGAGAAGAGTTCGATGAGGCAGCCAGAAACACGGGCGAGTCTTACTATCGCCAACTCACGGCGGACCTAGCGGTAGCAGTTGAATCGGTCAACGCCCTTGAAACGCTCTGCAACGAAAAGTTCGGGCGTGAGGCTCCCAACTTCGCGAACCTGAAGAAAGCCGTTGAGGATCTTCAAGACACCGTCCGGGAGTTTTGGAAACCGGCGGAAGAGAAAGAACCAGGGGCTGAAGTCGCGACGGAGGAAGCAGAGGCGGTGTTTTCCGACCAGGAAGTCACGGCCCCCGCGCGCAAGCGGGCAGTCGCATCGGAAGAACCGGCCGATCCCGAAGACGCAGTGCGCCGAATGGTTGCTCTGGCCCGCTATCTCCGTGTTGCAAATGCGGCCAGCCCAGTGCCTTACATGGTTCTGCGTGGGCTGCGCTGGGGCGAACTGCGTGCCAATGGTTCCTCACTGGATGGTGCGTTACTCGAGCCTCCGCCCAGCGAAACTCGGCAGACATTGAAAAAATTCGCTCTCGAAGGCCAATGGAGCGAGTTGCTCGAAGGTGCGGAAGCTGCCATGAGCCTGCCCTGTGGCAGAGGCTGGCTCGATTTGCAGCGCTATACAGTCCGCGCCTGCGAAGGTCTGGGCTACGAAGCGGTCGCCGCTGCGGTGCGTGCGGGATTGCGCTCGCTCCTTGGGGATTATCCAGATCTAGCATCCGCATCGCTTTCCGACGATACACCGGCGGCCAACAATGAGACGCAAGCATGGATTCGCGAGAGTATTCTGCTTCCACCGCCCACCTCGCCGGAACCGGAGATCGTGGTCACGCCGCCCGCGGTCGGCATTGCGGCTGTCGCAGGCAATGGCAGCGCATCACCCGACGTGCTGCAGCTTGCCCAGCAAGCTGCGCGCGAGGGACGCATCCAGGACGCGGTCGAACTTCTTTCGCGGGAAATTGCCCAGGAGCGTTCCGGACGCGCTCGTTTCCAAAGAACAGTTCAGCTTGCCGCGCTCTTCCTTTCCACAAAGCATGAGCGTATCGCTTATCCGATTCTGGCGGAGCTTGCCGACGAGATTGACCGGCGCAAACTCGAGGAGTGGGAAGAGTCCTCCGCGCTGGCGCATCCCCTGGCCCTGCTCTTTCGCTGTATGGATAAACTCGGCCACGACGACGCTGCGAAGCAGAAAATCTATCAGAAGATTTGCCGGTTGGACCCGGTGCAGGTGCTTTCTGGCATGAGGTAAGAATGGCGGAACGAGAAACAAAGCGCGAACTCCTCGGGCCGGTTACTCTTTCGGTTTTGGACCGGCTGCTCGACGACGAGCCCAAATCCAAGGTGGAAGGTCCGCTCACACACAGCAAGTCGCTGGCCCAATTAAAAGTTGCCATCCGCCGGGACTTGGAGAACTTGCTGAACACGCGTTGTACCATCGAGCCGCTGCCCGAATCGAGCGCCGAAACGCGGCGTTCCGTGTTCAACTACGGAGTCCCGGATATTACGGAAATCGGCCAGAATTTTCTTTACGACAAGGAGCGTTTGCTCGCGGAGATCGAAAGCGCAGTGAGGTTGTTTGAGCCGCGGCTTGACGGTGTAAAAGTTGCCGTTGTTCCCGCTACCGGTGCTGCTCGCGTAATGCGATTTGTTATCGAAGGCATGCTCAAGATCGATCCCGCGCCCGAGCACATCGTTTTCGATGCGGCGCTGGAACTAACCAGCGGGGAATACCAGCTCATAGGGGACGCCAGTGCGGGATGAACTGCTGACCTATTACGAGCGCGAACTCACGTATCTGCGTCAAATGGGCGCTGATTTTGCGGAGAAGTATCCCAAGGTAGCGTCACGCCTGCTTCTGGAGCCCAATCGTTGTGAAGATCCCCACGTGGAACGATTGATTGAAGCGACCGCGTTCCTGGCTGCGCGCGTCCACCTGAAAATTGACGATGAATTTCCGGAAATCACGGAAGCCCTTCTCACCGTTCTTTATCCGCATTACATCCGGCCGATTCCCTCGATGACGGTGGTGCAGTTTCACCTGGATCCGGAACAAGGCAAACTCTCCGGCGGGTTGCCGATTCCCCGTGGTTCGATGCTCTATTCCAGACCAATCGAAGGCCACCCCTGCAAATTCCGAACGTGTTACGACACCACCCTCTGGCCCCTCTCGATCGCAGAGGCTCAATGGCTCACGCCGGACCGGCTGAGGCCCGCGATCAAGGCTGCGGAGGCTGCCGCCGCGCTGCGTGTTGAGGTCAGCTGCTTGCCCGACGCCGATTTCAGCAAGATGCAGATGCGGTCGTTGCGCTTCCATCTGAATGGCGAAAGCAATCTCGTTCATGCCCTTTACGAAGTGCTCTGCAACAGTTGCACGCAAATCTTGATCCGCGACTTGACACCCAATTCACGGAAACTGCCGGTCGTGCTCCCCGCGAGTTCCCTGCGCCCTGTTGGATTTGAGGATGATGAGGCGCTCCTGCCCTATCCGCGGCATTCCTTCTCGGGTTACCGCCTCTTGCAGGAATATTTCACGTTCCCGGAAAAGTTCTTTTTTCTGGACCTTAACGGACTCGAGGCATTGGAGAAAGCTGGTTTCGGACCGCGAGTCGAGATCATCTTTTTGATCTCCAGTTTCGAACGCGCCGAGCGCAGCCAGATGCTCGAGCTGAACGTCTCGGCGAAGACTTTGGGTCTGGGGTGTTCGCCCGTCATCAATCTCTTCCCCTTGACCGCGGAGCCCATCCTCTTGGATCAAACGGACTTCGAATATCCCGTGGTTCCGGATGTGCGCCGAAGACACGCTCTTGAGATTTTCTCCATCGATGACGTCATATCGCCGGACCGCGACACTCATCAGATCCTGCAATTTGAGCCCTTTTACCGTTTTCGCCATGCCTCGTCGCGCCAGCAAAAACGCCAGCAGGCTTTCTGGTACGCCAGCCGCCGGCCTTCGCAGAGGAGGAACGACGAAGGCACGGAGGTCTTCCTTTCTTTGATGGACCTTACTGGGAGGCCCATGAGGCCGGATGTGGACACCATTACGGTTCACTGTACTTGCTCGAATCGCGACTTGCCCTACCGCTTGCCGCTCGGGAACGAAGCGGGCGACTTTGAATTGGAGGGACTCGGGGCCGTGAAGCGCATTGTGGCACTGCGTAAACCGACCGCGACAGTCCGCCCACCCACCGGCAAGGGCGTTCTCTGGCGGCTCATTTCTCATCTGTCGCTCAATTATTTGTCGCTCGTGGACGAAGGCAAGGATGCCTTGACGGAAATACTGCGCCTCTACAATTTCAGCGAGTCCGCCTTTCACGAAAAGCAAATTGCAGGCCTGTTGACTTTGAAAAGCCACCGCCACTTCGCCCGCGTCATTTCCGAGAACGGAATTGGTTTTGTGCGCGGCAGGCAAGTCGAAATCGAATTCGATGAGGAGCAATACGTCGGCGGCGGCGTCTACTTGTTCGCCAGCGTGCTCGAGCATTTTCTGGGTTTGTACGCCTCTATCAACAGTTTCAGTCAACTGTTGGCGCGGACGCGGCAGCGAAAGGAGCTCTTACGGCAATGGCCGCCACGAGCGGGCCAGGCGATACTGCTCTGAAGCAATCGCTTGCGCCTTCCGACCTCGAAGCCCGGCTCCGAGAGCAGCCGTACGCCTTCGGTTTCTTCCAGGCCGTGCGTCTGCTCGAGCGGCTTTTACCGGAACGCAAACCAGTCGGCAGGTTTGTCAATCCTTCCGAGGAAATTGCCCGCTTCGGCTCTAATCCCTCACTGGCTTTCCCGGCCAGCCAGATTCAATCGCTCGAATGGAACGCGAATAAGCCCCACCAGATGAAGGTTAACTTCCTCGGCTTGATGGGGCCCGTGGGGGCGCTTCCCCACTGGTACACAGGACTCATCGCCGAACGGCTGCGGGCCAACGACAGGACGCTGCGCGACTTTCTCGACATTTTCAATCACCGCTTTATTTCTCTCTTCTATCAGGCCTGGGAAAAGTACCGCTTCTCCATCGCCTATGAGCGCGGCGAGCTGGATCGCTTCTCCCACCTCTTGTTGGACCTGATCGGCATGGGTACGGAAGGCCTGCAGGAGCGCCAAGCCGTCCCGGATGAAGCCTTCCTTTTTTTTGCCGGGATTCTGGCCCAGCGGCCTCGTTCGGCCAAGGCCCTGGAAATGATCCTTAATGAATACTTCGAAGTCCCTGTCAAGGTGCAGCAATTGCTCGGCGGATGGTTCCGGCTGGATTCCGCGACCGAGTGCCGCTTGGGTGACCGGGAGACTCCTTCCGAACAGCTTGGGCAAGGCGCGGTGGCCGGAAATGAGGTCTGGGACCAGCAGGCCCGCGCGCGAATCAAACTCGGGCCCCTTTCGCTCTCTCAGTATCTCGATTTTCTTCCGAATGGCTCCGCGTTCCAGGCTCTGCGCGGGTTGACGCGCTTTTTTTCCAACGACGAAATTGATTTTGAAGTGCAGTTGGTTCTCGAGCGGGATGAAGTGCCCGCCTGTGAATTGGGCTCGGAAGGCGACGAATCTCCAAGATTAGGCTGGGTAAGCTGGGTCCGGTCCGGCCCCATTCGGCGGGACCCTGAGGACACAATCCTGGCTTTGTAATTAGAAAGGACGGACCATGGCCTCCAACTTGAAAGGGCTCATCGGAAAACTGAACGATACCGCGCGCACTGGCCTCGAAGCCGCAGCGGGTTTCTGCCTGTCGCGAACTCACTACGACATCGAAATCGAACACTTCTTGATGAAGTTGCTGGAAGTCACCGATAGCGACTTGCAGCACATCCTCAAGCATTTCGCGGTCAACAAATCGCATTTCGCGAGCGATCTCACTTCCAGCCTTGACAAGCTCAAGACCGGCAATGCGCGAACCCCTGTTTTCAGCCCTTCGCTGGTGCAAGTGTTGTCGGAAGCGTGGACCACCGGTTCGCTTGATTTCGGCGCCGCGCAGGTGCGTTCCGGCTTCTGCATCCTGGCCATCGCCGCCTCTCCGGATTTGGCGCGCCTGATGCGCGAAGTCACGCGTGAATTCCAGAAGATCAGTGAGGAAACGCTTCGCAAGAATTTCTGGAACATCGTGGCGGGCTCGCCGGAGGATCACGAGACGGCTCAGGCCGCCGATGTCCCGGGCATGGCCCCAGCCGGTGCCCCCGGCGCTCCTGGCGGCGGCAAAACGCAGAATCTCAATCAGTTCACAATCGATCTCACTGCCAATGCGCGCGCGGGGAAAGTGGATCCCGTCCTTGGACGCGACCACGAAATTCGCCAGATCATTGACATCCTCACTCGCCGCCGCCAGAACAATCCCATTCTCACCGGCGAAGCCGGTGTCGGCAAGACCGCCGTCGTCGAGGGCTTTGCGCTGCGCGTGGCTGCGGGCGACGTCCCTCCGCCGCTGAAGAATGTCACCATCCGTTCTCTGGATCTTGCCCTCCTTCAGGCCGGAGCTGGAATCAAAGGAGAATTCGAGAATCGCCTGAAAGGGCTTATTGAAGAGGTTAAGTCGTCCCCCACGCCAATCATCCTTTTCATTGACGAAGCCCACACCATGATTGGCGCCGGCGGCGCCGCCGGTCAGGGCGATGCCGCCAATCTCTTGAAGCCGGCGCTGGCGCGTGGTGAATTGCGCACCATCGCGGCGACCACCTGGTCGGAGTACAAGAAGTATTTTGAGAAGGACGCGGCCCTTGCGCGCCGTTTTCAGGTGGTCAAGGTTGAGGAACCGGCGGAACAACAGTGCATGGTCATGCTCCGCGGCATCGTCGGTGCCCTCGAAAAGCATCACAACGTCCGGATCCTTGACGAGGCCGTGCAATCGGCTACCAAATTTTCTCATCGCTACCTCGCGGGCAGGCAATTGCCCGACAAGGCCGTGAGCGTTCTGGATACCGCGTGCGCCCGGCTGTCTCTGGGACAAAATGCAACGCCGCCGCAAATCGAAGACACAAGCCGCCAACTGGACGACTTGGAAGTACAACAGCGGGTGCTTCAGCGCGAAGCCGCCGTGGGTTCCGATCATTCCGAGCGCCTGGCAGCCATCGCCGGACAAAAGACGGAGCTTTCGGCCCAGCTGAAATCCCTGCAAGAACGGCGCGACAAGGAAGTGAGCCTCGTCGGGAAAATTCGTGATGTCCGTACGCAGCTTGAGACGGCCGCGGCCCCGCGCGCCGCCGCTGGTAACGGAGGTGCCACCGCGGCTAAGCCCGCCCTCGACACTGCGGCGCTACAGGCCGAACTCGCGCGCCTCAACACGGAATTGGATGCCCTCCAGGGTCAAAACCCTCTCATGCGTGTGTGCGTTGACACGCAGATTGTTGGTGAAGTGATCTCCGCATGGACCGGCATTCCTGTCGGCAAGATGCAGCAGGATGAAATCAACACCGTTCTTTCCCTGAAAGACCTCCTGGCCGCGCGTGTCATCGGCCAGGATCACGCCCTCGATGCCATCGCCCAGCGCATTTCCACCGCCCGCGCGGGCATGGATGATCCGGGCAAGCCCGTGGGTGTATTCATGCTTGTTGGTCCGAGCGGCGTCGGCAAAACGGAAACCGCGCTGGCTCTCGCCGATCTTCTCTATGGCGGAGAACGCAACGTCATCACCATCAACATGTCCGAGTATCAGGAATCCCATACGGTTTCGAGCCTCAAAGGATCGCCGCCGGGGTACGTTGGTTACGGCGAAGGCGGCGTTCTCACCGAAGCCGTCCGCCGCCGCCCCTATTCCGTCGTCCTTCTCGACGAATGCGAGAAGGCTCATCCCGATGTTCTCGAACTTTTCTATCAAGTCTTCGACAAAGGCATGATGGAAGACGGCGAAGGCCGCGAAATCGATTTCAAGAACACCATCATCATTCTCACTTCCAACGCTTGCACCGATCTCTTGATGAAACTCACCGCCGATCCCGAGACCACCCCAAGCCCCGAAGGCTTGGCCAAAGCCATGAAGCCCGAGCTCAACAAAATCTTTAAGCCCGCCTTCATGGGCCGCCTCGTTACCGTGCCTTATTTCCCGCTGCGCGACGAAGCCATGAAGACCATCGTCACCCTGAAGCTCCGCAAGATTCAGCGCCGCATCCGCGAAAATCACAAGATCGAGCTGAACTACGATCCCGCGGTCGTCGCTGAAGTCGCCAAGCGCTGCACCGAAGTCGAGTCCGGCGCCCGCAACGTCGACAACATCCTCACCAACACCATGCTCCCCGACATTTCGCGCTATCTTCTGTCGCGCATGGCCGAACGCCAAAAACCGTCAGCCATCCGCGTCTCCGTCGCCGATAACGGCGCCTTCGCCTACGCATAGAAGGAATATGAGCAGTTGATCCGCAGGAGTCATCCAAATGGGTGGTAATCGACCTCCGGGGCCGACGTGCCAAGTTAGGCGACCGCTTAATGTTCATGACGGAACTCTTTGCCGTCAAACTTCGCCCGCTCCAGGCCCCCTAAGGTCGGCGCTTTCGGCTGTGGCCAACCTAGTTGACAATAGCACTCGAGAAGCTAAGGAATGGATGTGGGAACATGAATGGACGTTCAACTACGGCAGCGTAGAGAGCTCAGCTACGAGATCGTTCCGTGACGTCCCCGCGTATGCAGAAATGATTCAGGTCTGTCTGCCCCTTCTCAGCCATGTTCGGTTCGTGGCCGCTACCTTCCAACGCCCGCGCAAGCATGGAACGAAGATCGATGAGCTCGTGATACATGACACTGGCAGCGGCCAACCGCACTTCGAGAAAAGCGTACGATATCTCGCTAATCCCCAAGACGGCCGAAAGGTTTCCATTCACTACCTGATTGGGCGCGAAGTGGGGCAAATCGTCGCCATGGTCCCCGAGGAGAAAGCGGCTAACCAAGCGACGGTACACAACGACCGATCGATTGGCATCGAGTTATGGAAGATGGAGCATGATAAGGCGGACTTCACTGATTGGCAGTATGAGGCAATTGCTCAGCTGGTCTACGACATACTGTTACGACATAAAATCCCGAAGAAAAACATTATCGGTCACGGCAGCTTTGATCGGAGCAGACGAGGCGAACCCCATGGCTTTGAGTGGAACCGTTTCTATATCCTGCTGGAGACGCTGAATGAGCGCGTGAAGGAGTTCGACCCGCAATTTGCGATCTTCTGAGGTCCGCCTGAACTATCTGTTCCTGGCCAGGCGGCAATGGGCGACTTGATTTCGAGTCGATGCCGTTCGGTTCCATTGAAGTGGCCGCATATCGGGGCTAAGAGTTGCTGATATTCGGTCGGAAAGTAAAGAGTCACTTTTCTGACCAAACGTCACTATCTAAGGAGAATCTTCTGGTTGCCTTGTTCCAGTAAGAAGGGAGCTTTCTGAATATGCCCTACACCCAAGAGAAGCGTCTCATCACCATCCAGTCCCCGCTGGGCAAGGACGCTCTTCTGCTGCTTGGCCTCAGCGGTCACGAAGGCATATCGCAGCTCTTTCATTTCTCCGCCGATTTGCTCTCGGAAAATCACTCTATCTCCTTCAAAGACATCGTCGGAAAGCAGGTCACTCTCCAGGTCCATCACTCCGGGGATGACCAGCGCCATTGGAATGGCTTCGTCAGCCGTTTCGCTTGCGTGGGCGGCGACAATCGGTTCAGCTACTACCGCGCAGAAATTGTTCCCTGGCTTTGGTTCTTGACGCGCGCCGCCGATTGCCAAATTTTCCAACAAAAAACAATTCCCGAAATCGTGAAAAAAGTTTTTCAGGACCACGGCTTTCAGGATTTTCAGGATCGCACCCAGGGTAGCTACCCCCAGCGTGAATACGTCGTCCAGTATCGCGAGACTGCCTTCAATTTTGTTTCTCGCTTGATGGAAGAGTGCGGCATCTTCTATTTCTTTGAGCACGATCAAAATACTCACAAGCTGATTTTTGCCGACAAACCTCAAGTGCACAAAAACTGCCCGGTCCAGCATAAAGTGCGCTTCAACTACTCACCCGGCAGCACGTTCCTGAAGGAAGATATTGTGGGGAGCTGGGGCGCCGAGCAGGAGTTGCGGCCCGGCAAGTACGCTCTCACCGACTATAACTTTCAGACGCCGAACACGTCCTTGATGGCCAACGTGCAGACCGTCGCCGAGATCGGTGGCAACACCAAATACGAAATTTATGACTATCCCGGCATCCACATTAATAAATCCGAAGGCGACACCGTCACCAAACTTCGCATGGAAGAAGAAGAAGCCGCCCACCACTTGGTCACCGGTTCCGGCAACTGTCGCTCTTTCGCCCCAGGTTACAAATTTCATCTGGACGAGCATTCCCGCCGGGACCAGAATGGCGATTATCTTCTGACTGAAGTGACCCATTCTGCGTCGGTCGGCGAGAGCTATTCTGGTTCAGGTGGCGGTTCCGAGGA
>Ga0137372_10007922_pt1 | contig 10262 bp, 6 predicted proteins | sample SagtaG_6_FD_104911 | JGI IMG/M metagenome (GOLD analysis project Ga0137372, IMG submission 104911) | Vadose zone soil microbial communities from Sagehorn Ranch, Mendocino, California, USA - Sage1_R_60_16 metaG | ecosystem: Environmental > Terrestrial > Soil > Vadose zone | place: USA: California...
ATCCTGGCGCGAGGTCGCCGGGGCCGGCTTCGTGATCGCCGGCGCTGCCAAGGTCATCATTGCAGCGATGATCGGCTTGTTGGCGTCGATTGGGTCCGTGCCAGCCGCATCGACGCGCAGCGCGCTCGGTGCCGCCGTCGCACTCTTTCTCTGCACGGCGCTCGCCGACAGCCACGCGGCGGCGCGGCTCCGGGACAACGGCCTGCCGCTGCTGGCTACGGGCGCGCACGAGCTCGGCGCCGCACTCTGGCTGGGTGGGCTGCCATGCTTCTGGTGGGCGCTGCGGCGTGCCGGGACGCGCGAGCTCGCGAGCCGAATCGGCAAGCGCTTCTCGGCGCTGGCAATCACGGGCGTCGCACTGATCCTTGCCGGCGCCGCGATATTCGTCGCCATGTACATCGGCTCGATCGATGCCGCGTACGGCACCGCCTACGGCGCGATGGCCTTGACGAAAAGCGTCCTGCTGGGAATGTTGCTGCTGCTGGGCTTCGCCAATTTCCGCGCGGTCCGTCGGGTTGCCGCGGGCGGCACAGCCCTTCCGCGCGTCCGTCGCTTTGTCGAAGTGGAGATGGGTATCGGCTTTGCAGTGCTGATGGCGGCAGCGTCGATCACGTCAATGCCTCCTGCCGTCGACTTGACCCAGGATCGCGTCACGTTCTCCGAACTGGTGGAGCGGATCACGCCGGCGATACCAAGGCTTACAAGTCCGGAACATGCGACGCTGGGGATTCCGGCACTGCAGGCGCGTCTCGACGAAAAGAGACGCGCGGAGCAGGAATCGCCAACGGTGCGCGCTTTCGTGCCGGGCAGCGGCACGCTGCCCCCGCGCAACCTGGAGGACCTCGAGTGGTCCGAATACAACCACCACTGGGCGGGGTTGCTGGTCGCGGCGATGGGGCTCGCCGCACTTGCGCAGCGCAGCGGTCGTGCGCCGTGGGCGAAACATTGGCCGCTGCTGTTTCTCTTGCTCGCAGTGTTCCTGTTTCTGCGCGCGGATCCCGAGGTCTGGCCGATGGGCGAGATCGGAATCATCGAAAGCTTGAAGGACCCCGAAGTGGCGCAGCATCGGCTGTTCGTGCTGCTCATCGTCGCTTTCGCGCTTTTCGAATGGGGCCTGCGTACCGGCCGCATAGACTCGCATAAACTGACGCGTATCTTTCCGTTACTGATGGCGCTCGGTGGCACGCTGTTGCTGACGCATTCGCACGCGCTCGGCAACGTGAAGGAAGAGCTGCTCATCGACATGACACACATGCCGATCGCCGTGCTTGGGATCAGTGCAGGTTGGGCGCGCTGGCTCGAGGTCGAGGCGCCGGAGGAAGAGGGCCGTTGGACCGGATGGCTCTGGCCAGGTTGCTTTGTGCTCATCGGACTGCTGCTGCTCGGCTATCGCGAAGCGTGAGGCCATGATTGCAACAGGGATCGACGCTTGTCCTCGGTGATCATGCAAGTGGTGGCGGCTTGCGCGCGCCGTCCTTGGCTCGTGGTCGTCGTCGCCGCGGCGCTCGGAGGCGGCGCGTTCACCTATAGCGCGAGTCACATCGCGATCGATACCAACAGCACCAGGCTGATCGCCGAGGATGTTGCTTGGCGCAAGCGCGAGATGGTCTTCGATACAGCCTTTCCGCAGCGCGCGGACCTGATCGCGGTCGTCGTGGACGGCGCGACGCCGGAGCTTGCCGAACGGTCGACTGCCGCATTGGCGCAGCGCCTGTCGAGTCAGATTGGGCCTTTCCGTGCCGTATGGCGCCCGGATGGCGGGGCGTTCTTCGATCGTGCGGGCTTGCTGTTCGAATCGACGGCCGACCTCTCCCAGACGACGCAACGGCTGATCTCGGCGCAACCTCTGCTCGGCAGCCTTGCCGCGGATCCCAGCGTGCGGGGGCTGATGGACGCGCTGGCGCTCCTCGTCGAAGGCGCGCAAGCCGACCCGACACGATTCGACGAGCTGGCGCAACCGCTAGTCACACTCGCCGACACCTTCGAGGGCATCGTTGCAGGGCGTGTGCCGGCATTTTCCTGGCACACGTTGATCGCCGGGCGCGCTCCCGAACCGCGCGAGCTGCGCCGCTTCATCCTCGTGCAGCCGGTACTCGACTACAGCGCGCTGCAGCCGGGCGAACGTGCCCGTGGGGCGATTCGGCAAGCTGCGCGCGAGCTTGGACTCGACGCCGATCCATGGGTCCGGGTACGGCAGACGGGTCCGGTACCGCTCGCCGACGAGGAGTTCGCGACGCTTGCCGATGGCGCCGCGTTGAACGCGACGATCATGATTGTTGCCGTGGCGGTATTGCTGTGGATCGCCCTGCGATCCTGGCGTCTCATCGTCGCGATCATGCTGAGCCTCGGCGTCGGGTTGATCGTCACGACGGCATTCGGCCTCGTCGCGTTCGGCTCGCTGAACCTGATCTCGATCGCTTTTGCGGTGCTCTTTGTCGGCCTGGGCGTCGACTTCGGTATTCAATTCTGCGTGTGCTATCGCGCCAAGCGCTACACCGGCGACGATCTGCATCTTGCGCTGCGCGACGCCGGCGGAGAGGTCGGTGGCGCGTTGGCGCTTGCCGCCGCCTCGATCGCGGCGGGCTTCTACGCTTTCCTGCCGACCGAGTATCGCGGCGTGTCCGAGCTGGGCGTGATTGCCGGTACCGGCATGATTGTCGCGTTCATCGCCAGCGTCAGCCTGCTTCCCGCGCTGGTGGCGCTTTTGCGACCGCCGGGGGAGCGCGCCCCCGTGGGCTACGCCGCGCTCGGTCCGCTCGATCGGTTTCTGACGCGGCGTCGCTATGCGGTCCTTGCTGTGGCGGGCATCGTCGCGGCAGGCAGCCTGGCGCTGTTGCCACGGCTGCAGTTCGACTTCAATCCGCTGCATCTGAAGAGCGCGAAGGCCGAATCCGTGGCGACGCTGCTCGATCTGATGCAGGATCCCAATACGACGCCCAATACGCTTGACGTTCTGGCGCCTTCGCTAGCCGACGCAGCCGCGCTGGCGCGGCGGCTCGAGCAACTACCCGAAGTCGATCACGCCATTACGCTGGCGAGTTTTTTGCCCGACGGACAGAACGAGAAGCTGGCACTGATCGAGGACGCAGCGCTATTGCTCGACCCGGTGCTGAATCCGGGCCGAGCCAAGCGTCCACCGAACGACGATGAAACCGTGCGCGTGATGCAGCGTACGGCGCAGTTACTCGCGCAGGCTGCGGCCGCCCATCCCGGAACGGCCGTTGCTGCCGCTGCGCTGCGTCTCGGCAAGGCGCTGCGGACGCTGGCGCAGAGTGAACCGGCCCAGCGCGAGCGCGCGCGGGCGATGCTGATTCCAGGCTTGCTTGCTACGCTCGATCAACTGCGGGCCGCCATGCAGGCCGGCCCGGTGACGCTCGCGACCTTGCCCGATGACCTCAAACGCGACTGGATCGCGTCCGATGGACGCGCGCGGATCGAAGTGTTTCCCAAGGGCGACGCCGACGACAACGAGACGCTGCGGCGATTTGTCGACGCAGTCCGGGCGCTGGCACCCGAAGCGACAGGCGCTCCGGTTTCGATCCAGGAATCGAGCCGCACCGTCGTGCGCGCTTTTCTGCAGGCGGGGTTGTGGGCGTTTCTAGCGATCACCGTTCTACTCGCGGTTACTCTGCGCCGGGCGACCGACGTGGTGTTGACGCTCGCGCCGCTCGTGCTGTCCGGGCTCGCCACGCTCGGCATCTGCGTCGCCATAGGTCTGCCGCTCAATTTCGAGAACATCATTGCACTGCCGCTCCTGTTCGGCATCGGCGTCGCATTCAATATCTATTTCGTGATGGCCTGGCGATCGGGGAAACGCGAGCTGCTGCCATCGAGCTTGACGCGCGCGGTGATCTTCAGCGCGCTGACCACAGGGACGGCGTTCGGCAGCCTGTGGCTGTCGCATCACCCGGGGACCTCGAGCATGGGCAAGCTTCTGGCGCTGTCGCTCGCATGCACGCTGATCTCGGCGCTGCTCTTTCTGCCGGCGCTGTTGGGAGAACCGCGGCTGCGCCGTTGAACGCTCGCAGGACGGGTCGCCGACCCCGCGTTGTTGCGTGAGGCTAGCGGGATTGCGGTGCGCTTGCCGATCTCCCGCTTCGCACACGCATTTCGGCCCACTGCCAGGCGATCAGCCCCGGGAAGAAAATGATGACGTCGCGCAGCCGCCGCGCCGTTGCGAGCGCCAGCGCGGTCGTGGCGTCGATGCCGAGCACCGCGCCGATCACGACGAACCCCCCTTCTTGCACGCCAAGCGCGCCAGGCACGATAAACGCCGCGCTGCTCATCGCCTGGATCAATGCCTCGATCACGAGCGCATCGAGCACGCTGCGCTCCTGACCCAGGAAGTGCAGCGCGAGCCAGATCTCTCCGGCTCCGAGGACCCAGCCGGCGAGCTGCCACGCGAAGCAAGCGACGACGTCCGGGCGACGCGCGTACACGGCGCGAAGCGCCTGATCCAAGCGCAGCGACTGAGTGTGCGCCAGGCCCAACCGACCCGCGAAGAGCCGGTCGAGAACGCGCGTGAGGGCACCGAGCGCGCCCGCGCGCTGTGCAAGCACGAATCCCGCACCCAGCGTGATCATGCCGACGACACCCGCCAGAACCTGCGCGATGGCGGTCGACGTATGGCCGATTGCGAACAGCAGCGCCAGGCCGAGCAACGCGAAGCTGGCCTGGCTCAAGACCGACAGTGCCATGTCTGCCACCAGGCTTGCCGCCGCTTCGCTGCGGCGGGCGACATGACGCCGGACGATGCGATAGGCGACAATCTCGCCGCCGATGCGCGCGACGGGCAGGAGGCCGTTGACCGATTCCCGGACCCAGGTCGCCCAGGTCAGGACGCGCACGCCCGGACGCTGCCCCTCGCGCAGGAGCCGGCCCCACGCGCGGGCGTTGGCGATCATCGGCAAGGCATGGAAGAGCGCGGCGAGAAACAATCCAGGACCCGCCGCGATGACGAGGGCGACGATGCCGCCGACATCCTCGAGGGCGAACAGCGTCACGGCCAGCGCGAGACCCGCGATCGCCAGCACCGCTCCGATGTGTTTCATGCCGCTGCGAAGTCCAGGAATCCGCCCGCTTGCGCGCCCGTTGCCTGAACAAGCTTTTTGATGTCGGGTGCCATCAGCGCCGCCAGCTCGTCATGGTAGCGGTAACCGTGCGCCGCGCCGGCAAAGCTGTCGGCGGTTGCCGGGTGGAAATAGATTTCTGTGAGCCCGTCCGGCAGATGGCGCAAGATGCCTGCGATTCGCTCCGCGGTCATCGCGCCAGACCACGCCAGGCCGAACACGTGGTCGGGCGTGGTCATGCCGCGTCGGCGGACCCGTCTCCGGAGAAGAGCGGTCCACGGGGCCACGAGCCACTTACGCCGGTACCGCGTGCGGGATTCGATGCGGGCCAACATATCCCGGGGTTCCCGAGGCGCGCGTACCGTGTTCAAGCCGTAGCGTTTGCCGATGTCGAGCATCTGGGCGCAGACGATCGGGTGCAAATGAAAGTGATGGTGGGCATTGACGTGGTCCAGCGGCAGACCGGTCGCTCGATAGGCGCGGAACTGGGCCTCGATTTCCGCTGCGAGTTGCCTGCGCACGCGCGGCCTGAGGAAGATGGCGACGCCCGTCATCGCCAGGTCGCTGCGTAACCGCGCTTGCGCGTCGACCAGATCCGGAATGCGTTCCGGCGGCAACACCGACGGGCCATCGACGAGCACGAGGTGCAGACCGACGCGAAGCGACGGCAGACGGCGCGCGCGAGCGACCGCATCGCCAACCGCCGCGCCGCCCACCATCAAGCTTGCCGACGTGAGGATGCCGTTCGTGTGCGCGAGCTCGACGCCTTCGTTGACCTCCGGTGCCAGGCCGAAATCATCGGCCGTGACGATCAGACCCTTTGGATTTCTCAGTGCGCCGTCTCCCGGCGCTCGCGCAGGAAGTGAAAGAACTCGATGCCCTCGCGCAGTCGACGCTTCATCATTTCCGGGCTCTTCACCATCTCGCCGACGATCGATGCGATCTTGCCGCTGCGGAAATAGAAACGCTTGTAGAACGTCTCCACCGCATCGAAGATTTCGGTGTGACTCAGATGCGGATAGTGGAGCGGAGCGATCTGCACGCCATGCGCGTCGACCAGCTCGGCGTTGGCGCTGTCGAGCCAACCGTTGTCAAGCGCCTGGCGGTGGAGATACGTGCCCGGATAGGGCGCCGCGAGCGACACCTGGATCGTGTGCGGATTGATCTCTGTGGCGAAGCGTATCGTCTCCTCGATCGTCTCCCGGGTCTCGCCGGGAAGCCCGAGAATGAACGTCCCGTGGATAGTGATACCCAGCTCGTGACAATCCTTGGTGAAGCGGCGGGCGAACTCGATCCGCATGCCCTTCTTGATGTTGTAGAGGATCTGCTGGTTTCCCGTTTCGTAGCCGACGAGCAACAGGCGCAGGCCGTTGTTGCGCAGCACCTTGAGCGTCTCGCGCGGGACGTTTGCCTTGGCGTTGCACGACCAGGTGACGCCGAGCTTGCCGAGCTCCTTCGCGATCGCCTCGGCGCGGGGCAGGTTGTCCGTGAACGTGTCGTCGTCGAAAAAGAATTCCTTCACCTGCGGGAAAGCTTTCTGTGCCCAGGCGATCTCCTCGACGACGTGCCCGACGCTGCGCGTGCGATAGCGATGTCCGCCGACCGTCTGCGGCCACAGGCAGAACGTGCATCGCGATTTGCAGCCGCGTCCGGTGTAGAGCGAGAGGTAGGGATGCTTGAGATAGCCGATGAAGTAATTCTCGATCTTGAGGTCGCGTTTGTACACGGGCGTAACGAAAGGCAAGGCGTCCATGTTTTCCAGGATCGGACGCGCCTCGTTGTGCACGATGCGGCTCGCGGCGTTGCGGTAGGACAGGCCCGTGATCCTGTCCCACTCGCGCCCTTCGGCCACTTCCTTGATTGTGAAGTCGAACTCGTTGCCGGCGACGAAATCGACCGCTTTCGATGCGGAGAGGCTTCCTGCCGGATCGACGGCGACCTTGGCGCCGATGAAGCCGGCCTTCAGATCGTGGTTGACCGACTTCATGGCCTCGATCGCCTTGATGTCCGACGCGAAGGAGGGAGCGGACGTGTGCAGCACGACCAGATCGAAGTCGCGCGCCGTGCGCGCGACGTCGGCGAGCTTGAGGCCGTGCGGGGGCGCGTCGACAAGCTTGCTGCCCTCGACCAGCGCCGCCGGCTGGGCGAGCCAGGTCGGGTACCAGAACGAGCGGATCTCGCGCCGCGCCTGGTAGCGCGACCCGGCACCGCCGTCGAACCCGTCGAACGACGGCGCTTGCAGGAAAAGCGTACGCATCATGCTTTCGGCTCCACGACGGACACCAGAGTGCCATCCGCGCGAACTTTGTAGCGCTGGCCGCGCCAGCTGACGACGTCGACAAAGAAGCTGGCGACGTACACTACGAATGCCAGCAGATCGCGCACGGGACCAAGCCACCAGCGGCTCGTGCTCACGTGCAGAGTATGATCAACTTGCAGCTGCAGGACAAGACGGCAGGCGATCGCGGCGACTATGCTGCCTCCGCCGAGCGCCCCGAGGCCGTTTAACGACGCGCCAAGCAAGGCGAAGGGCAGCGGATGCGTAATAACCATGCCAGCGTAGCCCGCCGGGCTCACCGCGCGCAGCGTCCGCGCCCAACGCAACTCGTGGCTCCAAAGCTCCATGAAGCTTCGTTCCGGGCATGCGTGCTCGACGATCCAGCGCGGAATTGCGACGCGCATTCCGATCCCGCGGACGGCTTCGCCGATCGCGTTGTCGTCCGCGAGGTACTCGAGAAACGCGTCGAAGCCACCGATTCGCTCCAGCGTTTCGCGGCGCATCGCGATCGTCGAACCGAAGCACGGCCGTGCCAAGCCCAGCGCAAGGCCAACCAGCACATTGGGCAGGAAGTCGTAATCGATCGCCATGCTGGCAAGCCGCGCCCAGAGGCTGGGCACGGGCGTGCCGCGATACAGGCAGGTGACCAGCCCGACGCCAGGCTGTGCGAGTGTCGCGACTGTCCTCGCGAGATAATTGCGTTCGACCGAAACATCGCTGTCCGACAGCACCACGACGTCGTGGCGGATACGGCCTTGCAATCCGATCAGCGTGGCAACCTTGGGGTTCGGTCCAGCCGGACGCGTCGACACCAGCAGTTGCAGATCCGCGCCGGGTCGTTCGGCGATCAGGCGGTCGACAACCGCAACAGCCGGATCGTTCGCGTCCTGCACGCCGAACAGGATTTGCACCGGGCCGGGGTAATCCTGATCGCAAAACGATGCCAGTTTGTCGTGCAGACAGGGTTCGGCGCCGTGCAGTGGCTTGAGGATGGTGATGCTCGGAAACGCGTTGGCTTCGCTCGCGTCTTCGCCTGTGAATCGGCGCATCGCCGCGGCCGCGATCAGGGCATAGACGCAACCCGTGGCCGCCAAGACGAGAAAGCCGGCTACGAGCCAGGGTGTGATTGCGTCAAGCATGAGCGTTTAGCATCGGGTCTTTCGCAGGTGACCAGCGTGCACTAACCTATGCGCCTTTACGACAGTAGTTGCAAAACAACGCGCGAACGTTCCGTCATTCTCGGCGCGTTTTTTCCCTCTCGCGCGATGGCGGATGATGCATAACGCCCTTCGACATACCAAGCCGTGCTGCCCGCAGGCAAGAAATGCGCGGAGTCGGGACAGTCTTGCAGCGCTGGCACTTTGCTGTGTGCTTTCAGGCTGTGCCAGCCTGCACGGGGGCGAGCGAGGCGAGCCCGACGATCCTCTGGAGCCGCTCAACCGCGCCGTGTTCGACGCCAACACGGCGCTGGACGACGCGATCATACGGCCGCTCGCCGAGGCGTACCGCACAATCGTTCCTCCATTCGTTCGCGATCGCATCCGGTCGGCGATCGATAATCTCGCGGAGCCACGGATTTTCGTCAATGACCTGCTGCAGCGGCGCCCTGATGCCGCAGGTATTACCTTCGCGCGCTTCTTTCTCAACACGACTGCGGGGCTGGGCGGCATGTTCGATCTCGCCGCGGGGCAGGGTTTGGCGAAGCAGTCGGGCGATTTCGGCCAGACGCTCTATACCTGGGGCATCACCGACGGGCCGTACGTCGTGTTGCTGTTTTTCGGGCCGTCGAACTTTCGCGATGCATTGGGCCTGGGTGTTGATTTGGCCACCACGCCGCCCGCGCTCGTGGTCACGGGTCACGCAGGCACCGTGACCGGCCTCGCGGTCGGCACGGTCGACGGCATCGACCTGCGCGCGCGGAACATCGAGACGCTCGACGAGATCAAGGCCAGTGCGCTGGACTTCTACGCGCACCTCAAGAGCATCACCAGGCAGCGGCGCGAAGCGCAACTGCGCGAGGCGAGCCGCGTCAACCAGGAGCCGCAGGAGCTGATCGACCCGGGTACGCCGTCCAACGGTTCGACGGAAGAGCGCCCGCGCTGAGCACGGTCACGAGATTCGCGGCGCGTTGCAAGAACAAACGGCGCGTCAGCGGCGGACCGATTCGGCTTCCGGCGCCGGAGCACGCATCAGCTTCTCGGTCTTTTGGCGGAGACTCTCGATGAGCGTGCTCGATCCGCCGGACTTGAGGATCGCGGCAAACTCGGACCGCCTCGTCGCAAGCTCGCTGATTGTGCCGGTGAGATAGACGTCGACAACCTTCCAGGTCCCGGCCGAATCGCGCATCAGATAATTGAGCGTGATCGCCTCGCCGTTCGACTGGAGTAGCTTCGTGTGCACGATCCGCCCGGTAGCGCGCGCTTCGCTGACAGGCTCCACTTCGAAGCGTTCTCCGGAATAACTGTCGAAACGGCTGGCGTAGGTTGCAATCGTCATACGGGTGAAGCCGTCGATGAGTGCAGTCTGCTGCTCGGACGCGATCGAGTTCCAGTCGGAGCCAACCGCGATGCGAGTCATCGCCGGGAGATCGAAGGTTGCCCGAATGGGCGTCGCCAGCTTCTCGTAGCGGCCGCGGATACCCAGCTCCCGCGCCTGCTTCATCACCGCCACCAGCGAGTCGTAGAATGCGCGGACCTGCTTGGCCGCCGGATCGCCAGGTTCGCCCTCCGCCCAACCCGGCGTTGTGTACGCGCCAAGCAACGCGGCGCAGGCCAGCACCAACCGGCGCCGGTTGAGGTTGCGCGTCATCCTCTCCGTTTCACTCATCGTTAGGGACGCATTGTAATTCTGCGGAGGCCTTACGGCCCGGATAGAATAACGGATGGTTTCGCTGACTTGTGCGGACATTCTTGCGG
>Ga0137372_10007929_pt1 | contig 10259 bp, 11 predicted proteins | sample SagtaG_6_FD_104911 | JGI IMG/M metagenome (GOLD analysis project Ga0137372, IMG submission 104911) | Vadose zone soil microbial communities from Sagehorn Ranch, Mendocino, California, USA - Sage1_R_60_16 metaG | ecosystem: Environmental > Terrestrial > Soil > Vadose zone | place: USA...
GCGGTCAGCCCGAACGCCGCCACCGCCGCGGAGAGGCCGTCCGCGCTGGCGATGCCGAGACCGGAGTCGAATCCGCTAGGCCAGCCGCGCTCCAGCGTCCGCCGGATGCAGAGCAGCGCCATCGGTCCGACCGGCGCCGCGATGGCGAGCCCGATCAGCAGTCCCCGCTCGAGGAAGGCCAGCTCGCTGGCCACCGGGGCTCCGCATCAGGAGCGAAAGCCTAATCGCTACTGGCCGCTGCCGACCACGTGGACCCAGGTCAGGCCCGAGTTGAGCTCGATCACGCCGCCCTTCTCGTCCGTGAACCAGACCGGCTGGCGGTTGTCGTAGAAGGGCTGAGGCCCACCGGCGCCCATGTGCCAGGTGGCGTGGACCGCTTTCCCGTTCGACCAGATGTCGGCGAGGCCGGTGCCCAGCATGTCGTACCAGACCGAGTGGGCGCCCCCATTGTCGTCCTCCACCCAGCCCGCGTCGTGGGACCCGACGTGCATCACGACCACGTTCTTGGCGTGGACCTGGGTGTGGTACTGGTCGTCGATGAAGGGAGTCCCCTGGTCGGTCCGCAGGTACTGCTTGATGCTCGCGTCGTAGGCCCAGCTCACGCCGTGCTGCGGCACCGAGGGCGACCCGTCCGCGGCCTGCGCGAAGTCGATGTCGGCGTGGGGCGGGTCGACCTGATAGTTGGGCGGCGGCAGGTGCCACTCATCGCGCAAACGGACCGCGTTGTCGCCGGTGGTATAGACGTTGTGCGGCGCGGGCTTGAAGTCGACCCGGAAGAAGTGGTTGCCGCGGTCGAAGTCGTTGATCGAGCCCGGCACCAGGTAGGGGTCGTAGAACATGTAGTGCAGCGTCCCCACCGAGGCCCCGCTGCACATGGTCTCGCCGCCGAAGGCGAAGCCCAGGTAGGGATTGATCATGCGGCAGCTGCGCACCGGCCCGACCAGGCCCGGCGGCTTGTTGAAGTAGATCGCGGTCATCCGGCCGATCCCGTACTCGCTGATGTACTCGTAGACCATGTCCGCGTCCTGGAGGCCGGTCTGGTTCCGCGCGGGGCCGGAGTTCTCGATCACGATCTCGATGGGCGGTACGGTCTGGAAACCGGGACCGATGTTGCTACTGGGATTGGACGGCAGCAGGGCCTGGGCGGTGACCGTGGCCTCGAGCTTGGTGGTGAGGGGGTCGCCCTGGGTGCTGGTGGCGCCGTCGCCGACGCTGACCGTGAACGGCTTGTAGGGATAAGGCAGCACGCCCAACGTCACCGACTCGCCGTTCGCCGCCCACTGCAGGCGATCGGCGGGCAGCGGCTGGCCGCTGATGTTGACCGTCACCGTGGCCGGCTTCATCGCCGTCGTGAAGGCGATCGCCAGCTTGGAGGTCTGCCGCATCGATACGTTGGCGGGATCGGGCGCCGGTTTGTCATCCACGCTCAGGCCCGCGATTCCGACCCTGGGTTGGGTGGTGAAGGTCGTCCTCCAACCATGCAGGGTGGCCGAGTGCTTGCTGTTGGGGACGTCGCCCAGCACCAGCGTGTAGCGCTTGTCGGCCGTCCAGCCGGGGTCGAGGGGGGTCACGATCAGGCGGTCGCTCTTCTTGGTCACCTCGTAGCCGGCATTGAGGTCGAAGGTGACCCGGGTCCTGGACAGATCGACCGGCTGATCGAAGCGGACGGTCACCGGCTCCTGGACCCGCACGTGGTCGGAGTTGGCCACGTCGAGGTGCGCGTGAACACCGGCAATCGGTGAGTTGAGCACCAGGACGGTGATCCCGATCGATGCGATGACGGCGATGAGCGCCGCGGCCCACAGCACCTGAAGGCGCGTGGGCCGATATGAGGTCAGCGAATGCAAGACGTTTTCCGAGGGTACCAAGCCCCGCCGGGAGACCGTCGCGGCGGGCGTCCATACAATTCGGACCAGGTTGGCCGAGGAGTTCACCGCTCGCACCGAGGACCTCAAGGCCCGCCGCGAGCGCAACCTCGGGATGGGCGGCCCGGAGCGGATCGCCCGCCAGCACGAGCGGGGCAAGCTCACCGTCCGCGAGCGGATCGACCTCCTGTACGATCCCGGGACCTTCGTCGAGTTCGGCCTCCTCGCCCACCAACAGTCGCTGCGCGGGCAGGCGGTGTCGGATCCCGGCGAGACGCCGGCCGACGGCGTGGTCACCGGCCACGGCCTGGTCGAGGGCCGCCAGGTCTGGGTGATCGCCTACGACTTCACGGTCATGGCCGGCTCCATGGGCCAGGTCGGCGAGCAGTTCAAGGCCGCTCGCGTCCGCGAGCTGGCGGTGCGCTACCAGAAGCCGATCGTGTGGCTCCTCGACTCCGCCGGGGCCCGCATCCAGGAGGCCGCCGGGTCGACGTTCGCGGGTTCCGGCTATCTCTTCTACGACCAGGTCCGGATGTCGGGCGTGATCCCCCAGGTGGCGGCCATGCTCGGGCCCTGCGCGGCGGGCACCGCCTACATCCCGGGGCTGGCCGACTTCGTGCCCATGGTCAAGGGCACCAGCTCGATGTCCCTGGGCGGGGCCCGATTGGTCAAGGCGGCGACCGGCGAGGACGTCACCGACCACGACATGGGCGGGTCCCAGGTCCACTGCTACGAGTCGGGGGTGGGGGACAACGAGGTCGCCGACGACGTCGAGTGCATCGCCACCGTCCGCCGCTTCCTCTCGTACCTGCCCTCCAGCAACACCGAGACGCCGCCCGCGCTCGAGGCCGACGACCCGCCCGACCGCATGGTCGAGGGGCTGGAGAAGATCGTGCCCGCCAGCGCCCGCGCCGCCTACGACGTGCGCAAGGTGGTCAAGGCGATCGCCGATCGCGACTCTTGGTTCGAGATCAAGCCGACCTGGGCCAAGAACATCGTGATCGGCTTCGCGCGGATCGGCGGCCGCGCGATCGGCGTGGTCGCCAACCAGCCGATGCAGAAGGGGGGGATCCTGGACTGCGACGCCGCCGACAAGGCCGCCCGGTTCATCCGCATGTGCGACGCCTTCAACGTGCCCCTGGTCTACCTGGTCGACGTGCCCGGTTTCCTGGTCGGTACGGCGGTCGAGAAGCAGGGGATCATCCGCCACGGCGCCAAGATGCTGTTCGCGACCAGCGAGGCCATCGTGCCCAAGATCACGGTGGTCATGCGCAAGGCCTACGGCGCCGGCTACTTCGTGATGTGCGGCAAGGGCTATCACCCCGACCTGCTGGTGGCCTGGCCCTTCGCCGAGATCTCGGTGATGGGGCCTGAGGGGGCGGTCAACATCATTTTCAACAAGGTCGTCGAGCAGTCGGACGACCCCGAGGCCACGCGTAAGCGGCTGATCGAGCAGGTGCGGGAGACGATTAGCCCCTACATCGCGGCCGGCTGGGCCATGATCGACGACGTGATCGACCCCGCCGAGACCCGGCGGGTGATCCACCAGGGCCTGGTCCAGGCCGAGAGCAAGAGCATCGACACCCCCTGGCGCAAGCACGCCAACATGCCGGTATGAGATCCCCACCAGATCTGGCGATCTTGCGGGGGGCCCGATGACGCTCAAATGCCTGGTCAGCGCCGCCCTCACCGGGGTCCTCGCCCGGCGCGACCTCTGCCCGGCGATCCCGTACACGCCGGCCGAGATTGGCGAGGAGGCGCGGCGGGCGGCCGAGGCGGGCGCCGCCATCGTCCACATCCACGCCCGCACGCCCGAGGGCGGCCCCGACTGGAGCCCGGCGACCTTCCGCGCCATCTTCGAGGAGGTGCGTGCGCGCACCGACGTGATCGTCAACTTCTCGACCGGCGCGGTCGGCATCCCCAAGGAGGAGCGGATCGCCCACATCCGCGAGCTGAGGCCGGAGATGGCGGCCCTCAACATGGGCTCCATGAACTACGCGCTCTTCTCGAAGAGCCGCCGCGAGTTCATCGTCGACCACGTCTTCGCCAACCCCTTCGGCGACATCCGCTTCTTCCTGGAGACCATGAACGAGGCCGGCGTGCGGCCGGAGATGGAGTGCTTCGACAGCGGCCACATCGGCAACACCGCGCCGCTGATCGAGCTCGGCAGCCTGCGCCCGCCCTACCAGTTCAGCCTCGTGATGGGGGTGCTGGGCGGGATCCCGGGCACCGTGCGCAACCTGGTGCACCAGGCCGGCTCGCTGCCCGCGGGCTCGCACTGGCAGGTGATCGGCATCGGCCTCAACCAGTGGTCGCTGGCCGCCGCCGCGATCGCGATGGGCGGTAACGTCCGCGTCGGACTCGAGGACAACTTCTACCTGGAGGAAGGAAAGATGGCCCGCAGCAACGGGGAGCTGGTGGAGAAGGCAGTGGCAATGATCCGCCAGGAGGGCCGCACGCCGGCCACCATCCCGGAGGCCCGTGCAGAGCTCGGGCTGCCGGCCGAGCCGCGGCGCGTGCAGGCGCACGCCTAGATGGCGACCGAGGTCAAGGCGGAGCTGGTCGGCAACGTCTGGAAGGTGGAGGCCAGGGCCGGGGACAAGGTCGAGGAGGACGACATCCTGGTCATCCTGGAGTCGATGAAGATGGAGATCCCGGTGGTCGCACCGGTCGCGGGGACCGTGCGGGAAATCCGGGTCAAGGAGCAGGACGTGGTCAAGGAAGGCCAGGTCCTGGCGGTAATCGAGTAATGGGTCAGGTTTCGGGGGTCTCGGTCAAGGTCCAGGAGCCGGCCGCCCAGGTCGTCTACTCGGACGTGGTCCTCATCAACGGCTCGCCGATGGGCTTCGTGTTGAACTTCGGCCAGTGGGCGCCCGAGGAGCCGGGCCTGGTGCGGGTCTACTCGCGGATCGGCATGAGCCCCAACCATCTGAAGCTGCTGGCGCGCCTGCTGGCCGAGAACGTGGCCGGCTACGAGGCCGAGTTCGGCGAGATCGTGGTCGGCGACAAGCGTACGGCGCCGCACAAGCACATCGGCTTCGAACCGGTCGACGCTGCGACTCCCCCGGCGCCTGCTGGCGGTAGCTGACGCCGTCCCGCCCGGGGCGGCGGTGGCCGACGTCGGGTGTGGGGACGGCCAGCTGGCGGCCCACCTGGCCGCGCGCGGTCACCGGGTGGTGGCGACCGAGGCGCGGCCGGGACCGGCGGCGCGGGCGCGGGCGCGGCTGGGCGAGTGCCGGCTGGGCGACGGCCTCGAGCCCCTCGTCCCGGGCGAGGTGGACGTGATCGTGGTGGCGGGCTTGGGCGGCGGCACCATCGCTGGGCTGCTCGACCGCTCGCCGGCGGTCGCCGCCTCGGCCGGGCTCTGGGTCCTGCAGCCCATGCAGCGCGCCGATCGACTGCGCGCCTGGCTGGCTGGCGAGGGCCACCTGGTGGAGCGCGAGGTGGCAGCGGCCGACGGCAGCCGCCTCTATACAGTGCTGATCGTGAGGCCGCGACCGAGTTGAACGCCGGCGAGCTGGTGCTCCGCCACGCCCGAATCGACGAGCGCATGCGCAGCCTCACCGGCGAGATCGAGCGCCTGGAGGGGGCGCTGGCCTCCAACCCTCGCCTGGACCTGGCGCGGGCCCGCCTTGAGGAGGCGCGCGCCGCCCAGCACGAGGTCCAGCACCGGCTCCGCGAGAGCGAGCACCAGGTCGAAGACCACCGGGCCCGGATGCGGGCCCGCGATCGCGACCTGATGAGCGGCCGCATCCGCAACCCCACCGAGCTCACCCTGCTCTCGACCGAGGTCCAGCACATGAAGGAGCGGCTGAGCGTCGAGGAGGACGCCGAGCTGGAGCTGATGGAGGAGCTTGAGGGCCGCGACGAGACGGTGCGCCGGGCCGAGCTGGAAGCGCAGCGGATCCAGGCCGAGTCCGAGGCTTCGGCACCCGAGCTCGGGCAGCAGCTGGACAGGGCCCGCCTCGACTTGGTGGAAGCGGAGGATGAGCGCGCCGGGGTGTGGGCCGAGATCCCGGCCGCCTACCAGTCCGTGTACGAGAAGATCCGCGTCCGGCCGCCGGTGGCCGAGGTCAACGGGACCTCCTGCTCGGCCTGCCGGGTGGGCATCACGACCGGCGGGATGCAGCAGCTGCGCCGTGGCGAGCTGGTCCGCTGCGAGAACTGCGGCCGCATCCTGGTGATGGGATAAAGACCCTGCGCGTGTTCACGGACGGGGCCGCACGCGGCAACCCCGGTCCGGCCGGGCTCGGCGTGGTCATCGAGGACGACCGGGGACTGCGCCTGCGCGGCCTCTGCCGGTACATCGGCATCGCCACCAACAACCGGGCGGAGTACCTCGCGCTGATCGAGGGCCTGCAGGCGGTCCAGGAGTGGAAGCCGGACCGGGTCGAGGTGTTCATGGACTCCAAGCTGGTGGTGGAGCAGGTGGCGGGCCGTTTCAAGGTCAAGAACAAGGACCTGATGCCGCTGGTGCGCACCGTCCAGGAGCTGCTGGCGAAGTTCCGGGCGGTCACTTTGACGCACGTGGAGCGAGCCAAGAACAAGGGCGCCGACGCGCTCGCCAACAAGGCCATCGACGAATACAAGGCGTCATGACGGTGCGGGCGGTGGTCGTCGACTCCAGCGCCCCGCAGCGGGTGGCAATCCACCAGGTTGCCGACCCCGAGCCCGCGCGCCAGGAGGCGGTGGTTGACGTGCGCGCGATCTCCCTCAACCGGGGCGAGATGAACCGCATCGCCGAGGGCGCCGACGGCTGGCGCCCGGGCTGGGACATCGCCGGCGTGATCGAGCGGGCAGCGGCCGCCGGCGGCCCGCCAGCCGGCGCCCGGGTGCTGGGCGTGCTCGGGGGGGCTGCCTGGGCCGAGCGCGTCGCCGCTGCCGGATGCGGTGTCCTTCGTCCAGGGGGCCGCCCTGCCGGTGGCCGGGCTGACCGCCCTGCGCATCCTGCGGCTGGGCCGGCCCCTGATGGGCAGCCGGGTGCTGGTCACCGGGGCGAGTGGGGGAGTGGGGCGCTTCGCGGTCCAGCTGGCGCACCGCGGCGGCGCCCAAGTGACCGGGATCGTCGGCTCGCCGGAGCGCGCCGCAGGGCTGGCCGAGCTCGGCGCCGGCGCCGTGCTCGTCGGCCACCGGGCGGTGGAGGGCAGGTACGACCTGATCCTGGAATCGGTCGGCGGCGAGTCGCTGGGGCACCTTCTGACTCATGTCGACCCCGACGGCACGCTGGTCATGTTCGGCAACAGCTCGCGCCAGCCCACCACCTTCAACGTGCTCGACGTCTACCTGGGCGGCCACGTCCGGCTGCAGGGGTTCACGCTCTTCCACAAGATCCCCGGCGACCCCCCGGCGCGCGACCTCGCCTACCTGGCCTCGCTGGTGGTCGCCGGCGAGCTCGATCCCCAGGTCGCCGGCGAGCTGCCCTGGGAGGAGATGCCGCGCGGGCTCGAGCAGCTGCGGGCGCGCAGCGTCCCCGGCAAGCTGGTGCTGACCCTTTAAGTTTCGGCCGTCAGCTTGACGGCGTAGCAATCGGCTGTCATCTGCCCGATCGTGCCATCTCCGGAGAAGCTGCGCCAGCTCCACCGACATCCTGGGTCTATGGGGCGAGGACCCGGAAAGTCGCCTAGCTTTTCGCCGCCAGGGCCACCAGGTCGGCCAGGATCCGGGGAATGGACGCGGGCCGCCGGTGAGGACCTCCAGGTGGCGGCCGTCCCGCGCAGCACGAGATCAAGCCAGCGTTGGTTCACCACAGTGGACATGAGGGTAAGATCCAACCGGGTCGAGGCGGACGGGCGGTCGCCGGATCGTTATCGATTCGGAGGAAAGTCCGGGCTCCAAAGGGCAGGGCGCTGGGTAACCCCCAGTCGAGGCGACTCGAAGGAAAGTGCCACAGAAATTACACCGCCGGGACAACCCGGCAAGGGTGAAATGGTGGGGTAAGAGCCCACCGGCGGCCGGGTGACCGGCCGGCCAGGCAAACCCCGCCCGGAGCAAGACCGAATAGGAGGGCTGTGAGGCTGCCCGCTGAGCCTTCGGGTCAGGTCGCTGGAGGCGTCGGGCGACCGGCGTCGTAGATAGATGACCGCCACCCCGATTCGGGGAACAGAACCCGGCTTAAGTTCCGTCCTCGGCCCACCCTCCGTTTCGAATAGGGAATCCCAATCTAGGTCGGTCGCGGGATGGACTGAACCGCGCTGAGTTTCATGGAGACTCGGCGCTTGGATTCACGCGACCCCGGTGGTGTCGTGCTGACGACGGTGAGCCCTCGACCACGAGAACCTCAAGCGGTGTGAGCGACTCGTGCTGGCGCTCGGGAGAGAGCCTCGTGGGTACCCCTGCTACCCAGCGACGGTCGCGCTGGGCCCAAGACTTAGGCGCATGGGATCGCGGTTAGTCGCGCCGTGTCTTTCCAGGCAGCTCAATCGGTTGCCGGCTTAGGAGAGGCCGGAGCCGCGGACTCCGGCCTCATCCTGATGTTCTTTGCTGTATGTAATCGAATCCAGGCGAGCCGCTACGACGCTGCCGGCTGGTATGTGAGCGATAGGACTCCGTTGGCAAGAGTCTGGCAGCTCGCGAGCGTCAGCGGTACCTGGCCGTTCTCGCTCTCGTAGAGGCGCTTACCCTTGCCCACCAGCACGGGGTCGACGAAGAGTTGAAGCTCGTCGAGCAGGTGCTCCTGGAGCAGCCACTTGACCAGGCTGGCACTGCCAAGAACGAAGATGGTCTTGCCCGGCTGCCGCTTCAGCCCCGCCAGCTCTTCGGCCAGGTTGCCGCTGAGGAGCGATGAGTTCTCCCATGTGACTTCCTTGAGCGTGGTGGAAACAACCAGCTTGGGCGTCTTGTTCATGAAGTCAGCCAAGGGACCGAAGTCTGCGCTGGTCCGCTGGGGCCAGGAGGCCGCGAACTCCTCATAGGTCCGGCGGCCCAGCAGCATGGTGTCGATTTCTGGCATGAGGGCGAACTGGGCTGCGCCCATCTCCTCGCTGACGTAGGGAAAGTGCCACTGGTCCGGCGCCTCCATAACGCCGTCCAGAGACAGGAACTCTGCCGCGATGATCTTTCGCATCTGACCTCCTCCAGCTGGTTTGTGATCCGCTGACGCGAACTCATCAGTTCTGACCCGGCCGGGCCGAAAACTGTTCGCTGCCTACTGCCGGCGAGAAATCGCGAGGAGGGCTGTGTGGAGGGAGCCAGGATTCCTGAGCACGCGTAAGGGCAGCTCCGCCAGGCACAGGATGCTGCCCGCCAGGTAGGTGTGGCACACGCCGCGGGTGGTCTCGAGCTCGAGCGCGCCCCGCCGGACGATCACCAGCGAGTCCCGCCAATCGGCTGAGTCGTAGCGGCACTTGCCTCCAACGGGCAGCATTATCGTCCGGGCTTGGTAGGGATCCCGGCCCCGGCGTCGAGACAATGAGCGGCCGCCGATCCGGGCCATCAGAGCCTCGGGCGCAGGTTGAATCCCCGGCACAGGTCCGGGCGGAAGCTAGTCACCTCCGCTATCAGCCCCTCGCGGATCCGAAGCACGTTCAGCCCGGCCAACCGATACTCCGTTTTGCCGCGAGCGCGCAGGTAGGCGATGGCGGCCGGCTGCCGGTTGGCCATGGTCCGAACCAGCCGGAAGTCGCCGAACCGCTCCGGCCCGAGCAGCTGGTGGCAGAAGGCCATGACCGCGGCACGGCCCTCGAACCACATCAGGGCCGGGGGCATCATCAGCCGGACATCGTCGCTCAGGAGATTGGTTAGGGCGGCGGCATCCGAGCGCTCAAAGGCCTCCATGAACTGCCTGAGCACCGCCAGCTCTTCGGCGGTTGGACGTTCGGCTGCTCGCCGGCCCGCCTGGCGCTCGGGCAGCAGGCGCCTCATCGTGGACCGGGCCCGGTGGAGAGCGCTGCTGACGGCCGGCAGGCTCATCTCGAGCAAGTCGGCGGTCTCTTTGGCCGACCAGTCCAGCGCGTCACGCAGCAGCAGGACGGCGCGGTGCGTTGGCGGTAGGTGCTGGATGGCCGCCAGGTAGACCAGCTCGATCGTTTCGCGAGCGACAACCACCGATTCCGGCTCGGCCTCAGGCGGTGCGGCAGGCTCGAACCGCTCATCGGGGAAAGGCTGGATCCAAGGGAGTTCCGGGGCCCACTTGGGCACCGTGCGTGGATCGCTGGTTGGAGGCATCAGGTCCGGCGTCGTGACTCGACGCGGCGATCGTTCGATGACGTTCAGGCAGGCGTTGGTCGCGATCCGGTAGAGCCAGCTCCTGAACGAGGACCGGCCTTCGAAGGTGGCACGGGCCCTCCAAGCTCGGAGCATGGTCTCCTGGACCATGTCCTCGGCGTCGTCAAAGGACCCGAGCATCCGGTAGCAGTGGATCTGCAGCTCCCGACGGTAGCCGTCGGCCAGCCTGCC
>Ga0137372_10007930_pt1 | contig 10259 bp, 6 predicted proteins | sample SagtaG_6_FD_104911 | JGI IMG/M metagenome (GOLD analysis project Ga0137372, IMG submission 104911) | Vadose zone soil microbial communities from Sagehorn Ranch, Mendocino, California, USA - Sage1_R_60_16 metaG | ecosystem: Environmental > Terrestrial > Soil > Vadose zone | place: USA: California...
AGCCGAGCGCGAAGTTCCCAAACTGATGCAGCGTCTTATCGCTGAAAAACAATACCAGGAGCTTCCCGCCGATGATGGCTATGACGAAACTCAAGATCTGAAAACATTCATTCGCTCACGCTACATCGTGGGTAACCCCAGCGACTGCATCGAACAGATCCAAACTCATCGCAACCGGCTGAGCCTTAACCACTTTATCTTTCGCATCGCCTGTTCAGGAGGAAATCGTCAAGTGATGATGGAGAAGATCAAACTGATGGGCCGTGAAGTCATACGTCATTTCGAAAAGGAAGTTTGATTATGGTTCGAACACCACCACAAGCACACGAGGACCACTGATGGCACAAGCAACACTGTACGGCAAAGTTGCGCCGGGCGAATTCTATCGAAAGGCCGGCGCCAGGCTCACTGAGGACGCCGATCCGTCTCAGATCGCTCACAAAGTGGGCACGGCGGAACGGACTCTGCCTTTACTGCAGGCCTACCACAGTTTCGATAAGGCGCATGTCGTCATGCTCTGCGAGGAAGGCTTGATCCCCAGTGATGATGCTACAGCGATACTTCGCGCGTTCCGGGAAATGGAAGCGACCGGGTGGGAGCAAGTGCGGCGCGGAGGAGGGCACGGGCTGTTTTCCGGTGAGGCCTATTTGATTGAAAAGCTCGGCGAAGAAATCGGTGGCAAGATCCATTTAGGTAGAAGCTCGGGAGATTTGAACTCTGTTTCAGCCCGAATCGGTCTTCGAGAAAAGCTTCTGAATGTCATGGAAGCAGAACTCAAGTGCCGGCAGGCCTATCTGAAACTGGCCGAACGCCATCTCGAAACGGTGCTACCGACCTATACCATGATGCAGCAGGCTCAGGTCGGCACCTTTGCCCATTACCTCGTTGCCTGGACGCTGCCTCTGGAACGCGACTTCGAAAGACTTGGAGGCGCCTACGATCGAACCAATGTCAGCTCTGCCGGCGCCGGAATCGGTACCGGCTCGGATTTTCCTTTGAATCGAAATAGAACCGCCGAGCTACTCGGATTCGACGCGGTTTGCCAGAACGTCAGAGATGCCAACGCCGGGAGAGATTTCGTCCTTGAAGCGTTAAGCTCCATCACCATTCTAATGGTCAATGTCGCCTGGGCCACCGACACTATTTTTCTTTTTTGTTCCAACGAGTTTAGTTTCGTCGAGATCGCGGACCGCTATTGCGGTTCCAGCAGCATCATGCCGCAGAAGAAAAATCCCCACTCCTTGATGGTTGTATCCGAAACCGCAAGCCAGCTGAGCGGCGCCATGAGCGGCATGTTGACCAACGCGAGGAGCATTTCCGGCTCGATCAAGGCTGTATTGCAAAATTTCGACGCAACCGTCGAGGCGATCAATCTCTGGGCGGGTATAATCTCCACATTACAAGTCAACAAGGAGATCATGCGGCAGAGAACCTTGGATTTCTGGGCCCTGGCGACGGACCTTGCAGGAGCCATTGTTAGGATAAGAAGCCTCCCTTGGAGAACCGCGCACCAGATCACTGCGATCCTCGTGCGCATGGCGCTGGAACAGGGCAAGAAGGCTTCAGATATTGACAGTTCGTTCGTGGACCTGGCCGCGCGCGAGTATATCGGCGAGCCGCTTAGCTTGGGCGATGACGAGATTCGCCGGGTCCTGGATCCGCTTCGGGCCGTGAAGGCGCGGACGCTAATCGGCGGCACCGCTCCTGAAGAAGTACAGAGACAGGTTCGGCTCTGCTACGACCTCCTCCGACGGGATACAGAAGCCCTCGCGCAGAAGCAGAAAAAACTGGATGAGGCAGCGACCAGACTGGAAGGCGCAATTGACGTCATTCTCAAAACCGATTGAACGGAGAGAGAAACGATGAAACGAGCGACGGAATTGCTTTTGGGTTTCTCTCTCGTCATGGGGCTCACCTGCGAAATCCTCACGACGCCCGCTATCTCTCAAGAGATCAAACGAGAGGCAACCATCGAAGCGGCCAAGAAGGAGGGGAAGCTACAGATCTATGCCCTTCTGGTGGTTGCGGATCACATGCAAATTATTCAGCGCTTCAAAGAGAAGTATCCCTTCATCGACGTTGCGCTTTACCGAACGACAAGCGAGCGACTCTACACTCGAATCGAAACCGAAGCCCGCGCCAACACTCATTTGGCCGACGTCATCGGTATAAGCGGATTTCAAATGTACCAGCTCGTCAAGCGTGGTTTTATGGCAAAATATGAATCTCCCGAGCGCCGCTCTTATGAACCCGGGTTCAAAGACAAGGATGGTTATTGGACGGCGTACTACGTTAACCCCATCGTTACCGCATACAACACCCGTCAGGTTAGCCCCCACGATGCCGCCAAAGACTATGCGGATTTGCTGGATCCAAAGTGGAAGGGCAAACTGGTGATGGAGGACGAGGAAATCGAATGGTTCTCCACCATGATGAGCTTTTGGGGAGATGAGAAAGGGACCGCCTACATGAAGCGTCTTGCAGCGCAAAACTTCAACTTCCGTCATGGACACACCCTGATGACCCAGCTCGTGGCCGCCGGGGAGTATCCGGGAGCGGTGTTCGTCTATGGACCGCAAACACAATTCATTCGGTCCACCGGCGCGCCCATCGATTGGAACGCCCCGAATCCCACCGTGGCCGGCGTGAATCTGATGGGTGTCGCCGCCCGCGCTCCGCATCCCAACGCCGCGCAGTTGTATGTCGATCACATGTTGTCGGAAGAGATTCAGCGAGATTTTTTAGCTGGCAAATTTTTCAAAGTCTCGGCGCGCAAAGGGGTCGCCAACGCCATCCAGCAAAAACTCGCCAACGTTAAAGTGATTCCCGTGGATATCTCGCAATCGGAGCATCTGGATAAGCATTCGAAAAAATACCGCGAGATCTTTCTCGCGGGCCAGTAAATAGACAAGATGGGCGTCACCGGCTCTTCTCCTTGCCCCGCATGGCCGAGCATGCCATCGCCACGAGCGCCATGATACCTCCCATGAAAAAGCTGAAATTCATGGACCTCACAAAAACGGCCGGGCTCGCCGCTGTCGGAATCGCTGTGGCATCTCCGCTGTAGTAGCGAAAGGCAGCCGTCAAAAGGACCGTCCCTAATGACACGCCGATCGTGCTCCCCAACCCGAACATCACGTAGATCGCACCGGTGGCCATGCCGCGATGTTGCGCCGGCACCGAACCGATCATGGCCGCGTGATTGGGTGGGTAAAACAGCGCGGTTGCTAATCCCCACAACGCCAAAACAACGACCGCAAACATCCAGTGCGAGTCCGTACGCAAGAATCCGCCAAGGAAGGCGGAGATTACCAGAAAGAGAATGCCCACGGTTGAAGGAATCCGCGGTCCGATCTTATCCGCGACCCAACCGGCAACAGGAGATAACGTCACCGTGAAAACCGGTGCGCTGACAAACAAAAGCCCCATAAACGACGGCGACAGATGGAGAATATCTTGAAGATAGAAGGGCAGCACAAAGCCAACGATCACTTGAGCGATACCCATCAAAAGAAGACTGACGCCGCTCAGGGTAAACATACGAATCCGAAATACGGACAAATCGAGAATCGGGCTGCCGGTCGTCCATTCGCGATAAAGAAACCCAAGAAACAAAGCAACGAAGAGCCCCATCAAAGCGAGGCCCCACCCGGGGCCCACGATCTCTATAATCCTGTGATCGATAATGGCGATCAGCGCAACTGTCGCCAGCACTAGCAACACAGCTCCTAGATAGTCGATAGCCGTCTGAGTGTCCGGAGACGTGAAAACCCTGGATCTATTTCCTCGCTTGAGGTTGACTAAAGTGAGCATCATTCCGACAAGCGCGATGGGAAGGAGAAAGAAAAATACCGCTCTCCAGTGAATATAGTCGATGATGAGCCCGCCGATACTCGGACCCACGAGAACTCCCGAGTGAAAAGCTGTCGTCATAAACCCTTGCGCTTTTCCGGCGGACTCTTTCGGCATCGAATCCATCGCCAGCGCCCGCGCCTGGGATTGCGTCATGGAGGCGCCGATGCCCTGAAAAAATCGAAACACAATGAGCTGAAAGACATTCTGCGAGAGGCCGCAAAGGCATGCGCCGACAGCGGAAACCACAAATCCGAGCCCAAATATTCTCTGACGGCCATAAATGTCCCCGATGCGGCCGAAGATCAGTGACAAACTGATGGTGGAGATTTGAAATGAGATCACAGCCCACGAGATCCCGACAATCGTGGTTTCCAAACTGTTCGCTATCGTTGGAAGAGAAACGGCAAAAATGCGGCTAGCCGTACCAGCCAAAAAACTACCCAGCCCGGCGTTGATCAAGAGCAACCAGTTGGTGCGCGAATCCATCGGTGAATCCCTCACCCTTCCCTCTCCCTCACAGGGAGAGGGTTAGAGTGAGGATAGTGCGAGATATAAATCGGACTTAGAAAATGTTCTGTCGTTGGTTTTAGTTTCGGAGGGTCGCCGCGCCACCCATCCTTCACTCTACCAGTACTTTTCCACTAGCTGGATGCAAAACTCTAAGACCGTCTCCACCTCATGCGCGGAGATAACACTTCCTTCGTAACGCGCGCGAGCGCGCGCGTTGTGGATCTTTTGCAAGCGTATGGCCTCCATGCGCGTGATCAAACCCTTGCCGACTGCTTTTTCTAAAAGCATCGGGAAATCTTGTGTTGACCAAGCCGACACCTGCAGCCCGGCTTTCAGCCAATCCTCTATAGACTGATCGCAGAGCACGACGACGTCGAGGGCGGAAAGATTGCCGGATGACCACCCACTCATGGCCCGACTCAAAGTCCGGATCGCTCGCCCTTCCGCCGAATGGTGACCTTTCAGCCGTTCTTTTTCGGTTAGATTTGCAAATATAGCTTGGGGATCAAAGGTCATTGCGCATGTCGTCCATTCAGTAGCCCGTCTTTATAGCACGGATTCCCCGGCAGCCGTAACTTGAACGCAGTCCGAATTGCCCTTATCCGTCTTTCCCGCGCAACCGGGAGTCCAGGTTACAAAAACATCGGAGAGACTGATACACGCGCAAAGCCGCAAATGATCAAAAGGCACAAAGTTTAAAACAAACGTGAAGAGAGAATCGGAGAATTATTCACCGCGGAGGCGCGGAGGACACAGAGAAAAGAAAATAGATAACCTCTGCGAACTCCGCGTCTCTGTGGTGAAGATTGCTTAGGAGAACTCACGAAGATTTCGGATTTCGAGCTTCGGATTTCGGATTTAAATTCGAGAGCGTCTTGTGGTTTGACTAACTCACCACCCTGAGCAAAGTCGAAGGGGCGCGAGAGAAAACTTGGATTGCCTGGATTAACTTGACAGCACAAGAGTCTAACCCGTATGGTGTCCTGGTTTGAAATTAACTTTTGGAGGTAATTGATGGAACCCCTTCCGCGCGGCGCAAATTTTCAAAGAGCAAAACTGCTTTGGGAAATCGGTTTACACATTGCCGGTGATCCCAAGACACCTTACTACGGTCCTCGTGATATGTGCATCTCCGTCGGGAGCGGCTCGGCGGAAAACTTCAAACCAAAGCTGCGCATGTCCACCGGATCTCCGATACTGGCCCATGCTGTCTGCCGCGGCGATTTAGAAATGTCGATGGTGAATCCCTCGGGCTTTCTCACTCAGGCTTATCGCGGCACCGGACTATTCCCCCAACCTTTACCGGTTCGCGTTCTCGCCACGTACCCGTCCTGGGACCGCTATGTTCATCTGATCCATCCCCGCACCGGACTAAAATCGCTGGCCGAAATCAAAGAAAAGAAATATCCGCTGCGTCTGTCCATTCGGGAAGATGCAACGCATTCCACCCGCGTATTGCTGGATCAGACGCTGGCGCTCTACGGCTTCAGCCTTGCCGATCTGCAATCCTGGGGCGGCAGTCTCCAGCTCAACGGCGGGCCAGGCGACGAGCGGCGCATGAACACGATCCGTTCCGGAACTATCGACGCTATTTTTGATGAGGGACTCGTTCTATGGTTCGATGAGGCACTTGCGGCCGGCATGGAGCCTATCACCCTCGAGGACTGGGCGATGACGAAGCTTCAAGCGCTCGGCTGGCGGAAAGTCATGATTCCCAAGGGGCGCTACCCCCATCTCAAAGCAGATCACGAGTGCATCGACTACAGCGGCTGGCCTCTCTACACCCGTGCATCACTCTCCGACGAAGACGCATACAAAGTCGTCGAAGCCATTAACGCACGCAAAGATGAAATTTACTGGGAAGATTCCTACACGGGGGTGGGCCAATTGGGCCAGGACACCGAAGCGACGCCGCGCGACGTGCCGCTCCATCCCGGCGCAGAGAAATGGTACCGCGAGCACGGCTTTAAGGTTTAATCACCCTCACCTCCATCCTCTCCCGTCAAGGGAGAGGATGTAAATCTTAACAATCCGTTCTCCTCGAGTCGGTTTTCCTTCGTCCAAGTTTCATGGAAATTGTGTAAGGTAATTCTTTCATACTGACGGAAAACAGTTCCTTCTCCCCTTTGCGGGAGAAGGTCAGGATGAGGGGTGTCCAAATTGCGGAGAAACAAAAATCCAAACAGGCTCAATCATTTCGGCGATGGAACATTACTCTCTACTAATGCTCTCCATATTGCATCCTTCACATCTTCGATTTGCTTCAGAACTTCATCATCCCAGAATCTCAACACCCGAAAGCCTTGTCGCTCCAGCCACGCGCTCCGCTCAACGTCGTACGCAGCTTGTTTTTGCTCTTGGTGCTGCCCTCCATCAACCTCGACCACTAGTCGTTTTTCCAAACAGACGAAATCAACAATGAATCCGCCCAAAGGCTGCTGTCTGCGAAACTTATGGCCCGCAAGTTGACGTGAACGAAGTACGCGCCACAACGATCGTTCAGTGTCGGTCGAATTCTTTCTTAGCTGCTTCGCTCTAATCTTCTGCATTATCATATCAGGATTTTGCCGTTGCTAACTGTCAGATGTCTTGATCCCGCGAATTGTTCCTTCTCCCCTTGCGGGAGAAGGCCAGGATGAGGGGTGCGTAAATCGCTGCCTATTCAATTCCCAGTGACTTCATCAGCTTCAAAAAATACTTGGCTTCGAGCCCCAGCAACTTGGCCGCGGCGGAGCGATTGCCGTGGGTGGTGGCAAGCGCCTTCAAGATTAATTCTTTTCTGGCCGCATCCAGTCCTTCCCGATACGATGGCGATTTCGGAGCTGGTGTCGTTCTTCCGGCGGCGATCCGGCCGGGCCAGTCATCCAACGTGACCGTTGGGCCCGCGCCGAGCACGACCGCTCGTTCGATGAAATTAGCCAGCTCCCGAACATTGCCGGGCCAGTCATAGGCCTCAAGTTTCCTCTGCGCTTCCTCAGATATCCCCGTGATATTTCTCCTTATCGCCACGGAGTGCTTATGAAGAAAATATTGGGATAGCGCAGGTATGTCTTCTCTCCGTTCTCTCAAAGGCGGAAGATTAATCGCCACAACGTTAAGGCGGTAGTAGAGGTCTGCACGGAACAGTCCTTCCTTAACGGAACGCTCCAAATTGCGGTTGGTGGCGGCGATAATCCGAACATCAACGGAAATCGGCGTGACTCCGCCCACGCGCTCGAACTCCCGCTCTTGAAGAAAGCGCAATAGCTTGGCTTGGAGTTCCTGAGAGACATCGCCGATCTCGTCGAAAAAGATCGTGCCGCCATGGGCCAATTCTATCTTACCCGTCTTACGCCGGTGCGCGCCGGTAAACGCGCCTTGTTCATGGCCGAACAGTTCGCTCTCCAAAAGCTCTTTCGACAGACCCACCGAGTTGATAGCAATGAAAGGCCTATCTTTTCTTTCACTCCAGTTGTGAATGGCACGAGCGAAGATTTCTTTGCCGGTTCCGCTTTCACCGAGAAGTAAAACTGTCGCACTGCTGGCGGCCGCTTTCTTGGCCAGATCAACGGCCTCCTTCATCTCGGCGCTCTCTCCGACAATCAAACGATAGCGTTCGTCGACTTCCTCCGAGAGAATCTCGACACCGCGCTTGAGCCTTTGCTGCTCCAGCGCCTTCTGCACCACCAGGGCGATATGGTCCGGCTCAAAGGGCCTGGTGATGAAATCGTAGGCCCCTTCTTTCATCGCTTCGACTGCCCGCTCCATCGTTCCATAGGCCGTTATCATCACCACAGGAGTATCATTCTCTCTCCTGCGAAGTTCTTTGAGGACTTCCAAGCCGCTAAGATCGGGCATCATGTAATCGAGAATAATGAGATCGGGACGGGACGACTCGACTTTTCTGAGCGCCTCGCGACCATCGTTAGCCGCCACAACCGAGTAGCCCTTGTGGGTCAACTCCTGACTGAGAATATTTCGGTTGGACGGCTCATCATCTACGATTAGAATTTTGTCACTCATGTTCGCCGCTCTTACTAACCGAACCACCTTCGGATCTAAGCCGAAAGATCCCACAAACCTCGGCCCAAAGTAGACCGTCTCCCCGGTCGTCATTCCCGTGAAAATGGGAATCCAGCTTTTTACTCTCTTGATCTCGCCATGGCCAACCTGGATGCCCGCTTTCGCGGGCATGACAATCTCATTGACCACCGTCGAAAAAGCAAGGATTTTAACCAGTCTCTGAGTGAGACACTAAACGAGCATATTTTCTCTATACTCTAGCGGCAGCGTGACCGTGAAGACCGATCCTTTGCCCACTTCACTCTCAACAGCGACGTCTCCGCCCAAAAGATTCACGTATTGCTTGACAATGGCCAGCCCCAACCCCGTGCCTCGATATTTCTTAGTGGTCGACAAATCTCCCTGATGAAATTCCTCGAAGATCTTATTGAGGTCATCTGTTTGGATGCCAATTCCAGTGTCCGACACTGCCAATTTGAAGGATCCGTTTTGTAGCGATGCAGAAATCCTGATTTCACCTCGCTCGGTAAACTTTACTGCGTTGTCCAATAGATTGAGAATGATTTGTCTTAGCTTCTCGCGATCCGTGTTCAACGCGGGTATATCGGACGCGATTTCTCGCATGATTCGAACATTGCCACCGTTCGAGCTCGGTTCGATAGTTGATATGGCAGTCTGGATCAGTTCGTTCACTTCAACCGGTTCCACATGCACTTCCATCTTGCCCGCTTCGATCTTACTGAAATCCAGCAAGCTGTCGATCTGACTGAGCAACCGCTCAGCATTCTTGAGAAGGTCTTGGAGGTTTTCTCTTTGCAACTGCGAGATCTGGCCCTCGGTTGCGCGCAGGACCAAATGTGCATAGCCGATCACCGCGCTAACAGGAGTACGGAGTTCATGGTTTACGTTGGCGAGGAACTGTGACTTGAGTTTGCTGGCCTCTTCGAGTTTCTCGTTGGCGACGGTCAGTGCCTGTGTCCGTTCCGCGACTTTTCGCTCCAGGCCTGTTTGAGCTTCTTTGAGATGCGCGGTCATCTTGTTAAATTCCTCCGCTAGAGTCTCGATCTCATCCCCGGTCTTGATTTCGAGGCGGGAATTCAGGTCACCGCTACTGATACGTTCCACTCCTTCGCGCAAAGCCTGGAGCGGACGCACTACCCTTCGCGCCAGGTACAGGCTCGCCAAGAGAGCCAAGCCCAGCCCAACCAAAAGTAGGCTGGAAGTGCGTAACATTGAAGCGTACAGAGGCCCATAGGTATCTTCCACCGGCCGTTCAACGAACACAGCCCAGTCCAGAATCGGGATCAGAGCATGGGAGCTGAAGACCTTTTGTCCCCGGAGGTTGTAGCTAACGATCGCTCTCGGCTTGAGACCGCCATGACTGGGTTGGAAAGCTTCTTTCAACTGGTCCAGGACCACTTTTTTTTGTTCCAAAACCAGCCTGATATTCGGATGGGCAATGAGATCTCCCACTCGCGTAACCGTATAGGCGTAGCCGGCCTTGCCGACTTTAGTGGCAGATATGATGTCCCAAATATCTCTGAGGCTCAGTTCAGCTTTGAGGACCCCAATGACCTCGCCGGTCGTGTACTCGATGGGAACGGCGATAGTCATGTAAGGCTCAAACTCTCGGAAGTAGGCAGCGCCGAAATAAGTTTTGCCTTGTTTGGACTGCCGAAAGGCTGCTGAGGTGGAGAAATCTTTTCCGGCATCAGGAGAGACAGCACGGAAACGCGATGTCTGCGCGCGCATTACGCCATTACTGCTTAACGCTGTCGCTTCAGTGATCGCGGGCTCTAGAAAAAGAAGCCTCTTCAACTCAAATTCGTACGTGGGTGATATGCCATTAGCAGTGATATCTCGACTCTTGGTAGTAGCTTTCATTGTGGTTA
>Ga0137372_10007934_pt1 | contig 10257 bp, 7 predicted proteins | sample SagtaG_6_FD_104911 | JGI IMG/M metagenome (GOLD analysis project Ga0137372, IMG submission 104911) | Vadose zone soil microbial communities from Sagehorn Ranch, Mendocino, California, USA - Sage1_R_60_16 metaG | ecosystem: Environmental > Terrestrial > Soil > Vadose zone | place: USA: California...
ATCGGCGGCTCGCGCGAGCAGACGGTGCAGATGAACAAGGCGATCGCGTACGTCCTGCAGCAGCAGAGCTGGAAGGCCGGCAAGTACAACATTGCGTTCCAGGCGTGCAACGACGCCTCGGCGCAGCTCGCAAAATGGGATCCGACCAAGTGCAGTGCGAACGCGCATGCGTACGCGGCTAACAGCAGCTTGATCGGCGTCATCGGGACGTTCAACTCGGGCTGTGCCGCGATCGAGATCCCGGTGCTGAACCAGGCTCCGGGCGGCGGGCTCCAGCTGCTCTCGCCGGCGAACACGTACGGCTGTCTGACGGAGCACTGCTCCGCCACCGAGCCGTCGAAGTACTACCCGAGCGGGAGCCGCAACTACGCCCGCGTCGCGCCGAGCGACCCGAACCAGGGCGCGGTCGACGCGGCGTTCCTGAAGAGCAAGGGCGTCACGAGCGTCTACATCCTCAACGACAAGGAGGCGTACGGGCTCGGCGTCGCGAAGAACTTCAAGGGCGCAGCGACGGCCGCCGGGATCAAAGTCCTCGGCTTCGACGCGTACGACCCGAAGGCGCCGAACTACCAGGCCCTGTTCACGAAGATCAAGAACACCAATCCGGCCTCCGTCTTCATCGGCGGCCTGATCGACGAGAACAGCGGTCAGCTGATCAACGACAAGGTCAGCGTTCTCGGCGACAACACCAAGGTGAAGCTGATGCTGCCGGACGGCTTCACCACCGACTCGGTCTTCCAGCGCTCCCAGGGCGGGACGCCGAAGGCCGACGGCGCGTACTTCAGCGTCGCGGGCGTCGGGATCGATCAGTACAAGGGAGCCGCGCAGACCTTCATCAGCGGCTTCAAGTCGCAGCTTGGCGGAAAGCCCGTGGATCCGTACGCGATCCTCGGCGCCCAGGCCGCGAAGGTGCTGCTCGACGCGATCGCGAAGTCCGACGGCAGTCGTTCGCAGGTGATCGCAAACGTGTTCAAGACGCACGTCTCGAACGGCCTGATCGGCAGCTTCTCGCTGAACAAGAACGGTGACCTGTCCGGTGCGACGGGCGCCGCGCTCAAGTTCACGATCTACGTCGGGGCGGCCAACCACCTCAAGACCATCCTGACGACGAGCCCGCAGGCGAACCTCGTCGCTGCGGCAAGAAAGGGTTAGAGCAAGCGGGTAGGTCCGGGAGGAACTGAAAGTCCTCCCGGACCTACCTAGAATCCCCCGAATAGCAGTCGAAGCCCGTACCGACCAGCCCTCGGCACCCGCCGCGGTCCGACGCCGAAACCGTCCGTCGGCGCTCTCGGTTCTCGGTCTCATCTTCGTTGGCCTGCTGCTCGCCTGGCTGGTCAAGAACGCCGTCGACACTCCCCGGGACTTCTTCAACGTGGCCCTGATCGGCCTCACGACGGGGGCCGTCTACGCGCTCGTCGCGCTCGGGTACACGCTCGTCTACGGGATCCTGCAGCTGATCAACTTCGCGCACGGCGACGTCTTCGCGCTGAGCGGCCTCTTCGCGACGACGATGATCGGGGGCGCGGTGTTCGGTCTCACCGACACCTCGACCACGCTCGGGGTCGTCGGCGGGCTGGCGGCCACCTTCGTCATCGCGGCGGTCTTCGGCGCCGCGGTCAACTCGTCGATCGAGTTCGTCGCCTACCGGCGGCTGCGCAGCGCCCCCCGACTGGCCGTCCTGATCACCGCCGTCGGCATGTCGTTCATCGTCCAGAACATCTCGCTTGCGATCTACGACGTGAACGCCCGCAGCATCCCGCCGCTGATCTCCGGTAGCAGCGTCTTCAACATCTCCGGCGTCGTGTACACGTGGGACGCGTTTTTCGTCGTGCTCGTGACGGCCCCGGTGCTCGTCCTCCTCACGTGGCTCGTGAAGTCGACGCGCCAGGGCAAGGCGATGCGCGCGACCTCCCAGGACCCCGAGGCCGCCGCGATCATGGGCATCAACGTCAACCGGACGATCTCGTTCACGTTCGCCCTCGCCGGAGCGCTCGCGGGGATCGGCGCGACGCTCTACCTGGTCGAGTTCAACATCCGCTACGACACCGGCTTCACACTCGGGCTGATCGCGTTCACCGCAGCCGTGCTCGGGGGGATCGGGAACCTGACCGGGGCCGTCCTCGGAGCGATCCTGATCGGGATGATCCAGGCCTTCAACGAGGGCCTCTCCTGGAACGCGCCCGGGACGGCATGGACGAAGTCGATCGTGTTCGGAATCCTGATCGCCATTCTCGTCTTCCGGCCTGAAGGACTGCTGGGCGAACGCACGCCGGAGGGGGCGTAGCGTGGCCTCCAGCGGCCGTCGTGCGCGTGCGTCCGTGCGGGGCTATCGGCAGCGCGCCGTCCGCGCCAGCCGGCTGAGCCGCGTCGCGGAAGCATGGGGCACGCTGCCCGAACGGACCCGCTCGCTGACCCCGGTCGTGATCGTGGTGGCGCTCGCCGTGACGTATCCGTTCTATGTCGACAGCGTCCCCACGAACATCCCCGTGATCAAGACGGTCCCCCCGCTGCACGACGCGGTCACGATTCTCGTCTTCGTGATGATGGGCGTCGGCCTGAACATCGTGGTCGGCTACGCGGGGCTGCTCGACCTCGGGTACGTGGCCTTCTACGCGATCGGCGCCTACACGGCCGGCTGGCTCGCCTCCGGCCAGTTCGAGCAGGTCAAGGTCCACTTCGGCGCCGTCGGCATCCCGTCGTCGGCCACCGGGATCCACATCTCCATCTGGCTCGTGCTGTTGATCGCCGCGGTCGTGACTGCAGTCGGCGGGATCCTGATCGGCCTGCCGACGCTACGCCTGCGCGGCGACTACCTCGCGATCGTCACGCTGGGCTTCGGCGAGATCATTCCGCAGTTCGTCCGCAACGGCGATGAGCTGCACGGTTTCGACCTCACTCACGGCACCTTCGGGATCAGCCCGATCGACCCGCCGGGGTTCGGACACACGCTGAACAGCGCGATCGGCCTCCCGGTGCGCTACGACGAGTCGTTCCCGCCCACCCCGGACCGCCTCTTCTTCTGGACCATCCTCGCGCTCATCTTGCTGACGCTCTTCTGCAGTATGCGGCTGCGGGACTCGCGCCTCGGGCGAGCCTGGATCGCGATCCGCGAGGACGAGACCGCGGCCGGCGCCATGGGAATCCCGCTGATGCGGACGAAGACGTGGGCCTACGCGGGCGGCGCGTTCTTCGGCGGGATCGCGGGCGCGTACATTGCGACCTTCAACTCCGGGGCGTTTCCCACGCAGTTCGACTTCAACATCTCGGTCTTCCTGCTGTGCATGGTGATCCTCGGCGGCATGGGTAGCCTCTGGGGAGTCGTGGTCGCGGGCACGATCCTCGCGTGGCTCAACTTCGACGGCCTCGGCAACATCGGCTCCTGGATCAACACCACGCTTCTTCCGTCCTCGCACCAGATCGACGTGCCGAAGTACTCGTTCGGGATCTACGGCATCATCATCGTGCTGATGATGCTCTTCCGGCCGACGGGGCTCATCCCCGAGCGGCGTCGCAAGCGCGAGATCGAGGAGGCCACGCACGGCGGCCCGCTCGACCAGCCCCTCTACGAGATGCGCGGGGCCGACGAACCGGGCGCCGGAGAGCGTGGCGAGCCTGGGAAGATTCCACGCGGATGAGCGAGCCTGCGCCCACCCCCGCGAAGAACGACGACCTCCTCGTCGCGATGAGCGTCCGCAAAGAGTTCGGCGGCCTGCTGGCCGTCAACGACCTCGACTTCGCGATCCCTCAGCGCGCGATCGTGAGTCTGATCGGGCCGAACGGCGCCGGCAAGACGACCTTCTTCAATATGCTCACCGGCCTTTACAAGCCAACCGCCGGCGCCGTCATCTTCGACGGCCACGACGTGACCGGCAAGCCGCCGCACACGATCACGAAGGCCGGGATCGGCCGCACCTTCCAGAACATCCGCCTCTTCCCGCAGATGACCGCGCTCGAGAACGTCCTGGTCGGCATGCACTCGCGCCTGAAGGGCGGGATCCTCGGCTCGATCTTCGGGACGCCTCGCGTGCGCCGCGAGGAGCGCGAGGCGAGCGAGAAGGCGCGGGAGCTGCTGAGTTTCGCCGGGCTGCGGCGTGTGGACCACGAGCTCGCCGAGAGCCTCTCCTACGGTGATCAGCGCCGGCTCGAGGTGGCCCGCGCGCTCGCCACCGAGCCGAAGCTGCTGCTCCTCGACGAACCGACTGCCGGCATGAACCCGCAGGAGACGGTCGCCTTCCTCGACTTCGTCTCGAAGCTGCGCGAGCAGCGCACCATTGCGATCCTCCTGATCGAGCACGACATGAAGGTCGTGATGGGCGTGTCCGAGCGCGTGACCGTGCTCGACTACGGCGAGAAGATCGCAGAGGGGACGCCGCACGAGATCCAGCACGACGAGCGCGTGATCGAGGCCTATCTAGGAAAGGCGGCGACAGGTTGAGCACCACCGCAGGTAACGGGCAGGTCATCCTCAAGCTGGACGGCGTGCACACGTTCTACGGCACGATCGAGGCGCTGAAGGGGATCACGCTCGAGGTGCACGAGGGCGAGGTCGTGACGTTGATCGGCGCCAACGGCGCGGGCAAGTCGACGACGCTGCGCTCGATCAACGGGCTCAACACCCCGCGCGAGGGCTCGATCGTCTTCCAGGGCAAGAACATCACGCGGCGTCCTCCGCACGAGATCGTCCAGATGGGCATCTCACAGTCGCCCGAAGGCCGGCGCCTGTTCCCGCACATGACCGTCCTGGAGAACCTCGAGATGGGCGCGTTCCAGCGGAAGGACCGCTCCGGGATCCGCGAGGACCTCGACCGCGTCTACGGGCTCTTTCCGCGGCTGGCCGAGCGCAAGGGCCAGCGGGGCGGGACGCTCTCGGGCGGCGAGCAGCAGATGTGCGCGATCGGGCGGGCGCTGATGGCGCGGCCGAAGCTGCTGATGCTGGACGAGCCGTCGATGGGGCTTGCGCCGATCTTCGTCGAGAAGATCTTCGAGATCATTGGCGAGATCAACTCGCAGGGAACGACGATCCTGCTGGTCGAGCAGAACGCGCTGATGGCGCTCGACGCGGCGCAGCGCGGCTACGTGCTGGAGACCGGCAAGGTTGCGTTGACGGACGACGCGAAGCGCCTGCGCGAGAACGAGCAGGTCCGCAAGACCTACCTCGGCGAGGAATAGCTCAGACCGTCACCCGCAAAGGGAAGTACGGCGGGGAGAGCAGGAAGCCGATCCGCGCCTCGTCGCCGTGGCGGCCGCGGGCCATCTCGAGGGCGGCGCCGATCCCGTGCGTCGGGACGAAGCCGAGCTGGCGTGCGGCGACGGCGTCCCGGCAACCGGCTATGAGCACCGTTCCGAGGCGGCCGACCGCAGGCGCGCAGCCGGCCCAGTCGGCAAACGGCAGCAGCGGGTGACATGTCCGGCCGTTGCGGTAGTCGGCCACGGCGCGCGGGTCCTCCGAGGCCAGGCGCTCGGCTTCGGTGAGCTCCTCGGGCTCACGCGGGCCGGTTCGCAGCGCCTGAAAGATCGCGCGGTACGGCTGCTGCGTGGGGTGCGCGAAGTGGCGCGTGAAGCGGTTGAGCAGGATCACCGTCCCGCCGTCGGCCACCGGGAAGTGGTCGCGCCAGAGCCGGAGTGCCAGCCCGAGCCCGAGATAGGCGGCGAGCAGCGGGTTCGGCCGCTCGCGTGGAAGGTGCGGCGTCGTCCGCGGAACGCCGATGCAGATCGCGTCGAGCTTCCCTTCGAGGGCCGCAGACCGGGCCTCGACGGCACGCAGCAAAGCCTCGGCGTGCGCGACCGAGGGCGGGCCCGCGAACGCGCCCGCCGCGGTGAGGTCACGGCGAAACGACCGCATCACGCGATCGCGCGCAAAGCCGGGCAGCACCGCGAAGCCGCGTCGAAACGGCGAGCGCGCGATCCGGTCGAACGATTCAGGGTCGTACGGATAGCCGCGAGCGGCGCCCGTGTAGAGGGGCTGGTTGAGCACGAGCGAGACGCCGACCAGAGCGGTCCGCTCGGAGAGGCGGCGCTCCAGCTCGAGGGCGACGCGCCACCCCATCGAAGCGCCGGTCTCGAGGAGTGAGTACGCGCCCGCGGCCCGGAGCGCGGCGCTGCCCCCCGCCCCGAGGAGGAGGCCGGGGCCTCCGTGCAGAACGCTCTCGGCCGCGCTGACCGTCAGCACGAGATCGGTCTCGACGAGCGCACGGTTGACGCGGAGCGGGACGTTGCCGGCTGCGCCGACGTCCACGAGCCCGGGGTCCTCCGCGTCGTGAATCTCGACCTTGCCGTCGAAGCTGCGGGCGAAGGCGTGAGAGACGACGCCGAGGCTCTCGAGCTCCCGCGCGACCGCCCGGCGCATCAGGCCGCCAGCCACGAGCAATGTCTGGCGCTCGAGCGGGATTCCGGCGCGCACGAGCTCCGCGGAGGCCGCCGCGAGGGCAGGCTGGCGCGGGTCGTGCTGGGCGGCCGGGAGCGGCAGGCTCGGCGGCTCGACGACGATCGTCGCTCGGCGAGCGCCCGCCCCGAGCGTCACCAGCGGTGGGCCCGCAAGCGGGAATCGCAGCGCGTCGCGCACCGCCGCGCCCACGTCCGCGACGGGCTCCCCGGGCGGCGGTGGCCGCAGCACCACGGAGCCGTCCGGCGCGTCGACGACCACCACGCGGCTCCCCGACAGGAGCGGCAGCTTCACGGGATCGAGCGGTACAGGCGCAGGAAGCTGGTGCGAAAGCCGCGCTTCGGCCAGAACCGTGACGAGAGCAGGTTGGTAACCCGCCAGTCCGTGACCATCGTCGGGTAACCCTCCTCGGCGGCCCAGGCGAAGCCGGCCTGCGTGAGCGCGACGCGGATCCCGCTGCCACGGGACTCCGGCAACGTCGCCGCGAAGCCGAGGTGACACGCCCGGTCTGGGCGCAGGAGGCCGCGGTGCTCGCGCGACATCTCGGCCGGCACGAAGGCCCAGCAGGCGACGGGTCGGCCGTCGCGGGCGCCGATCAGGATCTGCTCCTTGCTCTCAGCAAGCGACTTTCGCCATTCCTTCCGAGAGTCGTCCCGGGTCCACTCGCCCGGGCTGCCGAAGACCGGGGAGAGCCGCTGGTGTTCGGGCAGCGCGAGGTCGACATCGATCAACTCCTCGATCTCGTCCTCGCGCGGAGCGCGGATCTCGAATCCTTCGGGAATCTCGACCTCGGCGTAGGGCGGCACCTTCTGGATGCCGTGCGCGTGCTGCTGTCCGAAGCTCAGGCGCCACCAGGCGTCGAGCAGCTCGGCGTCATGCGCGGGGGCCAGGACCCAATGCCGGGGGCGCCCTTCTTCGACCCACCGGGCCGCAGCCGGCGCGTAGAGGTCGCGCACGTCCTCGGCCCGCGCGACGGCGTGCCCGGCGGCCTCGATCCAGACGTTGTCGCCCCACGACGCCTCGCGCGGGGCTCCGATCAGGTAGCCGACGAGCCGGCCGTCGCGCAACGCAGCCGTGCCCGAGGCGGCGTCCTTCTCCCACGCGCCGCGAAGTTCTTCGAGCGCGGCGGCAGGGGCTTCGTAGCGCTGGGCGAGAAGCGGCTCGGCCGCCCGGTGGCGGCCATGGCGGGCTGCGAGCAGCCTGGACGCGTCCTCCAGGTGCTCTTCGGCAAACGGCACGATCTCGAGCCGGCTCATGGCTTCACGGAATGGAGCGATAAAGACGCAGGAAGGTGGGCCGGAAGCCGCGCTTCGGCCAGAACCGCGACGCCCAGAGATTCGTCATCCGCCAGTCGGTGGTCATGACCTGATACCCGTTCTCGCTTGCCCAGCGGAGCACGTGGGCCGTCAGCGCCCGCCCGATGCCTGTCCCGCGCGACTCTGGCTCGGTCGAAGCCTGGGAGAGATCAATGCTGTTCTCGGGCACGCGCAGGTCCGGCGGACGGCGGTACAGGAGGAAGTGCCCGACGATGCGGCCGTCTCGCTCGGCAACGAAGAGCTCGTACTTCTCGTCATCTCCGTCCTCGTGCCACTCGGCGGCAACCTCTTCGTGCGTCTGGGGCGGCACGTCCGAGAAGCTCGGCGACGGCCGCATCGCCGCGGACATCTCCAGCTCGAGTCGTGCTGCGTGGTCGAAGTCGTCCGGCGTGCCTCGTCTGATCGCGACATCCACCTCGAGCTGATCGTCCGACCCGGTCTCGCGCATGGCGAGCGTCGCGGAGGCACCGAACGAGAGGCGGAACCAGGCGTCCACGAGCTGCTCGTCGTACGACGGCACGAAGACCGCGTGCTTCGAGTGGCCTTCGTCGACCCAGCGCTGCGCGGCGGCGGCGTAGAGGTCGCGCATCGTCTCGGGGTCGCCCTCGACTGCCTGGCCTGCGATTCCGACACGCATCCAGGTGATCCCCGCAACGGTCGCGGGAGCCGCGACCAGGTACGCCCCCGGTGCGAAGGCGCCCGACGCGCCCTCGGTGCGCCACTCCTGCTCGAACGCAGCGAGCGGATCCTTGAGCTCCGGAAGAAGCGGCTCGGCCGCGCGGTGGCGGGCATGGCGGGCCGCGAGCAGCCTCGACGCGTCCTCCAGGTGCTCGTCCGAAAACGGCACGATCTCGAGCCGGCTCATCGGACGTAGACTCGCAGAGATGCCGAAGACGCTCACCGGAGCCGAGCTCCAGCTCGACGACGCTCCAGCGCGCGAGTCCGATCTCTTCCTCGTGGACGGAAACAATCTCGCGTACCGGGCGTTCTTCGCGTTGCCCGAGGAGCTCGCGACGAGCGAGGGCTTCTCGACGAACGCGCTGCTCGGCTTCACGAACATGCTATTCAAGCTGCTCGCCGACTACCGCCCGAAGGGCGTCGCGGTCGCCTGGGACACGCGCCCCGTGCACCGGACTGAGCTGCTCGAGACCTACAAGGTCGAGCGCAAGCCGATGCCCGACCTGCTGCGCGAGCAGTTCCCGTTTTTCCGCCCGATCGTCGAGGCTTTCGGGTACCGCAACCTCGAGTTCGAGGGCTGGGAGGCGGACGACGTGATCGCGACGCTCGCCCACCAGGCCGACGAGGCCGGAATCAAGACGTGCGTCGTCTCGACCGACCGCGACGCCTTCCAGCTCGTCACCGAGAACGTCTGCCTGATGATGACCCCGCGCGGGGTCTCGGATGTGCACGTCTACACGCCCGAGCGCGTCGAAGCGCGGCTGGGCATCTCGCCCGAGAAGGTGCCCGACTTCATCGCGCTCAAGGGCGATCCCTCGGACAACATCCCCGGTATCCCGGGGATCGGCGACAAGACCGCGGGCCAGCTGATCGCGCAGTACGGGTCCCTGGAGGAGGTGCTCGAGCACGTGGACGAGCTCACGCCGGCGCGCGCGAAGGCGATCCGCGAGCACGCCGACCAGGCGGGCGGCGCCAAGGTGCTGGCGACGATGCGACGCGACCTCGAGCTGGATTGCGACACCGCCGAGCTCGTGCTCGTGCCGCCCGACCGCTCGACGCTGAAGGAGATGTTCAGACGGTTCGAGTTCCGGAACCTGCTCGGCCGGGTGGACGAGCTCGACGCGGCCGTCCCCGCCGCTGCCGTGCTCAAGCCGACCGGAGTCACGGTCCCGTGGCGCGAAGGCCCGATTGTACCCACCGGGCTCACGGCTGTCGCGGTGGACGAAGACCGGGCCGCGATCGCGGTCGGCGAGCATGTCATCGTCGGCCCGCGGCCGGAGCGTATTGAGGGCGAGCTGGTCGCGCACGACGCCAAGGCGGTCGGGGTCGAGGCCGGCGACGACACGATGATCCTCGCGTATCTGATCGAGCCCGGCCGGGCCGAGTACGACCTCGACGACCTGGCCGCGGAGTACGGGATCGAGCTCGTTCCCGAGCCGGCGACCGACGAGGAAACCGCGAAGCTCGTCCGCCACGCGGCGGCCACGTTGCGCCTGCGCGACCTGCTGCTCGAGCGCGTGCGGGAGCGAGGCGAGGAGCCGCTCTACCGAGACATCGAGCTGCCGCTGACCGCGGTCCTCGCCGACATGGAGCACGCCGGGGTCAAGGTCGACACGTACCGGATGGGCGAGATCACCGCCCGCCTGGCCGACCGCGTCGAGGAGCTCGAGTCCAAGGCGGACGAGCTCGCGGGCGAGGAGTTCATCCTCGGCTCGACGCAGCAGGTCGCACGGATCCTGTTCGAGAAGCTCGGCCTCACACCCGGTCGCAAGGGCAAGACCGGGTACTCGACCGACACGCGTGTCCTCCGCTCCATCCGCGGCGAGCACGAGCTCGTCCCGGTGATCGAGGAGTGGCGCGAGTACTCGAAGCTGCTCAACA
>Ga0137372_10007941_pt1 | contig 10254 bp, 8 predicted proteins | sample SagtaG_6_FD_104911 | JGI IMG/M metagenome (GOLD analysis project Ga0137372, IMG submission 104911) | Vadose zone soil microbial communities from Sagehorn Ranch, Mendocino, California, USA - Sage1_R_60_16 metaG | ecosystem: Environmental > Terrestrial > Soil > Vadose zone | place: USA: California...
GTCCGGGTCGGCTTCGGCTGGGCCAGCCCGCCGGCCAGCGGCGATCTGGCCGATGCGCTGTCACTGGCCGCGGAGCGACTGTCCGAGGATCTCGGCCAGCACGCCTGACTCGTCTGGGCGCTCAGCCCCGTCGATGACGGAGCGCTCGGCCCGGCGTCGCGCCGGTGTGGTGTCCCCCGTCCACGACCGGCACGCCGTTGATGATCACGTGCTCGATGCCGACCGCGAAGCGGCGCGGCTCCTCGTAGGTGGCCATGCTGCGCACGGTGTCCGGATCGAAGACCACGACGTCCGCCGCGAGTCCATCCACCAGCCGCCCCCGGTCGGTCAGTCCGAGCCGGGTGGCCGGCGCACTCGTCATCCGGCGGATCGCCTCGGCCACGGACAGGAGTCGCTCGTCACGCACGAACTGGCCGAGGATGCGCGGGAAGCTGCCGTAGGTCCGGGGCGACGGCTTGGCGCCCACGAACGTGCTGTCCGTGCCGACCATCCCGATCGGATGTGCCAGGAAGCGGCGGATCCCCTCCGTGTGCGGCCCGGGCGTGACCTCGTTGACGTGGAGGTCCTCGGACAGGAGGAGGTCGCACAGGAGATCGACCGGCTCGGCACCGGTCTCCGCGAGGATCTCGCCCAGCGTCCGGCCTTCCCACGCCGCGTGCTCGGGCCGGGCCAGGTAGCCGACGCGGACGTCGGCCAGGCCGCCGGCGCCCGCGAACAACGTGCCGCGCCGCGAGAGCTCGTCGCGGATGCGGTCTCGGACGGTTCGGTCGGCCAGGCGCTCCTTGAGTCGATCGGGGCCGCCCTCCTGCACCCAGTGCGGCAGCAGGATGAGGATCCGCGTGCTCGCCCACTCGAACGGATAGGCATCGAAGGTGACGTCCTGTCCGCCGGCACGCGCGTCGTCGACGAGCTGGAGCATCTGGTCCGGGTTACCCGGGAAGGTCTGCCGATGATAGAAGTGGGTGATGTGCACCGGCGCCTCGCCGCGCCGCCCGATCTCGATGGCCTCGCGAAACGGATCGAGGAACCGGTCGCCCAGACCGTAACGGACGTGTGTGTGATAGAAGCCGCCGAGCCGGGCGGCCTCGCGGCTGAGCTCGGCCAGCTCGTCCGTCGTCGCAAATGCGCCCGGCGGGTAGTCGAGTCCCGATGAGAGGCCGAATGCGCCCTCCGCCATGCTCTCGCGTAGGAGGGCCCGCATGCGGTCCATCGCCCGGTCGTCTGCCGGGACATCGTCCCAGCCGAGCGCCGCGATCCTGAGCGCGGAGTTGCCGACGAGGTAGGCGACGTTCAGGCTCACCTGCCGGTCGAACCGGCCGAGGTACGACGCCACGCTGTCCCAGTCGTACACGACGTCGTGGGTGATGTCCGGCCTGCCGTCCAAGCCGCCGTTGAGGACGACGAAGGCCTGCAGGTCCTCAGGACGCTCGAACGGCGCGTAGCTGTTGCCGTCCACGCCCACGACCTCGGTGGTGACGCCCTGGCGCACCTTCGGCTCGTGATGGGGCTCGGCCAGGATCATCAGGCCGCTGTGGCTGTGCAGGTCGATGAACCCGGGTGACACGACGCGGCCCGTGGCGTCGATGGTCCGGTGGGGCGGCCGCTCCAGCAGTGCCCGCTCCTCGGCCGTGCCGGCCCGGGCGACGCGCAACCGGTCGCCTTCGATCCCGACCGTGCCCGCATAGCCGGGCGTCCCCGTGCCGTCGACGATCGTGCCTCCACCGATCACGATGTCCACGGCCGTCATGGCGGCAGGGTTCCGAGAGGGCGGTCCGTGCGGCCGCCAGGGGAATCACCGCGTTTGGTGCGGCCGGGACCCCAGGCGATCGGCAAACCATCGCCCGACGGTCGTTTGGTGCGGCTCAGTCCCCAAACGACCTGCCAAAGGCCGACTTCGAGCCGAATCGAGCTCGACTGTCGGGCCCGCCGGTCGCTTGGAGCGCCACCCGCACCAGGCCGTTTTGGTAACCGCCAGGTGAACGCCGCCGGGCGGACTCTACGGTCGTGGCAACCGGACAGCGACCCATCCTTCGCCTGTGAGCTCACGCCGGTCCCGCGAGCCGGCGGCCGCGGACCCAGGCGCCGAGGACCATGTCCGGATGCGTTCGGAAGATGAGGCGGCTCACGAGCTCCTCCGGATCGGTCGGGTCCCAATCAGGCCCTTCGCCACGCAACGGATCGGTGACGGCCGGGTCGACGACGATGAGGTCGGCTTCCTTGCCCGGCTCCAGGGAACCGGTCACGTCGGCTTGCCCGAGAGCCGCGGCTCCGTCCAGGGTTCCAAGACGAAGCCATGCGAGCGGGTCCAGGACGGCCCGGTCGTCGAGCCCTGCGGCCCGCCGGGCCACCTGCGCGTATGCCCCGATCCGCATCGCCCCGAAGATGGACAGGTCCGGCCCGCCGGCCACATCCGAGCCCAGCCCGACGCCGATCCCCGCGTCCAGGTACCTGGCCAGCGGCATCATTCCCGAGGCCAGGAACAGGTTGGACGCCGGGCAGTGCGCCACCCGCGCCCCTGACTCGGCCAGGCGCGCAACCTCGCGATCCGAGAGATGCACGGCATGCGCGAGCACCGCGTGCGGGCCCAGCGCGCCGGCCCGATCGTAGACGTCGAGATAATCCATGGCCTCCGGAAAGAGCCGCAGCACTTCGGCGATCTCGCCGGCGTCCTCGGCCAGGTGCGTCTGCCACAGGGCGCCGGCCTCGGCCGCCAGGCGAGCCGATTCACGCAGCATCTCGGCCGTGCAGGTGACGGCAAACCTCGGCGTGAACGCGTAGCGCAGCCGCCCGGCGTCGCGCATGTGCCAGCGCGAGCAGAGATCGGCCGACTGGCGGAGCGACAGCTCCAGCGTCTCGGCAGGTGTCCGGTCGCCCTCGTCGTAAGTGAACCGGTCCATCATGACCTTCCCGATCGTGGCCCGGATGCCGTGCTCCTGGGCCGCCCGGAAGGCGGCGTCCAGGCTCGGCTCCCAGAGGGCGCCGTACAGGAGAACCGTGGTCGTGCCGGCCGCCGCGAACGCCCGAAAAGCCGCCGGCGCGATCCGCTCGGCCGCATCCACGTCGAAGTCGTGCTCGAGGGGGAAGACGTACCGCCGCAGCCAGTCGAGGAGCGTCAGCCCGAAGCCGACGCCGGCGTTCGGGATCTGGGGCAAGTGGGCGTGGAGGTCGACCAGGCCCGGCAGTATGACCCACGGCCGGAGGTCGATCGCGCCGTCGATCTCACGCGGTCTGCCGGTTGCCGGCCCGATGGCGGCAATCCGCCCGTCGGCCTCGACCTGGATCAGGCCGTCAGGCTCATGGCGCGTCCCGCCCTCGGCGAGCGGGCTGATGATCCGTGCGCGAAGCGCGAACGGCGGTCGTTGCGGCAGTTCGGGGGTCACCGGCCGCGATGCTAGCACGCACCTCCCGCGCGCCTGCGGCCCTCACGCCTCGTCGTCCCGACCGCCACCGGACGGCACCGATCCGGCGGTTCGTTGTGCCATGGCACCAGAAACTGGTCCCAGGGACCTCCGGCCAGTCGTCAGGGCCGGGGCTCGCTGCCTACACTGCGGCACCGTCGCGGCGCCGCCCACAGGAGTGCGGATGAACAATGGCCTGTTGAGCACGATCATCCTCATCGCGATCATCGGCAACATCGCACTCATGTCATTCATCGTTCTTCCGTTGATCCGGCGACGCCGAGCGGCCAGATCGTCAAACCCTGGCGCGATCCAGATCGAGAGCACGGCGGCGCCAATGGCGCCACCGCCCCGGATCGACCCGGCCGAGACCGAGGACGCCACGGCACCGGATCGTACGGCGGACGGCGTGTCGATCTCGACCACAGAACCCAGCCAGCCTCCCGACGCAGGAGACCAAGAGCCCGACATGGATCGCACCGACGACGAACCGGCCCGACCGCCTCGCTGGGCGCTGCCGCCCGACGACCGCCCGGCGGATGCCATCGAGGCATTCCTGTCGGACGTCCGCCAGGCATCCGCCGAGATCGAGGCGGCTGCGCCCGATGTGCTGCCGGCGGCCTCGGGAGGGACTGGTCGGACGGAGGGCTGGTCCCGGCCCGCGGATCGCGGCCCGGACCCGGCGGCGCTCGCGGATCCGGTGACCGGCCTGGATGGACCGGCCGCCTGGTCGCACGCCGTCGCCCAGGAGGCCGCTCGCTCCTCGCGATACGGTCGACCCGTGGCCGTCGTGATCGCCGAGCTCGACGGGCTCGGCCGGCTCGAAGAGCGGTTCGGCTCGGGGGCGGCAGACCGCCTGATCCCGCCGGTCGCCGACGTCCTGCGGCGGAGTGCCCGATCCGCCGACACGATCGCGCGCCTCGACCGCGTTCGGTTCGGGCTTCTCCTCCCGGAGACCGACGAGATCCAGGCGATCAACCTCGTCGAGCGGATCCGCGCCGGCTGCGACCGCTGGCTGGCCGCGGGTGCCGTCGCCGTTCGCCTGTCGATCGGCTGGGCCAGCCCGCCGCTCGGCGGTGACCTGGGCGACGCGCTGGGTGAGGCCGAGGAGCGCATGCATCGCGAGCAGCGCCGGCCGGCCGGCTGACTGTCGCGCTCCTGAGCGCCTGTCACACCGCGCAGCACTCGCGACGAGCGGGCCCTATTGGAGCAGGCTCTCGTCCACCAGCTGGTCGATCGTTGGCGATGCGCCCGAGATCGGCGAGTCGGACAGGCCGGCCATGAAGGCCACCGACCTGGTCCAGGCCGCCCGGTCGATCGCGCCCGCACCGTGGGCCTTCGTGTAATCGCTGGACCACGTCTCGATCGTCGCCTTCAGGATCGCGAGCTGCGTGGTGGGCTCCTTGCCCAGGTCCGGGACGACGGCCACCGCCGCGTCGAGCCCCTTCTGCGGGTTCGCGGCGACGTCCTTCATCGCCCGGAGCGTGGCGCCTATGAACGCCTTGAGCGGGTCGCGTTTCGAGCCGAGGGCGACCCCCACGATGAGCCCGTTGCCCGGCAGCGGCACGGTCTGGTCGACGTGCAGGATCGTCGCCGGCGTCCCCGAGAGCTCGAGCTGGACCGGCTCGTTATTCACGAAGCCCGTCGCCGCGTCAACGGCCCCCTGGGCCAGCGCCGCTCCCTGGCCGTAGTCGGGGTAGAGCTGGATGTCGAGATCCGACGGCTTCAGGCCGGCCGAGCCCAACAGCGCCTGGAGCATGATCCAGCCGCTGCCGTACTTGCCGGGCGTGCCGAGCCGCTTGCCGCGGAGGTCGGCCGCCGTCTTGATCCCCGACGAGCCCTTGGCATAGACGATGTTCGGGAACTGCGCGTAGATCGTGGCCACGTAGTGGATGGGGATGCCCTGGCTCACGGCCGGAATGACGCTCGTACCGTCGGCGATGCCGATGTCGATGGCGCCCTGGCCCAGGAGCTGGATGACGTCGGTGTCGGTCTGGTTGTTGAACGTCACGTCCAGGCCGGCGTCACGGTAATAGCCGGCCTGCCGGGCGAGGTAGAACTGAGCGAACTGCACGCTCGGGATATAGCCCAGACCGACGGTCAGCCTGGTCCGCGCGGCGGATGACGCCGAGGGAGTCGCGCCCCCGCCGCAGGCGCTCGCGAGACCGACGACGAGTGCGATGAGGACGGACAGGCGATTCACGCGCCCTCCTGGCAACTTGGTCAGCCCCGGTCGCCGACGAGGCGGCGCTCCAGGACGACGACGACGAGATAGAGGGCAACGCCCAGCAGCGCGATCGTGGCGAGTGCCGCGAACTCGAGCGGGATGTCGAACAGGCTTCCTTGAGCAAGGATGACGAGCAGGCCGAGGCCGCGGTCGGCTCCCGACCACTCGGCGATGACCGCGCCGATGACGGCCAGCGTCACGCCGACGCGCAGTCCTCCGAAGATCGACGGGAGGGCTCCCGGGATCTCGATGCCCAGGAGCAGCTGCCGCCGCGAGGCGCGGAATGCCCGGCCCATCTCCAGGAGGTCGCCGCTGACCTGCCGGATGCCGACCATCGTGGCGACCGCCACGGGAAAGAAGACGATGATCGCGCACATGATGACCTTCGACAGGAGCCCGCTCCCGAACCAGAGGACGAACAGCGGGGCAAGCGCCAGGACCGGCGTCGACTGCGCGGCGACGATGTACGGGGAGAAGACCCGCTCGGCGAGGTGCGATCGAGCCAGGGCGTAGCCCACGATGACGGCGGATCCGGCGCCCGCTACGAAGCCAAGAGCGATCTCGGTCAGTGTGGTCGCGGCGTGGGGGGTCATGGTCCCCTCGGTCCAGGCTCGAACGAACCGGGCGGCCACCGTTTCGGGAGCCGGGAGCACGAACGGCTTCCAGTCGCCGATGACCACGACAGCCTTCCATGCCAGCACGAAGAAGGCCGCGCCGACGACGATGGGTGCGATCTCGCGGAGCACGCGACGGACCGTCACCGACTCCTCTCCGCGTCTCCGGCCAGCAGCTCGCGGATTCCCGATGCCGCCGAGGAGACCGCCGCCGCATCGAGGCGGTCGAGGACCCGCGGCCTGGACAGCTGGATGGGCACCTCGCCGGAGAGTCGGCCCGGCCTACCGGTCAGGACGGCGACGCGATCGGCCAGGAAGACCGCCTCCGCCACGTCGTGGGTCACGAGGACGACGGTCGTGCCGGTCGCGGTCCAGATCTGCTGGAGCTGGACGTTGAGGCGTTCCCGGGTGAGCGCATCGAGCGCGCTGAAGGGCTCGTCGAGGAGCAGGACGGCGGGGGCCGGCGCGAGGGCTCGCGCCAGCGATGCACGTTGGCGCATGCCCCCGGACAGCTCGTGGGGACGTGCGTCGTCGACGCCATGGAGTCCAGCGAGATCGAGCATCTCGCGAGCCCGGACCTCCCGCGGCAGGCGAGCCCAACCGGCGAGCTCGAGCGGGAAGGCGACGTTGTCCAGGACCGAGCGCCACGGCAGGAGGCGTGGCTCCTGGAAGACGAGACCGACCCGAGGATCGGGGCCTGCGACCACCTGGTCGTCGAGCTCGACGGATCCCGTGTCTGGCGAGAGGAGGCCGTCGACGAGCCGGAGCAACGTGCTCTTGCCCGAGCCGTTCGCACCCACGAGGGCGATGAACTCCCCGGGTTTGACGGTCAGCGTGATGCCTGTCACGGCCGGCCGCGAGCCACCCGATGTGCGGTATGCGTACGACACATCCGTCAGGCGGATCGCCGGCGCGGCGGCGTCCGGCGCGCGGTCGACGGGCCGCTGGATCGCGCCCGTCAGCGTCGGCGCGACGGGTTGATCATGTCGATCGGTTGTGGAGGTCGTCTTCAGCGTCGTCAGTCCCGAAGCTCCTAATCCCTGCTTCGGGGCGCGACGCCGATCGGTCCGCGCCACCCAACGGGCGCGACTGCGCGGCCGCTCGCCTTCTTCCATCCGGACTGTACCGTCGGCTCCGGTTGCGGCGGCCGGCAGTGCCGGTTGCGCCGTTCGGATCTGCTGACGCCCGCCGCTGGACGGCGGGCCGCTCGTGGGCTCGACCCCGCTTCGCGGGGCCCTACCACCGGTCGGGAATCTCACCCTGCCCCGAAGGCACCGCGAGAATAGCACGGCATCGGTCGCGGGCTCGCACGGCCGGTGGCTCGGCGGCAGAGCTCGGCCGGCTCAACCGTCAGCGCCGGGCGGTCAACGCGTCGAGGCAGAGCCGGCCAGGCGATGGACGATCGGCGCGATCGCGGGCCAGAGCTCTGAGTAGACGGCGAACAGGTGCTCGTACGTCGCGCGCAGCGTCGGGTCGGGCTCCAGGCGGTGATCGACCCTCGCCATCGCCCGGATGGCGGCGAGCGTGCTGGTGTGCCAGCCGAGGCCCACGGACGCCAGGATCGCCGCGCCGACGACGGCCGCCTCGCGCACGGCCGGAACCGCGACCGGCACCTGGAGCACGTCGGCCTTGATCTGGTTCCAGGTGTCGCTTCGGGCGGTGCCGCCGGTCACGGTCAGCTCTTCGATCCGGACGCCGGCCGCCCTGATCGGCGTGGCAAGGTGACGCAGCGCGAGCGCCGCGGCCTCCAGGACGGCCCGCGCCAGATGGGCCCGCCCGTGGGCCAGCGTGAGCCCGACGAAGGCGCCTCGCGCCGCCGGGTCCCAGATCGGGGAGCGCTCGCCGGCGAGGTACGGCAGGAACACGAGGCCACCGGCCGCCGGTGGCACGCTGGCGGCCTCGGCGATGAGCGCGTCCGGGCCCGGTCCGCCCGCCAGCACTCGCTCGTCGAGCCAGTCGAGCGCCTTGCCGGTCGCGGTCATCGCACCGCCGATGAACCAGCGGCCCGGCAGCGGTGCCGGAGCGGCCCAGATGCCCGGCACCTGGACCGCGTGGTCCCAGTACACCGCGAGGCCGCCGGACGTTCCGCCCGTATCGACCGCGTCCCCTGGGTCGCTGAGGCCGGCGCCGTGAAAGCTGGCGAACGAATCCACCGTGCCCGCGAGGACGGCGACCCCCGCCGGCAGGCCCAGCGCGTGGGCCACGCCAGGCGTCAGGCCGCCGAGCACCGTGCCGGCCTCGACGACCGGCGGCAGTCGATCGGCGGCCAGCCCGGCGCGCGCCACGTCGCCCGGCTCAGGGAGCACCTGCCCGAACGACCGCGTCGCGGCCGCGGTCCCGCTGAGCCGGAACGCGGCCCATTCCCAGGCGTTGAGGTACCAGCGAGTGGCGGCCGCCGCGCCGCGATCTGTGCGTTCGAGCCATCGCGCGGCGGGCAGGATCCCCAGGCCCCACCCGCGCAGGCCGGTCGTGCGCTCCAGTTCCGGTGCCTCGGCCGCGGGACGTCCATCCATCCAGGTGATCGCGGGATGCGTCGCCCGGCCGTCGTCATCCACCGGGACCATCGTCGGACCCTGGCCCACGACGCAGACGCCGGCCACCCGCTCGCCGTCCCCCATCAGCTCGCGGCTGACCACGGCGAGCGCCGTCCACCACGCTTCGGGGTCCTGCTCGGCGCGTCCCTCGCCCGCGTCGACGTCCATGGCGTAACCGGCTCGGGCCGTGGCCACGAGCCCACCGTCGGCGCGGATCAGGCCGGCCTTCGCCTCAGTCGTCCCGAGGTCCACGGCGAGGATCAGGGGTTGGCGCGCGCTCACCGTTGCATTGTGAGGTCGGCGCCGAAACCGAGTCGCCGCCTGCCTCGACCTTCAGGTCACCCGGACCTCGGCGATCCATTTGACCCAGTCGAGACCGCGCCGCGCCGGGGCGACGAGCCGGCACGGGGCACCGTTCTGGGCTGGCAGCATCCCGCCGGCGACGCCGGTGGCGAGGAGGAGGCCTGGGACGACGTCGATCGGAAAGGTCGAGGTCCAGCCCGTGATCGATCGAACCTCGACGGAGCTAACCCGCGGATCGGCTTGCGCGATCTCGAGCACGGATTCGAGGGTCACGCCGCGCCACCTCGCATCGATCGCCCAACCGGACGTGCAGTCGAGGGTCGCTGGCAGGTCGCGCTCGCCGAGCGCCCGCAGGTCCGCCAGCGCGAGCTCGGTGGGCCGTGCAACTCGACCGGTGACTCGGAGGCGCCAACCATCGGTGTCGAACTCGGGGATCGGCTCTCCGAAGAATGTCGTGGGCGGCGGCTCACCACCCGGAAGCCAGCGGGAGCCGGTGAACCGACGTTCTCCGCCGCGCGAATGGCCGAGTAGCTCAATGCCGGCGTACGTCAGCGTCGACGCGGCCAGCATGCCAAGGCCAGCGAGCAGCGACCGTCGCGTCAGGAGCCGTGCGACGGCGCCGCCCCTGAGCGGTCGAACGGGCCGGAGGAGATGCCACCGCCGCGGAAGGAGATGGAGCACGAGGATCGGCAACAGGGCGATCCCGATCCAGACGTGAAGGGTCAAGACCGTCACTGAGCCGATGGCCAGCAGGCCGATCGCCGGAATCGAGCCGCTCGCCACCCAGGCGTAGCCGGCAACCATGCTGGCCGATGCCAGGAGCGCGACGGCGAGTCCCAGCACCAGCCGGCCCCAGCGTCGCCGGCCGGCCGCCTTCGGCGCGCTCCTCCGAACCTTGACCATGACGGTCAGCAGGAGCGAGCCGGCGAGGACATCGTGCAGCGTGTACAGCCATCCCGCATCGGGTGTTCCGGCCCGTAGAGTCATCAGCCCGGTCGCCGCCATCGCGACGACGAGGACCGCGAGCAGCCGGTCCAGCGCGGCGCTGGTCATCTGCATGGTCGAAGTATCGCTCGGCGTGGAGCTCCGCCTGGCCGTTACCCGGCCGAACGACGGCTTCAGCCGCCGAGCAGGCGTCGCACCTCCGCGACCTGGAGCGGATCGAGACCGGGTCCCGA
>Ga0137372_10007946_pt1 | contig 10251 bp, 9 predicted proteins | sample SagtaG_6_FD_104911 | JGI IMG/M metagenome (GOLD analysis project Ga0137372, IMG submission 104911) | Vadose zone soil microbial communities from Sagehorn Ranch, Mendocino, California, USA - Sage1_R_60_16 metaG | ecosystem: Environmental > Terrestrial > Soil > Vadose zone | place: USA: California...
ACCCGCAACCTCGACACCGCGCGGCGCTTCGTCGCGCGGGTCGACTCGGCGGCGGTGATGGTGAACGCGTCCACCCGGTTCACCGACGGCGCCGAGTTCGGCTTCGGCGCCGAGATCGGCATTTCGACGCAGAAGATGCACGCACGCGGACCGATGGGGCTGGCCGAGCTGACTACGACGAAGTGGATCGTCACCGGCGACGGCCAGGTGCGCTGAGCGACGTCAGTCGAGGTAGCGCCAGTGCACAGCGGCCGGGCAAGGTCGCGGTAGGGGCCGCCGCCGATCGTGGCGGTTCCCCGATCGGACGGTCCAGGCCGAGCAGCAAGCGCATGGTGGTCGACTTGCCCGCGCCGTTCGAGTTGAGGAGCCGTGACCTTGCCCCGCGCCACGGTGAAACTGAGCGCGTCGCCCGCGACCTTGTCGCCGGACCGCTTGGACAGGGCGCGCGCCTCAATGACTCGCGCCGATTCGGTGGTAGTTGTCATGAATTCGATCTTGGTTCGGCGGCGGGCCGATCTCGATGGCGCCAGCACGTCTCATCGCGGTGGGGCAAACCGAACCCCGCGGGTCCGTAGCATTGCGCAGCGTGCCGGCACAAAGACTCGGAATCATGGGCGGGACGTTCGACCCGATCCATCACGGCCACCTGGTCGCAGCCAGCGAGGTCGCCGAGCAGTTCGCCCTTGACGAGGTGATCTTCGTCCCGACCGGCGCGCCCTGGCAGAAGTCCGACCGCGAGGTCAGCGCCGCGGAGGACCGCTACCTGATGGCCGTGATCGCGACCGCGTCCAACCCCCGGTTCTGGGTCAGCCGGGTCGACATCGACCGCCCCGGGCCGACGTTCACGATCGACACGATCCGCGACATCGCGGTCATGCGCCCCGACGCCGAGCTGTTCTTCATCACCGGCGCGGACGCCCTCGCCCAGATCCTGTCCTGGAAGGATCACGACAAGGCGATCCGGCTGGCCCGCTTCGTCGGCGTGACCCGGCCCGGCTACGAGTTGTCCGACGCGCATCTGCCCAGCGATGCGGTGACCCTCGTCGACGTACCGGCGATGGCGATCTCGTCGAGCACCTGCCGGGAGCGCGTCCGCGGCGGGCACCCGATCTGGTACCTCGTGCCCGACGGTGTCGTCCAGTACATCGCGAAGCATCATCTGTACCGCAACGTAAGCTCGCCGGGATGACGGCCACCGACACAGCCCGCGACCTGGCGCTCGTTGCCGCCAACGCGGCAAGCGACAAGCTCGCGACCGACGTCGTCCTCATCGACGTCAGCGAACGGCTGGTGATCACCGACATCTTCGTGATCGCGACGGGGGCGAACGAACGCCAGGTCGAGGCCATCGTCGACGAAGTCGAGGAACGGTTGCGCCGCGAAGGCGTCAAGCCGCTGCGGCGCGAGGGTCGGCGAGACGGGCGATGGGTGCTGCTCGACTACGCCGACGTCGTGGTGCACGTCCAGCACAGCGAGGAGCGCGTGTTCTACGCCCTCGAGCGGCTCTGGAAGGACTGCCCGACGATCCCGTTCGTGCCCGACGGCGCGCCGTCGTGAGCGCACCGTCGTGAGCGCACCGCCCGGCAATCGCCTCGTGACCAAGCGGCGGGTGCTGCTGCTGCGCCACGGGCGCACCATGTGGAACGCGCAGCACCGCTTCCAGGGCCAGGCCGACCCGCCCCTGGACGACCTGGGCCGGGCGCAGGCCTACGAGGTCGCGGCGCTCGTGGCGGCGCTCAATCCCGACCTCATCCTGTCCTCGGACGCGAAGCGCGCCCTGCAGACCGCCGCGCCGCTCGGCGCGATCACCGGCCTTCCGGTGACCTCGGAGCCGCGATTTCGCGAGCGCTCGCTCGGCCACTGGGAGGGGCTGACCCGCGACGAGGTCGCCGAGCGATACCCCGACGAGTTCGACGACTGGATGCACGGCCGAGACGTCAGCCGCCGCGGCGGCGAGTCGCGGGAGCAGGTCGCCGAGCGGGCGCTCGAGGCATTCGACGAGATCGACGACGACAGCCAGCTCGCCGTGATCGTCACCCACAGCGCGACCGCGATGGCGATGTGCGCGGTGCTGCTCGGCCTGTCGCAGCGCACGCCGGTGCTCAGCGCGTTGGCCAACTGCCACTGGTCGGAGTTACGGCACGGTTCGCGGTGGGAGCTGCGCGCGCACAACGTCGGGGCGCCCGGTCCGGTCATCCCGCGGCTGGACCTCGAGGAGGAGCCGGCCGACGCCGAGGCCTAGCCGGCGCAATTTGGATACGGACTGAACACGCTTAAGCACGCTGATCGCATGTGCGGTGGCACAGGAGTGACATGGCACGGGCCGCGCCGCGCTTCAACTTGTGCCCCTACCTGGCCGGTTCTACCTTGATCAAAGGTGCCCCGGCGTCCGGTGGCGACGGACGGCGGACGCCGGGCGAGCACCGAATCCCCGATTTGTGATGTCGCGCCCGCATTGGTTACGGAGCGCGTCCGCGCACGACCGTGAGCGATTTGTCGCACCGGGTATCATCGCCGCCATGAGCGCCCGCCTGCTCCTTACCGGGCCGCGCTGACCAGTAGCACGTCGGCGCGGCTGAGCCCTCTGCGATCCTTTCGCGGGGGCTTTTCGTTTGCCCGGACCGCACAGCAGGAGACTCGAAATGACCAGCAACACCCGGCCGGCCGCCGTGGGCAGTGCCAACGCGACTGACGACGCGCCGCCGTTCCGCTACACCGCGCAGCTCGCCGAGAAGATCGAGACGTCCTGGCAGGAGCGCTGGGAGCGTGACGGAACGTTCGACACGCCCAATCCGACCGGGCCGCTCAGCGCCGGGTTCGAGACCGTGGCCGACCGGCCGCGCGCCTACGTCATGGACATGTTCCCGTACCCGTCCGGGGCCGGGTTGCACGTCGGCCACCCGCTGGGCTACATCGGCACCGATGCGTACACCCGCTACCTGCGGATGAGCGGCACGAACGTCCTGCACCCGATGGGCTTCGACGCGTTCGGACTGCCCGCCGAGCAGTACGCCGTACAGACCGGGCAGCACCCGCGCATCACGACCGACGCGAACATTGCCGAGTACCGCCGCCAGCTGCGTCGGCTGGGGCTGGGCTTCGACTCGCGTCGCACGTTCGCCACCACTGACCCCGAGTACTACCGCTGGACCCAGTGGATCTTCCTGCAGATCTTCGATTCCTGGTACGACGTCGAGGCCGACAAGGCACGCCCCGTCGCCGAGCTGATCGCCGAGCTGGACGCCGGCACCCGGCTGCCCGGTCCCGGCACCAACCCGTTCGGCAAGCGGTGGGCCGAGCTCGACGCCGTCCAGCGCCGCCAGGTGATCGACAACCATCGGCTCGTCTACCGCTCCAGGTCGGTCGTCAACTGGTGCCCGGGCCTGGGCACCGTCCTGGCCGACGAGGAGGTCACCGCCGACGGCCGAAGCGAACGCGGCAACTTCCCGGTGTTCCGCAAGCCCTTGCTGCAATGGATGATGCGCATCACCGCCTACGCCGACCGGCTGGCCCGCGACCTGGACCTGATCGACTGGCCGGAGAACGTGCGCACGATGCAGCGCAACTGGATCGGCAAGTCGACGGGTGCCCATATCGGGTTTGCCTCTGCTGCAGGCGATATCGAGGTGTTCACCACCCGGCCCGACACGATGTTCGGGGCCACCTACATGGTGCTGGCGCCCGAGCATCCGCTGGTCGACGCGCTCAGCGCCGACTCGTGGCCGGACACCGCCAAGCCCGCATGGACGGGCGGGCACGACACGCCCCGCGACGCGGTCGCCGCGTACCGGGCGTCGATCGCCGGACGGTCCGACCTGGAACGCCAGGCGGGCGCCGCGAAGGAGAAGACGGGCGTCTTCACCGGCTCGTTCGCTACGAATCCCGCGAACGGTGCCGAGCTGCCGATCTTCATCGCCGACTACGTCCTGATGGGTTACGGCACCGGCGCGATCATGGCGGTGCCGGGACAGGACGAGCGGGACTGGGAGTTCGCCGAGATATTCGACCTGCCCATCATCCGCACCGTGCAGCCCCCGGAGGACTTCGACGGCAAGGCGTACGGCGGCGAGGGCCCGGCGATCAACTCGAGTTTCCTGGACGGCAAGGGCGTCGCCGCCGCCAAGGCCGCCATCGTCGCCTGGCTGGAGGAGTACGGCCACGGGCGCGGCGCGGTCACCTACCGAGTGCGCGACTGGCTGTTCTCGCGGCAGCGGTACTGGGGCGAACCGTTCCCGATCGTGTACGACGACACGGGCCTGCCCGTCGCGCTGCCCGACTCGATGCTGCCGCTCGAGCTGCCCGACACGAACGACTTCTCACCCAAGTCGTTCGCGCCCGACGACGCCGGCTCAGAACCAGAGCCGCCACTGGGCCGGCTGACCGACTGGGTGAACGTCACCCTCGACCTGGGAGACGGGCCGAAGCGGTACCGGCGCGAGACGAACACCATGCCGAACTGGGCCGGCTCCTGCTGGTACGAGCTGCGCTACCTGGACCCGACGAACACCGAGCAGGTCGTCGACCCGGAGGTCGAGCGTTACTGGATGGGACCGACTGCCGATCGGCCCGCCGGCGGCGTCGGGCTGTACGTCGGCGGCGTCGAGCATGCGGTGCTGCACCTGCTGTACGCGCGGTTCTGGCACAAGGTGCTGTTCGACCTGGGATACCTGTCGAGTTCCGAGCCGTTCCACCGGCTGATCAACCAGGGTTACCTGCAGCTGCCTGCCTACACGAACGCCAACGGCTTCTATGTCGAAGCGGCCGAGGTCGAGGAACGCGACGGCGAGTTCTACTACCGCGGCGAGCGGGTGAACCAGGAGTTCGGCAAGATCGGCAAGAGCCTGAAGAACGTCATCACGCCGGATCAGTTCATCGCCGACTACAGCACGGACACGTTTCGGCTGTTCGAGATGTTCGGCGGGCCGCTGGTGCAGTCGCGGCCGTGGGACGCGAAGGCGATCGTCGGGCCGTACCGGCTGCTGCAGCGCGTCTGGCGTGCCGTGATCGACGAGGAGTCCGGCGTGCCGCACATCTCGGACGAGCCGGTCCCGGATGAGCTGAATCGCCTGCTACACAAGACGATTCACGCAGTCCGCGACGGCTACGAGACGTTGCGGTTCAACACGTCGATCGCGCGGATCACCGAGCTGAACAACGCGATCGTTCAGGCATACCCCGCCGGCGGAGCGCCCCGCGCGCTGGCCGAGCCGATGGTGCTCATGCTGGCGCCGCTGGCGCCGCACATCGCCGAGGAGTTGTGGTCGCGGCTCGGGCATGCCGAATCGCTGGCCTGGCAGGCTTTTCCTGCTGCCGACCCGGTGCTGCTGGTCGACGAGACGGTCGACGTCCCGGTGCAGGTCAACGGCAAGGTGCGGTCGGTGGTGTCTGTGCCGGCCGACGCCGACGCGGCGACGATGCAGGCGGCGGCGCGAGCCGACGCGAAGATCGTCGCCGCGCTGGACGGCCGCGAGGTCAAGCGCGTGATCACGGTGCCCGGCAGGCTGGTCAACTTCGTCGTCTGAGCGGACGGTCAATCGCCGAAGAACCGTGCGAGCACCGCGGCGACCGCCTTCGGGTCGGCGACGTGGCCTGCGCCTTCGATCGTCCGGCGTTGCGCCTTCGGGATGCTCGCGGCGATCGCGTCGGCAGCCGGCTCGAGGGCACGGACCCAGCGCGCGGCTCCGGGCTGGCTGCCGGCGAGGCCCGTGGCCACGAGGGTCCGCTGGGTGATCTTGGCGAAGCGCTCGACGGGTGGCTGGCCGGTTCCCATGCAGGCTGCGTCGTAGGCGAGCGTGTGCGCGACGGCTTCCAGATCAGGCCACATCGGCGAGTTCCTCGCTCCCACGATGGCGTCCTCCGAGGAATCGGCGACTCGCATGAACAGTTCGAACGCGTCGCCGCGACGAGCCTCGGCGAGCGCCGTGTCGAGCTGCTGGGTGTACTCCTGCCACCGCTGCGGCCAGTCCTCGGCCAGGTCGTAAGGCACCTCGTACACCGCGACCTTGTCGATCGCGAGCCCGGCTGCCGCGGCCTCGAGCGCGAGCGCTCCACCCGACGAGACGCCGTAGAGGTGCGCCGAGCCCCCGGCCGTCCCGATGAGCGCTTCGATGTCCTCGATCTCGCGGTCGACGGCATAGGGCAGGGTGTCGGAGCTGTCGCCTCGGCCGCGCCGGTCGTAGTTGTACACGGTGAACTGCCCCGCGAGCTCGGGAGCGAGTGGCGCGTTCTCCGAGCGGTCGCTGATACCGCCGCCGACCAGGATTACGGCCGGCCCGCTTCCGACGCGTTCGTAGGCAATCGTCGTGCCGTCCTTGGACGTCACACGGTCCATCTGACTCCTCCTCCGGTCTGCCCCTCGATGGTTGAACGATCGCGGGTCCGTCGAGTCATCGCTGTCGAACTCAACGGTGGCACTAGGGTCGCTGGCATGGCATCGGAGGTGGCGAGCGTCGCGGTCGTCACCGACTCGACGGCGTACCTGCCGCCGGACATGGCCGAGAAGTTCGGCATCAGCGTCGTCCCGCTGCGGGTCACGATCGGTTCGCGTACGGGCACCGACGGGGTGGACGTCTCGCCCGGTCAGGTCACCCGCGCCCTGCGCGATCACGTACCGGTGACGACATCGCGTCCGTCACCGGCCGAGTTCGCCGCTGTGTACCGGCGGGCGCTGGACGCCGGGGCGCGCCATATCGTCTCGGTGCATCTGTCCGCGGCACTGTCCGGGACGTGGGAGTCGGCGACGCTGGCCGCTCAGGACTTCGGGTACGGCGTGGTGCGAGTCGTCGACTCCCGCTCGACGGCGATGGCGCTCGGGTTCGCCGTTCTCGCCGCGGGCCGTGCGGCGCGTGACGGGGCGTCGGCATCGGAAGTGCAGGACGCCGCAGTGTCCACAGTGGACAACACGCGGACCTACTTCTACGTCGACACCCTCGAGTACCTGCGCCGGGGTGGCCGGATGGGCGCGGCCGCGGCGCTGCTCGCGACGTCGCTGTCGGTCAAGCCGCTGCTGCACGTGCTGGACGGCCAGATCGTCCCGCTGGAGAAGGTGCGCACGTCGTCCAAGGCGATCGCGCGGCTGATCCAGCTCACCGTCGCGGCGGCACGCGACCGGCCGGTGGACGTGGCGGTTCACCACCTGGCCGCTGCCGAACGCGCCGCCGAGGTGGCCGGGCGGCTGCGCGATGAGATCCCGTCGCTCGGTGAGCTGTACACGTCCGAGGTCGGTGCCGTACTCGGCGCGCACATCGGGCCCGGCGTACTCGGCACGGTGGTCGTGCGTTACTGACAGTGGCCCCGGCTGCCCTTCGACAGGGCGGACGAGATCACGAACCGGAAGCCGGGCCGCTCGGCTCCTCCGGTGCGCAGCAGCACCTGGTCTCCGGACCGCTCGATGCACGCACCGGACTGCGCGTTGAGCGTCGTCCAGTCGAACCAGCGCATCCGGATGCGCACAGTCGCGTTCCGGGGTGCCGTCAGCACGATGCGGGCGGAGTCCATCGAGACCATCTCTGCGGGCGCGCTGACGATCGGGGTCGCGCCGTGGACGGCGTAGAGCGTCCAGTGCCGGTCGTGCCACACGTCGTGCAGGTAGGGCAGGCCGCCTTGGATCAGTGCGCGCTCGCGCCGTCCCCACGGGGTGAGCCGAGCGTCGGGCAGCGCGACGTACTGGACCGCGTTGGTGGCGAGCCAGGCTTTGTAGCTGGCCTCGTTCGGCGGGTGCTCGAAGAACACGTCGTCGTTCAGCTTCGTGTCGAGTTGGCGCAGCCAGCCGCGCGCGATGGGGACGTGCCTGGCGAGTAGCGCGGCGTCCCAGTGCCCGTTCATCTCGGGCACCTCGACGCGCCCAGTGAGTTCGCCCTGGTCGTGGATCGCGGTCACCAGTGGGCGGTAGTACGAGGCGTGCGTGGCGGGCACTCCGGCCAGCTTGACGATCTCGAGCGTGGCGGGGGGCTGTGCGATGAACGCGACGACGACTGCGGCGGCGGCGATCGGTGCGCGCCACTCGGCGAAGGCCGCGATCACCGGGATCGCGAAGAGCAGGCCGAGCCGCTCGGCATTGCTGCCGATCGGCGACGGTGCCGCCCAGGAGACGATCACCACGGCGAGGTTCACCGCAGCACCGATGCGAATGGCGTTGTGCCGCCGGGGGAGGAGCGCGATCACGAGCAGCGAGGCAATGATCGCCCGGATCGCGCTCTCGCGCCCGAACATCATCGTGCGGCCGTCGGCGAATACGACCGAAACGGCCGCCGTTCCTATTGCGCTCGCCACGGCGAGGACGACCGCGTCGCCGACTCGTCGCCGTAGCGCCGCGGTGATCGCGTACACCCACAGCCCGAGCGTCGCGACCGGACTTGCGGCTCCGGCGAGGACCGCCATGACGACCGCGGACGGCCGCCGGTCGGACAGCATGGCCAGCACTGCGGCGAGCGCACAGACGAGGCCGCACGCGTAGGCCACGCGGCCCTGGGCGAGGTTGGCGACCTGACATACGGCGATCGCGACGCCACCCCAGAGTGGACGCGCCGGCGCGGCGACCTGCATCAGGCGAGTCGCGAGCCAGGTGCCGAGCACGGCCATCAGCGCGCCGAGCAGTCGGGTGCCGATCAGGCCGGCCAGCCAAGGCGCCCACAGCGAGTAGCCGAACTGCAGGCTGCCGCCGAACCAGCGAAGGTCGACCGGCGTGAACGGGTGCGCGTAGGCAAAGTCGGCGCGGGCCAGCTGCGCCGAGAGATCCTGCCCGGTGAGCGGTGCGAGCAGGTAGCCGCCGGCGAGGACGGCGGCAATTGCCGTCGCTATGACCGCGGGGCGACGGTCGTCGGTGTTCGGGGGCGGGCTGTCGTCGGCGTGATCTGGCGCCGGGTGTCCGGACCGGGCGCGCAGGACCCCCTCCCGGACGATATCGGCGACGCCCACGAATTCGAGTCTGTCATCCACAGGGCGGCCCGTCGTCCACAACCTCGTCGGCGCGCCCACGCAACGTCCGCGACGTCCCTACGGTCGGGCGCGTGGGTGGACGTGGACTGCGCGCGACGGGCGAGCGAGCCCGGGTCGCTCGCCGGGTGCGCGGCCTGCTCGCCGCTCACCATCCGGACGGCGCTGCCGCCGGGCTCGTCGACGAGAGGTGGCTGCCGGGAATGGACTTCGACACGACAGAGCCTCGCCGTCCGGAAGCGGCCGCCGGCGGCGAGGCGCCCGACCGAGCCGCGACGGCCTCGTCGCCGTCGGCCTGGTTGCAGCGCCTGCGTTTCGACCCCGGACTTCGCGGCGCGGCGGCGCTCGGGTGCGCGGCGCTGATCGCCGCCTTGTTAGCGGGATGGTGGGTGCTCGCCGGTCGGGCCCATTCGGTCCCGATCTCGACGTCTCCGCCGCCGCCCCCGCCGGCGGCCTCGAGTCCGGCTCAGTCCGCGGCGTCTTCGGCCTCCGGCGCTCCGGCCGCGGTTGTGGTTGTCGACGTCGTGGGAAAGGTCCGCCGTCCAGGGGTGTACCGCCTTCGAACTGAGTCGCGAGTCGACGACGCGCTGCGGGCCGCCGGTGGCGCGCTTCCCGGCGTCGACATGAGCTCTCTGAACCGCGCTCGCAAGCTGACCGACGGCGAGCAGATCGCGGTCGGTGTCACCGGTGCGCCCGCCGCGGGCGGGCCTTCGGCCGGGCCGGGTGGATCGGCCGGCTCGGCGTCCGGATCCGCGTCGGTCGACCTGAATACCGCGAGCATCGAACAGTTGGACGGCCTGCCCGGGGTCGGGCCGGTCCTGGCTCAGCGCATTGTCGACTGGCGCACGGCACACGGCCGGTTCGCGTCTGTCGACCAGTTGCGCGAGGTGTCGGGCATCGGTCCGAGCAAGTTCGACGACATTCGCGGATTGGTGACCGTGTGACGCCGCCGGCCGCCCACTCGGGCCTGCCGCCGCCGCGAGGCATTGATGTCCGGCTCGCGATCGGTGCGGTCGCGGGCTGGTTGGCGGTGATCGTCGGGCTCGGCGAGGCGCCGTCCCGGGTTCTGGCGACGGGCATGCTCGGCGCGGGCGCCGGCATCGCATTGCTGATCACGGCTCGCCGCGGTGTGCGCTTCGCAGCCGCCGCGGCGCTGGCGGCGTTCTGCGTGGCATTGGTACTGATCCCGCTGGCCGCCAGGTCGGCACGCGCACGAGACTCGCCGCTGGCCGCGCTCGCGCGCGAGCGGGCCGCCGTGACGGCGACGCTCACGGTCAGCGCCGACCCGCGACCGCTGGCAGCGACGGGTCCGGCCGG
>Ga0137372_10007948_pt1 | contig 10250 bp, 9 predicted proteins | sample SagtaG_6_FD_104911 | JGI IMG/M metagenome (GOLD analysis project Ga0137372, IMG submission 104911) | Vadose zone soil microbial communities from Sagehorn Ranch, Mendocino, California, USA - Sage1_R_60_16 metaG | ecosystem: Environmental > Terrestrial > Soil > Vadose zone | place: USA: California...
CGGATTGTCAGTAGTAAAAAACGGGGAATTCGCTGAAATCGTTTAAACTAAAAAATCTTTTAAAACTCAATACAGACAATAATTTCAAAGAACTGAATTTTTAGGATTTAGGACGGTAGTGATCGTTATTATGAAGTTGAAGAGATATTAAACAGACAATTTGTAAGTATTTACGAGAACAATCATATTGACACAGAAGAAGCATTACATAAAGTAGGACTTCAAGAATTATTTGGTTTGGGCTATGACGAGTTTTTGAAATTCAATAATAAAGAGGCTGAAGCTGCACTACAACGTGGCGCAAATTTGAATGATTTAGATACTGTGTTTAAACCTTCTGAATATCTAAGAATAAAAGCAGACCTTGAAGGAAAAGTCATCTCTCAAAAAGTAAAAGATTAGTTTAGAATAAGGAAGCATGATGGGAAGTTTAATTATGACGGTATCATATCAAACTTCACCTGTAACAGTTCATATGATTTTTTTAATAAATAATTTATAAGTTGATTTTAAGCGTTTATAAGGCTTAAAACAAGTTAAGTCTGTAGATTTATAATGATGCATAAACAATACCCTAAATAAGCTTAATTGAAAATCGAAAAAATAATTTTGTTTTCTGACACTATCATAACACTTCTTCAGCAATTAAAGACTGTCTTTACTATTATCAGAAGGATTCTTTTTATTTTATTAAAATGGAGAAAGAGATTATTGATTAATACAGTTCAAATCAATGACTCTTTCCTTCTTTCTAATGGCTTACTTATTATTATCTGGCAACTTAAAAATTTCCTTTGGATTAAAATCAACAATCAAATTTTGACAACAAACTCTAAAGGAATTCTACTGCATTATGATAGAATTGAAACTCCAGTAAAAATTAAAATAGTCGGACTTTTTGGTAATTACAAGAAAGAATTTACGCTTTCTCCTAAAGCAACAATTCAAAGTGAAAAATTAAAGACACCACAACTACTCAATAATAAATTTGAAATTGACGAAATTAAAAACTCAATTAGCCAATTTAGGGTAAAGAACTTAAAACCAGCCTTTATCAATAAAGGTTTGACAAAAAACTTCGCAATAAATATTCAGACTATAAATATTCAAATACCAACCTTCAAAAAAGAAAACTATCATGCATAGAGAATACTACAATACCCCAAAATCCGGAAGAATAATGCGTTTATTATGGAAAGCTGCCGGAGGAGACCGTTATATTTTAGAGCGAGCTACTTATGCCGACCAAATGAAATATATGTGCCTTGGGGGAGTAGTTGCAGCAACAGGTATAATGGCAGGTCTTGCCGGAGGTTATGCTTTTTATACAATTTTTGAATCAAGAGGTTCTGCTATCGACCAAACTTTTAGCCCTTTCATTGCAATAATATCTATCTTATTTGGCTGTATGTGGGGACTAATGATTTTTAATATTGACCGCTTTATTGTAACAAGCACCGGCAAAGGAGATGGAACAGAAGCAATCACATTGGATGAATTTAAAGGGGCTATTCCACGTCTCATAATGGGAGCTATAATTGCTCTTACGATTTCAAAACCCGTAGAAATAAGAATGTTTAAAACTGAAATAGATGCAAAACTTTATGAAGAACAATTGAAACTGCAAAAAGAGTATGAGAAAAGAACTACAGCAAATTTCGAAGAAAGATTAAAAACAGTTGAAGAAGATTTGGGCAAAATAGGTGAGGAAAGAAGAGATTTAATTGAACGCATTAAAAAAGCAGAACAAGCTTATACAGACCAACTTAACGGTGTTCTAGGAAATGCTGGTGCTGGCAATGGACCATTATCAAAAGCGTTGAAGGGTCAATTAGATGCACTAAACCATGAGTTGAGTAGGTTTGACCAAATTAACGGAGATAAAATCATAGAAGCAGATGCTAAAAGAAAACAAATACAAGCAGAAAAGGAGGTTGCACTTTCTAAAAACGTAAAAGTAGCAAATGGATTAGATGGGCTTCTGGAACGCATAAAACTAGCACATGAAATTGCAGGTTGGGTAATTTCTCTTTTTATTACATTATTATTTATGGCTATCGAGCTAACGCCAATTTTCTTTAAGCTAATGTTAGTGAAAACTCCTTATGATTATTTAGAAGACAATGTAAAAGAGCTAATAAAAGCTGAAAATGGCATTGAAGTTCGATATGACTATTATAAGGATAAACAAGGACAGGAAAGGCACTTAGTAATTAATCATCAAGCTGAAAGATTAATATATGAAAAGATAAAAGCTACAGAAGCGCAAAAAGAATTAATTGATCATGCTCTGAAAAAATATATGGAAGAACAAAAAATTAAAATAGAAGAAACTCCAGAAGCATTTATAAAATACCATGCCAATGGCGAATTACAAGCGTAAGAGATATTCATTTAAAGATTGGCTTATATCTCTTTCGGGTGAAGATGCACAAATCATATTTAATACAAAAACTAAAGAAAGCGTAAAAATAACTTTTGCTTTCATCGGCTGTTTTGTGTTAATGATTTTCATTGTTTCATTTACAGTAGCACTCATTTTATATATCAGCTTTTCAACAAAAACTTATTCTTTGCCATTCCAATTGGTATAGTGTGGGGACTGATGATAGTGAATATCTATTTACTCCTATTATACACCTTAACACCAATGATATTAAAAGGTAAAGAGCGTACGATAAAAGGCATAAAAACCAAGGAAACAAAAGATAGCAGGCTTTTATCAAATATTTCGATAGGTTTTAGAGTTGGCTTTGTAGTGCTGATAGCTATTATTATTGCTCAGCCTTGGCTGATAACCACATTTTCTGTGCAAGAACAATTAGATGTTTACAAGCAACAATACAGAAACAACTTTCTTATACAAGCAGATAGCATATTGATTTCACAAGAAATCAAACTAAACAAAGAACTAAATCAAAATTTGAATTTAGTTTCTGTTGGAAAATCAGATTCAGTTCTGATTGCCCATGCAGGGAAAGATATTTTCAATAAAATCCAGGAGGATGCAAGATTTTTATCTGATGCTTCAATCTTAATGAATGAAATTTATAAAGCAGACAAAAGTTGGGATATAAACAAAAAGAATAAAACCGATTTTCTTCAGAACGAATTAACAACATTAGTTGAGAAAGAAATAACAACTGATTCTCTGTTCATCTTAGAGGCTAACGAAATTACTACCCAAAATCATTTTATCGAAGACATATTGAATTCTTCTTATAAAAAACTATTTTCGATAATACAAGAGAAAAATAATCAATACAAAAAATTAGACGCTGTTTTATCGGCAACTAACTTTTATGTTCGTAAAATCCAACTAATTAACAGCAATTTTCCGTCAGCCTGGGGTATGACTGGTATTGTAGCTTTCGCATTCATTATTCCTGTCATTTTAAAATACAGGATACGTAATACAAGTAATTTCTACGAGGTAAAGAAAGACTTAGAGGAAAAAATTGTTAAAGAAGAGTATAATGAATTTAAAGCAACCCATTCCAAAATCTTTAATTTAAAGTTCAATATTGCGAATGTTGATTTTTATGAATCTTGCATAGACCCCCCATTTAATACTACAATAAAGGAAAAAAGTCTACCATATCAAAGCCAAACAATTCTTTTAAATGAAATATATAAAGACCTAGATGAGGGAAAGGCAAACAAACATTTTGTAAGTGAACACGTTTCTAAAAAATGAAGATTGTCATTATTATAATTATTATTATCGTTATCATTCCTCTACTTTTCTTTTTTACAAAAAAGAAGGATGATAAAAATATACTACAACCAGTTAAAAAATCAGATCCAGAACCGCCACAAAAAACAGATGCCGAAAAATGGCTTACTTTAAAATATAAAAAAATATTTCATCGAAAAACGTTCATAAAAGGAAAACTCATTTCAAAATTTTATGGTCAATTGGACTATATAAAAGATGCACAAGACTTTGTAAAGGAAAGATATTTTGACTTTACTCTATATGATGCGGAAATAAAAAATTCAAGTTTTAGGAAAAATAATGATGGTGAATTTCCTGAATTTAACGCTGAAGAACTTTTTCCTGGCAGTATTCAGCCATCTCCCTTGCCATGTAAAATTTCGTATAATAATATTATTGGTGACTTTGAAATAGTATTATATGATGTAAAGCTTGCTAATATTGATTTTAATAAGCATCGAGTATTACATCAGGAAGAAGATGACCAAGTGTTTGGAACTGTTGAAGCGGACATTACAGGATACATTTTAGAAGAATTTATAGATGAATATGAAGAAAGGATAAAGGTTGAACCTAAAGAAAAAGAAATTACAACAGGAGAAACAATTTTAAATAAAGCTCCATCTATTTATAAAACCACGGATAAGACAGGCAAAACAAAAACAGAAAGAGAATATGCTTGGGAAGAGTTGTGGTATAGTGATAGAAAAGCTACTTATTGGGGCAATCCAAGATTTATTGGAAAAGAAGAAACGGGTTGTTTAAGCGGTATTTGGCAATTATTGAGTTTTATATTGGTATTATTATTTCTTATTGCTGTTGGACCCCAAGGCATTGTTACACTTTTGACTATTGCAGGAATAGGATTATTAATTGCATACTTCTTAGAAATATTCAAATGGCTATTTAGAATTGTAGGTCTTCTAATGCTTCTATTTGCAATCTTTTGGGTTATAAGCGCTTTACAAAATAAGAAACCTTCTTCACCAAAGCCATTTGCTTCAGATGAAGCAAAGGAGGTGAAAAAAATTGAACGCGATAAGATTAACCCTACGGATTCATTAATTGTTCATCATCGTATTTGGAAAGATTATGACGGGAATCAATATGAAGGTGATATTTGGGTAAAAGTGACTGATTTTAAGCAAAGTGGTTATTTTAAAAACAATTTGGCTGTTGAAAACAATTCACTTTTTGCTTACGATAAAGTTTTATTTGATTTAAAAAATCAAGATTCAGGCAAATTAAATGGTATTTACAAATTATTGGATAGCATTAGAATGAATAATAACCAAAATGACAATCAATTTGCAGAAACAATTGTTTCGTTTGTTCAAGATATCCCTTACACCATTGTATTAGATAATGCCTGCGATGCTAATTTATATAACGACCGATTTACGAAGGCATATTTACAAAATAATCAAGGTGAATGTGAAGGCTACCAGAAATTTGGCATTAACTCACCCGTAGAATTTATGGGAACATTAAAAGGCGATTGCGATACCAGAACTTTATTACTTTATACAATTCTTTCACATTACACATATGATGTAGCATTATTAAGCAGTGAAGTTTATTCTCATTCAATTTTAGCAATCAATTTGCCTTTTACAGGAAAGTCAATAGAAGCAAATGGAAAACGATATGTGGTTTGGGAGACAACTTCTCCGGGCATAAAAGCAGGTTTGTTGCCGGAAGAAGTTTCAGATTTTAATAACTGGCGAATATCATTAACTTCTAAATTATAAATCATGAATATTGCAAAATACGGTTTCCTTTTCATTTGGGCTTTGCTATTGTTAAGCATTGTCTTCTACCTAATTAAACGACTTGTTTTTGGTAAACGAAAGTCAAGTCAAAATATCAACATCAGCGAAGCTGTTTATTTATCATCATTGATTATTGCTGCAGGTATAGTTTTTCAAAGAGTAATTCAATCAACAGCTATAGCGTTTGACAATATCTTGAAAATTGAACCAGCAAACATATATTTCCAATTTATTAAAACGAGTAGCGCAATCTCTGTTACGGGAATTATTCTTTTTATCATCTCACTTTACGTAGCAAAATTTCTATCTGCATTATTTTTCGGCAAGAGAAAAGATATTGTCGAATTTGATTCTGACAATAAATCGTATGCAATTATGAGAGGAGCATTAATGTTTTCTGTGTCTTTTGTTTTTTTACAGCTGGGGGAAACTATTTTCAATTACTTAACGCCTAGTATAACGATTCCGTTTTATAGATAAAATTGTAAAAAGAGATCTACGGAATTTTTATTTTTTATTTTGTAGTCCATATTTGCTTTTTCCCAATGCGTATGGCAAAGAAGATATTTAAACTACAATTTTTTTACATTTGAAAACGCAACAAATTTAATAAGTGAATGTATTCAGCAATCAAAAGAAAAGTTTATGAATTGCTTGACCCCTCTGAAGGCGGTACAATGGCGGACACAATTGTTAACAGCTTTATTATAGGTCTAATTGTTATTAATACAATTGCAGTTATACTTGAAACCGTTGATAGCATTTATCTTCCAAACAAACCTTTTTTTACTTCTTTAGAATTGTTTTCAGTAACAGTATTTTCTATTGAATATTTGTTAAGGATTTGGACATGTACCTATATAGAAAAGTATAGGCATCCCTTGTTCGGAAGAATTAAATATATTTTTTCTGTGGGGGCAATAATAGACTTAATCGCTATTTTACCTTTTTACCTACCTTTTCTTACCAATTACGATTTAAGATTTATCAGGGTTCTTCGCCTAATTCGATTCTTTAGATTTTTCAAGCTAAGCAGATATATGAATGCTTCAAAAGTTATCTCAAGAGTTTTTGCAGCAAAGAAAGAAGAATTGGTCTTGAGTTTTGTGATAACAATTTTTCTAATCGTTATTGCTTCAAGTATTATGTATTATACAGAGCATGACGCACAACCAGATAAATTTTCAAGTATCCCTGAAACTATGTGGTGGAGTGTTGCGACATTAACAACTGTAGGTTATGGAGATGTGTTCCCTATCACTCCATTAGGAAAAACCTTAACTGCTGTAATATCGATTTTAGGCATTGGTATGTTTGCTTTGCCAGCAGGAATTTTAGCATCAGGTTTTTCTGGTGAATTTCAAAACATGAAAAAGTATAAAAAGACTTGTCCCCATTGCGGAAAAGAAATACAATAATGTATTTACAAAATTTATTAGTACATGACAAATGCCTCAACTGTTACCAGCGTAAGTTTACGCGACCTCGAAACAAATTTCAAAAAGGCAAAACAAGAACGGGAAATACTTCTTGCTAAGGTTATTGAAAAGAAGAAGCAAGTTGAACAACTGGCGAGTAAACTTACTGTCAAAAAGCAATCACTACTTGATAGTTTTAAACAAGAAAAAGATTTATTAGAAAGTAAAATCAATGAAACAAATGCAAATATTTTGGTGTTAGAAAGTAAGCTATCCAAAAAGCAAAATGGATTATTATCTAAAATTTTCACTTCACAACAAGCAATAAGTAATCTGCAAACAGAACTTGAAGAACAATACAATGTTTTAAATACGCAGAAATTAAAACTGGATGAAAGCAATCAATCTTTGAATTTTGAGCATACTATAGTCAAAGATTTTTCTAATAGTTTATTTCTTGCCAAATTTATTTCACAAAAAGAGGCATTTGAAGCTCTTCAAAAAGAATTAAATGAAGCAAAAAGGCTTTTGGCAGAATTAGCTTTTCAATATGAAAATGCTAAAGCCAATATTGATATAAGCACGGATTTAGAAATTGCAGAGCAATATGCAAAGGTGGGTGAAGCCTTTAATTTATTAATAAAGTCAATCAAGATTTGGGATATAACGGAAGAAGTAAAAAGTAGTGAAATAAAGTCCTCAGCCCAAACAACAGTAACAAGAAAGGAAGTCAGTTTTAAATTAAAAGATATTGATTTTATCAACTCTAAAGAGCCGGCATTATATTTTGAAAATGCAAATGGAAGACATTTTTTTATTTACCCAGCATTCATGTTTTTTATGGATGAAACAGGTGATTTCAGTTTAATTGATTTAAAAGAATTAAATTTTCAATTCATTCAAAAAAGGTTTCTTGAAAATAAAGCTACTATTCCTTCTGATGCAAAAATTGTAGATTACGCTTGGGCAAAAGTCAATAAGGATGGTTCTCCTGATATGAGATTTAAAGGCAATTATCAAACACCAGTTGTACATTATGGCGGTTTAAACTTTAAGATTGGTGCTACTTTAAATGAAACATATAATGTCAGCAATTTTGAAGTAGCACAAAATTTTGCAAAAGAATTTACCAACTACCTTGCTCTTTTAAAAGGGGAAAAGAATATACAAAGTGCTCCTGAAATAACTGGAACATACTTCGCAACATTAAAACAATTCTTAGAAAAATCAATTCAATTTCTACAAAAGCTCAAAGACAATAAATCATTTTGCGAATGGGTTGTTAACATTAAAGGAATAGAAAGTTTAACTAAACAGGGGACGGAAAAAGCTATTGAATTACTTTTTCTTATGGATATTCTCAAGTGCTTTAATCTTATATCAGACTTACATGACATGAAGAGTAAAGAAAGTTTTGCAGTGATATGTCTTATAGGAAAATTGTATGGTTGGAATATGGAATACGGAAATGTAGAGTCATTGTATACTCCTGATTTGCTTGGCTCGTATAAAACCATATACGACAGTTTACAAGGAGAGTTCTTAAGTGCTAATTTGGAAGATGAAAAGTTTTTTACATTATCCTACATATTGAATGCCTATGAAAAAGAGCTTAATGAAGAGTATTTGTCAAGTCTTTATCAGTTTGCATCTATCGTAATTAAAGCTGATGGTGTTGTGACAGCAAAAGAGGAAGATGTTTTGAAGCGCATAATGAAAACATCAAAAGAAAAGCCAAAAAATGAAGAACAAGAAGTAAAAATAAAAGCGCCTATTGCGAAACAATCTCTAGAAGAAGTGTTAGAAGAATTAAATGAACTAACAGGATTAAATATCGTTAAAGAAGAAATAAAATCACTAATCAATTTTATCAAAATTCAAAAAGCAAGGGAAGCAAGTGGCTTAAAGTCTTCAAGTATTTCCTATCATATCGTTTTCACAGGAAACCCAGGAACTGGAAAAACAACTGTGGCACGCATAGTTTCAAAAATTTATAAATCTTTAGGTATTCTTTCCGAGGGACAACTTGTAGAAACAGACCGCTCAGGATTAGTTGCAGAATATGTTGGACAAACTGCTGTAAAAGTGAATAAAACAGTTAATTCAGCATTAAATGGAGTGCTTTTCATTGATGAAGCATACTCAATTGTTGGAGAAAATCAGGATGACTTTGGTAAAGAAGCTGTGGCAACTCTTATCAAAAGAATGGAAGATGACAGAGATAAATTAGTTGTTGTTCTTGCTGGATACACGAATGAAATGAAAAATTTTATTGACACTAATCCAGGCTTTAAGTCCCGTTTTAATCGCTATATCGAATTTGTCGACTACTCACCACAAGAATTACTTTCCATTTATAAAACTCAATGTGCAAAATTGGATTACAAACTAACAGAGGATGCAAAAGAAAAAGTTTTTACTCTTTTTGGAAAGGCATTTGCAACAAGGGACAAGTCATTTGGTAACGGACGTTTTGTTCGCAATATGTTTGAAAAGACATTGGAAATGCAAGCTAACAGACTTGCAAGTGTTACATTATTGGATAAAGAAACATTGACAACAATTATAGCTGATGATATTCCATAAGTCGGTTTTCAGGCGTTCGCAGATGAATACCATAAGTATGACGTGAAGAAGAGTAGCAGACAACAAGCATTGCTACAAGTTAGGATGGATAATTTAATAATCGCTGCAATCTTTATTTAGCATTAGTACTTTTAAATAACTAAACCACAGATGAAAAAAATCTTCACTCTACTCCTTTTTATCAATACCACTTATGTTCTTTATGCCCAAATCACAATATGCTCCTGGAATCTTGAAAATTTTGGCAAATCGAAAAATGATTCAACGATAAATTTTATAGCCAGTACAGTAAAAGATTACGATGTAGTTGCTATACAGGAAGTAGTTGCCGGTGATGGAGGCGCACAGGCAGTAACAAGATTAAGCGATGCATTAAATAGAAAGGGTTTTAAATGGGATTATACAATAAGTGAGCCCACGCTCAGCAGTTCCTATAAAACAGAACGTTATGCTTTTATCTGGAAAACAAGTAAGCTTACAATTATTGGTAAAGCATGGCTGGAGAAAAAATATAACCTTGAAATTGACCGGGAGCCATTCTTTGCTACATTCAAAACAAATGGAAAGCTTTTTACCATTGTAACCTTTCATGCGATAACAAAAACAAAACAACCGGAAACAGAAATAAAGTATTTTCAGAACTCCTGATCTGCCCGCAAATTAAGTTGAAGTAGTTTTAAATATCAAAACCAAATCGGTTCCCGGAAAAACAGTTTGTGTATTGTTAAGCAATGGTATTATTTTTTCAACGGCTGC
>Ga0137372_10007949_pt1 | contig 10248 bp, 8 predicted proteins | sample SagtaG_6_FD_104911 | JGI IMG/M metagenome (GOLD analysis project Ga0137372, IMG submission 104911) | Vadose zone soil microbial communities from Sagehorn Ranch, Mendocino, California, USA - Sage1_R_60_16 metaG | ecosystem: Environmental > Terrestrial > Soil > Vadose zone | place: USA: California...
CGGTTGCCGATGGCCTCTACGACTTCCGGGCCATCACCACCGACAACGCCGGAAACAACTCCGCAGCGAGCACCGCCGCGACCAGCAGGCGGATCGACAACACGCCGCCAACGGTAACGCTGACCGACCCGGGCGCGAACCTGCGCGGCACCGTCACCTTGTCGGCAACGGCAACAGACAGCGGCTCGGGCCTGAGCACGGCCGGGGTCTCCATCTACCGCTCACCGGCCGGTCTCAACACCTGGACCTTGGTGTGCACCGACACATCCTCGCCCTACTCGTGCAGCCTCAACACCTCGACGATCGGGGGCGACGGGCTCTATGACTTCCAGGCCACCGCCGTGGACGTTGCGGGTAACACGGGCGTCGCCCTGGTCACCAACAGGCTCGTCGACAACACGGCGCCGTCCGCGACCAGCTCGGTCAGCCCGGCATCACCGAACGCCAACGGCTGGTACAACGGATCAGTCACGGTCACCATCACCGCCACCGACGGTGGGTCCGGCGTGGACAAGATCTACTACACGACCGATGGCTCCACTCCCACCACGAGCTCTGCCGTCTACACCGGCCCGATCACGTTGACTGCCGATGGCAGCAACCCGGTGAAGTACCTCACCGTCGACCGCGCCGGCAACCAGACGACCGGGGCCACCGCCGTCATCAAGATCGACAACACCGCGCCGGCGATCAGCGCCCTGGCGGCCGTCAACACGCTGACGAGCAAGGCAGGCGCTGTGAAGCCAGGAGGCAGCTACTACGTCTACGCCAACGTCAGCGACGGCACCGGCAGCGGTGTCAACACGGTGACCGCCAACGCCGGCAGCCTCACCACCGGGCAGACCTCGGTCGCGCTGAGCACGACCGGCGGCCCGTGGACCGTCGACGGCACCACCTACACCCACCGCAGCAGCACGACGCTCACTGCGACCGGCACATTGGCCGAGGGCTCGTACTCGATCTCGGCCACGGCCACCGACAACAACAGCAACACCACTTCGCCGACCACCTCCACGGTGATCGTCGACAAGACCGCTCCCACTACCGCGATCACATGCCCGACCGGCTCGAACGGCGTTCATGTGTCCAAGAACACGTGGCAGGCCTGCACGGGTGGCGGTGGCTTCACCGGCACTGCCAGCGACGGCACCGGCAGTGGTGCCGGCCCGGTAGAGGTACAGATCCAGAGGGGCGACGGCAAGTACTGGGACGGCATCAACAGCTGGGTGACTCAGACCACCTGGCTGGCCGCCACCGGTACGACCAGCTGGAGCTACGGTCTGAGCAAGAACGATCTGACCGTTAATAGCTCGTACATGCTGTCCGCCCGAGCGACGGACAACGCCGGCAACGGACCGGGCGCGGTAGCGTCGCTCACCTTCACCTACGACGGATAGGTCCTATCGCCGGGCGACCACCGAGCACGAGAACGCCGGCCGCCTGCGCTGTGATCCTCGGCGCAGGCGGCCGGCTCAAGATCGGCGGGCGCCCTACCGACATAAGGGCGATCTCGTCTCGAAGGAAGCCATGCAGCCTCGTGTCCTGACCGCCGCCACGGCCGGTCTTCTCCTTTTGTTCGTCGCCGGCTGTTCGGGCGTCCAGGGCGTCACCGCACCGTCAGAGCCGACAACCACCGCCCGCCCGACCTCCTCCAGCACGGCGATAGGCACGCCGACCCCCACCACGGCGCCCACCTCAAGGGCGACTGCACCGACTATCCAGCAGGAGCCGGTCGGCGAGACGGCGGAGGTGACTCATGTCGTCGATGGCGACACGGTTGACATCCGAACCACTGCGGGCCGGCAGGCGAGGATCCGGGTGATCGGCATCGACACGCCCGAGCGGGGCGAGTGCAACTTCGGGCCGGCGTCGTACAACATGAAGCAACTGGTGCTCGGCAAGACGGTCGTGCTGTCGATCGCGGGCGCCGGCAAGGACACGACAGATCGCTACGGCCGGTGGCTCAGGTACGTCGATGTCGGCGGCGTCGACGCCGGCCTCGCCCAGATCAAGGCCGGGCTGGCGGTCGCACGGTACGACTCCCGCGACGGGTACGGATGGCACCCGCGCGAGAACCGCTACATCGCAGCCCAGCAGGCGGCGACGCGCCGGTCCTGTGGGGTGGCCGCCTCCCCGACCGCATCAGCCGCGATCCCCGCCGGCGGAGCCGTCGACTACGGAACCTGCAGCGCCGCGAAGGCCGCGGGTGCTGTGCCTGCCGGCGGGTACCGGGAAGGCCGCGACGTCGAGTACGGGTTCTACCGCGACGCCGACCACGACGGCTACGTCTGCGAATAGCACGGGATCCAGCCGATGCTCGGGGCTCCGGGGAGAGCGTCGGCTACCCACCTTTAGGGTGCAGGCATGAACGTGGATGTGTTCGAGCCGCTGGCTGGCCTGGAGGGCGTCGGCTCGGCGGCCCGGGCGGCCCGCGACGCGGTCGACGTACTGCTGCGGGATCGCGGACTGCGCAAGGTCGGCTCGGACCTGACCGCCGAGGCCCTGCTCCGCGGCGCCCACGCGTCTGCCGCGCTGGCCGGCAGCCCGGCAACGCTCGAAGAGGTACGACGAGGTGCCGCCGACGGACTGGCCAATGGAGCAGTCCGCATGACCGGCGAGCTGATGCGGCTCGCTCCTCAGGTCGACACCGCGCCGGTGCAGGTCTGGACCAGACTGCACCAGTTGGCCGCGGCCGACCTCGGACCGGACGACGAACTGGGCCATCTCCGGACCAGTCGCGAACCGATCCCCGACGACATCCCGGGGCTGCCGCCGGCACCGTCTGCGGACGAGATGTGGGAACGGCTGAGCGCTCTGGCGCAGAACCTCACCCGGCCGACCAAGGCGCCCGGCCTGGTCGTTGCCGCGATCGTTCATGCCGAACTGGCGATATTGCGTCCGTTCCCGACCGCGAACGGACTGGTTGCCCGGGCCGCCGAACGAGCCGTATTAGTTGCCCGAGGCATCGATCCGGTGTCGGTCACCGTACCCGAGGTCGGTCACTGGGAGTTGGCGGGCACGTATTCATCTGGGCTCGCTGACTACGCAGCGCAAGGGCTGACCGGCGTTCGTGACTGGTTGCTGCGGACCTGCGAGGTAGTGACACTTGGTGCCGAACTGTCTCCGTTGGCCGAAGCCGCCTAGCGCCGACCGAAGCCGGCTGCCAAGCATCAACACAAGTTGCCTGAGCATGCGAACGGCGTCCTCTCTCGAGAACGCCGCCGCTGGCACGCCATCCTGGTTACCATGCGTGCACCTTGTCTGCCGCCTCAGGTCTAGCCTGGGTCGAGCTGCCCGTTTGGGATGGGCTGGTCGCCGCGTGGGTGCCGGGATGCCGTGCAATCTCTACCGGACCCGAAGGTCCTTTGTGGTTCCTTTGTACTCCTGAAATCCCTTTCTGTGAAGGGCGTACGCGGCCTTCACGGAGTTGAGAAGAATCAAGCACGCTTCAGCTTTTGAAGCGTTGCCGAGTCAGTTTCCGGTCAGCCGGGCGCGGCGGCGGGCGGCGAGGAACAGCGCCCCGGCGGCCAGTCCGGCGACGGCCGCGGTGGCTACCGCGGGTCGTCGTACCTCCCGAAAGCGATTCCGCTCGGCCAGCCCGACCGGCTCGATGCAGTCGAGCACCGGCCAGTCCCGGGAGAGCGCGAGCCGGCGCAACGCCTTGTCCGGATTGACCGCGTACGGGTGACCGACCGCAGCCAGCATCGGCTCGTCGGTGATGGAATCCGAATAGGCGTAGGAGGTTTGCAGGTCGTAACCCTCGGCCTCGGCCATTGCCAGGATCGCGGTCGCCTTGTACGGACCGTAGGCGTACTCCGAGATCTCGCCCGTGTACTTGCCATCGGCAACAACCATGCGGGTGGCGATCACCTTGTCGGCGCCGAGCATCTCACCGATCGGCTCGACCACCTCGGCGCCCGACGACGACACGATCACCACATCCCGGCCGGCCGCATGATGCTGCTCGATCAGCTCCACCGCTTCCTCGTGGATCATCGGGGTGACGATGTGGTGGAGGGTGTCGGCGACGATCGCCTTGACCGTCTGCACGTCCCAGCCTGTGCACATTGCGGACAGGTATTCCCGCATCCGTTCCATCTGGTCGTGGTCCGCGCCGCCGAGCAGGTAGACGAACTGTGCGTACGCGCTGCGCAGCACCGTGCGGCGGTTGATCAGCCCGCCCGCGTAGAACGGCCGGGAGAAGGCAAGTGTGCTGGAACGGGCGATTATGGTCTTGTCCAGATCGAAAAAGGCGGCCGAACGGGCCGTCCTTGGGTGCGCCATGGGGACGAGCATAGGTGTGCGGACGAAACGCCGAGGGACCCGGGCTTTTGTGTGGGCCGGTCTCCCGTTATGCTGTTGGCAGTGTGACAGTGACACTGCTCGGGGACGCCTGACCGGCGGACTCGAGGCTCGGAAAACAGCATCTGGTCGAAATTGAACCGAGATGTGTGGGATCCGGTCTTGGGGGGTACATACCCCCTGACAGTGGCAGACTGTCGCCTCCTGATCGGCCTCCGGCTCCTCCCCCCGAGCCCGTGGCCGAAGACGGCCCCCGGTCACCCCCCCGCCGGGGGCCGTCGCCTTTCCTCTTCCAGGCTCATGTGTCAGAGATCTGTATGTTCCTCGCTTTTGCCAGCCGTGAGAGCGCGGCCACTTTATGCAGGGTCTTGACAATGTAGTTACGCAGTCACAGTTTGTAAGTCATGAACCCGCGTGCACACCGCCCCCTGGCCGCGATCATTCCCGGCCTGATCACGCTTCTCGTCGCCCTCACGGGCATACTCCTGGTCCCCTCGACCGGGTCCGCCGCCACCACCAATCTCGTCACCAACGGAACCTTCGAGACCGGCACATTGTCCGGGTGGTCCTGCCCGGCCGGCAGTGTCACCAGTTCCGCCCACACCGGCGCGTATGCGCTGCAGGCCAGCCCGACGAACAGCGACAACGCCCGCTGCACCCAGTCGATACCGGTCCGGCCCAATACGGCGTACACGCTGTCTGCCTGGGTCAAAGGGTCGAACGTCTACCTGGGTGTCGACGGTGGGACCAGTACGTGGAGCACTAGTACCACGTGGAACCAGTTGACGACCACGTTCACCACCAGCTCCTCCGCGACCAGCGTGACGATCTACCTGCATGGTTGGTACGGCCTCCCGCCGTACCAGGCCGATGACGTCGTACTGGATGGTCCGGGCGGCGACGCCACTCCAACCCCACCACCGACCACGCCGCCTACCACTGCTCCGACGACGACGCCGCCGGCGACAAGTCTGCCCAAGCATGTGCTCACCGGGTATTGGCAGAACTTCAACAACGGCGCCACTGTCCAGCGGATCCGGGACGTGCAGGCCGCGTACGACGTGATCGCCGTAGCCTTTGCCGATGCTGACCCGGCGCGGCACGGCGGCATCACCTTCAACCTGGACACCGCCGGCCTGGGTGGCTACACAGTCGCCGACTTCAAGGCGGACATCGCCGCCAAGCAGGCCGCCGGGAAGAAGGTCATCCTGTCGGTCGGCGGCCAGAACGGCACCGTCTCGGTCAGCGACCCCACTGCGGCCACCAACTTCGCCAACAGTGCTCTCGCGGTACTGCGTGAGTACGGCTTCGACGGCATCGACATCGACCTGGAGAACGGCGTCAACGCGCAGTACCTGGGTCAGGCGTTGCATAGCCTGCAGAGCCAGTTCGGCAGCGGCCTGGTCATCACCATGGCGCCGCAGACGATCGACATGCAGAGTACGTCGTTCGAGTACTTCAAGCTGGCGCTGGCGATCAACGACATCCTGACCGTCGTCAACGTGCAGTACTACAACTCCGGCTCGATGAACGGCTGCGACGGGCAGGTGTACTCGCAGGGCACGGTCGACTTCATCACCGCTCAGGCGTGCATCATGCTGCAGAACGGACTCCGGCCGGACCAGGTTGGTCTGGGCCTGCCCGCGTCGTCTCGAGCGGCCGGGAGCGGCTACGTCTCACCGGCGATCGTCAACAACGCGCTGGACTGCCTGACCAAGGGCACGAGCTGCGGCAACTTCAAGCCGAGCACCACCTGGCCGGCGCTGCGCGGAGCGATGACCTGGTCGACCAACTGGGATGCGCTGAACGGCAACGCGTTCTCCGACCAGGTCGGCTCACACGTCCACTCGCTGCCCTGATGCACAGCTACCGGCTGGCTCCGGTGCTGGAAGCGCTCGGTGTCTGCTCGGAGGACGAGCAGCTCTATCGGGCGCTTCTGGCCCGCCCGGAGTCCACTACGACTGACTTGTCACGTGATACCGGTTGGGCTGCCACCCGCATCGGCAGGCGCCTGCGGTCTCTGCAGTCTCTCGGTCTGGCCTCGCGTACGCCTGGTCGCCCGGCAAGGTACATCCCAGCCGTGCCGGAGGCTGCTGTCGAGCTCCTGGCACTACGCAAGCAGGCAGCGATCGTCGAGGCCCGCCTGGGGGCGTCTGTGCTGACAGCTCAGTTCCGGGCTAAGCACGACGTCTTCACGGTGATCCGAGGGACGGAGGCGATCGCCCAGCGGCACTACCAGGCTCAGCAGTGCGCGCAGGACGAAGTACTGGTGCTCGACCGGCTGCCGTACGACGTACTGCCACGTCGGTGTGGGGTGTCGTATCGGACGATCTGCGACATGGCGGCGCTGTCTGAGCCAGGTGACCTCGTTGCTGCCAGGTCTGCCGGTTGCCGGATTCTGCGCGATGTACCGCTCGAGCTGGTTGTTGTGGATCGTCGTACGGCTCTGTTGCAGACAGGTCCTGAAGTGCTTGTCGAGCTGGGGCCATCAGGTCTGCTGGACGCGTTGCTGCGGTTGTTCGAGTTGCTGTGGCAGCAGGCGAGTCCACTGTCTCCGGACACGTCAGAAGGGCCGCTGAGCTACGAGGACCGGCAGCTGCTGGCACTGGCCGCGGCTGGGCTGACGGACCAGGCGATCGCGCGGCGGCTCGGAGTGGCTCAGCGAACGGTCGAGCGACGCATGCAGCGGATCCTGAGGGCCCTGGACGCGACCACTCGCTTCCAGGCAGGTCTTCGTGCCGGACAGCGTGGACTGCTGGTCTAGTCCGTGACGTCCGCGACGGTCGCGTTGAGGGCCTTGACCAGGTCGTCCGCGTTGACGGTGATGCCGACGCCGTGGTCTCCGCCGCCGATGGAGATCGTGCCCGTGATCCGTTCGTCGGCGATCACCGGCCAAGCATGCGTGCTGCCGAGCGGTGTGATCGTGCCACGGACGTAGCCGGTCACGTCGAACGCTGTGTCCTTGTCGGGCATCGAGATCCGGTTGACGCCGAGCAGTGCGCGCAGCTTGGGCCAGGCGATCTCGCGGTCGCCAGGGACCAGGACGAACCGATAGTCGTCATCGGACAGCCTGACCACTATCGTCTTGATCAGACTGGCCGGCTCGATGCCGCGAGCGGCAGCTGCCTCTTCCAGCGAGTTGACCCGTCCGTGCCTCGTCACCTCGTAGCTAAGGCCCAGCTGGTCTGCCGCTTCGGTCGCTTTGGTCACCCGGCTAGTTTTGCACCTTGCTGGGAACGTTCTTGAGGAGTATCGCCAGCAGCAGCGTCGCCAGGAACAGGACACCGGCTTCCAGTGCGACGCCACTCCAGCCTGCGCGACTCCACGCCGCACCTGCCAAGCCTCCGAAGACGGACGAGCCCAGGTAGAACGAGAAGAGGTAGAGGCTGGCTGCCTGTCCGGTGCCACCGCCGCCGGCATGGGCTCTGACCGCCACCCAGCCGCTGGCCACGCCGTGGACCGCGAAGAACCCTGCCGTCATCACTGCGAGCCCGACGACGATCAGTGGAAGCGGAGCGGCCAGCGTGATCGCTACTCCGGTGAGTGTGACCAGACAGCCGATCGGTACGACCGTACGGCGGCCGTAACGGTCAGCGAGCCACCCGGCTGTGGCTGAACCGGCTGACCCCAGGAGATAGACGCTGAACACCAGCCCGGCCGCTCCAGCGCTCAGGTCATATGGCGCTCCGGACAGTCGGAAGACGGCTCCGTTGTACACGGCAACAAACGCACCCACTGCGGTCGCGGCGATCCCGTAGAGCGCCAGCAGCGCCGGATCACGCAGTACTCGACCTGTCTGTCTGAAGAGCTGCACCGGGCTTGCTGACGTCGGGTGGAAGTTCCGCGACGCTGGTAGGAGTAGCCAGACCAGGGCGGCGCACAGTACGCCGACGACTGCGATGCCACCGACCGCAAACCTCCAGCCACCGACATCCGCGAGTCCACCGGCAATCAGGCGGCCTGCCATGCCGCCGACGGCGGTGCCGGCGATGTAGAGGCCGCTTGCACGCGCGTGACTGTCCTCGTGCACCTCTTCCCTCAGGTAGGCCATGGCGACCGCGGGCAACCCGGCCATGGCGACACCCTGTAGACCTCGAAGGGCGAGCAGGGTGTGCCACGTTGGAGCGATGGCGCAGAGTACGGCGATGCCGGACGTGGCTGCGACCGACCATCGCATCAGCGTCGTACGCCCGACGACTTCGGAGGCAGGACCTGCGATCAGGAGAGCGATCCCGAGCCCGAGTGTGGCGATCGACACAGTGAAGGCGCTCTGGCTGGGGGAGACGTTGAACGCCTCGACCAGCTCGGGCAGCAGAGGCTGGGTGCTGTAGAGGAGCGCGAACGTCGCCAGGCCGGCCGCGAAGAGGGCGATGGACAGTCTGCGGTACTCCGGATCTCCAGGCAGGTAGCCGGACTTGGTGGCGACGTACTTGTGCATGTCTTCGACCGTGCCACGCACCGAGCGATACGTAAAATGTCGGAATCGTCCGTTATCGATACGCTAATGGAATGCATGCTGAAGACCTGCGCTGGTACGTCGTACTCGCGGAGACCGAGCATCTGACCGAGGCGGCCGCCGTGCTGGGCACGAGTCAGCCGAATCTGTCCCGCTCGCTGCGCCGGGTCGAGAGCGCGTTCGGGGTTCCGTTGTTCGAGCGTGAGCGCCGGGGTTTGCGGCTGAATCCGTACGGCCGGCTCGTCCTGGAGGCAGCGCGGGGCGGGACCGCTGCGATCGACACCGCGCAGCAGCGGATCGACACGTTGCTCGATCCCGAGTCGGGAACGGTTCGGCTGGGGTTCCTGCATTCGGTCGCGACCAGCCTCGTGCCGGATCTGCTGAAGGCGTTCCGCGAGGTGGCGCCTAGTGTGCGGTTCGCGCTGCGGCAGGAACCTTCACACGACATCGTCCAGGACCTGGAGAGCGGCGAGGCCGAGATCGGCATCACCGCGCCGCGACCCGATCCCGACGTGTTCGGCTGGCACTTGCTCGAGCGGCAGAGGCTGTGCCTCCACGTCCCGCCGGGCCATGCGTTGGCCGGTCGGCGTCGCGTCGAGCTGGCGGCTGCGGCCGAGGAGCCGTTCATCGGGCTGCGGCCGGGATTTGGCTTCCGGCGGGTCACAGACGAGCTGTGCCGCGCGGCCGGGTTCACTCCACAGCTCGCGTTCGAGGCAACTGACCTCGCGACGATCGACAGCCTGGTCGGTGCCGGACTTGGAGTGGCAGTTCTGCCGTCGGGCGCCGTACGGGGGAACGAGAGTGGCGCCGTGTCGGTGTCGCTGGCCGGTGTTCAGGCGCGGCGGGAGATCGGGATGGCGTGGCGTCAGCGGGCGCAGCTGACGCCGGCGGCCGAGCGGTTCCGAACCTTCGTCCGATCGCTGCCTGCAACCTCCACCTGACTTCCGCGTCAGCGACTTGCGTCCGATTTCGATGTAGCCGACTTGCAGTGAGAGGGCTTTCCACCGCACAGTTTCTTCCGTGAGCAAGCGTCTCAGGCCGAGTCGGCGTCTGTTGCTGGCGGCGGGCACCGCCGCGGCGGCTTCAACGGTCGCGTCGTCGGCCGCGGCGGAGACCTCGGGGAACGCGCTGACCTCGACCGGCGGCTACGGGTCGGGTGTGCTGGGCGCCTGGGAGCGGCAGGCCCGGGCGATCTCGAACGAGGCGCAGATCCGCAAGTCGCGAGACACCGACGGTGTCTTCATGTTCGGCGACAGCCTGGGCGTCCAGGACGGTCCGGCGCTGGCCAGGATGTTGTCCGCGCTCGGCATCAGCATCGCCGTACACAACTGGGCCGGCCGGCCGGTGACGCCCGCGGTCGACGCGCTGGACACCTGGGCGCAGGAGTACGGTCTGCCGCACCGGATCCTGATGTCGGTCGGCTCCAACGACATCTTCACGCCACCAGCCCTCGCCGCTCAGGTGGAGCGGACCATGCAGATCGTCGGCGA
>Ga0137372_10007950_pt1 | contig 10247 bp, 11 predicted proteins | sample SagtaG_6_FD_104911 | JGI IMG/M metagenome (GOLD analysis project Ga0137372, IMG submission 104911) | Vadose zone soil microbial communities from Sagehorn Ranch, Mendocino, California, USA - Sage1_R_60_16 metaG | ecosystem: Environmental > Terrestrial > Soil > Vadose zone | place: USA...
AGTCACGGCACCCTGGCCGGCATGGGCTCAGTTCGGGCTTGATCCCTGTTGCGCCATGCTGGCCGCAGGCTTGGCGAGCGTACAGTCAGCACTGACGAGTGTGGTCGGCGGCGGACTCAACCCGATCCTCGGCGTCGACAAAGCCATGCAGCAGTTTCAGCAGACCGTGGTCTGGCCGCAGGCTCTGATCAATCAGGCGAAAAGCTTGGTTGGCCTGCTGCAAGGAAATTTCAACCAGATTCAGAATCTGATGAAGTTACCCGTCAGCAGCGCGACCTTGCCTGCCTCGCAGCAGTTGGAGCAGGTCCTCCTTTCTCACAACCCCAATCAGATTGTCCAAACGTCTGGCGCATACACCGCCCTTTATGGTCCTGTCCCAGCACCGACCGCCGCCGCGCCTCAGGTGCTGAATATGGTGGACATGACGGATGCCACCGCTCAGGCGGCCATGAAGCGGGCAATCGAAATCGATGCCCTGGCGGACCTGGAACTTCAAGCAGCCAATCAACTCAACCAGAGTATTCAGAACGCGGCTCCCGGAAGTGCACCCATCATCGAGGCCCAGGCGGATGCGTGGTTGATCCGGGCGAACGCTTACACGCAGGCCGCCAGCGCCGACCTGATGCGCTTGCGGTCAATCGACCTGGCGAACGCCAGTGCCGAACATGGATGATCGCGGTAACGCGACCAAGTGGTGCGCTGGGCGTTGGACCCCAGGACGAAAGGCATTGAGGAACAGTGAACATGGGAAAAACTGCGCGCTGGAAGTTGACGCTGAGCCAGGTCGAGACGTTTGTTTTCTTCGCGGCCATGCTGCTTGCCATCGCCTTGGAAGGCGCATGCGTGTATTGGATTGGCTCGGCCGACGTAAAGCCAACGCCTGAAGGAATTCAGTCGCCGAATTTAGTTGGGCAGTGGACAGCAGCAACACCGCCGCAGTGCTGGTTGCTGGGAGCGCTGCTCGTCCTCTTCTGCCGCGTATCGGCAATGCTGGTACCGCCCCAAAGTTGGGGCCGGGCCGAAGCGCAATCCAATCGCCGCGCTTTCCTGCGCCTCTGGTGCTGGACGGTCGCCCTAGGCGCCTTCGAAGTCGGTGCACTGTACCTGGACCGCTTCACGATGGGAGTCGACTGATGCGCGACTCGTATGCCCAACAGCAGCATCACCCGCCAGTCCTCGAAAGCATTGAAATCGTAGTTGCCCTGCTACTGATGGCAGTCTGTGGGTTCACTTGGTTCGTTGCTCGCGAGCGCTACCATCTCGAAAACCGGCAGATCGCCGAGCTGGCCTGTTACATAACGCTGGGTCTCGTTGCAATCGCTGGCTCAGCCATCCTGATTGCCACCGAGCGCTCACGGCGCGAAAAGCAATGGCCGCATCCCCCGATGGTCGTGTCCAGAAAGCGAGATGAGCGGTTCACCGCCGATGGCTGGAAGCAAGATGCCGTGGTCCTCGGTTACGACATTCATGGCAAGCCGTGGTATTGGCCGGACAGGGTGCGGGTGATGCAGGGCATCGTGCTGGGTATGACCGGCTCCGGCAAGACCACCTTATTAAAGAACATCATCACCCAGGATCTCGCGCGGGTCGTGGGCACACCGGACGATCCGCACCGGTTGCCGATGGTAATTTTCGATGGCAAGGGAGATCTCGAATTCTTTTACGATCTTCTCCCTCATGTGCACCGCGCCGGACGGCTGCATCAGCTGCGGGTCCTGAATCCTGCGCGCCCCGACATCTCCGTCCGCTACAACCCGTTTCATTGCACTGACGACGACTACATGCCCGTGGTCAACATGGTCTTCGGTTCTTTCAACCTGCACGACGAGTTCTTCGCCAAGCACCAGTTGAACTACTTGGCCGGTATCGTGCGCGTGCTGGTGCACACCGGCCAGAAATTCAACTTTTATGACGTGCTGGTGATGGCAATCGACGAGCAAGTCCTGAAGGAGCAGGTGGAGAAAGCTCGCCGGCGAATGGAGCAGGACTCGTCCATCCCTGTGCAACGGCGGCTCAATTTCGAAATGTCCGTGAAGAACCTCTATCAGTCGTTTGGCGACCGGGAGCGTGTACCGAAGATTCAGGGCCTGCTGAACGAGTGCATGACCTTCCTGGATGACGAGTTGAGCGTGATCACAGGTCCCTACGAAGAGTTGCTCTCACTCGACGAGGTAATCGAGCAGGAGCTGATCCTGTTTGTCTCGCTGAACGTAAACAAGAACACCGAACCGGTGCGCGCTCTTGGGAAAATGCTGTTGCAGAACCTGCAACTGGTTGTCGGCAAGCGCTACGAAAGCGAGGAACAGCGGCGGCGCTCCAACCGGCCCATTTTCAGCGTGGTGTTGGACGAGTTTGCGCCCTTCGGATACCGCAACTTTGCGCAGATCCTGCAAACTGCCCGCGGCACCCATACCGCGTTCCTGTTTTCGATGCAAAGCCTCCCGCAGCTTATGCAGGTCGGCCGGGGCTTCAAAGAAGACGTAACCTCGGCCCCCAACACGACCATGACCTTGCGCACGCGTGACGAGGAAACGGCGCGCTACTTCCTGCGCGCCTCGGCGGAGCACACGGTTACCCGGCGCAGCGTTTCAATGCATCGCTGGCGTTTGTTTGGCTACGAGAAATACCAGGCAACGGGCCGCGCGGTCAAAGCCCACTTCTCCGCCTCCTCTCTCGATACCACCCTGCGAGCTGGCACGTCGAAGCGTAGCGGCTTCGATAGTTTGGTGACGTACAGCGTTTCCCATTGCTCTTCGGATGACACACGGACGAGCACGAAGTGCCGTCTCGGCGTTATACGGAACTTGCCGCCACTGCCTTTGACCTTCAGGATAGCTTCGGCAACCTCTGCCATATCGACGGCGTACTGACCGTCCGCATTCGTGATGTTCCGCTGGGAATCGCACGTCAGTTCTGCACCCTCGTACTGCCCCGGATATCTGCTGCCTGGGTCGAGCGTGTCGGAAACAATCTGCTCGTCGGTTGGGAGCGGCATGCGAGGAGGACCATCCCGGCGTTGCGGTTCTGTTTCCAGGTCCCAGACATAAAATTTGTTGCTGTCCACGCCAGTCGCTTCGTACCAATCAAGCTTGGTGTAGATGTTTTCTTCCACGGAATCGGCCGCATAGAGAACGTGAATGCACGATGTTTTCTCTTCACCACTTGGACCTCGATGTCGTCGCAGCACGCGCCCCAGACTTTGAATGCGTTGTCGCACGGAGCCGGATGACGCCACGATGATGCCGACATCCACGGCCGGTACATTGAAGCCCTCGATCAGCGATCGCGCTGAAACAATGATGCGCGCAATTCCCTTACGGAAGTGATCAAGGCCCGTTTCCCGGATAGAAGTGGGCAGATCGCTGTGCTCGGCAATAACCTGTAGACCCCGCTGATGTAGGCGGGCGAATAAGTCCATCACATCCGCGATGCTCTCGTGGAAGAGGATTACGCGCGCTTCGGGATTGATGCTAAATTCCCGCTCAATTAGCTGAATGACTGCATTGCGTCGCGCCTTCATGTGGTGCAGTAGTTCTCGCCGCTTGGACACATCGGAAACGAAGCGCACCGCAACGGCGCCTATGTCACCCTGGTTACGCGAAGCAACGGTACGGGCCCAGGAGAAAAAGTCGCCGTCCGACCGAGAGTCCCGTTGTGCCTTGAGTTGCGACATCGCATCGGTAATGGAACGGGACAAAGCTTCATAGCGCTGTCGCTCTTCCGCGGTCATTCTCAACCCGTAATGGTTGATTGTGAACTTCGGAACTAAGCCCTCCCGCAGAGCGTCGGCTAAATTGAATTCGTAAATGATTGGGCCGAGTTTCTTCCCCAAGAACGATTGGCTGTATCCCCACGTCCTCATCGTCCTCACGTTCCGGTGTGGCGGACAGCCCGAGCGACCAGTGATACTTCGTCTTCAGCGCCTTCGACATTTCAGTCGCGCCGGCGTGGTGGCACTCATCGGCGATGAGCATGAGATGTCCCTCGACGTTCGCCTCTTTTACTAGCCTCGTAAGGCGTTCGCTCGCGGAGGCCAACACAGCGATCAGAATGCGTTTGCCGCCGGCAAAACCCTCATCGTATCCACCCCCGAGGCGCCCAATCGCTCTTGCGGGGAGGTTGCCGTGCGACACAATCACGTCGTACCACTGGTGCATCAGCACGATCGTCGGCACGATGATTGCGACGCGCAGATCTTTGTCCTCTGTGTTCTGGACCAACTCAGTGCTGAACAACGCAAGCAGCGTCTTGCCACCGCCGGTAACCACCTTGACTGTCCCGCGGCCTTTCTTTCGCCACTGCGCGATGCATTGCTGCTGCCAGGGCAGTGGCTCAACTCCTTTCGTGAGCTTCCAGACATCAGGAATTACCCCTGACTCCTGCGATTCTGCTAGCTGAGCATCGTCCCCGGATGGCTTCCGGCCTGCGGTAGCCATCAACTCCAGCAGTCGCAGTTGATGGAGACGAAGTGCATCTGCGTCGCTAAAGAGGCTATCTGGAGCGATGGGCGCTTTGGGAGTGCTGTCCATGAATGCTACTCGTTACCTTCCGTGGAAAGTACGTCGGTGCGTTGAAGTAGGTTTCGGAGCAGGTCTGCCAGTTCTCGGAATGCCGCCATTAGGGACTCGTCAAAGCCGGCGCGAACTGAAAGTTCAACGTCCGGGGTTACCCCGATTCGGTACCATCCTTCCGCTTTCGACGTGGGTGTTGGCGACGTGAAACCGCTGACCTCACGGAGCAGACAAACGAGCCGCTCCACTCCGGTTAGACTTGCCGCGGAACGCTCCCAATCAATCGTCCTGGGGATCTCATCGGTATTCTCATCTGCAGCGTCCTCCAGGTCAGCATTGTCCGGCTGAGTATGTCGGTCAAGAACACGAGTGGCGGCTGTAATGGAGCCAGTGGCTAAGCGGTCGATCTGTTTCGGACTGAGGCCTTGAAAAAAATGCGGATCTCGCTGAGGCCAATATTCGGCCGAGCGCGCTTGAGGTTGAGAATGACGCGAAGTCTCGACAGATGCTCGTTCGAGTAGGTGGCTGCGCGACCACGCGCCTGTGCGCCGGGCAGCAGGCCCCGTTCGATATAACTTCTGATCGTGCGCTCTTCCAGTCCCGTCGCGTTCGCCAAATCGCCGAGGGAGTAGCTATCGTCCGACATGCCTGCAGGGTAATATACGCCATGGCGATATATCAATATCTAATGGCGATTTTCAGGAGAAATGTAACTTATGGCAGCTATATAACTGATAAATAGCCAGTTAACTTTGTTCTGGCCTTGTGACCGAACAGGATTATAGAAGGGAAAAACCACTATGTTCACAGAGCTGATGCCGCTACTGCGGAAACGCCGCTTGCTGCTGACCATATCGCTTGTTGCAGGCGAGACGATCAGAGCTACGGTTGTCCCGCAGAAGTCGTCTGAAACCGAAGATAATGCCATTACCACGCCGCTAGCAATCACCGGCACCGCAGAAGAACTGGACCGCGAGCTTCCCGGTCAATTGGTGGATTTCGTGGGAGCACACCTGCAACTGCAAAGCACACTTGCGACAGCCAAGGCAGAAATGGATGCCGCGGCGAAAGAGGCACGCGAAGAGGCGCGCAAGAAAACGGCGAAACCAGCCACAACCACGACTGCCGCAAGCGCACCGAACCCAACGCCGGAGCCGCCTGCGCCGGAACCGCCACCGCTGTTCGCCCAGCAGGCGGCAGCACAGACAGCAACAATCGACGATGTAGTAGGAGGATGTAGGATGCCAGAGTAAGTGACATCACCTTGATGATTTCAAAGGAAAACCAGCGGTTCGATGCCACGATTCTTGGCAATTCGCGTCACGATTGCTGTGCAATTTCCTACATTTTTCTCATTGTTGTCGACATAATCCTACAACGGCGGCGTACAGCCGCGCAGCGTCGGCACCATGTCGCTGGAGCCTGCCCCCCTGAACGAAGCGCAAGGGCCGGCGGGCAGACGAGGTGTTGTCGCCGCACCGCTTGCAAATACTTCCGTGTCATAGTCAGGCGGTCGCGGCCGCGGGCTGCCGCTCCTTGGCGCCGAGGACGATGAGCCACAGCATGATCGCCAGTTCTCCGAACATAACCGGGAATGTCACGTTCCACACCCTCGCCTGATACTGCGGCCATAGGATGCCGGTCACGCTGAGAGCGACATACGCGCAGCAATTGAGCATCAGCCACACGCCCAGCAAGCGAGGAAGGAACCGCGAGCGGTACACCAGCAGGCCGAACGGGAACAGCCACAGGCCCCAGAAGACCTCGTTCACCACCACGCCGTGATTATGCAGGCGGAGGAACAGCATGGCCAGGGCTTCACGCTGTGGCTGATCGAAGACCGCCAGGAAATCGGCGCCGCGCACCAGCAGCAGCGCAGCCGCGTCGTTGATGGTGTTGAGGAAATAGATGGGCGTCACCATCAGCGCGCCGAGGATCACCATGACGACGGCGAGGCCCTGGTCGACGGCCTTGAACAGCCGGTACAGGGCAAGGGTGAGAAAGATGGACATGGTCGCGGTGAACAGATCGCTGAGAATGCCGAGGCAGAACAGCGTCTGGTGCGCAGCAATGTTGTTGGCCGTCGCGGCCGCGTTGCCGCTGACGATCAACTTGTCCTGAATGTGAGATAGAGAAGCCCTGCGACTCTGGCGTTGCGGCTTAGAGATGTCATTGTGCCCCCCAGGGCGTTTAGGCGGGCATACGCGGCACGGGGCTGCAAAGTTCCGCCTATATTGCTGTGGATACACGGCTGACGCTGCTCATTCGCGTTGAATCCTGCAGCTCTCGCTCCGAACGGGATCAAATGTAACTATTCTCCAAGAAAGCGCGTCTCATTAGTAGCCGGACAGGGGATGTGTCGTTATGCTCGCGCGTTTGCTCCGTGTTTCTGTGTTCCTGGGATTCACCGTTTCTCTCGCTGCCTGTATCGCAAGTGCTGTTCCAAAAACACCAATTCCTCCCGCGAAGGTGGACTTTTCTAGCTTCGACACCAGCCAAACAGACGGCGGTATTCGCCGGTGGCTGTTTTTGGGGAACTCAGGCGGTCTTTGAAAGGCTGAAGGGCGTCGTCAAGACTACGGCGGGATATGCCGGAGGCTCCGCCTCGACCGCAACCTACAAGCAGGTTATAACGGAGACGACAGGGCATGCAGAGTCCGTCGAAGTGGTCTACGATCCTTCCAAAATCACCTACGGTCAATTGCTTCGCGTCTTCTTTTCCGTCGCTCATGATCCGACGCAGCTCAATCGGCAGGGACCGGACGTGGGTACTTCGTATCGTTCCGCAATCTTCTACCTCAATGATGACCAGAGGCGCATTGCGACCGCCTACATTGCGCAGCTCGACAATGCGAAGGTGTTTCCGGGACGGATTGTCACCGAGGTGACGCCGCTGAAAGGCTTCTACCGTGCCGAGGACTACCACCAGGATTACGCGCTCCACAACCCAGACAATCCCTACATTCTGGTCTGCGACCGCCCGAAGATCGAGATGCTAAAACAGCAGTTTCCAGAACTGTTCGTCGATTATGAAGGGAAGCACTGAGCGCGTTTTGAGGCCCTGTAGGAAATCAAGACGCCCTGCATATTTCCACCCACTGATCCTGGAATCTTGGCGACATGCCGACTTCCCATTACCAATCAGGGTCGATGAGTGACTCGGCGATTTCGCACTCGTCGCGATTGTCGTAGCGAGCCAACTCGGATCAGTGAACAGAAATCAGGGATCGCAAAATTCACACTTGACATTGACAGATAATCCACTACCATATGGTTGTGGATAAATTAGGTACAACGTTTGCGGCTTTGTCTGATCCAACCCGGCGGGCAATGATCGAACGACTCTCCCATGGGCCTGCCTCTGTGCACGGATTGACGGAACCGTTTGCACTTTCGCAGCAGATGATTTCAAAACATATTGCCTACCTGGTGAGGGCGCGGATGGTGATCAAGACGAAGCGTGGACGAGAGAGTGTATGCACGCTTAGGCCAGAGGCCATTAAGACAGTCAGCGATTGGGCGATTAGCTATCGCCGATTCTGGGAAGAGAGTTTCGACAAGCTGGATGTGGTGGTGAATCAAATGAAAAAAACGGGGGTGAGAGATGACAAAAAACATGGTTAACGAGACAGAGCGGATGGTGATCACAAGAGTTTTTGATGCCCCACGCGAACTGGTTTGGAAGGCGTGGACAGACCCGAAGTACGTGATGCAGTGGTGGGGACCGAAGGGCTTTACTGCGCCCGTTTGCAAAATTGATTTTCGAGTGGGAGGAAAATTTCTCTGCTGCATGAGAGCACCGGATGGACAGGAGGGCTGGAATGCGGGTGAATACCACGAGATTGTTCTGCACGAGAAGATCGTTTCCTCCATGTACTTTTCGGACTCGGAGGGAAACAAGGTTGAGCCTGCAGAATATGGAATTGAACATGAGGCCATGGACGATGTGTACGATGTGATTACCTTTGAGGATTTTGGAGACGGCCAGACGAAACTCACCTTCATTGGAAATGAAAGTATGGAGAGCGCCAAAAACAGCGGTCAAGTAGAAGGCTGGAACCAGATACTCGATAAAGTTGCCGCAGTTGTTACGAAGCTAGCGCAGGCGAAATAAGAAGATGCGGGTGCCCCGTCCTTCGCGTAGGCGAAAAGGGCGGGTACGACGACGGCATACACAACGGGCGGTGTAGAACGGACAAGAGCTGCGCCGGCAGCATCGCCGCCCACCCTGCATCGCCGCCCACCCTTGCAAAAAACGCAAGGATGGGGCACCCTCCGTGGGAATGGTGCAATGCAAAGATGGGCCACCCGCCGTGAACCTACTGATGCAATGAGAATCTAGACGGCAAAGCTGCCTCAAGATTGATTTGTTCTCCGGTGATGGGGTGTTGGAAATTCAGAAATTGGGCGTGCAGGAAATATCCTCCATCGCCCGGGAGGCCGGGGAGATTTTCAAGAGGTTGGCCGGTTAAGCCGTACAGAGGATCGCCTACCAGGGGATGGCCGATGGATGCCAGATGGATTCTGATTTGATGAGGGCGGCCCGAATTGGCCTTACCTCAAATGTTGTGGTGCTTGTAGTGCGCGAGATCACTTTCGCCAATGACTTTGACGGTTTGCCACTTGGGTTGGCGGCCCACACGGAACCGATGAGCGGGTGCGGTACAAGGCCGATGGGTGTGAGAATTTCGTAGGTGTCGTGCTGTGCAACGTCTTGCGCCAGCGCTCGGTAGAGTTTTTGAATTCTGGATGTGTTCCAGTTTGCCAATAGTTTAGAGGCCGCCTGCGGTGTTTTGGCGAAGAGGACGATGCCGGAAGTGGCTCGGCCCAACCGGTGGAGAGGGTTGGCGTTGGGGGTTTGCTTTTGCACCAAGCGCAGGAGGGTGTTTTCCATGAAGCCGCCGCCGGGGAGGGTGGGCAGCCCGCTAGGTTTGTTGACGGCCAACAGATAGGGGTCTTCAAACAGGACTTCGAAGTTTTGAGGGGAGTCTGGTTCGATCCAGGGTGGACGGTTCCAGACAAGAGTTTGGCCTACAATGAGCGATTCGCTTCCGGCGGCGGTGATGCCGTTGACGGTGACTTCGCGGTTGTTCAGATTTTGTTGCCAAGCTTGCGGGGTTGAGTGTGGGTAAAGGCTTGCCAAGTGGGAGAGCAGGGTTCGTCCCTGATGTTTGCTGCTGATGATCGTGGTATAGGCATAGCCCCGGTTGAGCATGTTGTTTGAGTGTAAGCTATGGCATCTGCGGCAGGAGTTGTCCGCCATTGGGCACCCACTGGATTCGCGCTGGAAAGACTCCGAGATGCGAAAAGGGTTTACGAGAAAACCACAAAGGGACGAGCCCGCGACGCCAGGCAAGAACTACATAACGCGGAGCGGGCTCGAGCGCCTCAAAGATGAGCACCGGTTTCTGTTCACCAGGGAACGCCCGGCCGTGACGGAGGTGGTGGCGTGGGCTGCCGGCAACGGCGATCGCAGTGAAAACGCCGACTATCAGTACGGCAAGCGGCGGCTGCGGCAGATCGATGGGCGGATTCGCTTTCTCACGAAACGAATCGAAGCCGCGGAAGTGGTGGACCCGGAAGCTCCGAGAGCGGGGCAGGCGGCGACGAGGGCATTCTTCGGAGCGACCGTGCGCTATGCCAATGCCGCGGGAGCGGAGCGAGTGGTGAGCATCGTGGGCACCGACGAGGTCGATCTCAACCGCAACCACATCAGTTGGGTGTCACCTCTGGGGC